>Ga0210410_10000349_pt1 | contig 55750 bp, 45 predicted proteins | sample IncBWC4MmetaG_FD_161058 | JGI IMG/M metagenome (GOLD analysis project Ga0210410, IMG submission 161058) | Forest soil microbial communities from Barre Woods Harvard Forest LTER site, Petersham, Massachusetts, United States - Inc-BW-C-4-M | ecosystem: Environmental > Terrestrial > Soil >...
GGCTGGCGCGAATTTGTCGCCGGCATCAATCGCATCACGGAGGCAGAAAATGCCTGACTGGAAGCCGGAAATTCTACGTCGCCTTGCTCCGCTGAAACTCTCCCCCGTGCGCGAAGCGGAAATTGCCGACGAACTCGCGCAGCATCTCGAAGACCGCTACCAGGAAGTCCTTGCGACTGGCCAATCCGAGGACGCAGCTTTCCGCACCGCTATCGACGAACTGAAAGGCGAAGACTTCCTCGCTCGCGGCCTCCGCCCTGTCGAGAGAGACTTGTATCGCGAGCCCATCGCGCCGGGCAAGGAGAGCAGCAATTTTTTCGCTGGCATCCTTCAGGATATTCGCTACGCCCTGCGCATGCTGCGCAAATCCCCCGGCTTCACCGCTGTCGCCGTTCTCACTCTCGCCCTCGGCATCGGCGTCAACACCGCCATCTTCAGCTTCATCGATGCCGTGCTTTTGCGTTCTATACCGGTGAAAGACCCGGCGCAACTCGTCGTCTTCAATTGGAGCGCCCGCGCAAACCCGAAACTTCAAGGCCACAGCAGCTACGGCGATTGCGCAGATCAAACTGGCATCGGCGATTGCTCCTTCTCCATACCCTTCTTGAAAACCGTTCGCGCCCAAGCAGGCGCTTTCTCCGGCCTCGTGGCCTTTGCCGGCCCGCTTGGCGTCGACCTCAGCGGCAACGGCACCGCCAACATGGTCCGCGGCCTGTACGTTTCCGGCGATTTTTTCTCCACCCTCGGCGTCAAGACTTTCATTGGCCGCCCGCTCGCCCCCTCCGATGATTCGCCCTCCGCGTCGCCCGTCATCGTTTTGAATTACGCCTATTGGGTCCGCGCTTTCAGTGCCGCTCCCTCCGCCGTTGGCCGGACCGTTCGCCTCGACAGCACCACCGCCACGATTGTCGGCGTAGCCGACCCGCATTTCACCAATCTCACGCCGGGCAAGTCGCTGGATTTCTTTATGCCGTTCTCCCTCGCAGATAGCGTCCGCGGTGAATGGTGGGGCCACGAGGACCGCCTCTCTGACCCCACCGATTGGTGGGTCGTCATGCTCGGCCGTCTTCAACCCGGGGTTTCCATCGGCCAGGCGCAAGCCGCCGCCACTTCAATTTTCCGCAACGAAACTCTTCACGGCGCCGCGCCGTTCTTCAAATCCGAAGATGCCCCCGTCGTCACTCTTCGTCCTGCGCGATCGGGCCTCGACGGAGAAACCAGTGAGATCGCACCCATGCTGTTTCTTGTCATGGTCGCGGTAGGGTTCGTGTTGCTGATAGCCTGCGCCAATGTCGCCGGGCTCACGCTCGCGCGTTCCGCAACGCGGCGAAAAGAGATGGCCGTACGCCTCGCGCTCGGCGCAGGTCGCGCGCGTATCGTCCGCCAGCTCCTCACCGAAAGCGTTTTGCTCTCCTGCGCCGGAGGCGCGCTCGGAGTTCTCGTCGCAGTCTGGGGAGTGGACGCCATTTCCAAATTGCTTTCCAACGGCCCCGGCGAGCCCTCTCTGTTCACCGTCGCGCCAGACTGGCGCGTCCTGGCCTTCACCATCGCCGTTACGCTTGTTACAGGAATTCTTTTCGGCCTCGCGCCCGCACTGCGCGGCTCGCGCGTCGACTTGACGCCATCGTTGAAAGAAAGTGGCTCTTTTCTTCCGCGTGCCGCGGCGCATACGGGCCGGCGCTTCCGTCTCGGCGACGCCCTCGTCATCGCGCAAGTCGCGCTCTCCATTGTGGTCCTCATCGGCGCGGGACTTCTCGTTCGCACTCTGCGCAATCTTCACGGTATCAATCCCGGCTTCGACTCCCAAGATATCTTGCTCTTCGGCATCGATCCCCATCTCGCCGGTTACACCGACCAACAAACTCAGCAGCTTTATGCCAATTTGCAGCAACGTTTCGCCGCGCTGCCCGGTGTCATCTCAGCAAGCTATTCCGAAGAGGCGCTTCTGAGCGGCGGTTGGTCCGCGGGCGACGTCCATGTCGATGGTGCCTCGCCAGAGCAGAACGCCAACACCGGCAAGCTTCCCGTTGGGCTGAATTTCTTTTCCACCATGCGCATTCCCCTGCTCGCGGGGCGCAGCTTTACTTCCGCCGATTTCGCTGCAGCCGCCGCAACCAACGCCGCAGAGAAAGCCCGCGACGCAGCCGCCGCAAAAACAAATCCTGCCTCACCCCCTGCGCCCGCAGCGCCCAGCGCGCTGGATGAGGCCTACTACCACTCCGCGCGAGTCCCCCTCATTATCAACGAGGCCTTCGCGCGGAGATATCTCGCAAACCAAAATCCCATCGGCTTGCACATGGGCAACGCATGGCATGACGATGCTCAGGCTCACAATCCCGACCCTGGCTACACGATCATCGGCGTTGTAGGCGACACGAAGTATGCTTATCTGCGCAGAAACATTGCGCCCATCATATTCTTACCGCTTGTCAGCAACGAAGCCCATTTTGAATTGCGCACTGCCGCGAACCCCACAACGCTGGTGAAAAACGTGCGTGATATCGTTTCGCAGGCCGGCGATAACTTGCCGCTCACCGATGTGCGCACGCAGACCGAGCAGATTGACCAAATGCTCTTTCGGGAGCGCTTGATGTCGCGCCTCTCCAGCTTTTTCGGCGGGCTGGCGCTCGCGCTCGCCTGTATCGGACTTTACGGTTTGCTGTCCTACGAAGTGGCACGGCGCACGCACGAACTCGGCATTCGGATGACGCTCGGCGCCCAGCGTAAGGATTTGTTGCGGCTGGTTGTCGGTCAGGGAATTTTACTTGTGCTGATCGGTGCGGCGATTGGAATTGGCGCAGCGATTGGCGTCACGCGCTTTATGTCCGCGATGCTCTATGGAATCCACGCGGACGATCCGTTGACGTTCACAGGAGTCGTGATTGTGCTGACGCTCGTCGCCCTCGCTGCCTGCTACATCCCGGCGCGGCGGGCGATGAAGGTCGATCCGCTGGTGGCCTTGCGTTACGAATAGTTTCACCGCAGGCTCTTTGACCCGAGTCTGCCCCTCATCTCGATTCTCACTGATTTCGGTAAGCGCATTTTTTCTGCCGCGCATTTTTCTGGGCACGGCTTCGGGCCAATTCCTGCGCCCGGCAGCCCCGACGAAGCGTACGGGTGCAAAAGACGCACTTCGCGTCTTCTGCTTTCCCGGTTCCTCCCTGACGCCCTCTTTGAACCAGACGGAGAATTTGTTAGTAGGCCTACTCTCCCGTAAAGCAGCCGCTCGCCTTGGGAGTCGGACACCTTCAATCAAAGTGCGAGTTGGCCATTCGTGAAGCATTTTGGCGGCAGACGCGATGCTTTGCGGCTATATTGTTTTGGGGTGCGGTATTTGGCATGGACAGAGTGAAAATGGCAATCCAGAAGGGCGCGACGTCTCTGCTGCTGATCGTCGTGGTAGCGCTGGGAGCGCGGCTGGGCTTTGCCTGGAACCAGGAGCGCAAGATTCCGAGGGAAGTGATTGGGACGGTTTCCTTTGAAAACGAAGCCGGGAATATCGCGTACTCGCTGGTGACGGGAAAGGGATTCAGCTCGCCGTTTCGAAGAGAGACGGGACCGACGGCCTGGTTGACTCCGGTTTATCCCTTGCTGGTGGCGGGGGTATTTCGTGTACTTGGGATTTTTACCGCGAGATCTTTTTTTGCGGTGGTACTCCTCAACGCACTTTTCTCATCGGGGGCGTGTATCCCCATTTTTTATTCAGGGAAGAAAATCGGCGGATTGGGAGTGGCGAGCGGGGCGGCCTGGCTATGGGCGCTCTTTCCCAACGCGGTGATGATGCCGTTCGAATGGGTGTGGGACACCTGCCTGGCGGCGCTGCTGGGAGCCGTGGTTCTGTGGGCAACGCTGGAACTGGCGGATTCGCCGCAACGCCTTCGGAACTGGTGTGGCTACGGGTTGCTGTGGGGGTTCATATTGATGACCAACCCGTCGCTGGGATCGCTTCTGCCCTTTCTGCTGGGATGGGCGGCCTATCGTGGCAAGCGCACGGCAATGCTCTCCCTTGCGAAACCGGCATTGGCCGCCGCGATTGCCATCCTTTGTTGCGTGCCGTGGACAGCGCGAAATTACGCCGTCTTTCACAAGTTTGTGCCGCTGCGATCGAATTTTCCATTGGAGCTGTACATCGGGAACAACAACAACTATGCGACGCACCAGTTCGTGTGGCCGCCGAAGATTACGAAAGAACGAGAAACGCTCCTGTACTTTCGAATTGGGGAGACGGCTTTCATGGAAGAAGAAGAGCGGAAGGGGATGGAATTTATCCGCTCGCACCCGGGGATCGCAGTCGAACTGATCGGCGAACGGTTCGTCGCCTTTTGGACCGGCATCGCGGGCCCCGTACAAGTATTTAAGACCACCGATTCGCTGTTGATCCGCGCCTTGATCGTTTGTAATACGCTGGCGGGAATGGGAGCGCTGGCGGGAATCCTAGTTCTGGCTGCAAGACGCAGCCTCTACGCTTTTCCGCTAGCGGCCTACCCAGTGGTGTTTCCCTGGCTCTACTATGTGACGCACGCGAACTTGCGCTACCGGCACCCGATCGATCCGGTGAATCTTTTGCTGGCGGCGGTTGCTGCCTCAGCAGCGTGGGGCCTGTTGAGTCGAAACCGCAGCGTTGAAGACCCGAAGGCTACCGAAGGGGCCGCCGTGGGAAACTGAGTTCGCGCCCGGGATTGCTCGTTGGATGTGGTATGCTGCAAATCCCCGTTTCACCAACCGAATACCAGAAAGAGGAGCGAACAAAAAATGAGAAAAATGTCCCTGGCCGGGGTGTTGGTCGCATTTCTATTGTTGGCAGGAGCCGCGGCAGCATCGGCCCAAGAAGTAACGCAGGCGGAGAAGGACCGCGCGCTACAGTATTTGGAAACAACCAAAAAGGGTGTTTTGGACGCGACGAGAGGGCTGTCGGAGGCGCAGTGGAACTTCAAGTCCGGTCCCGACCGCTGGTCGGTGGCGCAGGTGATGGAGCACATCGCGGCGGCCGAGGATTTCATCCGGACGATGACCAAGGAAAAGATCATGATGGCGCCCGCGGGAGAACCGGGGCGTGACTTGAAAAAGACCGATGACGCGGTGCTGGCGATGGTTCCGGACCGTACGACCAAGGTGCAGGCGCCCGAGCCATTGGTGCCCAGCAATCGCTTCGGGTCACCGGAAGCTTCGCTCAAGCACTTCGTGGAGAGCCGCGCGGCCACCGAGGATTTCCTGAAATCCACGGCGGGGTTGCGGGATCACGTGTCGGACAGCCCAATGGGAAAGCTGGATGGGTATGAATTTGTCCTGCTCATCGCGGCGCACAGCGAGCGGCACACCAAGCAGATCAATGAAGTGAAGGCGGATCCAAACTTCCCAAAGAAGTAGATTCAAAAGCATTAACACAGAGACCACAGAGGACACAGAGTTCGCAGAGAAACCAAGGGCCGCGAGGGACATGCTGGAATGTCTCTTCGCGGCCCGTTCTGTATCTTGCCGAAGGGCTTCGAGGGGAGTATGTTTTGCCGAGTTGGTGGTGACGTACTTTGGACGGAAGGAGCTGGAATGAAAAAGATTCGAATGGGAATTGCCTGCGTAGCAGTGATTGGGGTGGCGGCGATTGGGGCGGCGATCCATGGGCAGGAAAAGAAAGACGGGGCTGAAGCTCACAAGATTGTGCACTTCGGCGATCTGAAATGGACGCCGATCATAAAGGGCTGCGATCTGGCGCCGGTCTCCGGCGATCCTAACGCCGAGGGCGCTCCGTTTGTGCTGCGGCTCCGCTGCGTGGACGGGGCGAAGATTCCGGCGCACTGGCATCCGACGGACGAAAACGTCACGGTGCTAAAAGGTGCGTTTCTTGTGGGCATGGGAGAGAGCTTTGACGAAAGCAAACTTCAGACCATGAACGTGGGAAACTTCATCGCGCTGCCGAAGGAGATGCGGCACTTTGGAATGTGCAAAGGCGAGACCATCGTGCAAGTGCACGGCGCCGGCCCATTTAAAGTGAACTGGGTGAATCCGTCCGAGGTGCAGCCGCCGGATGCACCAGCGGCGGCGGCGAAGCCAAAATCTTGATCTGCGTGCGAGATTCGCGAGTACGGACAGGAATCAGCAGATAGAAAATGGAATGAGCCGTGGCCGCGTGTTCTGGCTGGGCTGGGAGCGCTGTGCTAGACTTTTCTTTGCAGCTGTGGGAAGAATGCGCGGCTGCCGGAGCGTGGAACTTCGGGCTCTGTGCAACGAGGTCCCGCGAACCCCGCCAGGCCCGGAAGGGAGCAACGGTACCGGGAACGCCTCGGGTGCCGCAGATCACCCGAAGTTCCTCCCACTGAAACAGTTGTCAGTGGTCAGTTATCCGTTTTCGGAGGGAGGAATGCCGAGGGATAAGGCCGGCTTCTCTTCTTCACTGATCGCTGAAAACTGTTTACAGTATGCAGTTGTCCGCAGTCAGTGAGAAAGAACGCAGAAGTACCACTGGCTTCTTTTTTTACTGATCACTGAAAACTGGGAACTGAAAACCTTCTAAATGAGCTATCAAGTTATCGCCAGGAAGTGGCGCCCGCAAACGTTTGACGATCTCGTCGGACAACAGCACGTTACGGACACGTTGAAGAACGCGATCAAGAATGACCGCGTGGCGCACGCCTACATTTTCTCCGGCGCGCGAGGCGTGGGAAAGACAACGGCGGCGCGCATCCTGGCGAAAGCGTTGAATTGCGTGAAAGGGCCAACACCGAATCCTTGCGGGGAGTGCGACTCGTGCAAAGAAATTGCCGCGGGGACTTCGCTGGATGTCATCGAAATCGACGCGGCTTCCAACCGCGGCATTGATCAAATCCGCGAACTCCGGGAAATGGTGCGGTATGCGCCGGCGTCGTCGAGAAGCAAGGTTGTGATTCTCGACGAAGCCCACATGCTCACGGGCGAGGCGTCAAACGCGCTGCTGAAGACCCTGGAGGAGCCGCCGGACCGCGTGATTTTCGTGATGGCCACGACGCAGCCGGAAGACCTGGTGGATACCATCAGGTCGCGGTCGCAGCATTTTCATTTTCGCGCGCTGACCTTCGGGGAGATTACCGGACGGCTGGAAGAGATCGCGAAAAAAGAGGAGTTAAAGATCGAGCCGGGCGCCATGGCAGTGATCGCGCGAATGGCGGAAGGCAGCTTGCGCGACGCGCTGTCGCTGCTCGAACAGGCGCGGGCGTATTGCGGCGACACGATTCCGGACAAGGATGTGCGCGAACTTCTGGGCGTGGTGCCGGATGATGCGCTGGATGAATTGGTGGGCGCCATCGCGGAGGGTTCGGCGGACCGCGCGCTGGGACTGGTGCATACGTTTCAAAAAGAAGGGCGCAACCTGCAGCATTTTTGCCGGGAAGCCATCCGCCACATGCGGAATCTGCTGGTGGCGCGAGTGTGCGGGGCGGATTCGGATTTAATCGCGGCGACACCGGACCAGCGGCCAGCGATTGCCAAAGCCGCGGCGCGGTTCAATGAAGAAGACTTGACGCGGTTTTTTCAGATTCTGCTGCAAACGGATGAGGATTTACGGCGGAAGCCCGATCCGCGAGTACACCTGGAGATGGGATTGCTGCGGCTGATCAACGCGGCACGGCTCGCGCCGCTGGAAGAATTGCTCGCGGAGTTGAAGAGCGGTGCGCAAGGCAGTGGCGCCAGTGCCGGAATTTCGCGCGGAGCTGCAACGGCGGCGATTGCGCCAACATCGAAAAGCACAGGGCCGGGCTTTTCCGCGGCAGCCACAGCACCAATACAGGCAGTAGCAAGAGCGCCCTTCCCTTCCCCGATTGCGGCTTCATCGGCAGCGGCAGCGAAACCCGCACCTGCGCAATCGGCGGTCAAGAGCGAAATCCAGGGAGAAGAATCAGTGGTGCCGGCGAAAAGCAATGGGACAACGCCGCAAATGATCGGAATTACGGCGGAGCAAGTTGCGGAGATTCGGGCGGCGATTCAAGCACAACAGAAATTCCTCGGCGAATTGATGGAGCAGAGCGGCCGGTGGGAGCTGGACGGTGCGGAACTGCGGATTTATTTTTCGCCGGACAAGCGGCCGTTTGCGGAAATGATGGAAGGTCGCGAATCGCTGGAGAAGATCCGTACCATTTCGAGCAAGGTGCTGGGCCGCGCGGTGCGCGTCTGTGCTAAACTTGATGGAGTTGCAGCAGCGGCCGCGGCGTCATCGGGTGCGGCAGGCGGCACGCAAGAGTTGCGAGCGCAATTCGAGCGGGACCCGCTGGTACGATCCGTGCTGCAGCGCTTCGGAGGAAAAATCTCCGAGGTAAAACGGCGGCCATAGCAATCATGAAGTTCAGCGAAAAGGACTAAGCAAGAATGGAAGTCGGCGCACTCCAACAGATGCTCTCGAGATTCCGGCAACTGCAGGAAGACCTGCAGCGGCAGGTGAATTCCGTTACCGTCGAAGCTTCCTCTGGCGGCGGAATGGTCACCGTGAAAATGAACGGGCAGAAGCAGATTGTGGATGTGCGCATCGAGCCGGAAGTTTTCGCGGGCAAGGATCAGGAGATGCTGCAGGATTTGATTCGCGCGGCCGTCAATGAAGCATCCCGCAGAGTCGATGAAGAGCTCGCCAATCAGATGAAGAACCTTGCCGGTGGAATCCCGGGAATCGCGGGCATGAAGATCCCCGGACTTTTTTAACCTACGGACGCTTCGCTGTACAACCGCTCTGCTCTCACACCAGCAATAAATCCTGCCAAGAAGTGGTAATTCCTGTTGCTTCCTCAGCTCGACAAAATGTTTCGTGCTAGTGCGCAGACGAGAGGCGCTTGATGCCGGCGTCGGCGGCATCGGCAAGAGAGCCGGGCCGTTTCGCAGTCTTCGCGTGAATTAGGCGATAGTTCGTCAGGGCCTCCTCGCGTTGGCCAGCGGCTTCCTGAAGCTTGGCGAGGTAACACATGCGCTGCAGGCTCTTTGATTCATCGAAATCGGCCGAGTCAAACAACCAATGGAACGTGGCCACATGCTCCCCCGGTGGGACAGCAGCAAGAAAATGAACGGAAGCGGGACTCGATGAAAGAATCTTGCGGTAATAAATGAAAAAGATTCCGCCCACCGCATCCGGATCAATCGTGCCGTTTTCCTTCCGCACGTCGTTGGCAACGCGAATGGTTTCTTCATCGCACTCATCGCTTGGGCAATCGGAAAGCGCGGCGAATTGCAGACGGCGAACGAAATCGCGCTGCCGGCCGGAAACCAAAGCGGACGCGAAGTGCTGCGAGGCCTCGCTGAGTTTGCCGTGATTCCAAAGGATCCAGTGTCCCCACATGGCTTCCGCGTACGGATTATTCTTATCCTGGCCCGCAGCTTTGGCGTACGCGCCGGCGGGATCCAAGCCAAATACATTTTCGCGAGAACGAAGAAAATAGGACCACCCGATGTGCGCGAGCAGGTCGGCAGATCTTTGAGTATCCTTTGTGGAAGCGATGCCGCGCGTCAGCACCGGCTCCAGCTTTTCGGCGATATCAGAAAATTTCTCATTTTCGCGCAGGTGAATATCCTCGAGCCAGGCCATGGCGAGGTTTTCCTGCGCGAGATGGACCTTGGACGAATTCGGTTCCAATTGGGAGGCTTGATCGAGGGTGCGCCAGGCCGACGCGTAATCCCGGCCTCTCAGTTCCACGTCTTCCGAGATCAGGAGGGCGTCCACTTTTCGATGAGACTCGACGCGATCGGCGACCAGCTTGATGAGCTCGCGAACGCCAAAGATCAGCGAGAGAATTGCTGTCGCGTAGCCCACCCACTTCAAAACGGTTGAGAATTTGATAGCGCGCATGGGGTCACCGATTCGTCCACACTATAACGCAGAACGGGGCGCCGTCTCCGGCAAACTCCGTGCTGGCAGGGGAATTTGCCGACGCGCATCAGGCTGGCAGAGCGTCAGGCCTGCCTCTACTTCACATACTGGCCGTTGTGAACTTCATACTCGACGCGGAACGGTTTCTTCTCTTTGCGGGTTTCCCAATGCTCCTGGGCGATGATGCGGTCGGCTTGGGCGAGCCGTTCGGAAGGGAGTGGATGCGAGCGAAAGTATCCGGTCAAACTTTGAATGGCGAGTTGAGATAGCTCCTCATCCGGACTTTGCGCATGGATGACGAACTCGTCGCACAATTTTCCGAAGCGCTCAAAGGTATCGACAGCGCCGTACGGCGAGTAGCCCGACTGCACGGCCAGGTACATTCCTTCGCGGTCGGCTTCAAACTCCTCGTCTTTGTGATAACCCGCCTCCCAGAAATCCAAGGGGATCTGCAGCAGAGCACCGACGACTTCGAGGTTCAGGTTTTTCAGGTTGGCCTCGACCTGCACACGCTCGACGCAATGGTAGTGGTCGATATGCTCGACTTCGTGTGCGAGAACATTGGCGAGTTCGTCTTCCGACATCATTAAATCGAGCATTCCTTCGCCAACGTACACCGGCCCGCCGGGGAGTGAGAAAGCGTTAATCATGTTGTGATCGGGCAGCACGGTGAAGGTGTATGGCAGTTGACGGTGTGCGTGGAGCGCGACCGTGCCACCGACGCGGCGGACGTACTTTTCGAGCGCTTCTTCCTCGGGGGTGAGCTTCTGTGTTTGTGTAGCGTACTGGGCGGAAAGCTCCTTGCCGATGGCAATCTCTTCTTCATCGGAGAGCCGCGTGAGATGCATGGGGACGCGCGAGATGTCGCGCTGCGCATCGGCGGCCATATTCAAGATGGCGTTAGGGGATACGGAAGTGGCCTTGGAGCGGCGCTGGCTCCAATAAAGTCCCGCAAGCGCAAAGCCGAGGATGAGAAAGAAAATCAGGAATACAACGGAGCGTTTCATAGAAATTGGCGGATCGTTTCGCGATATCTGCTGTAGAGGAACGAAACGAAGACCAACGCCGCACCTACGATGATGAAGGTGATGTAACGATCCCGCGGCTGGAGGCCCCAGACGTCCAGAACCACTACCTTGGCGACGCAAAGCAGGAGCAGGCTGAGGCCGGTCAAGCGGAAGCTGCGCTCGTTGACCGCGAGCGCGAAGAGTACGATCAGCACGCCTTCGATGCCCCACGACACGGTGACCATGCCGGCGCGCATTTTCAAGTAGAGCATGCACGTGAGCAGAATGATGGGAACGAAAAACAGCATTTGTTCGGGGCGGCGGACGATGGCTGCCCAAAGCGATGCGAAACGGCCGGAGCTGAGCGCAGTTTTGAATCGGTCGCGCAAGCGAAACGCGAAAAACAGGCTCGCCAGCAAAAGAGCGGCGGCGGAACTGAGCACAAAATAGCGACCCCGCCAGTCTCCCGCGCCGAAATAGCTTCCGCCGAAGAGATTGTGCGCCATGCCCCGGGCGAACAGGCCGGCAGTCAGAAGCAATCCCTGATGCAGGAAGATCGGACGGTCAAGGTACAGTGCAGCGGCAAGAAGCGCAAATACGACGGCGGCCCAGGCGGTGACGACCCATTCGAGCGAAAATTGAAAATAACAAAGCGCGACGATCGTCGCCGTGCCCAAGTAGGCCATGAGCGTGTCGGATTTCAACCGGCGGTCACGAGTCATGTTTTATTCATTCTCCGGCAACTGCGCATAGACGAAGTAAAAAATCAGAATCAGCGGAACGATCGTATACATCCGCGGGCCCCAGAATTCGCCGGCTTCACCGGCAGTAAGGTTCGCAAAGAAAATCCGGACAAAAGCGGCGATCAGAGCGACGTAAGCCTGATAGCGGAATTGCGTGATCTTGCGCATCACTCCGTATTCGAAAAGGACCAGACCGAACACTGCCCAGCCCACGGCGATGCTCAAAGGCTGTAGTTCATACCAGAGCATCAGAGACACGATAACGGACGCAGCCCAGGAGTAGATGTGATGGAGGTCACGCTGACGCCAATCCTCCGGCATGCGGATGAGGCGCGAGAGCGCATAGAAAATCACGGCAACGGCGGCCAGCGACAAGAGGCGCACGCTGAAGCCGTGCCACGTGGCCGTGACATAGAGATTCACGCTGAAAACACGAAGCATCGTCAAGCCCGCGAGAATGTGCGATTGCCACGGCAATTCTTCGAGCTCGACGCGCTGGTCGACGATTGCCAGAACCAGCGCAAAGGTGGCCCAAAGCGGGGCGAGCCAGCCGTTCGGATACTCATACCAGGCGAGAAGAGCAAGGAGCCCGGTGGCCGCGAAAGAATGAAAGAAGGCCACGGGGCGCGCGTAGCGATCTTCCGGAGCGGCCCTGCGCGACAGGAAATACAAGCCCGTAGCGACAAGCGAAATCGTAAAGACGCGAAGCGTAATGGGGCCCCAGAATTTTTGTTCGAGATCGTAGTTGTAGAAAAAGGCGCGAAGAAGCGCACTGAATCCGACGACGTTGGCCTGCCAGGCCAACTGCTCGTAACGAATCCAGCGCGTGGAAAGCGTGAGCGCAACGGCGAAGACAACCCAGCCGACGGCGATCCAGGGCGCGTGGAAGGTGAGCGCTTCCTCGATCATCCAGACCACCAGGCCGGCAGCGACCCAGGTATAGGCGATGCGGGCCAGAGTGAGATGGCGGTCGTTTTCGGTGCCCAGGCGCTTGGCGATCCAATAGGCACCCGTGACGACAGGGATGGCGGCGAAAACTTGCAGAGGAATGGTGTGCCAGTATTGCGGCGCAGAGTTGTTTGCAGTTAGCGCGGTGAAAACGGCCAATCCACTTAAGACATGCGAGTGAACAGCAATGGAATGGTAATTTATCGCGCGGGCAGCCTCCGACAGAACTACGGCGAAGGCAATGAACGCCAGCGGCTGCCAAAGTTCCGGAACTTCAAACCAAATAAGGAGAGCGAGAAGCGCCGTGCCCGCGGCGGCAAAGAAACCGCGGAGAGCGCGTTGCACAGGGTCGTCGCGAAGAGCCGCCAACTTGGCTGTGAGATAAAACGCCGCGCCGAGCAGGGGCAGAGTCAGGAGACGCGAGCCTAAGTGGGCATGTTCGGGCGATTCAACATGCAGGTTGACGACCACGGCGCGGTACAGAGTGAGCGCACCAAGGAGAGCGTATTGCACTTGCAGGTGATTCGAATCGAGAGCGCGGCCCAGTGCCGCGAGGATCAGCATGACGGCGGCAAAAGCCAGCGCAGTCCAATCGTTCGAAAAGAGTGCCCAAGCAGCGGAGCCAGCAGCGAAAGCGCCAAGGTACGAATGGACGGTAAGCAACGGCCGGTCAGGCGAATCGTCGAAGAATTCTCGCCAGCGCGAGCCGAGGCCAAGGGCATTGAGGTAGAAAACGACGGCGCAGAGGGCAAAAAGCACGCCGCTCGCGAGCGCGAGATCCTCGTTCTTGAGGCGCAGATTGACGAGGAAGGGAAAGTCGGACCCGAAAAGATGGACGCCGACGAGCAAGCCGATCAGAAGGCCGAGCCGGCGGAAGACAACTTCTTTCACGATCGCGCCGGAGATGAGGAGAACTTCCGCACCCACGAGCCAGAGGATGGCCACGTCGTGGACCGGGTACGTGTAATGGGAAGGGACCGCCGCCAGTATGAGCGCGGTTCCCGCCACAGTGAGGACGACGAATGCTTCCCGGTGGCGCTTGGTAGCGGGAATTTGTGCACAAATGAATTCAGCGGCGCCGACGACCAAAAGCGCGATGTAGGCCAGCTCGGGCTGAACGGACTGAAACTTCATGCAGCCCAGAAGCAAGGACATGTTCAGAATCGCAGCGACGGAGGAGATGCGCTCTTCGAAATCGGTCTTGGGATTGCGAGCAATATACGAGATGCGAAAGGTCAACCAGTAGAAGAAGAGCATGGCCAGGCTGGCGTGATATTCAGGAAAAGCGTGGCCCTGAGCGCCGTTGATTCCGAGGATGCGGTAGAGCCAATACAGATGATTGAGGTAGCTCGACAGAATGCCGAAAACTTCCAGCTCGAACCAACCCATTTTCAAAACGATCGAAACGAGGCCAACGGCGAGGAAGACCCCCGCTGAGAGGCTGTACACCGTGTCCTGGCTGAGCGCCACCGTGGTGTATCCCAGCAAGAACGCCAGGCCGGTGACAAACTGCGAGCGGTAGCGCAAGGTGTGAAGCGCCATGGCTACCGCGACAAGAAGCATCAGAGCGCAGTCAAGCGTCAAAGCCGCAGCGTTGAGCGGAAGAATCCGCATCGCCTCAACGTGGTAGATCCCAAACGTGCTGAAGAACAGCAGGGCCCAGCCGCCGCCGATGCCGGTTCGGCCAAAGAGCCGATAGCGTTCGTTCTTTTCGACGTAGATGCCGCCGACGAGTAGAAAGATCGCAGTGAGGTAAGAGATGGCTACTTTGCCAAGCGGGCCGAGAGCGCCCAGTTCGTAAATGCCGAAGAGAGCGACTCCCACGACGAGAATGATGATGCCGAGTTTGTTGAGCCAGTTCGTGCCGAGGGTTTCTTCAATGGCGGAGACCGTTTTCATGCGCTGTTGAAACGTGGGCTTCGGGGCAGGCACGCGGAAAGCGGAAGTTGGCGGCGGAGTCGTCACCCGCGCGGCAAAGGCGGGAGGAATCTCCGACGGCACAGGCGGCGTGGGAATTCGCGGGGCAGGAGGTTGGCTAGCCGGCACAACTGGCGGAGCGGTTGGTGGCGGCACAGCCGGAACGGGCGGCTTGATTTCGGCAGGCGACTTTGCGGCCGCTGGAAAGGTGGGCTTCGGCTCGACCGGTACGACAGGGGCGGGCGGTTTTTGCAAAGGTGTGCTCGTAGGAGAAAGTGGCGGCTGCGGAATGGGAAGCGTTACAGGTAGTTTGACTGGCGCCGGCAAGTCGACGCGCAGGGTTTCGACGGGTGTTTCTCGCACGCCCGGCGCGGACGGAACGGGAGGGGCGACCGGACGTTCCAGAGGTTTTTCAGCCGCAGTTGCAGCAGGATGGGCCGCGGCGGGCACTTGCCGCTTCAGATCAGCTACTTCGCGCTGGAAGGAAGTGTGCTGCCGGGCATTCTCTTCTTTAAGCTGATTAAACTCTGTGCGAAGCCTGCTGTGCCTCACCAGAAGAACGAGAGCCGCAATCGGGGTCGCGATCAAGATGACCGCGATCAACAAAAGTAGCAACACAGCCTCGGGGGGCATTGGGCATCCTTGGGAGTGCGTGTTTCTTTTGTGTCCATGTTAGAACGAGGAGAGAGCGGAATCTTGCACTTTGTTTCCAGAGCGGCCTTGCGAGTAAACCTCCTCGACCTAAATCGTTCTAATTGAATGACATAGAAGCCAGCGAAGACTTTGGTATTCATAAGCGACGAACTGGAGAAACTGGTCGTCGCGAAATGATTCCCACGAATCAGACCGTAATGTGTTATACTTCGTCTGCGCTTATTACCTCGGTTGTGTTGTGCGGTCCCTCTGGTGCAGTACCTGATCTGAGACTCCCCGCCTGCAGTTTTCTCCGTAAGTTTTACGCGTAATCTAAACCAAGGCTGGCAAAGCAAGCCGCCGGTTTGCGTGCAAGTTTGTGCGCACCGCGACGGCTTCTGCCAGCAAGAAAGCAATATTGAATGTTGAATGTTGAAGAAGTGAATTCAGAGCGCTCTGCGGAGCCCCTGAAAGAAGGTGTTGCGGGACCTCTCGCGGAACGCTCTCCGGTACCTCTAGAGGAACGCGCTTCCGCGCGATTCGCGGAGATGCGGATTTCTCCTTATGTGAAAGAGCGGCTGGCCGCGGCGCGTTTTACGACGCCGACGCCCGTGCAAGCTGCGGCAATCCCGCAAGCGCTCGATGGCAAAGATGTACTGGCCACCGCGCAGACCGGAACCGGCAAGACGCTGGCGTTTCTGGTTCCCGTGATTGAGAAACTGCTGAAAGACAAAACGCCGGGAATCGCGGCGCTCGTGCTGGTTCCGACGCGTGAGTTGGCGATGCAGGTGGTGGAGCAATTCAACGCCCTGCGCGGCAAGCTGCTAGTGCCGGCGGCGCTGGTCGTGGGCGGTTTGGCCGAAGGGGCACAGCTCCAGGCCATCCGCAAAGGGGCGCGGCTGGTGGTGGCGACTCCGGGACGGCTGGAAGATTACCTCGACCGCCGACTTTTCCACTTTAACGCGCTGCGAACGCTGATTCTCGACGAAGCGGACCGCATGCTGGACATGGGCTTCCTTCCGGCGATTCGGCGCATTGTGTCGATCCTGCCGAAGGAACGCCAGACCATGTGCTTCTCGGCGACGATGGAAGGCGATATGGCCCGAGTCGTGAAAGATTATTTGCGCAATCCCGTACGCATGTCTTTTGGCTCGACGTCAAAGCCTTCGGAGAACGTGCGGGTTCAAGCCTTTGAAGTGGCCATGGACCGCAAGCAAGAAATGCTGCAGCGCTTGCTGAACAAGGAAACAGGAAAGTGCCTGGTCTTTGCACGAACCAAACGCGGAACAGAGCGCATTGCAGAAAGCTTGAACCGCAAAGGCTTCTCCGCCGCGATGATTCATGGCGACCGCTCGCAATCGCAACGTACTACGGCGCTTGCTGGATTTCAGCAAGGACGTTTCCGCGTGCTGGTGGCGACGGACCTGGCCTCGCGCGGGATTCACGTGCAGGACATCGCGCATGTCATCAACTACGATCTGCCGGAAGTGGCGGAGAATTTCATCCACCGCGTGGGCCGCACGGGACGCAACGGCGGACACGGCGTGGCTTCGACACTCTACGTGAAGGAGCAGCGGTCGGAACTCTTCCAACTCGAGCGTTCGCTGGGCATCAAGATCGAGCGGATGCGGGCCGACGAGACCAGTTCCCTTCCCGAAAAACTAGAACGCAAGCCGGTCAACCTGCCCCGGATCGAGGGAGTCCAACGGCCTGAAAGATTTGTGCTCCCGGGCGAAGTTTTCCAGACGCAGCTCGAAAACTGAACTGCTCTAATTCAGACTAGATCCGGTCTTGACCGGTCTAGACCGGAGAAGCCGGACTAGTCTAATTTAGACTAGTCGTTCATTGAGATCTGCAAAAAGCAAAACAGGGCAGCGAAGGAATTTTCGCTGCCCTGTTTTTTATTGGCAGACCGTGAAAGTCCGGCAGTCTGACTTTGCTCCCTTAGAAATCGAGCCGTGCCGCAAATTGAAAGGCACGGGGTCCGCCGGAACCGAAGAAACCTCCCGCGGTGCTGGTGGCACTGAAAAATGTAATGTCGTTCCCCTGCGGATTGCTGGGCGTGACCTGGTTCGTGCCTAGCGGGACAAGGGAAATATTGCGGCCCGAGTAGCTGTTCTTGGAAAAGCCGCGCACGTTGGTGGCGTTGAAAATATTGAATGCCTCCCCGATCAAAGACAGGCGTAAACGCTCACCGAGGCGAATGTCCTTCGTCAGACGGAAATCCAAAGAACTGAAGGGGCTGAAGAAATTGATGCCCGAGGGCACGTGTTCGAGAACAGAGCCGGCGTGGCACGGGGCCGGTGCGGGACAGGCAGGAAGAGCATTCCAGACGTCAATCAGTTTATTAAGCTGGTCGCTATTCTTGATTTCTCGGCCGATGGCATTGCGCGCGAGAATGGGCAGACGCGAATTAATTCCTGGCAAGAACGTGTCCGCGGGCACACCCGAACCGAAAGTGTAAATGGGCGAAAACGAAAAACTCCACGGCATCTGCAACTGGCCGTAAAGAACTAGGCGATGACGCTCGTCCGAGGACGCATAACTTTTTTCCTTCGCCAGGCCGCTGGTTCCTTCGACGAGGTTCACCTGTTCGTCGATGTTGTTGTTGGTGAGCTGATCGTCGTCCGAATAGTCCAGCGTTTTCGAGAGCGTGTAGTTGATGTTGTAAAGATAAGTGAATCGGCCGAGCTTTGTAGGCTTGTGCTGGACGCTGACGATCAAGCCGTCATACCAGGATTTTGCGAAAGAACCGAGCACGGTGACGTTGTCCGAGATTCCCGTGAGAGGATCGGTGACCGTGCACGGCACGTTGTTACCTGGGCAGGAAATATCCGGCGACGTCGAGTTCGTGGTGCGGAGCAATTGGCCGATCAATTGTTTATTGCCGAAAACATGCAAACCATCGGCGGAGATCAACCAATTGCTCCCCAATTGCTGTTGCACGCCGAGTGAGAATTGCTGAAACACAGGATGGTGGGAATCCGGGCTGAGCACGATAAGGCCGACGCCGCCCGTCTGATGAGGTCCACTGAACGGATTCGCAAGCGTGGGGCTGCCGGCAGCGAATCTCACGCCGGGGATGGGAGCAAAGCAAGTGCCGAGATTCGGCGGGTTAGGATCGCCGGGAAACGTGCAGGACGAGCCCCCATACTGCGTCACGGTGAGCGCGCGATTGTCCTGCACACGTTCCAAGCTCGGTGCTTCCAGAATGATGCGGTCGTAATAGATGCCGTAGCCACCGCGAACAACCGTTTTATGCTGTCCGAAAGGATCGTAGGCAAAGCCAACGCGCGGGCCGAATGATTTCTTGTCAGTGTTGTGACGAAGATCGATGACGTTGGCCATCCAAACGCAAGGCTGAGTCGGCTGAATCGTCAGGCTGGGGCAAGGACCGTGGGTGCTGTCGTTTCCGAGAAGGTCGGTATCGTATTCCCAACGCAGTCCAAGATTCAGCGTGAGGCTCGGGCGAATGCGCCAATCGTCTTGCGCGTAACCGGCGAGGTAATTGTTGCCGAGGTGCGGAATCGGGACTGGTGAGACGGGTGCGCTGCTCTTGAGGGCCACGGCAATCGGAATATCGCGGTCATCCACAACGCCGTCGCCGTTGAGATCGTTAAACCCAAAGTCTGAAGTCAGAATCACCGTGCCCGTTCCGAAGACATTGATGATGCCGTGCGCCGTGTAGTGTTGAAACTCGCCGCCAAGACTCAGAGCGTGCTTGCCGAGAGTCCAGGAGTACGCGTCGCGCAGTTGAGAGCGATCCAGGTAAGTGGCTTGGGGAAGATTAAAGTTCGCGCCATCGGCAAGATCCGGGAAAAGCAGCTCGTTGGTGGAGGCGAGGCCAGCGGGATTTGTTGTCGGTGAATTTTGCGTGAACGCTGGAAGGTTGTTGAAGAAATTGTCGAAGTGGAAGGAAAGGCTATTGGCTTTAGTGGCAGAAATGGTGGTGGTCAGCCCCGCGGCGATGGAATGGAAGCGGTTGAGCGAATCCTGCCTTTCGGCGGCGCTAATGCTTGGGGAAGGTTGCGCCAAGGAGGCTCCGGCAACGTCGGTGGAGCGGTTGAAGGAGTAGCGCACCATCAAGCTGTTACTGGCCGTGAGCTGGTCGTCGAAACGCACGGAGAACAGCAAATCGCGGAGAGGCGCGGGCGCAGAGGTATTGATGATCTTATCGGTTGTGAAATCCCGCGTTCCTGTTTGGATGGAGGCGTTCTGATAACGGTCTTCGACAGAAGCAAACCACCATGCTTTGTCTTTGACGACGGGACCGCCGATGGAGCCACCAAATTGTTCGCGATGGAACGGCGGGGTGGGCAAGCTGCGATCAAACGTCGCGGGAAGGCCCTGGAGATACCGATTGCGCTCATAGAAAAAGGCCGAGCCGTGGTAATCATTCGCCCCGGATTTTGTGACCACGTTGATGATGCTGTTGCCGGAGCGGCCTACTTCTGAGGTGAAGCGGCCTGTGGCGATCTGAAATTCCTGGATCGAGTCCTGAGGAAAATTTGCGAGCGTGCCGCCGACAACTTCGTCGTTGTTGTCTCCGCCATCGACAGTGATATTTCCGCCGCGGCCAAAACCGCCCGCGGAGCTCACTTCCAGCGTGTTGGTTTTCGTGGGGTCGAAATTTGGCGCCGGCCGATTGCCGGGAACAAGGTAAGCAAGTTCCAGAAAATTTCTTCCGTTGAGGGGAATACTCTGGATGGTGGTAGCCGTGATCTGGCCCTGAATCATGGATTGCGTCAGATCAATTTCGCCCGCACCTTCGCTTACATTTACCGTCGTGCCCACACCGGCGACTTGGAGCTTGGCGTCAATCGTGGTGGTGCGGCCCGCCTGAACGGTGGTTTCCTTGAATTCGGCCGGGGCAAAACCGGCCGCTTCAATTTTCAAATCATAAGAGCCGGCGGGAAGATTTGGAAAAACGTAGAGGCCATCTGCATTGCTGGAAGTCTCGCGCGAAACGCCCTGCGTTTGGCTGACCGCCACGACGTGCGCGTTGGGAACAACCGCATCATGCGGATCGGTCACGATACCGTTGATGGCGCCCGTTGGGACTTGGGCGGAAATTGCGGCGCAGGTCAACGCAGCTACCACCGCAAAGAACACCGTCGCCATCGCCACTTTCCCTGCCAGCCGTTTCATCATGAAGAATCTCCGTCCTCATTCATCGATTCTTTGTTCTAAGACCTCACAAAAACTTCCCTGAGTTCGCCGGCATGGTGTCACTGGCGCGAGGCCCGCGAATATTCGTGGGAAAGAATTACTTCTGCGCAGCAGCTTGCGCTTCGATCTTGTCGATCACGATTGCGGTCGAGCCGCCACGCTTATAGAGCGTACCGGTTGTCGTCACTTTCTGTCCGGCGAAGGGGAGGAGCTTGGAGTTCTGACCGCTGGAGGGCGTGGTGCCAGCAATGGGCCAGTAGACGGTGCCATCTTCCGCGAGAATCACCAGCGGAGATCCTGCGTTCGCGCAACTGATCGCGCACTCTTTGCTGATTGGTTTGTCGAGACCTTTCGTGAAGGCGCAAGCGGAATCCAAAACGTAGCCCTTCACGGTTACCGGTGCGGAGAAAACCCCGCTCGCAAATACCGCTGCAACTACAATTGTCAGCAGAAAAACTTTTGTAGGCACACTAACAACTTTCATTTGGACACCCCTCCCCGTAGAGCAACGTGATCCTCTAAGGACGTGTTAGATACACGTCTAAGAATCATCGAATGGTTGGCGACTTTAGTAGCTGCACCTTTTCGGGGCAATACTAGAAAAGTACTAGAAGCCAAGAAGAAACTCGCTAAGCCCGCTGAGGCAGGCGAGACACTTCCGGCGCGGCCGCCAGAACAATTTCGCAGTGGAGTCATGGCAAGATACTGGGATGTTGATTAGGGCTGCAGTCGAAGGCGATTTCGAAGCTATCTGGGCGATCCTCGAGCCCATCATCCGGGCTGGCGAAACCTATTGCTTGCCGCGCGATATGGACGAGGCCAGTGCGTTAGCATACTGGCATTCTGCAGAACGTGAAGTTTTCGTTGCGGAACAAAACGGCGAGCTCGTCGGCACATATTTCCTGCAAGCGAACCAGAAAGGTGGCGGGGCGCACGTGGCCAACTGCGGCTACGTAACTGCCGTTCCGGTCACCGGCCGTGGCGTTGCACGAGCCATGTGCTCACATTCGTTGGACCGCGCCTGTGAACGTGGTTTTCGCGGCATGCAATTTAATTTTGTGATCAGCACCAATGAACGCGCCGTGCGCTTGTGGCAGAGCTTTGAATTTGAGATCGTTGGCCGCCTTCCGAAAGCGTTCCTTCATCCCAAGCTCGGTTACGTCGATGCCTACGTCATGTATCGCGACCTCGGATAGCAGATCAAATTCTCGAAGTGGCAGAGCGTGAAAGAGTGACTCACGCAAGGTCGCGCTGATACGATGCGTTTGGAGCTACAGCAGCAAAGACGCGGGAGCCGCATGAAAAAGAATCGGACCTTCCCCACTCTTCTCAGTTTGTTCTGCACTTTTTCAGCTGTGAGTACGTCCTCCGCGCAAACCCCGCAATGCACAAGCACGGGCGACCTGGAAATCATTCCGTTTGCGAGCAAAGTATTCCCTGCGCCTCGAAACTTGCGGATCCTTCTTCCCGCGGGGTATCACCTTCCGGCAAATCGAGAGCGCCACTATCCCGTCCTCTATCTGAACGATGGGCAAAATCTTTTCGACGTTTGCACTTCTCTCTACAATCGCGAAGAATGGCGCGTCGACGAGACGATCACCGAGCTGACGGCGAGCGGCAAGCTCGACGCGCTGATCGTCGTCGGAATTGACAACGGCGGCCGGCGCTTGCGTCCGAAGGAATACCTGCCCTATGTGGACGATACGTTGTCACCTCCAGAGCCGCATCCGGAAGGCAAGCTCTACCCTCGCTTTCTCCTGGACGAAGTGGTTCCCTTTGTTGAAGCGCACTACCGCGTCCTGCCCGGCCCGCGTTTCCGCGTTCTGGGCGGCTCTTCTTACGGCGCGGGAATAGCTCTTTTCACGGTCATGAACCGTCCCGGCTCTTTCGCTGGATTATTGCTCGAGAGCCCCTCCATCTATGCTGATAATGATCACCTCCTGAGAGATGCACCCTCTGTTAAGGTTTGGCCACGCCGCATCTATATCGGAACAGGCACCGTTGAGGAACCAGTCGAGGATGTTCAAAAGCTCGAGGCCCTCCTGAGGCGGACCGGTCTCGGGGATGACCGGCTTCGCGTTATCGTTGAGCAGGGCGCTGGGCACTCGGAGAAATGGTGGGCCGGCCGGCTCGCGAAGGCTCTGCAATTCTTATTTTCACCGCCTTTGTAAGAGGCGCTACTCTGCAGTTTGCCAGCTAGGCGGTTTGCGCGGATGCGCGCGGCTGTGCTACACATGCTGCATGCCCGATTTTGCCGCTCCCGTCGAACGACTCATCGATGAACTGAAGCACCTCCCTGGAATTGGCCAAAAGACCGCGCAGCGCCTCGCATTTTATCTGCTGCGGTCCGCGCCGGAAGATGCTCTGGCGCTCGCCGATGCCATTCGCGATGCGAAAGAGAAGATTCGCGCCTGCACGGTCTGCCACAACATCACGGATTCTGATCCGTGCCTGTACTGCGTGGGACCATCGCGAAGCAAAAAAACAATCTGCGTGGTCGAAGAAGCCCACAACATCATGGCTATCGAGAAGACCCGCACCTACAGCGGTATGTATCACGTCCTAGGCGGCTCGCTCTCGCCCCTTTCCGGGCGCGGGCCTGATCAACTGCATATCAAGACCTTGATCGAGAGGCTCAAGGGCGGCGCTGTCGAAGAAATCATCATTGCGACCAATCCCACGGCGGAAGGGGAAGCCACCGCGGTCTACCTTTCGAAACTTCTGAAGCCCCTGGGTGTGCGCGTGACGAGAATTGGCGTCGGCATCCCGGTGGGCGCCGACCTCGAATACGCCGACGAAGTAACCATGCTCAAAGCCATGGAAGGTCGCCGGGATTTATAGCGTTCCCCGTTGCGCAACACCACAAGCGCGTTCTTCTTGGTTTTTCCGGAGTTGACCTGGTTTTCGACCGCAATAGCCGAAGAGCGGCATGACTCTCAGTACGTTCAGGACGCTCTAGCCAATTCTGATTTTTCGGTATACAGTTTCATTCCCACGGTGGCTGTTCCCCCACCTAAAGCATGGCAGCCGACCGGCGGCTGACTGGAGGTGCGCTGATGCCGAGCCTGGCGCACTACATGGCGCAGTACGATCACGAGCACGAATCTGGCTGGAACAAGTTCTTCCATGGAGTCGGCATCCCCATGATTTTCGCCGGGATGTTGCTTCTCATTTTCATGAAATGGATTTGGGGAGCAGGATTTTTCCTGGGCGGATGGGTGCTCCTCTTTCTCGGCCACCGGATCGAAGGAAACAAGCCGGCGTTTTTTCAAGGACCGATTTATTTGCTGGTTGGGCCAATCTGGGTCGCAAAAGAAGTCTGGACGTTCCTGACAGGAACACACCGCAAGCCGACCTCGGAAGGCACCCGCTAGGGCAGCGCGACGAACGGTCGCACTGCTGCCACGCGTTGCATGAATCCGGAGCATACTGAGGGACAGTGGCGGTCTGCATGAACGAATCAGGCGGCAATTTTGCCGACGAGACAATTGAGATGATTTCCGATAGCGCGGCCAACGCGGGCACCGAACTGAGAAAGCGCCGGAGCACGCGCATCGTCCAGGCAGTTCCGCTGGTCGTAACCGGTGTCGACGCCCTCGGACGTCCGTTTGTCGAGCGGACTTCCTCGCTGATTATCAATTGCCACGGCTGCCGCTACCAGTCGAAGCACTACGTCCTGAAAAATATGTGGGTGACGATGGAGATTCCCCACCCGGAGTCCGGGCAGCCGCCACGTTCAGTCCGTGGCCGCGTGGCGTGGATCCAGCGGCCCCGCACGGTGCGGCAGCTTTTTCAGGTCGCGCTCGAACTGGAAGTCTCCGGCAATGTCTGGGGTATCGCTTTCCCGCCGGAAGATTGGTTTGTCTTTTCAGCAACGGCTACGGTGACGACGAAGAAAGAAGCGGCCGCGGAAACGGAGCAGTTGCCGGCCACGGCACCTGAAGCTGACGCTGCAGCGGCTCCGAGCGAGGCGGAATTGCCGCCAGCGATCGGAACCGACAACGTTATGGTTTTCCCTTCCCCCACGAGCACCACGGACGCGTCGCTCCAGTTGGCGCGGCAGGTCGCCAGGTTGGTGGCCGACGCCAAGCAACAGATTCAGGCAGCGACTCGCGAAGCCGCGTCACAAGCGGTATCGGCGGAACGGCGCCTCTCGTTCGAGCAGTGGGAACAAAAGTTTGCCGCCGGACGAGCGGAAATCAGCAATGAAACCACGCAGGCGATTGAGAAATTCCAGCATGAAGCCGACGAACACTCGCGGACCGCTCATGCTGCCGCAGCTGAGGCTTTGCGCACGGAATTGCCTCGTTGGCTGGCTCCGCAATTGGAGCAACTCACACGCGATCTGACCGCGCGGCTCTCCCAGGAAGCAAAGGCGCAGCGCGACGAGCACACTCAGCGCTTGGCGAGTACGGCGGAATCCCTGAAAACCATTTGTCAGCAAGCGGAAGAAACCGCCGCGAGACTAAGAATTCAATCGGAACAGGCAGAAACGCAAATCACAGCGAGTGCGGAGAAGGCAACGCGCAAGCTGGATGAAACGGCAGAGCAAAAGGAAGCAGCTGCGATAGCTCAACGCGAAGCATTTACTGCGGCTGCTGGCGAAGTCCAGCAACAAGTGACCGCGGCCCTCGCAGGCGCGCAATCATCGTTCCTCGGGCAGGTCACAAACGAGTTGGAAGCCGCGCAGGCGCGTTGGCGGGAAACTCTTGAGAGCACCCTCGCGCAGGCCCAGGACCGCGCCGCGGGCGGATTGAACGAGCATGTGCGGGGGCTTGCTGTCCAGTTACAAGAAGAAGCGGCGCGGCACGCCGCGGTTCTGCGCGAATCCGCTTCGAGTGCGGCGGGAGAATCCGAACAGCGGATCGCCACTGCGCGTCATGCGCTGGAAGAGCTTTCGCAGAGAATGGAGTCCCTGCTGCTGCGCGCTCAGGAAACCGGCGAGCAGCTTGACCATCATGCGGGGCGGCTGGAAAACACGCAACAGCAGGCGGTCCGCGGTTTTGAGTCCCAGTTGGATAACGTGTTAAGCCTGCATCGGAATGAATTGCATCGCCAGTCCGAATCGCTCGTGGAAGAGATCAACGGGCGGATTCGCAATGAATTTGAAGAAGCCGCCAACACGGCCATGGAACGGTTTCACCGCCAGATTGAAGAAATGGTGCAGCCACACGTGGCGCGCACCGAGGAAGCCATCCACCGCTTGGCAGGCGGGCGGTCGCTGCTCGATGCGGCGTTGACGCTGCAACAGGACCGCATTCGAAATTCAGCGGACGAAGCCTTCGCGGAATCGCTCGGGCGCTTCCGGGAAAATCTGGGGAGCGTGGAACAAATCCTCGAGGAAGCCGCTCAATCCATCACCGGGCGCAATCTGGCGGACCTCGAAGCAAAAATCGGTGACCTCAAGCATCAGGTAGTCGAGGAGCTGTTCAAGTCAGCGGAGTGGTACGAGAAAAAAGCGCAGACCCAGATTCAGAATCAAGCTGAAAAGGCCGTGGAGCAGACGGCAAATCAGTTGCGAGATAAAGCCGGAGAAATTTCCAGCGTTTTCGCGACCGAATTGGATCATTCCAGCCGCAGTTTTGTGGGGCACACGCAAACGCAAATGGAAGAAGTGGTGCGCGATGCGTTCGAACGGGCACGGGCCCTCTTCGCGGAGGCTGCGGACACCACTTCGGCGGCCTTTACCGATGAGATCCAGCGCACGGGACGGCTGGAGCTCGACGGATACAACGAGGAGTTGCGGCGTTCCACGGACGGCGCGCGGTTGGAGCTGAACACAGCGCACGTGGAATCGGCGCAACGGGCCTCGGCCGAACAGGAAGTTTTTCTGCGGCACTTTCAGGCGGCCCTCGGCGGATCGTTGCAAGCAGGCGTAGCGGAGGCACAGAAGAAAGTGACGGAAGGGTTTACGCCGCTGCTGGAGCAATGGAAATCGATGACCGAGGCGCATCAGAAAGAAATGCAGCGTGTCTATGGGGAAATGGGCGAACACGCCACGGAGCAGCACAAGCACCGGCTTGAGGGCGTTTCGAATCAGTGGATGCTTGCAACGGTAGCCTCGCTGGATCACCAGTCGCGCGAGATGATTTCTGGCATTGCCGCCACCGCGGAAGAGAAGCTGCGCGAGGCATGCGCTCAGGTTTTCGAGGGCGTAGGCGAATCCCTGCGCGAACGGCTGAAAGAGATCGCTCAGAGTTTTGCGCCCCTGGAGCCTTCCGAACGCGCAAAAAGCGCCAAGACCGGAGGCTGAGAGCCAAATCCTAAATCGCAAAGAACATCTGCACAGCGGCAATTCAGCGCAAGTACCTAGGGATGCCGAAATTCGCCACTTGCCTGCCGGCTCGGTATAATCCCAAAGGTTTCAACCACCATGGCCAATCATGCCTACCTGCGCGTATGGACGCGCGATTTTTCCCTGGAAACGATGCTGGCTGAATTTGCGCGGTTCCTGACGACCGCCCCGCTTTCAGCCACCCAGAATACTTTCAGCGAACTGATCGTGCAGGCCGTGGACCCTACGGAGATACCGGTCGCCGAATGGGATCTCCGCCCGCTAAACATGGGCCCTGCGGAAGTTACTGCACTCGCTGTCCAGCAGTTGAACGCCGACACCGCCTACACCGCAAACGCAAAATGGGATTTATGGAGCTTCGATATCGAGAATCTGAAGTGGAAGCACCTGCCGGAGCCACTAACGCTGACCTGCCACGGGCTCGAGTATGACGGCGGGCTTGCTGCAGAGGCAGGACACTTCACGGCCGATTTGGGTTTCGAGCATTTCTTTACCGGACATGGCGGCCTGCTGGCGCCAGGGGCCGCCTCGAATCCGTTCAACTCCTCCGATCACCCCCTGGAGCACACTTTTCGCCAGTGGATGTCGGCGAGCAATAACCTGAAGGAATATCACGCCAAGACCCGCGAAAACATCCAACGATTGTTCAATTGGGTGGAAGCCGTCGAGCGTGCCCTTCCCGTGGAGCGCAGCGAGCTGTGGTCCGAAGGAGAAGAGAACTTTGAAGCGCGGCTGGATGCGATCCTGGCGCAGCGGTAGCTTGGTATTGGCCGCCATCCTGACAAGCCATTCGTTGGCCTCGCCTCCGGCAGGCCAATCTTCCGCCGCTGTTCATCGCGCAAATGAGCTCACCCTCGCGGGATTGCGTCCCGGCAAGGATACCGTCGGTCGCGCGATCTCGAAATACAAGAGTCCTTCGGTTGGCGCACCGGGAGACACTTCTTTCTCCTGGCCTGATTTCTGCCGGAAGCGGCTCCTTTCCATCGAGGCTGGGCCAGAGAAGAAGATTCAAACGGTTCGACTGCAATTTGTGGACTGGCTGGCTGATTGCGTGAAGGTGTCTCCGTCAAAATGGAAGACGGGACGCGGGCTGGCGATTCAGGATCCTAGCGCGCGCGTGATCCAATTGTATGGGCAACCGGATTCGAGGAATGCTTCCACCAGGGGCCTGCAAGCGATAGAATTGCTTCATTACACTTTTGATTGGGCAGGCCCGGATGTTCCGCAGATAATGGAAGTGCTTTGCACCCAGGACAAAGATGGGGAGCCCGGGCGAGTGCTGGAAATCACTCTAAGAGTGCCGACTCTTTAATGAAAAAAACTTCACCAAACGAATGTTCGTGTGCTAACGGGCTGGACAATGCTCCGTCCTTCATAAAGAAGGGCGTCGCTGTTGCCGCGGTCCGAACCGGGAGATTCCCACTGTATTCTCTCGCAAGCATATTGTCCCTGTCCGCTTTTCTGGGCGGGTGCGGAATGGATGCGCCCAAACCTGCGCCGCAAGCGGAGAAGAAGCCTGCGGAACCCGCCATCCCAGGAGAGATTGATGCCGCGGCCAAGTCGGTGCTAGGAAGCGAGTCGCAAGTGCTGGCGTTCGGGGATCTGGCGAAAAACGGAAACCAGGCATTCCTAGCGGCCAACGTCGTGCCAAAAACCCCGACCAACAACTTGCCGGGAACTATCATCACCCGCGCGGTGGTCGTGGAAAACAACGACGGGAAATGGGCGGAAGTGCTACGCTGCGATGAACACCTGAAGAATCAAAAAGGTTTTCTTGGTCTGACTCCCTTGACCGCGGTAACAGGGTGGCGGCTGCAGTTTGAGCAAAATGATGAAAAGGGTTTGCAACTCTATTTCACGCCTTTGAAGGGCACCAACGATTCGCACGTGCTGCCCATCGGTGTGCGCTGGAATCCAGCCACCAAACGTTACCAGTCCCTCGACCGCAGCTATGAACACTTCCTGCTCGAGTCTCCTTCTTTGCAAGATGCGAGGTCTGTCCTGAAATGAGTGCGGCTGCGCCAGCCACCAGTAACCGAGCCTCAGAAACCGCCCGGCCATCTCCTCCCAAAAAGGACCTGAGCGGCCTGATGCCCTATCTGCGGCGCTACCCTATCGGCATCGTTGTCGGTCTGCTCCTGGTCTTGCTGATGGGCATCGTCGGCAACGCGCTGCCGCTCGCCACCGGTGTTATGACTGATACGCTCGCCGGCAATCCCGTTCCTTTTGAACACCCCACGGCGACAGGCGCACCGTCGGCTCCCTTCGGTCTCAACCCGGCGAGTCTCAGCCGTTCGATCCCGTATTACGCGCCACACAGCCGCCGCACGTTGGGGATTTATTGCCTCATCGTCATCCTCTTCGTTGCCATCAAGGGCGTTCTTTCCTTCTCCTCACGCTGGCTGCTCATTGGAGTCTCGCGCGACATTGAATTCGACATTCGCAATGATCTCCTGCAGCGCCTGCTCAAGCTCGAGCCTGAATTCTACGTCCGCAATCGCACTGGCGAACTGATGTCACGCGCCACCAACGACCTGAACGCCGTTCGCATGGTGCTGGGCCCCGGCATCATGTACAGCGCGAACACTATCAGTACCATGATCATTGCCATCCTGATCATGATCGCACTCTCGCCTTCCCTCACCCTTTGGGTTCTGATTCCCGCGCCGGTCGTCGCCGTCGCAGTCTGGTTTTTCGGCAAGACCATTCATGACCTCTACGAGAAAATCCAGGCAGCCCTCGCCACACTCACCGCGCGCGTGCAGGAAAATCTTTCCGGCGTGCGCGTCGTGCGTGCCTACGCGCAGGAGGAAGCCGAACTCCGCGGCTTCGACGAGCCCAATCGAGAGTATGTTTCGCGAAATATCCGCCTCATTCGCATCTGGAGCATGTTCATGCCCTCGCTTACTTCGCTGGTGGGCACGTGTTTTCTTATCGTACTATGGCAGGGCGGTCACCAACTCCTCCGCGGCCAGATTTCGCTCGGCGCGCTCATCGCGTTCAACGGCTATCTCACCCAGCTCGTCTGGCCGATGATCGCGCTAGGTTGGGTCACAAACATCTTTCAGCGCGGCGCAGCCTCCATGGGCCGGCTCAACTACATTCTCACGGCCGAACCAAATATCGACGATCGTTTCGCCAAGGTCCCGGAAAGCATCAAGCCTTGTGGCGAAATCGAGTTCCGCCACTTGACCTTCACCTATCCGACGACCCTCTCGGGAACCGGCGCAAACGGCGCGGCCAAATCAAATGGCAACGCTCCGCATGCCGTACTTCGTGACATTGATTTGAAAATTCCCGCCGGCTCCACCCTCGCCATCGTCGGCCCCACCGGCAGCGGTAAGACCACGCTTGCCGCGCTCATCGCCCGTCTTTGGGAAGCTCCTGATGACTCGGTTTTGATCGACGGGCGGTCCATCCGCGAGTGGCCTCTTTCTACTTTGCGTCAGGCCATCGGATACGTGCCACAGGACACGTACCTTTTTGGCGAAACCGTCGGCGGCAACATCGCCTTCGGCTTGCCCGATCTGGACGAGTCGCGTGTTCGCCAGGCCGCCGAAATTGCAAGCCTGGACGCGGAAGTCGTTGGTTTTGGCAAAGGCTACGAAACCATGGTCGGCGAGCGCGGCATCACTCTTTCTGGCGGACAGAAGCAACGCGCCGCCATTGCGCGCGCCGTGATCCGCGATCCACGCATCCTCATCCTCGACGATTCCCTCTCCGCCGTGGACACGCAAACCGAGGAGCGCATCCTCAATGGACTGCGCGGCATCATGGAAGACCGCACCACGATTCTGATTTCGCACCGTACCTCGACGGTCCGTGACGCGGATCAGATCGTTGTCCTGGTCGGCGGCGCCATCACCGAGCGCGGAACGCATGACGAATTGCTCGCCCGCGGCGGCTATTACGCGGATTTGTATCAGAAACAGTTACTGGAAGAAGAGCTCGAACGCGCATGAGCAACCTGCACGAAGAAGAGGCCCTCGGCAAAGCGTACGATTCGCGCTTGATGCGCCGGCTTCTTCAATACCTGAAGCCGTACCAGTGGCCTGTGGCGCTCGCCCTCTTTTTGGCGGCCATTGTCACACCGCTCGAACTCGCCCCGCCGCTCATCTTTGGAAAAGCCATTGACAGTTACTTTACACCTGCGCTGAATCACATCATCCCCGAAGCATCGGCATGGACGGGCATCGGCTGGCTAAGCCTGATTTATCTCGGCGTACTGACGTTTGATTTCCTTGCCCAGTACATCCAGCTTCGCATCATGCAACGCGTCGGCCAACAAACCATGTACGACATGCGCCGCGAGATCTTCAGCCACTTGCAGCGCCTGCCGATGAGCTATTTCGATCGCAATCCGGTCGGCAGGCTCGTCACGCGCGTGACCACCGACGTCGATGCCCTAAACGATCTCTTTGCTGCCGGCGTCGTCACCATGATCAATGACTTTTTTCTCCTCGCGGTCATGGCCGGTTTGCTCTTCAAAATCGACCGCCGCCTGGCGCTGGATACCCTCGCCGTGCTTCCCGGCATCCTCATCGTCACCATGATTTTTCGCAAGTATGTCCGCGACGCCAATCGCCGCATCCGCACGGCCATCGCCCGCATCAACGCGTTCCTCCAGGAATACATTTCCGGAATGAGCGTCGTGCAACTCTTTAACCGCGAGCAAAAGGCTAAGGAAGAGTTTTCGCGCCGCAATCATGACAATATGCTTGCCTGGCGCGATGCCATTCTCGCTTACGCTCTCTTTTATCCGGCGGTCGAATTTCTCAGCTTCGCCACCATCGCCCTGATTTTTTGGTCCGGCGGCAACCGCATTTTGTCCGGTGCTCTCACCCTTGGTGTTCTGACTGAATTCACCATGTATGCTCAGCGCTTTTTCCGCCCCATTCAGGATCTCAGCGAAAAATTCAACATCCTGCAGTCCGCCATGGCTGCCTCGGAGCGCATCTTCAAATTGCTCGATGAGCCGCTCTCCATCGAATCGAACCCTAACGCCATCCCCCTCCACAATCCTCGCGGCGAAATCGAATTTCGCAATGTGTGGTTCAGCTATAGAAATATTCCCGAGCCCGCCGACGAAGATTGGGTCCTGCGCGATGTCTCCTTCAAGGTGAAACCCGGCGAGACTTTCGCCATCGTCGGCCATACCGGCGCGGGCAAAACCACTCTCATTTCCCTGCTGCTGCGCTTCTACGACATTCAGCGCGGCCAAATCCTCCTCGACGGCACAGACATTCGCATGATCGCGCTTCAGGATTTGCGCCGCCAATTCGGCATCGTTCTCCAGGATCCCTTCCTTTTCACCGGTACCATCGAAACCAACATCCGCCTCGGCACTCCCGGCATTACCCGCTCCACCGTGGAAAGCGCTGTCGAAGAAATTGGCCTCGGTGAGTTCGTCCGCTCTCTCCAGGAGGGAGTCGGAACCAGCGTCAACGAACGCGGCTCGACGCTTTCGGTCGGACAGCGTCAGCTCATCAATTTCGCTCGTGCGCTGGCTCACAATCCACGCTTCCTCATCCTCGACGAAGCCACCTCCAGCGTTGACACCAAGACGGAACTGCAGATTCGCGAAGCCCTCGGCCGCTTGCTCTCAGGACGCACCGCACTGGTCATCGCCCATCGCTTGAGCACCATTCAGCACGCGCACCGCATTCTCGTCTTCCACAAAGGGCGCTTGCGCGAACAGGGCGCGCACCAGGAGCTTCTCGCCCAGCGCGGCATCTACTACCGGCTCTACCAACTTCAGTACAAAGAGCAGGAATTGCATCTTAACGGTGATGCCGCCAGCCGTTCCTTCGCCGAACCTTCCGCTCTGCCCGCGAGCGACTAATCTCTGTGAATCGTTGACATGCCACCCATCCCGCTCCTTCTCTCCGCCGGCGAAGCTTCCGGAGACATGTACGCGGCCAGGCTTGCAACCGCCCTGAAACAACGCATGGACGTCTCCATTTTCGGTATGGGCGGGCCGCAGATGCGCGCCGCGGGCGTTGACATCGTCACGGATTACTCAGAAGTCTCCGTAGTGGGAATCACCGAAGTTCTCAAGCGCTTGCCATCCCTGGTGCGCGCCATGAGGCATTTGGTGGGCGAGGCGGAACGTCGCAAGCCGCCACTTGCCATTCTGACGGACTTTCCCGGCTTCCATCTCCGCCTAGCGCGCAAGCTACGCCCCAAGGGCATTCGAAACGTTTATTACATCTGCCCGCAGTTCTGGGCCTGGCGTCCCTGGCGCGTGAATTTGGTGCGCCGGAGATTTGCCAAGGCGCTGTGCATTTTTCCATTCGAGGAAGAGTTTTATGCCGAAGCGGGCGTCCCCGTGAAGTTCATCGGCCACCCGCTGGTTGGGAACGTGAAAGCCACGTTGACGCGGGAATTATTCTGCAAGAAGTATGGTCTTAATCAAGAGTCCCGGATTATCACTATTCTTCCGGGAAGCCGGCGCGGAGAAATCTCGCACCATCTGCCCATCCTGGTCGAAGCGCTGGGCGAAGTCCGGCGCAATCTGCCTCAGCCGCCCGAGGTTCTCCTCGCCGTGGCCCCGGGCCTGGATGGCCAACGCCTGGCGGCAGCCTTTCCCGCCGAATGGCATGTAAAATGGATTGAAGCCGACACCTATAATGCTTTGGCAGCAGCCGACCTCGCGATTGTCTCCAGCGGCACAGCAACGGTCGAAACGGCTCTGCTCGGCAAACCGATGATTGTGATTTACCGGCTCTCGCCCTTGACGGCCCGGCTGGCGAAGCCCCTGGTACGAACGAAGTTCTTCAGCATGGTGAATTTGATCGCCGGGCGTGCCGTCGTGCCGGAACTAATCCAGGACGACTTCACGCCGCAACGTGTCGCAGCGGAAGCCATGGCGCTGCTTTCCGCGACGGAAGAAGCCAAAGCCAGAGTCGCGGAAATGATTCGCGGATTGCAGGAAGTACAAACGCTGCTCGGGCCGCCTGGGGCCGTCGATCGGGCCGCTGACGAGATTGTCCGGCTTTTGCGAGGGCCTAAAGCAACGCAAAGTGATGGGTCTGGTATCCTATAGATGTACATTGGTTCCGAGCTGAACATACTTGAAAGGGGTTCGATGGCCCGCAGTCGAACAGTTCCTGGTACATTTTTCCTTGTCGCGCTGATTCTTCCCTTCTGCCTCGCCGCACCGCTCCACGCGCAGGAGCTCCGGCCCGTGAATTTCCTTGCCGAACACTACGACGTCAGCGCAACGCTGGACGCCATCGGGCAATCGATTTCGGCGACCGCCAAAATTGATTTCAGGGCCGTGGAAGCTTCGAGCAGCGTGCGCGTCGAGCTGCATCCAAATCTGATCGTGAAAGAAGTAAAATCCGCCGACGGCAAGCCGCTGACTTTCGAGCGTGACAATCAGAACCCGCTCGTTGTTATCGTCCAGTTGCCCACTCCCGTGGCCACCGCCGGCCATGTCACGCTCACCTACACCTATGCGGGCCTGCTCTTTAACGAAGAGAACAGCCCCGTGCCCGGTGTGCGCGCCGCCGCCATCAACAAGAATGGCGCTTATTTATTGTTGCCTGCACGCTGGTTCCCGCTCACCAATTACCCCTCGAACCGCTACACCGCGACTTTCCGCCTTAACGTTCCCGACATCTTCGCTGTCGCCGGGACCGGCAAAGCCTCTGCCCCAACGCCGGTGCCCGCCAGGAACGCCGTCGAAGGCGGAAGGCTTCTCTACACGTTTGAGTGCAAGAACCCCGCCCCGCACGGCACCTATGTGATTGGCAACCTGCAGCTCAATCCGAAGCAGGCGGAAGGAATCAACGTCTCGGTCTACGCGCCGCGGGAAGCGTCCGCGAATGCGGGTGACTTCTCCACCAGCGTCGCGCGAGCGGTGGTGATCTTTTCGGACCTGTTTGGACCCCTTCCCGATCCTTCGCTTTCGATCATCCAACTCCCCGACGGCACCTTCCGCGATTACGCGGCCCCTGGTGTTCTGCTCCTGAACCAGCGAACCTGGGATCCCAAGGCCAGCGATAGGACCATCGCCCGCCTGGTGGCCTCCCAATGGTGGGGCATTCAAGTTATGCCCGCCACGCCGGGCGACGTCTGGATCAGTGATGGTCTCGCGCGCTATTCCGAAGCTCTGTATGCCGAACAAAACTCCGGCAAGGAAGCGGGCCTCAAAGCCGTCGACGAATTTGCCGTTGGCGCCCTGATGTATGAGGACGCCGCTCCAGTCGCCCAAGCCGCACGCCTGGCCCCCTACTCGGCGGACTACCGTTCGGTGGTGATGAACAAAGGCGCGATTCTATTTCACATGTTGCGTGCGCAGATGGGGGATGTCGCCTTCAAGGCCGCTCTGCACGATTTCTACTTTCAGTTTGCGGAAAAGAGTGCGCGCATCGAGGATTTCGAAAACATCGCCGTACGCCGCATGCAGGCTTCCGTAAAGCCGCCGCAGGAGCCGCCGAATCTTCAAGGCTTCTTCGTGCAATGGCTGAATTCCACCGGCGTCCCGGAATTTTCGCTGGAATACGTCGTGTACCGCACCCCCAAGGGGTTCCGCGTAAACGGCAAGATCAAGCAGCCGCTGGACACGTTTCACATGCCCGTTGAATTACGCATCGATACCGAAGGAAATCCGGAGCAAAAAACCGTCGACGTGGTCGGCCTGGAATCACAGTTCACGGTGGAGACTTTTGGCCGTCCAAAACCCGGCGGCATCAAGATTGATCCCAACAATCTCATCCTCAAGGGCAGCACTTCTCTCCGCGCGCGCGCGGCCATTGCCCGCGGCGAAGATCTCGCCGATCAGGGACGCTTTTACGATGCCGTCGCGCAATACCAGCGTGCTCTTGCCATTCAACCGGGCAGGCCGTTGGGTAATTTCCGCATGGGCGAAGCGTTTTTCTACCAGAAGAACTATCAAGCGGCCGCTAACGCTTTCCGCGAAGCTTTGCAGACCGTTCCAGAGCCCTCAGAAAAGTGGACCGAGTGCTGGAGCCACATCTATCTAGGACAAATTTTTGATTTGCTCGGGCAGCGCGAGCGCGGAGTCAACGAGTACAGCAAAGCCAAACAAACCAACGATAACACCGGCGGTTGCCAGGCTAGCGCCGAAAACTACCTGAAAAAGCCCTACAGTGAAGGCGGAACGTCCGTGGCCGCTCCCGCCGATACTAAAGCTACGCCCGCCGCGGCCATCCCGCCGCCGGCCTCCGGCGAAAAGCCCACACTGAAAAAGCCCAACCCTCCCCAATAATGTGGGAGTTTTACCCCGCAAACTTTTCCTGTGAGGCGTCCACCCCTTTCTGTTGCAGCAAAACCTGAAACCGCTCCCCCATGCCTTCCGGGTAGATCAGCGTCTTCAGTTGAAGCCGTGACCGCAGGCGCTCTGTTTCTGTTTCGCCCTCAGCATAAAGATCAGCAAATTCGTTTCCCTGCCCCAGCGCCAGCAAAAACGCGGTTTGGGAAGTGCATCCAACGGTCTCCAGTCCCGATCGTTTTCCCCATGTCTCCAGTGCGGTGAAATTCACGTGAGCCGTCAGGTCCTGTTCCCCAGGAGTGGCATAGAAGTCTTCAGACACACGATGGTTTTGATAAGCGAGCAGCGTGCCGCGCATATGATGCTCGTCAAAGAGTTCGGCCGCGCGATGACCGTAATCAATGGTAAGCACATAGCCTCGCTCGAGCCGCCGGCCGACTTCCCTGATCCAGTCGCAGGCTTCGAGCCCCGTTTCGGCATGGTGGCCTTCGTGCAGAGTAATGCCTTGCGTTGCGAAGTACTCGTTGATCGCGCAAGTCGAAAGTGGTGCCGCAACATCCACAAAGTGTCCCTCGTTGGAGCCGACGAATATTTCCTTCAATCCGCCGCTATCCATAACGACTCGGTGCACCGGAAGCGCATCAATCAATTCATTGGAAAAAAGACAACCCTGCGGAATGTGCGCCGGAATTTCGGTGGAAGCCGAGAAATGCCCAGCATCGGCGTGCTCTTTCAAACGGATTGCCGCCTGTTCGCGCCGCGAGGCGGAGCGCTCCACGGCGACATAACGCAACGCGCTGAAAAAGTCCGGGAGTTTCGCCGCGCTGAAATCAAGAATGTGGCTCGCCAGTCGTCCCACGCCCGCGCCCGCTTCCACAAGCGTGAATTCTCCCGGGCAGTCAAGGCTCTCCCACATCTCGGCAAACTGCCGGGCCAGCAACCGCCCAAAGACGGGGTGGAGATCCACGCTGGTGTAATAGTCGGCGAAACGCGTGGACTCCGCTTTGCTGTAATAGCCGTGCACCGGGTGGTACAGGCATTCGCGCATGTAGTCGGCGAAGGTGAGCGGACCGTAGAGCCGAATCCGTTCGGCCAGTAACTCTGCGAGTGGCGTCACGCGCCATGAGCTCCGGCAACGTCAGGCACAGGCTCCGCCTGAATCTTCTCCCACGCCCGTTTGAAAACGCCTTCGGCGACTTCGTCGAAAAGTACAAAGTAAACTGTTTCCAGCGACGATTCACCTCTCAGATGCTGTGCCACTTCACGCAGCATGATTTCCGCGCAATCTTTCAGCGGAAATCCGGCGATTCCTGTGCCTACGGCTGGAAATGCGACGGTTCTGAGCCCGCGCTCATTGGCAATCTTCAAAGTATGCGCGGTGGATTGCCGCAAGGAATTCGCATTCGTCTTCCCGCCGAGCTGCATGCTGGCGGCGTGAATCACGAATCGCGCTTTTAGCTTCCCGCCCGTGGTGATCGCCGCGTAACCAATGGGAATCGTGCCGATGGCATCGCATTCGCGCTGGATTTCATCTCCGCCTTTGCGGCGGATCGCCCCGGCCACTCCCCCGCCGAGAATCAATTCATTGTTCGCGGCGTTGACGATCGCGTCCACGTTCATTTCCGTCAGGTCGCCCTGCTGAATTTTAATTTTCTCTGCGAGTGAGTTCATGATGGAATGAGTCCGATCTTTCCAGCGCGTTTACGCTTTCTTTTCGGCGGCTTTCCGCTGGCTGTAATCGTACACGCCACGGCCAGACTTGCGACCCAGGCGCCCCTGTTGCACGTATTGCCGCAACAACGGATTGGGGCGGTACTTTTCTCCCAGCGTCCGGTGCAAATACTCAAGAATGTTCATGCGAACGTCAAGCCCAACAAGATCGACCAGCTCGAACGGGCCCATCGGATGATTCAACCCGAGTTTCAGCGCTTTGTCGATGTCTTCGGCGGATGCGATCCCGGCCTCCAGCATATTGAACGCTTCGTTTCCGATGAGCGCGTTGATGCGCGTGGTAACAAAACCGGGAGCTTCGTTTACCAGGACCACTTCCTTCCCCATGCGCCGCGCGACTTCTCGGCAAGTGGCAACCGTTTCATCGGAAGTATGCGGCGTTCTCACGAGTTCAATGAGCTTCATCTTCGGAACGGGATTGAAGAAGTGCATGCCCACGCAGCGGTCGCGCGAAACGGTTACATCGGTAAAATCCGTAATCGAAAGAGAAGAGGTGTTACTCGCGAAAATCGCACCGGTCTTGGCGAACTTATCAAAAATCGTGAAGAGTTCCAGCTTCATTTCCAGTTCTTCCGGTACCGCTTCGATGATCAGGTCGGCGTCGCGTATGGCGCTCTCAACGTTGTTTGCCGTGGTGATCAGTGAAAGCGCCTTGTCTCGTACTGCTGCTTCGACTTTGCCGCGGGCCACTCCCTCTTCGAAGGATTGCTGGATCCACGCCATCCCTTGTTCGAGCACGGAGCGCGAAACGTCTTCGAGAACGGTGTTGTAGCCGCCAAACGCAGCGACGTAGGCAATTCCCCGCCCCATCGTCCCCGCGCCAATCACGGCAATGGTTTTTACGCCCATTCTTTCGTCTCTCGCTTTTGTAGGGCCGCCTTCTGAGGCGGGCCGCTCTTGCCTATCAAAGGAACATCACGTTAAGAGTTTTCTGTAAGCTTCTTCATCGAAACCAAGAATCATTTGCGCACCGCGAATGACGATCGGCCTTCGGATGAGATTCGGTTGCTTCGCCATGAGCTTGATCGCTTCCCCGCGCGAAGGCGGGTGCTCCTTCATGTTTCGTTCGCGATAGAGCTCGTTCCGCGAATTCAAAAACTCTTTGTAATCGCGGCCGCCGATCAGCTCTTCCAGTTCAGCTTCGGTCAGTCGTTCCTTGTCCAAATCGCGTGACTCGAGTTCCGCGCCCAGCTCCAGCAAGAGACCTCTTGCTTTCCGGCAAGTGGTTCATGTGGGCTTGTTTAGAAACTTGATTTTTATCTTTGGCAAGGTTTTCTCCCGTTGATGTTTTCGATTCTTTGTAGGGGCACCCGCCACGGCGGGCTACGCCCTCTTGCACCCGCATATTTTTCACTGATTACTAATATCGCGGAACTTTGGGATCAATCTCAACGGACCACCGTTCGATCCCGCCCGCTAATGATTTGGCTTTCGCAAAGCCCTGAAATCTTAGCCAGGCCGCCGCGTCCAGGCTGCGCATCCCGTGATGGCAATAACAGATCACCTCGTCCACATCCGGCAGCGTATTCAGGCTGGCCGCCAGCGAGCCGAGCGGAACGAGCCTCGCACCTTCGATCCGGCAAACGTCATACTCCCACTGTTCCCGCACATCCACGAGCACCAGACTCTCGCCGCGGTCCAGACGTTCCTTGACGTCCGCCGGTTTTATCTCCAACTCATCCATCTATCTTCCTTTCCAGACAGGCTGGCGTTTTTCAAGGAAAGCACGAATGCCCTCCTGCGCGTCATGGGTCTGCATCAGTTCTGACAAGTATACGCGTTCCGCTTCTTCGAGCTGCTTCAGGAAATTTGCGGAATGGAGCTGCCCCAAAGTCCGGCGCGTCAGATGCAGAACGATGGGACTAAGTGAGCGAAGCTCTTCCAGCAAGTTTTCAACGGCGCCGTTGAGCTCATGGTCAGGAACGACGCGCGTGACCAGGCCCAGCCGGTGGGCCTCCGTCGCGCTGATTTGGTGGCCCGTAAGAATCAAGTATGTGGCTGCCTGGATTCCAATGAGAGCAGGCAACGTCACCATGGAAACAGGCGGAAAGCAGCCCAGCTTGCTTTCCGGCTGGCCGAACTGCGCGGATTCGCTCGCGAGGACAAAATCGCAGAAGGTGGCCAGTTCCATCCCGCCGCCGAGACAATAACCGTGTACCGCAGCGATTTTCACGCAGACAGCCGCCGCCAGCCGGCGAAAGATTCCGTGAAACGCTGCTAGCATTTTCCCGACCCGCTTGGGAGTATGGTCTGCAACATCGGCCCCGGCGCAAAACGCTTTCACCCCAGCTCCCTGAAAAATCACGAAATCCGATTTGGGCAGAGCGCGCGCCAGCGCCGTATCCAGCGCCTCCATCATCGGAATGTCCAGAATGTTGAGCGGCGGGCGATCCAGCGTAATCCAGGCTGTTCGATGGTCGAGCCGTACCTGAATTGTTTCGTGGTGCGCGGTCATGAAGGATGATCGATGGAATCGAAACTATTTACTTGCCCTGAAATTTTGGACGGCGCTTCTCGAAAAACGCGCGAATGCCCTCTTTGCAATCCTCCGAGGGGAAGCACCGGTTTTGTTCCTGGACCTCGTTCTCCAGGGCGCGGATGAGTTCCTTCTCCTCGCGCGCAAAGAGTTCCTTCTTCACCGCTTGGATGGGCAGCGACGCGCCTTGCGAAATTTTCTGCACGAGTGCTTTTACTTCCGCTTCAAGCTGCGCGGCCGGAACCACCTGGTTCACGATGCCCAGGCTCAGCGCGGTTTTTGCATCGATCATTTCACCGGTGTAGAAAAGCTCAGCGGCTTTCGCGGGACCGACCAGCTGCGGTAGTAAGTACGTCCCGCCATAATCGGGAAACAATCCAATCTTCGCAAAATTCTGGCCGAAAGTTGCCTCTTCCGCGGCAATTCGAATGTCCGCGCCAAGAGCGATGTTCATTCCCGCGCCCGCCGCCGCGCCGTTCACCGCGGCGATCACCGGCTGCGGCATCGTGCGCATCTTGATCACCATTTGCATGCCGGCGCGCAGCAGCGGCTCCAGATCCTGCGCACCGGTCTGGTGGCCTTTGGCGAGCGCGCCGAGATCTCCGCCCGCGCAAAACGCGCGACCGGCACCGGTAATAACCACCACGCGGACCGTCTCATCTTTCGCGATGCGTCCGAGCGCTTCATTGACAGCCACCGCAAGTTCGGTGTTAAGTGCATTCAAACGGTCGGGACGGTTCATCACCAAGGTGGCGATGCCTTCCTGTTTCGCTTCCAGGAGCACGGGGCCGGCTTGCACGGTTTGTGCAATATTGCTCATGATTTTAGTCCTCAGTGGTTCCGCGAATCTCGATCCTTCTCGATGCGCGACACCAGTTGCGCGAGTTTCCGGAAATGGCGGATCTTTTCGCTCTTGCCTTGCGTGTTCGCTCCGCTGGTAGAAGGCAAAACGTAGACACGCGCGCCATACAACAGCTCTTTCTGAATCCCCAGCTTGCACTTCCGCTGCGCGAACTGTTCGTAGGTGAGTTTGCCGTTGAAGGCCACCACATGCGGGGAAAATTCCTCAAGCTTCTGCGAAAGAACGATACGTCCCTCTGCGTAGTCCTCACGTTCCAGCTCTTCGACCCCTTTCGTGGGGCGCTTCACCAAATCCGTAAGCCCGACTCCGAATTCAATGACGCGCTTGTCGTCATGATAATCGAAAGGCTCCGGCACGACTCCACTTTCGTAAAGCATGGGCCAGAATTCGTTGCCGCGCCCGGCGTAGTAATGGCCCACTCGGACGGAGGACTCGCTCGGATTGCAGCCCACGATGACGAGCTTCATGCCTTTTCGGAGATGGTCGGGAAGGGTACGCATTAAGTCAGTTTACTATGCCTTGCTCTCATTCTACTTCCCCTTGAACCGGCGAGCGCGCTTTTCGACATGGGCCAGCTCAAGGCTACGAAACCAAGATTGTCTCCTAAGCTTTGGCCTCTTCGCTCCACAACGGCAGCTCGCGGCCCAATTTCTTTTCGCGCGCCAGAGCGTACACTTTCATCGCCACGGCCAAATCCCATGAGGCAATTCCATTCGACTTGAAGAGCGTGACTTCTGAATCGCTCGTCCGGCCGCTCGCTTTTCCAGAGACGACTTCGGAAAGTTTCTTCACCCCGGTCCAGCAAATCTCATCTCCATGAAACGCGATGATCAGGTCGCCCGCTTCCTGACGCGACTGCTCAACCGAATCCACGACAATAATATCGGCGCTGGCGACGGCCTCGTCGTCCAGTTCGCGTTTATGCGCGTGGTTGGCGCCAATGGCATTGATGTGCGCCCCGGGTGACAAATCGGCGCCGCTCACCACCGGTTGTGAAGTTGTCGTCGCGGTGGACACGATATCCGCGCCGCGCACCGCTTCCGACGCCGAAGCGCTGGCGATCACCGGGAAGCCCAGCCGCTCCGACATCTCCTTGCAAAATCTTTCGCGCTTGGCGGCGTCGCGCCCGAACGCGCGCGCGGACTCCAGCTTTCGCACCGCGGCCACGGCTTCGAGCTGCGTCCTCGCCTGGCCCCCCGTTCCGATGATGGCAACGATCCGCGAGTCCCGCCGCGAAAGATATTTCGTAGCCACGCCCGACGCTGCTCCCGTTCGCAGCTGGCCCATGTAATCCGCTTCGATCAAAGCTAACAAGTCGCCAGTCGCCATCTCGTAGAGAGGCACGAGAAATTTCAGCTTCCCACGCACATAGGTGTACTGCTTCATCGCCACATAGCCCGCGGAAAAATCGGCCGCGGCCATGTAATGAAAAAAGCCTGCACCCGGCAATTCGAATCTTCGTCGCGGGTGCACCACGACTTCGTCCCTGGCTTGCTTGCGCGAAATTTCTTCCACAGCCTCGATGGCCTGCGGCATGGTCAGAACTGCGCGCACTTCCGCTTCGCTAATATGCAAGGTCACTGGTAATTTCTCCACCTCGTCGCGCCATTCCCGCGGTTGTGTGCGACGATTTCAATGCTGTGCGATTCTCCCTCATTCAACTTCGGATGCGAGGTTCCTAAACCCATATGTCATCTCGCGGAAGATTTAGCGGTTTTTGCCGCGCCCCGCTTGCCCGAAGCGTCATCCCCTTCGCGCACGCGGCGAACCACCGTTTGCATGAGCCGGTAGACGCGTTCTTCCTTTTTTCCATTCAACAAGCGAAAACGAAATTCCGGCTCGCCCTTGGGTCCCTTGCCAACGCGAACGGGCAACTGCCCGCAGAGATCATTCTCGATGAATGCCGTTTCGTAGCGGCTTTTTCTTACATACCAGGTATAAACGCGCAGAGCGGTAAAGTCGCAGGCTTGCCCTTCCGGCCCGCGGGCCGCTGCCACGAGATACTGCGGCTTGTCGCCCGCTGGATCGCTGACGCGATTGAGTTCGAACCAAGCGAGCGGGCGGATGTTTGCGGAACTTGCTCCTTCCCGCCCGGCCTCCGGTAAATCCAGCTCAACAAAGCGTGCAACTACCCAACCCGCGATCGGCACGGTTTGATCCCCAGCCTGCGTCGTGGTGGTGGCTTCCACGCCTCGCGAAGAAGCCTCCCCGGGAGGGCGCGTGGCGACACCGCGGATCAAGAACCAGTCCTCTTTCTTGGTCTCCTCCAGCTCATTCGAAGGCTCTTTTTCGTCGCTAACTTGCACCCAATCAGCCACCGCGCGGCCAACGACCTCCACGGGAACGTTTCGCCCAAATTGATAAAGCCGCGGTTCGGTTCGTCCCGGCTGCACACGCAGATTGGTGGAAACCTTGGTGCGTCCCCTGGCCTGCACCGGCATATCGTGCACTTGCGCCAGCAGCTTGATGCTGCGCTGCCACAGCGCCGGCTCCATCAATTGATGGCTCTCCACCCAGCCATCCACGCCGGCATTCGTTCGAACCCTCACATATTCATTACGTCTGGCTACGACGTCCACGCGCTCGCCGTAATGCAGCACGCCCTTCTGTTCGCGAACCTGCGCGATGCTGCTCAGCAGCGGCGCAACTTTTTCGCTGACGTAGGCCTCGCCGAGCGTTTCGTGCTTGGGGCGCACCATCCAGGCCACAAACGCGACCAGGCACAGCAAGGGCACCGCGATGAGGAGTCTCCTCTTCATTCGCTGCCCCCGGTAGGGCCGGGGGTCGTGCCCTCACCGTTTACGACACCAATCGTCTTGGATTTGCTCATGAGCTTCCGATCGTCTTCTTTGTTTGTTAAAGATTGTACCTGAAAGTTTGCCGCCGCCGGAGGCCGCGCGGCGCGCAGCGGGAATTCTGTTAGAATGCCGGAGTTTTCTATACGACATAATTTCGCATCACTGGGGTCTTTTGATGAAGTCTCTCAATTCCTTTCAGCCTGTCGGACTGCTGGCCTTCCGTATCGCGCTCGGGCTGATTTTCTTTTCGCACGGCTACCCCAAGCTGGCTCACTCCGGAGCAGGAATGCAGGGCTTTTTCGTGCAACATGGCCTTCCGGGATACTTCGTCTACATTTCCGGCGTGCTGGAAGTTTTCGGAGGCATCCTCCTGGTCCTGGGGCTGTTTACACGCGCGGCGGCGCTGCTGCTGGCGGTGGAAATGGGTGTGGCCATCTGGAAAGTACACAGCGCCGGCGGTTATCTGGCGGTGCATGACTACGAATTTCCGCTGGCTTTGGCGACGGGCTGCCTGGCCCTCGCTACAGTCGGTGCAGGCCTATTGTCTCTCGACAATCCCTTGTTCGAGGGCGGCGGCAGGTCTCGCGCGCCTAGAAACTCGAAGCCGGGCAAATAATTCGTTCGGGGCAAATCATCTGTTTGGAGATTACGTCCGTACTCCGTTTATTCAAGCCGTGAAAACAAAATGAGGCAATGCACTTCTGTGTCCCGCAGTCCGCTCATTTGGTATAGAATCTCTGCGGTTCTTGAACCTCGCGAAGGAATCCCAATGAAAAAGTCTAACTTGCGCCGCGTTCAACTCACGTTTTTGCTCCTCGCCTCTCTGGTCCTCGCCTCCGTTTTCTTTCTGCCGGCGGCTGACAATTCTTCTTCGCTCCCGGCGCCTCCGGTAGCCAAAAAAGAGCCAAAGGTCACCGAGATCAACGGCCGCAAGCTGGTGGATAATTATTTTTGGCTGCGCGACAAGAAGAATCCCGAGGTGGCGGCATACCTCGAGGCCGAGAACGCCTACACCGATGCCGTCATGAAGCCCACCGAGCCGTTGCAGAAGAAGCTCTATGACGAGATGCTGAGCCGCATCAAGGAAACCGACGTCGAGGTTCCCTATAAGGAGGGTGGCTACTTTTATTATCTGAGGACTGAGGCAGGCAAACAGTACGGGATTCGTTGCCGCAAAAAGGGCAGCATGGACGCTCCCGAAGAAATTCTGCTGGATGTCAATGAACTGGCCAAAGGGCAGAAGTTCATGTCGCTGGGCGCTTTCGATGTCAGCGACGACGGTAACCTACTAGCGTACAGCACGGACAACACCGGGTTCCGGCAGTTCACGCTTGCGGTAAAGGATTTGCGCACGGGCAAGAATCTCGTGGACCACGCCGAGCGGGTCGATTCGATCGCGTGGGCCAACGACAACAAAACCATTTTTTATACCATCGAAGACGAGGTTTCAAAGCGCTCCTACCGCATGTACCGCCACACCGTCGGCACCGCGGGGCCCGATCCAGTGGTTTACGAAGAAAAAGACGAGAAATTCGATGTGTTCACGGGCAAAACCCGCAGCAAGGCTTATATCTTCCTCTTCTCCGGAAGCCACACGACCACCGAAATTCGTTACATTCCTGCCAACCAGCCGCAAGCCGAATGGAAAATCCTCGAGCCTCGCAAACAAGACGTCGAATACTACCCGGATCACAACGGCGACTTTTTCTATATCCGCATCAACGATACAGGGCGGAATTTCCGGATGGTGAAGGCGCCGGTCGCCGATCCCGGCAAGAAGAACTGGCAGGAAGTCGTTCCTCAACGCGCGGATGTCATGCTTGATGACATCGACTTTTTCAAAAACTACTATGTGCGGTATGAGCGGGAGAAAGGCTTGCCGCAGATTCGTGTCTGCGAGTTGCAAACCACTCAATGCCGGGGCATCGAGTTTCCGGAACCCGCCTACGTAAGTTATTCCTACGTGAACCGGGAATTTGACACCACCAAGTTCCGCTACGGATACCAGTCATACATCACGCCGCAATCCGTTTTCGAATACGACATGGGCAGTGGAGCTTCCACGCTGCTAAAGCAAAAAGAAGTGCCCGGAGGTTATGACCGTACGCGCTATCAAGTCGAACGAGTCTACGCGACGGCTTCAGACGGCGTGAAGGTTCCCATCTCCGTTCTGCACTTGAAAGGGGCCACTCTGGACGGCAAAGGACCTATTTACCTGACAGGATATGGTTCTTACGGCTCGTCCTACGACATTGGTTTCAATTCCGGGCTCTTCAGCTTGGTGGACCGCGGGGTGGTGTGCGCGGTGGCGCACATTCGCGGCGGCGGGGAAATGGGCAAGGCCTGGCACGACGACGGGCGCATGATGCACAAGAAGAATACATTTTCCGATTTCATCGCTTCCGCCGAATACCTAGTGACCCATGGCTATGGTTCGAAGGACCGCCTAGTCATCGAAGGGCGAAGTGCGGGCGGCTTGTTGATGGGCGCGGTGCTCAATATGCGGCCGGACCTGTTCCATGCGGCGCTGGTTGGCGTTCCGTTCGTGGACGTCATGAACACCATGCTTGATGAAACTCTGCCTTTGACCGTCGGCGAATTTGAAGAGTGGGGCAACCCGAAGGAAAAGCCGGCGTTCGATTACATGCTTACGTACTCGCCTTACGACAACATCGAAGCCAAGGCCTATCCCAATATGCTGGTACGGACTTCGTTCAACGACAGCCAGGTGATGTATTGGGAGCCAGCCAAGTACGTTGCCAAGATGCGCGCGCTGCGAACCGACCACAACGTTATGATCTTGAAGACCAACATGAATCCCGCCGGACATGGCGGCGCGTCTGGCCGTTATGACCGGCTGCATGAAACGGCGTTTGATTACGCGTACTTCCTGACGCAAATGGGAATCAACAATTAATCCGCGTTCCTGACCCAAGGTCACCCGCTAAACACGGTCCAAAGACGCGCCACTACGTGCGTCGGGCTAAAGCCCAGCCCATACACATCGCCAGCTATCTTATTGTGGGGCGTTGCGCGTTTGATATTCGTTGGGTGTTCAGAATGCGGCGGTCGCTGAGGTCACTCCCGTGGGCCCCTCGGGCACGGCAACCCACAGAATGATGTAAGCCAGCAGGCCTGAGCCTGCGCAGAAAAAGGCCAACACCCATAGAACCCGGACGATCGTGGGATCAAGATCAAAATAGTCTGCCAGCCCGGCGCAAACTCCAGCGAGTTTCCGATCATTCGTTGAGCGCACTAATCTTTTGCGCGCCGCGTACGCGGGAGGGGTCGCCGGGGCACCGGTTTCCGCCTGCCTGGCGCCGCAGTTGTAGCAGAACTTCGAGCCGGCAGCGATATCTTTTTGGCAGTTTGGACAAAGCATCGGTCACCCCCACTGAGCAGCCTTGTTCGGCGTTCCTGCAGTTAAGTACGTAAATGCAGCCAAAAAAGTTTCCTTACCCGATAGTTTAAACCCAACCGGCTCAGTACTCCAGAAGCTGTTTCACCGCCGCGGTGATATGGCTCACCTGCGGGAGGATCACGTCTTCGAGCTTGGGCTGGTACGCGCAGAAGGTATCCATGGCCGCCACGCGCTTCACTGGAGCGTCCAGTTCGTCAAAGAGTTCGTCCGCAATGCGTGCGGCGATTTCCGCTCCATAGCCCCAGCTCAGCATATCTTCGTAAGCCACGATGACACGGTGCGTTTTTCCAACGGTCGCGGCAATCGCTTCCCAATCGTAAGGAGAGAGCGAGCGCAAGTCGATAATTTCCGCGTTGATGCCCTCGCGCAGGAGCTGAGCCGACGCCACCTCCGCGCGGTGGACGACGGCGCCATACGTAATGATGCTCAGATCGCTGCCCTCTTTCACCACCCGCGCCTTGCCGAAGGGTATCGTGAAATCCGGCCCGGGATTTTCCGAGCGGTTGTACGGCTGGCGGTAGAGATGCTTGTGCTCGAGAAACATGACCGGATCGTCGCACCGAATCGCCGTGTGCAAAAGGCCGGCCACATCGAGGGCCGTGGAAGGCATCACCACGCGCAAGCCGGGGCAGTGCGTGAAAATCGATTCGCCACTCTGGCTGTGATACACGCCGCCGCCGGTGAGATAGCCGCCGATCGCCACGCGCAAAACCACCGGCGCCTTGAAGCTGCCATTCGAACGCCAGCGCATCACGCACAACTCATCGCGGATTTGCATCATCGCCGGCCAGATGTAGTCAAAAAACTGGACTTCCGCGACGGGCTTCAACCCGCGCGTGGCCATTCCGATGGCTCGGCCTACGATACTTGCCTCCGCCAGCGGCGTATTGAAAACGCGGTCTGCGCCGTACTTGCGTTGCAGGCCCGAGGTTGCCTTGAAGACGCCTCCCTTCCCTCTGACTTCCTTGAGGCTTTCCTCGCGGCTGGCGTCGGCCACGTCTTCGCCGAAAACAAGAATTCGCTCGTCCCGCGCCATCTCATCGGCGAGCGTGGCTGCAACCGTTTCCACCATCGTCTTCGGCGCGCCGTGGCAATGTGCTTCCGCTTCAAACAAATCCGACGTGGGATCAATTTCCGGCGAGTAAACGTTTGTAAGAATCGAGTCGATGGGCGGCGGCTCGGCAACCAGCGCCTGGTCCGCGGCTTCCCTCACTTCGTTATCGACTTCCATTTCGAGCGCTTCGATCTGCTTCTGATCCAGAATTCCTTCGCGCACCAGGAAAAGCGAAAACTTCGAAATTGGGTCGCGGCGCGCTTCTTCCTCGCGCTCCTCCGGCGACTTGTAAAGCTTTTCGTCGTCGGACAACGAATGCGAATAGGGCCGCGTTACGTGCGCGTGAATCAGTGCCGGGCCGCGCCGCTCGCGGCAATAGTGCACCGCTTCTTTGCAGACCGAGTAGCACTCCAGAGGATTTGTTCCATCGCACTCGCTAAGGTGCAGCCCCGGGAAACCACGAACCAGCTTTGAGATGCTGCCGCCCGCGGTCTGCACTTCGATGGGCACGGAAATTGCGTATCCGTTGTCTTCCACGACGTACAGCAAGGGAAGCTTCATCGCGCAAGCGGCGTTCAGCGATTCCCAGAACTCGCCTTCGCTGGTGGCACCGTCCCCGCTGGAAACGTAAACAATCTCGCCGCGCTCGTGGTTCACGTATTCCCCGAGCGGCGCCTTCTTGGCCTGAGCCAGAGCCTTGGGATGCGCCTCGTAGTAAAGCGTGGCTTCTGCGGCGCCGACGGCTTGCACGAACTGCGTGCCCGTGCAGGAGGAGCGGTTCACGATGTTCCATTTGGGATGGCCCCAATGCGACGGCATTTGCCGCCCCCCGGAACTGGGGTCATCCTTGGCTCCCACCGCGGCCAGCAGGGTTTCCAGCGGCGTCATGCCAAGCGTGAGGCATAGCGCGCGATCCCGGTAATACGAATAAATCCAGTCGGTGCCCGGCCGCAGGAAAAGGCCCATAACCGCTGAAATCGCTTCATGACCCGCGCTGGAAATCTGGAAGTAGATCTTGTTTTGGCGCTTCAACTGGATTTCGCGATCGTCCAGCCGCCGCGAAAGGTACATCGTGCGGTAAATGCGAATCAGCGTGTCGTGATCGAGGCCGTGAACTTTGGGGGCGTCAAGCTTTGCCAGTTTGACGCGCGTTTGTAACGCCATTCGCTCTGCCCTCGAATTCCGGGATTGCGCCTCTGCGGAAGTCCATTATAGCGAATTTCTATGCCTGCCAGCCCAAATTGGTAGCTTGCGGTAGTATCTGCGCTCAACCGTTTGCGGCCAATTTGGCATCGAAACACGAATCTAGCCTACGCTCGCCCCGTCCAAATCAGGTCAGCGATTCGAATTGCTTGTCCGTCGCATCGAATTCCTTGTCGTCCTGATGCACGATTTTTGGAGATGCGCTCCTGAACGGTTCTTCAAATGGGATGCGCGCCAGCCAGCGCTGTTCCGATAATTTTTCGTGGGAAGAAAAGTACAGCCGCACCAGCAATCCGACTTTGCCGTTCGCGGCGACTGGGGACTTCTCCGCGGCGGCATCGCTCGCCTTGCCAGCCGCTTTGCCCTTAGGCTTTTCTGCTGTTTTTCCTTTGGATTTTGCGGCTGCCCCGGCCTTTTCTTCAGCGTCGGGTTTTGCGGGAGCTTCTTCCGGGGCGTTCTCCGGCCGGTCGAGTTTGTACAACAGCCTCTTGTCCAGGCGAAACGCCTGTTTCCAGCCGTCGAGTTTGTGCCGGGCTTGCTGGGCCTTTTCTTCGTCAGTGCCAAAATCAAATCGAATATAAATGTGCGCCATGCGTTCAGTCTGCGACGCGCCGGACCTCAAGTCAAGATTCCAGCGATTCGGCTTTCCCTTCTGAAAGCCAATTGGGAATCGGCTGCCGACCAAACCCATTTGCTGCAGCGTCCAGCTCTTTGGCGTATGATGAAATGCAGTTTGGGATTCGAATGACCAATCGGCTTCAAAATCGCTCGCGTTCCTTTTGCGCCATCGCCTGCTTGCTTGCGATGGCGCTTCTCTACGCACCGCTGGCCGCTGCGGCATGGTCATCATATCAAGCTGCTTGCTGCACTTCCGGTCAATGCCCGATTAAAGAGCATCACCATCACCAGACTCCCGCCGCGCCGGAGAAGCATATGGACTGTGGTCATGAAATGTTTGGCATGACCGCTTGTTCTATGTCCTGCTGCCACAATCCCGAGCGCGCGTTCGTTTCCTCTGTGGTCTTCGTGTTTCCCGCTCCCCTCAAAATTCTTGAGCCATCGGCGCTGCACACTCCGATCGCCTTGACGAAACTGCCGGATTTGCTTCGCTCCATCGAACCACTCTCTCCCCCTCCTCGCTAACTTTCTGCGGCGGCCTGACGCGCGGCCATTCCTCTCACATTCGTTGATCCACTCGAGCCGCGGCTTGGATGCCGCGCGACTGGTCCTTTTCAGGAGAATGAAATTCCATGAAACGTGCTCTCTTCTTTGTAGTTTTCTTATTTGCTGCAATCACTGCTTTTGCCACGATCTTTGGCACCGTCCGAGGCATCGTTCACGATCCGCAGCATCGTCCGGTTTCAGGAACCATGGTGACGCTGAAGGCGAAATCGTCAGATTGGTCGAAAAACACCTCCACCGACACCAACGGTGAATTTGTCTTTAACGCGGTTCCCATTGGCGAATACTCCATCAGCGCAGAGAGTCCCGGATTTGCACCGGCCGCGCAGAATGTAATCGTCAACTCCGGCACTGAACCGGTGGTCCACTTTCAGTTCAATCTGGCTGGCGCCAAAGAGACAGTAAACGTGTCGGGCGCACCAGTGGTAGCCCCAACCGATTCCGCAACGCCCACTACCTTGATTAGCCGCCCGGACATCGAGCGAACCCCGGGAGTGTCCCGCAGCAACAGCCTGGGCATGATTACCGACTACGTCCCCGGCGCTTACGTGACCCACGACCAGCTTCACATCCGCGGCGGCCATCAGACCAGCTGGCTGGTGGATGGCGTTCCTGTTCCCAACACAAACATCGCCTCCAACCTCGGTCCGCAGATTGATCCGAATGACATCGACTATATGGAGGTCAATCGCGGAAGTTACAGCGCGGAGTTTGGGGACAGGACGTACGGCGTATTCAACATCGTTCCTCGCACAGGATTTGAGCGTAACAACGAGGCCGAGCTGCTTCTCAGCGCAGGAAACTTCTACCAGACCAATGCTCAGCTCAGCTTTGGCGGTCACAACGAGCGTCTCGCCTACTATGCCAGTGTGAATGGGAATCGCAGCAATCTGGGCTTGCAGACGCCGGTTCCGGAGGTGGTTCATGACGCGGCGAATGGATATGGAGGCTTCGGCTCACTCATCTTCAATGTCGATCCTACCAACCAGCTCCGCTTCGTGACCTCGTTGCGCAAGGACTACTACCAAATTCCTTACGATCCCAACCCGAATGACATCGAGAACGCGCCCATCGCTGCGAATAACTTCGTAGCGCAGTACCCCAGCATCGGCCTCCGTGATGGCCAGCATGAAGGCGACGCCTTTCTTACCTTTTCCTGGGTGCACACTTTCAACACGAAAACACTGCTCAGCGTCTCGCCGTTCTACCACTACAACAGCGCCGACTACGACAGCATGCCCAATGATTCTCCCATCGCTTCCACCGATCATCGCGCCTCGACTTATGCCGGGGGCCAGGTAAGCTTCAATGGCAGCGTGGCGAGAAACGACCTTCAAGTAGGCCTGTACGGCTTCCATCAGAGCGACAACGAGCTTTTCGGTGCCATTTTTAACGACGGCAGCGGCAACCCACCATTTACCGACCCCGAACATCCCTCCGGCAGCCTTGTGGCTTTCTTCCTCGACGAGAAGTTCAAACCTTTCCCCTGGCTGACTCTTTCGGCCGGCATGCGCCCGACCCACTTTTCTGGCGGAGTCAGCGAGAACGCAATTAGTCCGCGGTTTGGCGCCGCCGTGAACGTTCCGCACCTCAAATGGACGTTCCGCGCATTTTACGGCCACTATTATCAAGCGCCGCCGTTGATCACGGTTTCCGGCCCGCTGCTTCAGTTCTGCAGCGCTAATAATTGCGGGTTCATCGCGCTCCACGGCGAGCGCGATGAAGAGCATCAATTCGGCGTGACCATTCCTTACCGTGGTTGGACGCTCGACGCCGACAACTTCAAAACCGGCGTTAGTAATTTCTTCGATCATAGCTGCATCGGATCAGGAGCTTGCTTCCCTATCACCATTGCGCAGGCCGTAATTCGGGGCTGGGAGCTTACCCTCCGTTCGCCCCGCATCGCCCACCGTGGACAGATCCATGTTGCCTATTCCAACCAGATCGCCGAAGGCGCCTTACCCATTACCGGCGGTTTGACGAACTTTTCCCCGCCAAGCCCGCTCTTTCCGCTGGACCACGACCAGCGCAACACCCTCAACCTCGGCGGCGACATCACACTTCCGTGGGGTTCCTATGCCTCAACGAACGTTTACTACGGCTCCGGCTTCAGTAACGCCTTTAGCGGGCACCCATATCCAGGGGACAAGTTGCCGCAACACACCACGTTCGATCTTTCTCTCGGAAAGGATTTCGCCGAGCGATTCTCAGTATCGCTTAGCGCCCTAAACGTGGCCAATCGCCGCGTGGAACTCGACAACAGCCAGACTTTCGGTGGTTTTCACTGGAATGCGCCACGCGAAATCTTTGTCCAATTGCGCTATCGTTTCCACTATTGAATTTCCGAGGATCCTTGTGCAGCTTGTTCAGGAATCAGACAATCTGTTTCGCCTGACTCGGTTCGGCATGATCAATTGCTTCCTGGTCAGGGAAGACGATGGCCTCACTCTCATTGATGCCAGCCTTGCTGGCTCTGCCACTGGCATCCACAAAGCAGCGCAAAGTTTGGGCGCACCAGTCTGCCGCATAATTCTCACGCACGCTCACATTGATCATGTCGGATCGCTGGATGCTGTCGTCCGCCAGTTTCCAGGAATCGAGTTTGCCGTTGGTAGGCGGGAATCTCGCCTTCTTGCCCGTGATTTCTCTTTAGACGCCGGTGAGTCAGGCAAGAAGCTATTCGGTTTCCCGGGCGCAAAATCCCGACCTACGCGCTTTCTCAACGATGGTGACCGCGTTGGCTCTCTACAGGCGAGCTTTTCGCCCGGTCACACGCCGGGCCACATGGCTTTCCTGGATCTTCGGGATGGTTCTTTAATCGCAGGCGATGCTTTCACCACGCAGACGGGGGTCGTTGCAGCTGGTGTATTCAGGCCCTCTTTTCCATTTCCTTGGCTATTCGCATGGAACCGGCATTACGCCGCGGAAAGTGCGCGCAAACTCCGCGAGCTAAAGCCCGAGCGTCTCGCCGTTGGGCATGGAAAGACGATCGAGTCCCCGCTTGCGGCGATGGACCAAGCTATTGAATTGGCCTTCCAGCAGTGCGGGAAGATGCTAAACTGACGTGACATTCGAATGGCGATGGAGTTCGCCATAACCGGGCTGCGTCTTTCTCACAGCTCTGATGACTCCTGGCAGCCTGGCGGCGCCAGGGGTTTTTTGTTGGCGCGCCGCGGGCCATTCCCTGGCGCCCTCGCCGCGGCGAGCGACAGATCGGAGAAATAGTGCGTCTAGCATTAATCGCCATTTTCGGCGCCGCCGGCACTCTGGCACGCTACGGCCTTCAGGGCCTGGTGCAGATTCGCATCGCGAGCACCTTTCCCTACGGCACGCTGGTGGTCAATCTGTCGGGCTGTTTCTTACTGGGCTTGATCGGCCAATTCACGCTGAATCGCATGGTTATTTCACCGGACTGGCGCGTGGCCATCGCCGTCGGTTTCTTCGGAGGCTACACAACGTTTTCAAGTTTCGGCTGGGAAACGGCCAAAATGCTCGAGGACGGCGAGTGGCTCCGCGCCTCCACTTATGTCGCCGCGAGCGTGGTGGCAGGACTGTTCCTCTCAGTCGCAGGCATCCATCTCGCCAACAAAATCTAGTCGCAGCCGCCGCAGGGGCACCTGACGCGGCGGGCGTTCATTGACGTGAAGCCAATATCAGCCGCTCTTGGCAATTCGCGTCGCGAAGTGAAAGAATCACGGTTCACAGATCAAAGGTCACGGAGTCTCTATGACCCACGAAAAATTCGAAGGCGAGCGCACCCTGATGCGTATCCATATCGGCGAATCCGACAAATGGCACGGCAAACCCCTTCACGAAGCCATCGTCGAGATGCTCCGCAAGGATGGCTTCTCCGGCGCAACCGTTCTCCGCGGCGTGGCCGGCTTCGGCGGCTCCAGCATCTATCACACGGACAAACTGCTTCGGCTCTCCCAGGATCTCCCCATCATCCTGGAAGTCGTCGAATACGCTGACCGCATCGACAAGATTCTTCCCCGCCTCGACGAGATGGTCGGCGGCGGCCTCATCACCCTCGAAAAGGTCCGAGTCATCCTTTACCGCCCAGCCAAGACGTAGCGCGAGGAGGGAGCAGTAATTACCAAAACCGGGTAATTATGTTTTTCGTACCGGCCCAGCGGTAGAACAAGATGAGGTTTGCAATTGCTGCGACCCCCCGAAGCAGCGAAAAGTAGAAATCGTTCAGGTCCTCGCTAATTCGAGGCACTCCCGACCTAACGAGACTAACGGCTGAAGGCAGAAGACTCAGCGACCAAACCACAAGGAACAGATATATGATTGCTCGGAAATCCGACTCGACTTTCAATTTCTTCACCAGAAAGTAGCTGCAAACGACCAACTCCAAACCCAATATGGCGACAAAGATCGCCGGGAACGGTTCGTCAGCCAGAGCTGTCCCCCCGCATGGCCCCGCACTCATATTAATTGCGAGAACAGAGCCAAACAGCATCATCAAAACGCTTATGACCTGTCGAGCGATACTCACAAAGAGGTCGGCCCAGCGGTTTTGCACTTCACTTTCCTCTTCTGTCATTATGTTCCAGGAAATGTGTTAGAAGCCTAGAACCGCTCTCGAGCACATCTAAACTGTTAACGATCAACTGGCAACGGTAAACTACCCTTCCATGCCCGACCCCCAAGCAAAGCAATCATGGCTCAACCGCACCGTCCTCGGCGTCGGCCTCACGAGCCTTTTCAGCGACTGGAGCCACGAAACCGCCACCGCCATCCTGCCCGCATTTCTCGCCGCCATCGGCGCGGGCCCCGCCTGGCTTGGCGCTATCGAAGGCATCGCCGACGGCCTCTCCAGTTTCACAAAACTTGCCGCTGGCTTTTTCACGGATCGGCTGAAACGCCGTAAGCCGCTCGCCCTTTTCGGCTACGCTTTTACCGCGCTGTCGACGGCGTCTTTTGCCTTCGCCACGCATGCCTATTACGTGCTTATCGGCCGTACGGCGGCGTGGTTCGGACGCGGGGTGCGCTCGCCCGCCAGGAAAGCGCTGCTGGCCGCCGACGTCCCGCCGAATGCCTACGGCCGCGCCTTCGGCTTCGAGCGCCTCATGGACACCGCCGGCGCCATCATGGGCCCTCTCACCGCGCTCTGGCTGCTCCAGGCCACCGGCCATTCGTATCGCAAAGTTTTTCTTTGGACTCTTCTCCCAGGTCTCGTCGCCGTTGCGTCATTCTTTTTTCTTGTGCGCGAACGACCCATCGCCGCGCGCCCACAACGTTCTTTCCTTCTCG
>Ga0210410_10000350_pt1 | contig 55578 bp, 53 predicted proteins | sample IncBWC4MmetaG_FD_161058 | JGI IMG/M metagenome (GOLD analysis project Ga0210410, IMG submission 161058) | Forest soil microbial communities from Barre Woods Harvard Forest LTER site, Petersham, Massachusetts, United States - Inc-BW-C-4-M | ecosystem: Environmental > Terrestrial > Soil >...
AAATTCTCCCGTGCGCGACGCCAGCACCAGCGGCGCACCTTTTTCCCAGCGCCGCACGCTGACCACGCGCGCTCCCTTGGCGCTGACGTTTTCCGTAAACGTCGCTTCCAGGCCGGGCAAATGCCGATGTCCGTCGAGCACGACGGGAATCTCCATCGGGATGCGGTTTTCGCGGCGGTTGAAGGGGTGAATGTTCCTGGAGGACATTTTCATCATCCTCACAGGCACGCGGCAATGCGCGTGATCGAATTTATGGGGTTGCCATTTCCGCGGTGCTTCATGCGGTAGAGCGCGCGGTCGGCGGCACCCAAAAGTTTTTCCGCGGAGTCGCCATCTTCGGGATAGGCCGCAATTCCGGCGCTAACGGAAAGCGCGGGCTCTTCCGTTTCAAGGGACAATCGCTCGCGGATGCGCGAGGAAACACGGGAAGCGATTTCCTTGGGCGCCTCGGGCAGAACCAGTGCGAATTCGTCTCCGCCATAACGCGCCGGCGTATCGATGGCGCGGGAATGGTGCTTCAGCGTTTTTCCCAGGCGAACCAACGCGCGGCTTCCGACCAGGTGGCCGTAGCGGTCGTTGATCGCCTTCAAACCGTCCATGTCCAGCAACACGATGCTGAACGGCCGCTGCGTGCGGCGCGAACGATCGAGTTCCGATTCAATCACCGCGATCAACCGGCGGTAATTGGCAAGACCGGTGAGAGGATCGCTGACCGCCAGGGAGCGCACTTGGTCAAACAGCCGGGCCTGGTCAATCAAAGCGGCGCCCAGCATGATCGCGTAGCTGGCAACTTTGCTCAGCTCCGCGAAAAAGAACGGGCCGTCGAACAGGCGCTGCGAAAAAAGCGCAGCGACATGGCAAGCTGCGTTCAGAAGCGCGACGAGAAACAGCGAATAATCGTAAAGCGAGGCGTCGCTCTCATTTCTCTTTTCTGTCTGGTAACGGCGGTAGAAAAAGAGAGCGGCCAGGGCAAACAGTCCGCCGGGCAGAAGTTCCCACGGACGCGAGAAAAACGCACCCTCCTGGGCCACGGGCGCTGCCGGAGCGGCCATGAATGCGGCGCTGGTGATATAGGCGGCGGCGGCCACAACGAAAAGCGCGCCGGCAGTTTCGCGGCTGGGCTGCCGGGCCGTCGGGATAAATTTTTCCACGGCGAGCGCGGCCAGCAGCAGCACAGCAAGCATCGTGCGGCCCACCATCCAGCCCATCGGCACATGAGAGAGCGCGACGGTGCCCGAGCGCAGAAGATTATTCAGGCCAAAATAGCCGATCGTCTCAATCATTCCGGAGAGCACAAACCCGAACGCGAGGATTAGGGCGATGCGGTCATGAGTGCCGCGAAAACGAACCAGCGCATTTGCGGCATAGCAGAAGCACAGCAGAGAACCGCCTACTTCCAGATACAAGTAGTTGGTGGGCGCGCCGAACGCGTGAGACTGCCGGGAGTAATAAACAGCGATGAGGTACAGGGCACCGAGAACGCCATAGACAATCGCCCGCAAATTTCCGCGCTCTCTGCGGAAGAACCCTTTGATTGGCCCCCTATCACCCAAAACAACCCCCAAATGCCGGAGAAAACCGGACAGAGCGGGAAATAGCACGTCCATGCCCTTTTCCGTCGGTCAAGGGTGCAAATATATCTGGATGAAAATAAAAGGCTTATTAACGGGAGCAAAAAATGGGAAAAAGGCTGAGATTGGAAACGAGACACCCGAGACACCCGTCTCAGTCCTTTATTGGAACACTATCGCTAATGTATCCAGAGAGTTAGCAGGGGTTTAGGCACTATCGTGCCGAAAGTGGGCAAAGTCTCATGCTGAGACAGTCTCAATCTGCGCTGAGTCAGTGTTTCTCAGGGTTTTGGGGGTAAATCACGGGCTTCCACGACCGAAGCGAAGCCGTTGCGCTTGTGGGTCCCGTCGCAAAAGGGAGAATTTCCTGTGTGCCCGCACCGGCAGAACGAAACCGCCGTGCGCCCGCCCAGCCCGAATTCCTTGCCATCCTGATCCACGACCGTGAAGTCGCCTTCCACGCGCAGTGGGCCGTTATTTAAAACTGTAACTTTTGTGCCAGCCAAGGATTCCTCCGTTTGCAAAATTCGCAGAGACTTTTATGGACGTTCCAAAGATAACGGCGCAAGTGGGGAAACACAAGCCAACCGGAGAGAATTCAGCTTCGCGCGTTTGCCGCTAATAGCGCGGAACGGTCGGGTCCACTTCCGTGGACCACGCGAGAATCCCGCCGTGCAAATTATAAATTTTCCGGAAACCCGCCTTGCGCAGGAAATCCACCGCCTCTGCGGAACGCTTTCCGCTGCGGCAGTGGGCAACGATTTCGTGCGACGAATCGAGCTCGTGCACGCGGCGCGGGAGTTCCCCGAGCGGAATCAGATGCCCGTTGAGATTGCAGATCTGGTATTCGTGCGGCTCGCGCACATCCAGGATGAAAAGATCGTCGCCGCGGTCCAGGCGCTGCTTCAGTTCACGGGGCGTGATTTCCGGTACATGCAGATCGCTCTCCGGCTCTTCTTCGCCGCGGATGCCGCAGAATTCGTTGTAGTCGATCAGTTTGTGAATGGTGCGATTCGCGCCGCACATCGGGCAGCCGGCATTCTTGCGCAGCTTCAATTCGCGGAATTTCATGGCCAGCGCGTCGAACAGCACCAGGCGGCCTTCCAGCGAATCGCCGCGGCCCAGAATCAGCTTGATCGTCTCCATCGCCTGCAGCGAGCCGATGATGCCCGGAAGCACGCCAAGGACGCCGCCCTCCGCGCACGATGGCACCAGGCCCGGCGGAGGCGGCTCAGGATACAAGCAGCGGTAGCAGGGGCCTTCGGGCATGCCAAACACCGTGACCTGCCCTTCGAACCGAAAGATCGAGCCGTAAACGTTGGGCTTCCCGAGCAGCACGCAGGCGTCGTTCACCAGGTAGCGCGTGGGAAAATTGTCGGTGCCATCGACGATGATGTCGTAATCTTTGAAAAGTTCGAGGGCATTCTCGCTGGTCAACCGCGTCTCGTACGTGGTGATTTCAATGTCTGGATTCAGGTTGCTCAGGCGCGCTTTGGCCGCGCCGGTCTTCGGTTTGCCGACGTCGCTGGTGCCAAACGTAATCTGCCGCTGCAGATTCGTGAAATCCACCACGTCAAAATCCACCAGCCCAATTTTTCCGACACCCGCCGCGGTGAGGTAAAGCCCCAGCGGCGCGCCGAGTCCGCCCGTGCCGATCAACAGCACCTTGGCGGCTTTCAGCTTGAGCTGACCCTCCATGCCCACCTCGGGCATGATCAGGTGCCGGCTGTAGCGGAGGATCTCTTCGTTGGTAAGGCTCGCTGCCGGCGCCCGGCCGGTCAACGGCTGCGTTTTGGTTGACATCATGTTTTCCCCAACTTCCATTTTACGCGGGGTTGTTCCCGGATGAAAGCGAAGAGCGGCAACCCGCAGGAAACGTCCCGTCTCTCCCCCAGGGAACTAAAATCGATTTCTTTTAGTTTTTCAATCAGCGTGCTGCTGAGTGGGTGTTCTTTGGACCCGGGAAATTTACTCGAGCCCACGGCGACAACTTGGTTGGCTGCCGGCCTGCGATTTTGTTTGCGAGCGCAACTTGGTCGCGCGAATCGGAGCCTAAGTACGTGTGCGTCTGGAAGTAATCGAACATTTCCGCTATCTCGGCGGCCCCAGGAAAAAGACCGGTGAAAACTTCCTTGGGGACTTGTGTGTACGAGAAGTTCTGACCCTGTCGATTTAGCGTATCGATGATTTCATTGAAGCTCATGAAATCGCCGACCAGGGGCAGATACTCGCCATGGCCGGCCTGATCGGGGTGTGCGAATGCTCCGGCCACGACGTCACCAAGTTCCGTAATATCGCCCATGTGAATGCTCCGCACAGTTGGATCAAGCGGGAGAGCCCAGCCCACGGATCCGTCAGGCTGTTTTTGCGGAGCAAGAACGCCGATAAGGTTTTGATAGTAGAAAGGTGCAATGACGAACGTATGGTTCGCAAACCCGGCTTCTTTCACTATCCGATCAACCTTGGCCTTGGCGGTAAAGTGAGGAACGTGGAACTTGCCGCGGCTGATCGCTTCTACATCAGGCAACGTGGACCAGACAAAGTGCTTAACGCCCGCATCCTTGGCGGCGCGTACCGCAGCGGTTGCTTGCTCGACCTCGCCGGCACCTCCTTCCCAAAAATTAGTGACTAGAAATACGCCATACGCCCCGTCAAATGCAGCCGTAAGGGTTTCTGGGCGATTCAAGTCCGCTTGGATGACTTCGTCGGCGAGTTCGCGATGCTTGGCCGGATTGCGAGTCAGGGCACGTACCTTGAATTGCTCGTTTGCCTGCAGGGCGCGTACTACGGCGCCTCCCTGCTGTCCTGTTGCGCCGACTACGGCGATGAGCTTCTTATTTGTGCGTTCCATATGCAGAGTGCCTCTCTTTCGCTATCTATTGATGCCATTTATATTGATATAGATACATTCTGCTGGACGTCGGTTATATAAGGGGGCAAAATAGTTTCGTCATGGACAAGAACTCGCGAGACCCGATTCACTGTTGGCTGGTATTGGTGAAGGCCTTCCATGCGGCCTCGAAATATCTCTATGCAGGCCTAGCGGAGACGGGAATCGACGACACCGATTTCCGGATCCTGGAGGCCCTCCTGAATAAAGGACCTTTACCTGTGAATACGATCGGGCCAAAGGTGTACCTGACGCCCGGCTCGATCAGTACGGCCGTTGACCGCCTCGTCGAAAGGGGCTTGGTAAGCCGGGTCGAGAGTCCTGAGGATCGGCGCGTCCGCGTCGTGTCGCTCACTCCAAATGGCAAAAAATTGATCGCGCCGGTCTTTCGGAAACACGCCGCCGAAATTAAGAAGGTCTTTGCCGATGCGAGCCCGAAAGAGTTGCGCACTCTTGAAACGATATTGAAAAAGATTGGCAAGCGCGCTGAGAGTCTCGGGACCGGAGTCAATCCAAAACGTTTACCCCAACGCTGACATAGCGGCGTAGTGCGCCGATCAATCGAAATGAAAGTTGGGAAAACCGGGGACGGACGGAAAGCTCCCCATGCTTCTCTGTTCTTCGCTGGCATATTGGACAAGCCTTGCGGATTCGTCAAGCTTTACACCGGAACGGGGATTGTTTACGCTGAAAGTCCTATGTGGAATGTAAACGAACGGTTTGAAAAGAAGGCCATCGACAGCCTGGCGGCGCTGGGCTTCGGCGTGGGCAGCACGCGCGGCGTGGTCCGCGTGGAAAAATATGGGTCTGGAGCGGAATTCCGGCAGGAGCCCGACGGGCGCTTTCACCTGACCGTATTGCCGACCATCATGTTGAAGGGGAAATTCACGCGCCTGTGGGACGCAGGCTACCAGAAATTTCTTCTGACCGACGAAGGGCTAAAAGTGCCGGCGCTGGCAACGCACCTCGAAAACCTGAGAAAGTTCAACGAAGAGTTGCGGACCGCCCTCGGCGTGCCGACGTTCTATAACGAAGCGCTCGGTTCGGTGAGCCAAGTCAGCGTCTACGATCGCGTGAAGGGCCGCAAAGGCGACGTTCCAGACGAGACCGTCGGCGCCCACGCCCCGGCCACCGGCCACTAGGCACCCTTTTTCCGAGCCAACACCGGTTGCGGCAGCTGCGATTGTCCCAAGCTTTCCTTCGCTTCCTTCAATTGCCGGCGAAGTTGCCTCACGTTGATGCGGTGCTTGGCGGCTTTTTTCGACCCGATGAAGAGCACCGGGATGTCCCATCCGTAGCGTTCGGTCAGCACGGCATCCCCGTCAATATTGATTTCGTGCAGTGTGGCGCCGAACTCCGCGATCAGCGGATCGATGGCAGCTTTGGCGGCTTCGCAAAGGTGGCAACCGGGTCGCGAGTAGAGCGTAACGTCCAGCGCCCCCGCCCCGGCCAATCGCAGATCTTCAGGATGTTCGCTCATGGCTTTGGGTTTGAGTACCTCTGAAACGGTCCGGCTTGCGGATAGAACGCCTTCGCGCGATACAACTCGGCGATCTGCCGCAAATGCCCCAGATCATGATTAGCAAGTTCGTTGAGCAATTGCAAAAGGGTGACGGCGCCCATCTCCGGATGAATTCCCGTCCGGTTGGCGGCGGAAGAAGGGATGCCATGCCAGAAGAAATAATGCGCCTGGCGCAGCGCCACAAACTCTTTCAGATACTGGTTCGTAGTTTTTTTCCGCAGGTTGGCTGGGTCCGGTTCGAAGTACTTTTCCAGGACGGGATTGTTGTCCACCACGATTCGCTTGGCACGGTCGCCATACAACTGCTCGATGGCCAACAAGTGTGCCAGGACTTCGCTAATCGACCAGCGGTCCGGCGCGGGCTTCCAGTCCAGAGTATCCGTGGGGACGTCGCGCAGGAGCGTCTCCAGGATGGCCGGGGTCTTCTCCAGGAAGGATACGGGTGGCTGCAATAAAGATGAAGCGGGCGAAAGAGCTTGCATCAGGGTCCTCAGGGGGGCACGCTGATTGTAATACCTCGAAGGCTGCCGGGGAAAGTCCCCGCCAGGGTTGGGGAAGACGCAGTAAGACACAAGGAGAGATTCGCATGGGCCGCGTAGCAGCCTTGATTGACGATCTGTTTTTTCAATTGAAAGTGGCGGAAACCGCCAAGCAGCTTGGTATCGAATTCAAGGTGGCCAGCAGCCCGGACGCCCTCTTCACCCTGCTGGAACCGCCGACCAGGCTGGTGATCGTGGATTTGAATTCCCGCAACCAGCCCGTGGCAACCATCGAACGCCTGCGCGCAACTCAAAAAGAGATGCGCGTGGTGGCCTTCCTGTCCCACGTGCAGACCGATCTCGCCGCCCAGGCCCGCGCCGCCGGTTGCCTGGAAGTAATGCCGCGCTCGGTGTTCACGCAGAATCTGGCGGCCATACTCCAAGCCGCAAAGGATTAATGCTCGTGCTCGAAAATCTCCCCGTCCCTCTTTTTTTCAAAAGAGCTTTGGTAGTCGTCCCTCTGCTCCTGGCGGCATCCACCGGCTTGCTTGGCCAGCCGGCCGCCGCGGATAGCCCCTCCGCCATCCTGAAAGACGCCCTGGTGGCCGCTTGCTCGCAAAATTCCGCCGAGTTCGTGCGGGCACTGACCGCCCGCAACGCCGAGGCGTTTGGCCGCATGACGCCGCCGGCCCGGGAAACGTTTTTGAAGCGATTCGTGCTTCTGGACAAACCCGGCAAGCCCCGAACGCAGAACGAACCCTCGGGAAACGTTGTTGTTTACTGCCAAACTTCGGAAATCACCACCCAAATGGAAATTGAGAAGCCGGAGCTTCGCGACAATCTCGCTTATCTGCCTCTCACCGTAAAAGACTCCGGCGACTCCGCCGGCCTCACCGCTCACCACGTCACCATGGGCATGGTGCGCGAAGCCGGCCAGTGGAAGGTCCTCTCCCTCGGGCTATTGTTCCTGGATCTTCCCTCCTTGGAAATCGAATGGGACCGCGCCGAGATCAAATCGAACGAGCAGTCGGCGATCGCCTCTCTCAAGGCGCTGGCCGAGGCCATCGAGACTTACCGGAAGACGTACACTCGATTGCCCGAATCGCTGAAGGACCTGGGGCCCGCTGCAAATAACACACCCAAGAGCGACAGCGCGGGCCTGGTAGACGCAAATCTGGCCGGGGGCCGCAAAGACGGCTACTCCTACCGTTACGTCATTGTCGGCGCGAATACTTCCGGCGCCCCGGCCAGGTATGAAGTCGCGGCCATTCCCTCGGAATACGGCCGCAGCGGCTTGCGCTCTTTCTTCCGCGATTCTTCCGGGCAATTCCATTCGGGCGACCATAAGGGCGCCATTGGCAGCGAACTGGACCCGAAGCTGGACGAAGGCGATACTTCCGCTTCGGAACCGCAACATTGACCGTTTCGTCGCTTTCCACGGAAGAACATTGCGAAGCGGCGCAACCTGCGCAAAAAATAAGATTGGGTTCATCCACAGCGGTCCCGGCAAGGTATTCCCGCGCCGGGACGCTCTCTCTCCTGTAAGCAGGCGGCAGTTTGTTTGACAGGAGACGAGGCATGCCCGAAGTCACCGTGGAGCGGCGGTCCGCCCCGCGACACCCCATGGTTCTCGCAACGGAAGTGCTCGAACTTCCCCGGGGCACAAAACTTAACGCGCGCACCGCGGATATCAGCCGGACGGGTTGCTACGTTGATACGATGAATCCGATTCCTCCGGGTTCAGAGGTCCAGCTCCGGTTCACACACGGCACCGAAACCTTCGTGGCCAGGGGCCGCGTCGTCTACGTGAGCTACGGATTGGGAATGGGAATTGCCTTCGTCAGCGTGGAGGACCAGCAACTGGCCCGGCTCGATCGCTGGTTTTCCGAACCAGCTTGCGAATTCTGAACAGGCTAAACTCGCAATATGTGGACGGCGGGAGTTGCGATACTATTTCCGCTCCGGGTATGAACTTGCCTCCTCTGCGATTTTCGCTGTGGCTGTCCCTGTTTCTGATTCTGGCTGGCGTCGCTCCTCTCAGCCGGGGCCAGGAAGTGGAATCCGGCTACGGCCCCTTGCCGGTCTTTGAATTTCACAGCGGCTTCTGGGTGAACCTCCACCAGTTTCTTTATCACGAGGCCCGGCTGCGCGAATCCACTCCGGAGGCAAAAGCCGCCGCGGCGGCCAACGCTTCAGCACCCGCATTGAAACAAAATCCCGTCTCCTTGAGCGCCGCGGAACAGAAAACCTGGGAGCAAGCCATCGCGTACTATCGCGCGAACTATGCGGGCAAGGATCCGCAGATCAATATCGATCTGATCCTGCTGAAAAATCAGCTTGGCGATTTTGAGGACTGCGACGAACTGCTGGGACGCAAAAAGAAAGCTTGCGACGCCGGGTTGCCCGGAAACATCGGCGTCATCCTGGAAGCGGCCGCGCCGGTTTACCGCGCGCACTGGTGGGCGAACCAGGACCGCGCTAACCGCCGCTGGGTTTCGCGGGTCGCTCCGCTCATTCGCGAACAAGGCGTGGGACTTTCCCAGCGGCTCGCCGACATTTACCAATCCACCTGGCCAAAAGCCAAGATTCGCGTCGAAGTTTGCGCCTACGCCAGCGCATCGGGTGCATTCACGACGCTCGATCCTCTCCGCGTGACCATCTCCAGCACGGAGCCGCGCAACCAGGCCCCGGATTCCCTGGAGGTGCTCTTCCACGAAGCCTCGCACGGTATTGCGATCCCCGTCGAAAACGCCATCGCGCGCGAATGCCGCCAGCGCGACAAGCCCATCCCGCGCGACCTCTGGCACGCCGTGGTTTACTACACCACCAGCGAAGTCCTGCGTCCGGTGATGCAGGAAGCCGCGCCGGATTCATTATTGGGCGACGCGAAGGTTCCCCGTCAGGCAAATATGTCCCCCATGCCTCCCGACCTGCGCGAAAAATTCACGCAACGCGGATGGGAAGAGTACATCCGCATCCTGAACATCTATTGGCAGCCGTATCTCGACGGCAAGGTGAATTTCGAAGACGCCATTGCCCATCTGGTTTCCGCGGTTTAACTGCCTGTTCAATAGTGGGGCTGTTTCCGATTACGCGATTTACAAGGAGTTGGGGCTGTTTTGACATGGACGCGAGCCATGTGGAAACAACGGATATTGGTGACGTCCTGTTTATTTAGTCGGCTAGATTTGCGCGGCCGTCAATGTTCATGTCGAAGGAGATTGCGTTGCTGATGAACGATTTTTCGGCACTGGCGCCGCCCCCGTACGCAAACATGAATTGGTATTGCCCTGGATAGAGCTTAAATCGAATGAGAGTTCTTACGGATTGGCCCGGTGCAATCACAAAGCTCGCAGGAGGCTGGGTTTTCATACCCACGATGTATCCCCAGGACCTTCTCTGATTTCCGACTCCCTCATACGTAATGTAGGAGGAATTCTCAATGCCGCTTCTGGAGATTGCCGCCACCGAGTCGTCATTCGAGAAGTACAGTTCTGGTTTCCCTGCCTTAAAAAGCAGGATTCCGATCTGAGAGCGATCTACCTTAACGGGAGATGTTCCGCTGTTACCAAGCTCGATCAAAAACTGGGGCCGAGTGTATCGACCAAAAGCTGTAACCGCGCGCAACTGCAGACCGTCGAGTTTCACCCACTTTGGCGCAGGAGCTGGGCCAAGTATTTTATACTTGAGGATCATAGGGTCCTCGAGGCGGAGGCCGCCGCCAGTCACTTCTGATGCGTCAACTTGGAGAGCGCTTCCTTTGTAGGGAAGTAATCCGCTTCTAACATTCGAGGCAACGTAATTTACATAGCCCCCACTCACCAGGTAACACGTGCCCCAGCGATCAAATACAACCACGCCGCAGTATTTTCCAGGACCGAAGAGATACGCAGCAGCGTTAGCAACAAACAGGCTTGCGAGGAGGCAAAGCCCCAAAACAAAGAGGGCGGAAACTGTCGATGTGTGACTCTTTGCGCTAGCCATGCCGTTTTTCAATCATATCCCTCTGCGGAAAGCGTCACCAATGATTCCATCCATAAAGCACAGGCCTGGTAAATACCCTAATCCGAAACTTGCCCATTACGCCTGTTTGGGTTGTTTGAACGAGAAGGGTCTGTATGTTAGGCTTTGTTTTGCAAGTGTACGCCCGGCCGTAAGCCACGCAAGTCCCAACGCTCATCGACCTTCCCTTCATTCGTCGCTGAAGAGTGAACCGATGGTCAGGTCGTCTCCGCGTGCCGCATTCCGGGGTCAGAGGAAACAGAGCCCATGGCTGCACGACAAGTGGCATCCCAAACTGAAAAAGAGCCCCGCGAGATCAAGCTGGCTCATTCGCCCGATTCGGACGACGCCTTCATGTTTTACGCGCTGGCCACCCACAAGTTGCAGACGCCGGGCTATAAGTACACCCACATTCTTTCGGACATCCAAAGCCTCAACGAAGCTGCGTTGACCGAAACTTACGACGTCACGGCGGTAAGTTTCGCCGCCTATCCCTCCCTGCGCGACAAATACATCCTGCTCGATTGCGGGGCGAGTTTTGGCGAAGGCTACGGCCCCATCGTCGTTTCCACGAAATCCATGCGGCCGCAGGATCTCAAGGGCAAGCGCGTTGGCGTTCCCGGATTGAAGACCTCCGCGTATCTCTCGCTGAAGCTTTACGAGCCGGATTTTGAACCTGTGGTGATGCCGTTCGACAAAATCATTGAAGCGGTGAAGAGCGACATGGTGGAGGCCGGCCTGCTCATTCACGAAGGCCAGCTCTTTTTCCCGCAACTCGGCCTGCACAAAGTGGTCGACCTCGGCATCTGGTGGCAGGAGTTGACGAATCTTCCCTTGCCGCTTGGCGGCAACGCGGTGCGCCGCGCGCTCGGCCCGGATATGGGCCGCCTGATTTCCAAGGCCATCCGCGACAGCGTGTCCTACGGTCTCGAGCATCGCGAAGAAGCATTGAACTACGCAATGCAGTTTGCGCGAGAGATGGACACCGAGCTCGCCGACAAATTCGTCGGCATGTACGTGAACAAATGGACGCTGGGCTACGGCGAAAAAGGCAAGAAAGCCGTCCGCGAACTCATCGAGCGCGGCACCGCCGCCGGCCTGCTCCCCGGCCCCGCCAAAGTCGAATTCCTCGAAGAGTAGACACCCAACACGAGTTGTCACGGCCCGATTCGAGCCGAGATTCCAATTTCAGCCCTCAAAGTATGGGCCAACATCATATAAAGTTTCGCTCCATAATTGCGGGATGCTTCGCAGGGCGTCTATCGACAAGGGGAGGGGCCGCGCAGTCTGCTAGATACCGATTGCGTTCCCCGTTCGAAGCGGCAACGAACTGTCATAGTTCCTCAATCTTGCACAGTTTCGAGGGCTGATGTGGCTGAGGGGGCGTCGGTTCGATCAGATCCGACGTGAGCAGGGACCCCTGTGATGCCAGCGGCAATGTGGGGGGCGAGAGTGTGCCTGTCTGGATAGTCCCCCGCATTTTGCCGTCGGAAAGGAATGGGGTCGTCAACGAAGAGGCGAACCAGGCGCAGATCTAAAGCGCGCTTTGAGGCTTCGATACCTGCTTCGTCGATCTTCGCGGTACCGTAGACCGCGAATGTCGGGAGCACATCGATTCCGGGAAAGAAGAGCGTCCCGTGAGTGATCGGAAACAATAGGTGCTCAAGAGGTCCGTTGATGCCTCTTGGTCCATAGTCTACCTCGGGACCACCGACCGTGACCGAAAGCATCGCGCGCTTACCCGCCAGAGCCCCGTCACCATACCTGTAAGTATTACCCGCGTCTTTGTATCCATAGGCAAACTTGTACGCGAAGACTCGGTCGACCCATCCCTTAAGGATGGCCGGGAATCCGAACCACCAAACCGGAAATTGAAAAACCACGGCGTCGGCCCACAGGAGTTTCTCTAGTTCCGCTGCGATGTCCTTCGCCAGAGTTCCATTTTCATACGCTTCGCCCGAAGCAGTCATATATTCGAGCGGAAGCGACTTGTCACGTTCGGGGAAATCATCAGCGTCGGCGACGGCTTTCCACTTCATCGCATAAAGATCTGAAATTCGAACCTCGTGCCCGGCCCTGTGAAGCGCACCTATGGCGTGGTCTTTAAGCATTCCATTCAGTGACTTGGGATTCGGATGTGCGTAAACAAAGAATACTTTCATGCGTTTTTGCCCTCGATGTCGTGAAAACGTTCTGAATTGCGTTGAAGTCTTTTACCGCTCTCCTGATTCGCGAACGCGGATCACGCTCCATTTTTATTTACACTTCATATTTTTGCAATACTCACATTAAGCATATATACTTACATTTTGGATAGTGCCATGAGACAACGACGTCACAAATCCTATGAACTGAGCAGCGGCTGCGCTGTCGAAGCATGTCTTGAGGTGATTGGAGGCAAGTGGAAAGGAGTGATCCTGCACCACCTGATGACTCGCGGGGTCCTGCGCTTCAATGAGATTCATCGATTGAAGCCGAGTCTCAGTCCTCGCATTCTTACTGCGCAATTGCGGGAACTCGAGCAGGATGGCGTGATTGTGCGCAAGGTGTATCCAGTTGTGCCGCCAAAAGTGGAATACTCGCTTTCCGAAACGGGAGAGTCGCTCAAGCCACTGATTAAAGCTATGCGGGATTGGGGGGACGAATTCCTGCTGCGCACGAATGCGCCGATCAGTCATCGAGCTGAGGCATCCGTACAAACAAACGAACAGAAGAGCACCCGGCAGTCCTAGAAGGACGAAAAGCCGCGGCCATGACGAAAGCAGTGACAATAGTATCTAAGCCAGGTTGACAGGCTGGATTGAATCCCTTACTGTCAGTTCGTTACCGATGCGTCGAAAATTTCTTCCGCTTTTGGCTCTCTCGTTCCTCTTCCCCACTTTTTCTTCCCAAGCTTGCGGCCAGTCTGCCGCGGAATTCCGCGGTCATCCCGACATCCCAAAAGAGTGGCCCCGTGAGCCAGTCCGCTCCGCGCATGGCATGGTTGCCACCGATGAACCGCTCGCGTCACAGGTCGGTGTCGAAATATTGAAGCGTGGCGGCAACGCCGTGGACGCCGCCGTCGCCACCGCATTCGCCCTCGCCGTTGTCGAACCCGCTGCCGGAAATATCGGCGGCGGGGGGTTCATGCTGGTTCGCCTCGCTGGCGGAAAAACCACATTTTTCGACTACCGCGAAATGGCGCCGGGCAAGGCCACCCGCGACATGTATATCAAGCCCGACGGCATGCTCGACGAGAAAGCCTCAACGATTGGTTATCGTTCCGTCGCCGTTCCCGGCACCGTTGCGGGCCTCGCACTGGCCTTGAAAACTCATGGCACCATGAAATTTGCCGACGTGATGCAGCCCGCCATCCGCCTGGCCGAACAGGGATTTCCCGTCAGCGAAAAACTGGTGCGGGAATTTGCCAATGAACGCGTCGACCTGCAGCAGTTTCCGATGAGCAGCCACATCTTCCTGAACGACGGCAAGATGTACCGCGTGGGTCAGATTCTCCGCCAACGGCTTCTTGCAGCGACCCTGAAACGAATTGCAAAAAAGGGCCCCGCCGAGTTCTACCGGGGCGAAACCGCGCGGATGCTGGCGCGCGATATGGCGGCGGGCGGCGGCCTGATCACAATGGACGACCTCGCCCACTATCAGCCGAAGATTCGCGAGGCTCTTCACGGCAACTACACTTCCGAGGGCCAGAGATGGGAAGTGCTCTCCGCTCCTCCGCCAAGTTCCGGTGGCGTTGCCGCAATCGAGGCGCTGAACATGTTGCAGAGCGTCCCGCTGAAAGGCTGGGACGACCCACAAAGCGTGCACATGGTTGTGGAAGTGATGCGCCGCGTCTTCGCCGATCGCGCTGCTTATCTGGCCGATCCCGATTTCGGCAATGTTCCCGTGGCCGGGCTGACGGATACCTGCTATGCCAAAGAGTTGCTTGCGACGATTGATCTCCAGCGTGCGACTCCCAGCAAAGAAGTGCATGCCGGGAATCCTCACGTCTGCAACCAGGGCGTAAGCGCCAGCGCGGCGCCGAATACCATCATCAGCCTTGGCGAAGGCCCGCACACCACACATTTCTCTGTCGTTGATGCGGCTGGAAACGCGGTGGCCAGCACCACGACACTGAACAACAGCTACGGCTCGCTCGTCACCTCGTCAGCGGGCTTTCTGTTGAACGACGAAATGGACGATTTCACCACGCAACTTGGAGTGCCCAACACCCTCTATGGCTTGATTCAGTCGGAAGGCAACACCATCGCGCCCGGCAAACGGCCGCTCAGCGCGATGACGCCGACAATCGTGCTCCGCAACGGCCAGCTCAGTTTCGTCACTGGCTCCCCGGGTGGACCGACGATAATTTCCGCGACGCTGCTTACCGTTCTGAACTGGATGCGCCTCGGCATGGACGCGCAATCGGCCATCAACGCTCCCCGCTTCCACCATCAGTGGCTGCCGGACCAGGTGGTGATGGAAAAACTTTTTTCGCCGGAAATGGAAGAACAGTTGAAAGCGCGCGGCTACACGGTGAAACGCAAGGGGCACATCGGCCTGGTCAACGCCATCGGCATTGACCCCAGGACCGGCGAGCGCTGCGGCGCCGCCGACCCGCGTGATGACGGTTCCGCCATCGGCTATTAACCCAAACATGCGCTTGCCTCATCGGAAACCTTGCAGCCTAAATTTCTGGGCGCGCTATCGCCCCGCGTTAAACTGGTGAACATGCAAAGAATCCTTTCGACCTACCTCTTTGTATCCAAAAAGCTGACGCCGGAGTTGCTCGCGTTGGTCCATGGCGCGGGTTTCCAGGCGATTGAGCTCTTTGCGAGCCGAGGCCATTTCGACTACACCGACACACCGGAAGTGCGCGGGATGGCGCAAATTCTGGCGGACAACCGCTTGCAGCTCGCTTCTCTTCACGCGCCCACAAACCGCGATTTCGGCCCGAACCGCGAAGGTGGCACTCCCCTGTCCATCACTGAAGTTGAGCGCGTCCGGCGCATTGAGGCCATGGACGAGTTGAAGCGCGCGATTGATGTTGCCGAGAACCTTCCATTTTCCCGCATGATTCTGCACATGGGCAGCAACCGCGAAACCGCCGATCCCCGCAAACGCGACGCAGCGTTTAGTTCGCTGGAGCACCTGGTGCTTCACGCTAAACATGTGGGCGTCACCATCTGCGTGGAAAACACCACCAGTGAGATGGGCGAGCCGGGATATCTGCGCGCCTTCGTCGAGGAGACTCGCCTGACCGGCCTGCGCTTCAATTTCGATATCGGCCACGCTCACCTCGCTGACGGCCCGCTGGAAGACCGCGTCGCGAACAGTTTTGAAGCCATGCGCGAGCATATCGCCAGCGCGCACATCCACGACAATCTGGGCGATAAAGACGCGCATCTTGCGCCCCACGATGGCTCTATCGACTGGCCCGCCGCGATGAAACTTTTCCGTTCGCTACCCAATGGGGAAATTCCCTTAACGCTGGAATTGAAAGAAAAGACCGGTCACGAGGCCCTAAGCCTACCCGACCAAATCACCGCCGCCGCAAAATCCCTCGACCGCCTCGAAGAAGATTTACGCGCACTATAGTCGTCCACTCTCACGTCCCGCTGGTATGAGAGGTTGACTCGCCCCGCGTCGAAGAAGCCTTTCTCCATCTCTGGTAAGCTATTGGTTTGGAGTTTTCATCGAGAAGCTCACCATGACCACGATCACCATCGAAAGCGCAGGCAAATACGACGGCCAGGAAGTGACCATTCGCGGCTGGCTTTACAACATCCGAGAATCCGGCAAGCTCGTTTTCCCTATTTTTCGCGACGGCACCGGCATTATTCAGGGCGTCTGCTCGCTGAAGGAAAATCCCGAGGCTTTCGAAGCGTTGAAGGGGCTGACGCAAGAGTCCAGCGTCATCGTCACCGGTAAAATTCGCGCCGAGCAGCGCGCGCCCGGCGGCTACGAAATGGGCGTCACCAAAATCCAAATCGTCCAGCGCGTTTCCGAGGCCACGCCGTTCCCCATTCAGCTCAAGGAGCACGGCGTCGATTTCCTGCTCGACCAGCGGCATCTCTGGATTCGCACGCCGCGCCAAGCCGCGATCCTCCGCATCCGCGCCGAAGCCATTCGCTGCGCCCGCGACTTCATGGACTCCCTGGGCTACACCCTCACCGACGCGCCGATGTTCACGCCCGCGGCCTGCGAAGGCACCAGCACGCTCTTCGAAGTGAACTACATTGACGATCAGAAGGCTTACCTCACGCAAAGCGGCCAGCTGTATATCGAGGCCACGGCCATGGCTCTCGGCAAGGTTTACACTTTCGGCCCGACCTTTCGCGCGGAAAAATCAAAGACCCGCCGGCACCTCACCGAATTCTGGATGCTGGAACCGGAAGCCGCCTACGCGGAACTTCCCGACATGATGGATCTCGGCGAAGGCCTTGTCAGCGCGATTGTCCAGGGAGTGGTGAAAAACAAGTCCCGCGAACTCGAAGTCCTGAAGCGCGACATCAAGAAGCTCGAAAACATCAAGCCGCCCTTCCCGCGCATCACCTATGAAGAAGCGGTAGGCTTGCTGCAGAAGAACGGCAACCCCGCCAAATTTGGCGACGACTTTGGCGGCGACGAAGAAACCATCATTTCCAGCAGCTTTGACCGGCCGGTGATGGTTCACCACTACCCCACAGCTATCAAAGCGTTCTACATGCAGCCCGACCCCGAGCGGCCAGATTTGGCACTCTCCTTCGATATGCTCGCCCCAGAGGGGTATGGCGAGATCATTGGCGGCAGCCAGCGCATCCACGACTACGATCTTCTCGTTAAACGATTGAAAGAGAACAACTTGCCGGAAGAGTCCTTTCAATGGTATCTGGACCTGCGCCGGTACGGCAGCGTTCCACATGCCGGATTCGGCCTCGGCCTGGAGCGCACTGTCGCCTGGATCTGCGGCACGGAACACATCCGCGAGGTAATCCCCTTCCCACGGATGATTTACAGGGTATATCCTTAATTCCGGGGTAGTTGCGGCACCATCCCGGCTGTTTCAACCATTCGTATTTAGCCTGAACAGAGTGACTGGTGATTGGTGACCAGTGACTGGTGCTTCTCCGCCTGAGGCGGGCATCTGTCACCAGTCACGAGTCACTAGTCACCAGTCACGGAGCATCCTCATGCCTCAAAAGATCCGCATCATCGGCGTACCCATGGACCTTGGCGCCAGCCGCCGCGGCGTGGACATGGGCCCCTCCGCCCTGCGCGTTGCCGGTCTGCAGGCGCGCATCAAGCAACTGGGCTTGCAGGTGGAAGACATTGGCAACATCTCCGTGAAACAACCCGAAGAGATGCCCGTCGGAGAAAAGCGCGCCAAGTACGTTGAGGAAATCACGGACGCCTGCAAAGATCTAGGCGCCGCCGTCCAGAAAGCGATCGAGGAAGGATGGCTGCCGCTGGTGTTGGGTGGAGACCATTCGATCGCGGCGGGTTCTGTCAGCGGAATTGCCGCGCACTTCAAGAAGGAAAAAAAGCAGATTGGCTGCATCTGGCTGGATGCCCATAGCGACATGAACTCTCCGGAAACTTCGCCCTCGGGAAACGTTCACGGTATGCCGCTCGCCGCGATACTCGGCTACGGCGTTCCCGAACTATACGACCTTTCCGGTTACAAGCCCAAGATTGAACCGCAGAATGTTGTTCTTGTCGGGGTACGCGACCTGGATTCGCACGAAAAGAAGTTCATCAAGAAGCTGGGCGTGAAGGCTTTCACCATGCGCGAGATTGACGAGCGCGGCATGCGGGAGGTGATGGCCGACGCCCTGAAATTTGCCATGGATGATACCGACGGCATCGCGGTCAGCCTGGATATGGACTTCGTGGACCCGAGCGACGCTCCCGGCGTCGGCACGCCGGTGCGCGGAGGCGTCACCTACCGCGAAGCGCACCTGGCCATGGAGATGATCGCCGACAGCGAAGCCATGGTTTCGATGGAAGTCGTGGAAATCAATCCGGTCATCGACGAACACAACCGCACCGCGCTGCTCGGTGTGGAACTCGTCCTCTCCGCCCTCGGCAAAAAAATCCTTTAGTAGCTACGGAAAAGCCGCACATGCCAGGGGGCCAGCGCTTCAGGCATGAACTGGCTCCCGTCGTTTCAGTCTGGGCAGCGCCTTAATGGCCTTTCCGGCCTTTTCTTCAGCGAGACGCAGGTCGTAAAGGCTCTGGAGATTCAGCCAAAACTGCGCGCTGGTCCCGAAGAAATGAGCGAGGCGCAGAGCGGTATCGCCGGTGATGGAGCGAGTTCCGTTCACGATTTGCGTGATGCGATTGGTCGGCACGTTCATTTTGCGGGCCAACTCCGCCGCGCTCAGGCCAAGCGCTTCCAGTTCTTCGGCCAGGTGTTCACCCGGGTGGATAGCGGCGATAGCCATAAGCATTCTCCTAGTGATAATCGACAATCTCCACGTTGGATGGCCCCGGTGATCGGGCGGGCCATTCAAAGCACAATCGCCATTGATCGTTGATGCGAATGCTGTACTGGCCATTGCGGTCGCCAAGCAGCGCCTCAAATCGATTGCCGGGCAGCGCGGCAAGATCTCCAAGTGAGGTGGCCGCTTCCAGGCGGTCCAGCTTCAGCCTCGCTGAGCGATCAAACCCGGAGAATGCCTTAACGAACTTCCCGGCGGCAAAGTCTCGCGTCCGGTTATCCCGGTAGCTGACGATCACTCCCAGAGAATAGCGGAAATTATGCGTTACGTCAAGCGTAACGACGAGTTCGCCGCCGAATAGAATACGGAAAGTGCAGGGCGGCAGGTTCAATTTCAAGAGTGTCGCGGCCATTGCGCGCGCACCACCGTTGCCGCTTCCGCAACGTCCGCGCGACTCATCTTTTCCCTTTTTTGGCGTTTCCACTTATAAATGAATACTTAGTTAAAATGATTGCTCGCTCGGCCCAGCTAGACAGGAACGATTCGTGACCCTAGATAAAAAGAAAAGACTCCGCGTTGGCGTGCTGTTTGGTGGCCGCTCCGGAGAACATGAAGTTTCCCTGGTCTCCGCCGCGTCCGTAATCCGCGGCCTGGACCTGGATAAATATGAACCCGTACCCATCGGCATCACCAAGGACGGCCACTGGCTCGTCGGCGAGGGCGCGGCGAAGCTGCTTCCGGACATCCTGAAGAGCGGACGGCGCGTGATGCTAACCGCCGATCCGACCGAAGCCGCCATCGTCCCTCTCGATCGCGGCGCGGGCGCGCAGCGGTTCGACGTGATTTTTCCCGTCATGCACGGCACGTTCGGCGAAGACGGCACGATCCAGGGAATGCTGGAGCTTGCGGATATTCCCTTCGTCGGTGCCGGCGTTCTCGGCTCGGCGATCGGCATGGATAAGGACGTTTCGAAGCGGCTTTGCGAGGGCGCGGGAATTCCCGTCGTGCCCTGGGTTACCGTGTTTCGCTGGCGTTGGGAGAAAGATCCGGCCGCTGTCCAGGCGGAAATCGAAGCGAAGTTTCCTTACCCGGTCTTTGTGAAGCCCGCAACGCTGGGCTCTTCCGTGGGAATGACGAAGGTGCACAATTCCGAAGAACTGGCGCCTGCCCTGAATCTGGCGTGCCAGTTCGGCATGAAGATCCTGGTGGAAAAAGCCGTGAGCGCCCGCGAGATCGAAGTTTCCGTTCTGGGCAATCACGACCCGCAGGCATCCGTTCCCGGTGAAATTATTCCGCACCGCGAGTTTTACGATTACACCGCGAAGTATCTTGAAGACGGCACGCAACTACTGATCCCCGCCGACCTGAAGCCCGTGCAAACGAAAAAAATTCAGGCGCTGGCGGTCGAAGCATTCCGCACACTGGAGCTTTCCGGAATGGCTCGCGTCGATTTCTTCCTGGAAAAGAAGGGCGTAAAGCTCTACCTGAACGAAGTGAATACCATCCCCGGCTTCACTTCGATCAGCATGTATCCCAAATTGTGGGAAGCCTCCGGAATCTCTTTCCGCGAGTTGATCGACAAGCTGATCGACCTGGCTTTGGAAATGCACCGCGAAAAAGCTCGCACCAAGTATGCGATTGAGCTGCCCGAAGGCTCCGGCGGCGCGCTTGCCGGATAACCGTGCGGCGTTCGCCGACCCGCGCGCTGCCGGCAATGGAACTAATTTACAAAAACCGGCGTCAAATAAAATGGGGCTTTGCGAGCGTTCGTTTGCTCTTGTAACATTTTAGGGCGGCGCGCAATCTGCCCGTTCTGTTCGCCGTACATAGCGGAGAAAACCGAATGTCGCTTCTCGAACCACCCGTCGACAAGCCGCAAAAATCGCGCGTAATGGCTTTCACGATTGCCGCGCTGGCCTTCACGCTTGCGGTGGTGCTCTGGTTCACGTTTCGCTATTATCCCGAGAAAAAAGCGGCGGCCAATTTTTTTGACGCCCTGGTCGCCGGCGATACAAACAAAGCCTACGAGTTGTGGAAGCCATCGGAGACATACAGGCTGAGCGATTTTACGGCCGACTGGGGACCCGGCGGATATTACGGACCAGTGAAGAGTTACAAGATCATGGGCGCGAAAGCACCCAATAAGAGCGACTCGATTGAAGTGGATGTGGCGATCAGCCCGTTTTCACCGATGCCGGACGCGTCGGACGGAGAGAAAAGCCGGAAAACGCGCCTTGTGCCGTTGTGGATTTTGCCTTCAGACAAATCGATCAGTTTCCCGCCATAGTTTTTCTGCAATTCCGATCGATTTGTGCGGAGAAACTACGAATGAATCTCGTCTAGCGCTCCGGCAAGCTCGTCGGGCGAGACGCTCGCTGTTCCCAACTTGCCCACCACAACGCCTGCCGCGATGTTGGCGAGTATGGCGGCGTCTGGCAACGGCGCGCCGGCGGCAATCGCCAATGACAGCACGCTCAAAACCGTATCTCCCGCACCGGTAACGTCGAACACCTGGCGCCCTGTGGCGCTCCGATCGATTCCGGGTTGACCTACGCGCGCGTAGGTCACTTCAAAGCTTGTGGCCGGTATGTGCAGGTGCCGCGGCGAAACTTCTTCAAAGATGGTCATTCCCTGCCCACCGCGCGTAATCACCACAGCGGCGCAACCAAAATGCGGAAGCAGCGCCCGGCCAGTCTCTTCCACGGATTTCTCGTCGGAAAGCGCGCGGCCGACATAATGCCCCGCTTCCTTGGCGTTGCAGACAATCACCCGCGCGCCGCGATAGGCGTAAAGACGCGAAGTTTTGGGCTTCACGAATACCGGCACCTTCGACTGGTGAGCGGCGTTGAGCACGCGGTCCGCGAAGCCATCGCCAAGCAGTCCTTTGTCGTAATCGGAGAGTACCAACCCATCCAGCTTTTTCAGGGCAACAACCAGAAGACGAAAGAGTTTCTCCTCCGTCTGAGGCGCAACCGGATCGCGGCGCTCGTGATCGATGCGCACGATCTGCTGGTGTCGCGCGATGATGCGAGTTTTGAGCGTGGTCACGCGATCCACGTCGGCGATAATGCCCCGATCGCCGATGCCGAGCTTGCGCAGGCACGCATGCAAAGCCGCACCGGCTTCGTCGGCGGCGAACTCTTTTGCCTTCACGCCCGTGCCAGACTTTTTCGGCGCGCCCACCACCCCGAAGACCTCTACCTGTGCGCCAAGCGCGGCGATGTTTGCCGCCACGTTGCCTGCTCCGCCGGGGCAATCCTGCTCCGACACATAGTCGACAACGGGAACCGCGGCCTCTGGCGACAGACGATTCGCGTTGCCCCAGACATAGCGGTCCAGCATCAGGTCGCCCAGCACGCCGATGCGCAGTTTGCGAAAGCGCGGCAACAGGCGCTTCAGCCGGGGCACGCTACTCACGATTTGAGATTTCATGTCTTCCGGCGGGCGGTGGCTCATTCGGGCGCTGTGGTGGCTTCTTCGGGAAGCATCACGGGAATGCCGTCGCGCACGGGATACAAACGTTTGCAGGCTTCGCACTGGTAGCCGGAGTCGCCCGGCGTGGGATGCACGGGTTTCTTGCACACCGGGCAAACGAGTATGGCGAGAAGTTCCTTGGGAATCGGCATTACGGTCTCCACACGCTGAAAGAAAACTTTAGCAGAGGACAAGCGCCATCGCCAGCGGTGGAAAGCGATGCCCCCGGCAGAATCGGCCGGGGCCTACGCCGTGACGTTTTGCGTTGCCGGGATGGACGCCTCAACACAGGTGCCCCCGCCGGGCTGGGAGTGAACGAATAGTTCTCCCCCCATGCTGCGCAGCCGTTCCTCCATGCTGAGAAGTCCCAGCCCCTGCGAAGCTTCCGCCGAAGTCGGATCGAATCCACTTCCCCGATCCGAAATCCGCAGGCGCAGCGAGCCAGAAATCTCGTCGAGCTCCACAATGGCTTCGCGGGAGCCGCTATGTTTGTGTACATTCCGTATCGCTTCCTGGGCCACGCGGAAAAGGCAGAGGGAAGCTTCCTCGGAAACTTTGCATGTCAAACAAGCGCTGGTGAATTGAATGCGCATAGAATTGCGGTTGGCGAATTCACGGCAAAAATTATTCAGCGAAGGCGCCAGGCCGAGCAATTCCACCTGCGAAGGATGCAAGCGGCGCGAAACGTTATGCACATCGGAGGTGATCTCGCTGGCATTTCGCGCCAAGGCTTCAAGTTCCCTGGCGAGCGTGGCGCCGTTCTGCAAGGCCGCAAGCTTCATCTGCTCCAAATCGATGGTCAGAAGCGCCAGGCGCTGCCCGATATCGTCATGGAGATCCCTGGCGATTCGCGAGCGCTCTTCTTCCTGCGTCCTGGTCAGGCGATTGCGCAAAGTCTGAAGTTTTTCCTCCGAGCGGCGGCGTTCCATGATGTCCTGATAAATGGCAAATGCTCCGACAAAGGTTTCCCCGGAGTAAACGCGGATGCCGTGCAATTCCACGTCGATCAGCGTGCCGTCTTTTCTCCGGCGTTGCGCGTTGGCATGAATGACGCCGCCCTGGCGAACGGCCTGCGTCATGCGGGTGGCATCTTCCAGGTCATGCGATGCGATGATGAGGTCAATATCCGTGCCTTGCAGTTCGTTCTGGGTGTAGTGAAACATCCGCTCAAAGGCCGGATTGCAGAAAACCACGCAATTCTGTTCGTCCTTGGTGACAATGCCGAGCGGGCTGTTGGCGATGAGCGCGTCCAGGTACATTGTGCGTTCCAGGAGTTGCTGCTCCGCGCGCTTGATGGCCGTGATATCGAACGCGGTTGCCAGGATCGCAGGTTTCCCCTCAAAATCTGTGCGCGCGCCCGAAAAATCCAGCCAGCGGAGTTCGCCGGATTTCCTGCGGATCTTGAATTGGTAGCGGGGCTCGGGATTTTCCCCGCGGAGACGCAAATTGGTGCGCTGTTCCCCCATGGCGCGAAATTCCGGATCCACAAGCATCCACGGGTTCATAGAAAACAACTCGTCCCGCGAGTAGCCGCTGAGATTTTCAGCGTGCTGATTGACGTACACAAGCCTTTCCCCTTGCAGGATCCAGATGGCGCAGGGAGCGGTCTCGGCAACCAGCCGGAACTTGGCTTCGCTTTCGCGCAGCGCGGCTTCAGTCAATTTGTGCGCGGTCAGGTCCACAAAGCTGACCAGATAGGAATCGCCCACGCGGCACAGGTAAAATTCGATTTCGCGCACCTGGCCATCCTGGCAGTGCACCCGGGCACCCATCGATAGCGATTCGCCCGGCGCCTGGTCTGCTCGATTCAGCAGCGCACGCCACTGCTCCCGAACAGACTCGCGGTAGTCCGGATCCGGATAGGCCAGGCACCACCACCGCTCACCGTCCGGCACACCTTCGGGCCCATAACCGAAAAGTTCCAAATACTTTCGGTTCGCCAGTTCAAGCCGTTCGTCCGTCACCCGCGTAACCTCAATGGCCACCGGCGAACCATTAAGAATTTGCAGGATGCGCTCCTCGCTGGTGCGCAAAGCAAACTCCGCGCGTTCCCGTTCATCGATTTCCGCCTGCAGCTCGACATTGTTGACGGCCAATCCCAGGCGCCGCCTCTCGCTGACTTCCAGGTCGCGCTCTGTTGAATGCGACTGCTCCACCAGCAGCAGGATCATTCCCAGGCAGATGCCGCAAATATGGACCAAATCGAGGAAGAAAAGCGGCGATCCGAGCAGTGTCTCCACGTAATCGATCGGGTTGGGGGTAATCTCGGCGCCGGTCCCCAAATACTTGCGAAGGATGCCGACAAAATCGATGGTGTAGGAGATCTGGTTAATCGCGTAAAACATGCAGAACGCGCCGGACATCAGGGCGGCCCAGGACCCCTTTCTGCGCCACTGCCCGAAAAATACAATGCAGCAATAAATGAGCGCCGCCATCATGGTCAGAGTTCGCGGCAGATTGCGCACCGCGAAACTCACATCACGGTGCGAACGCAGGACATACCCAAACCAGAAAGCCAAGGCGGAAACCGCCACCGTAACCAACAGTCCGGCCCGAAACATTTTTTGCAGTGAGCGACCCGGTACGCGCCAACTGAGCCCTCCAAGCGCCAGCAGCAGCGATTGCATCATCCCGAAAACAAGTACGGTCACCAGCAAGCAGATTTTCAGGGGTGTCCAGTCGGGGCCAACTCTTGCCGCCTCGATCGCAGCGGCCAAAAAAACGGCGGAACACGTCCACGCCCAGGCCCACCAGCGGAAAAATTCAACTTTTCTGAGGCGCTGGTAAAGGGCCCAGAGCAAGACGGCGAGGAATATCGTGATCAGCAGTTGAACGTGGACCGATTGGAAGGAAGGATGCACGCTGCTGTTCATCGGTAATCGCTCTTGCGAATGAAATTATATGAATCGATTCCCGGGATTTTTGGAAAATTGGGCTTGCGGAAGTGTACCGCAATCAACCGGCATTTGCATGTGCTGCGGTGCGCAACCAGGGCCAGGTGATGGCCAGCGCCATCAGCAGCGCAAGAGCCGGATCGCACGGATGCCGGAGCCGCAGCGACACTTGTGTCAGGTAATAAACCAGTGGAAACACCAAAGGGTAGGCGGCCACAGGCAGCAGAAACCAGCGGCGGACAATGAAAACACAAGCGAGCCCCGCGGCTGCGCCAAGAATAGTCACCACATTCCAGCCAAGAATAAACCTTGCGAGATTGGAGTCGGCTCGCTGAAAGTCCTGCCACGGCGCCGGAGTTCCCATCCAGATTGCCACCACCCGTCGCGCGGCGAGTTGTAATGTCAGTGCCGGATGCTGGCGAATGAATTCCTTTGCGGCCGTACCTTTTTCTTCCAGAAAAGCGGTTTCGCCCAATTGGGAATACCGATGCACCTCTTCATAGCGTGTGATTCGATTCAGTTGCCGGGAATGCGGATCGTAAATCGGATTGTTTCCCATCCAAAGTTCGAAGGGGAAATCCGAACGTATCGGAATAAAACGATGGAACTGCACGGCGTTGCGAATGGTCCACGGAAGACAGACAAGGATGGCGAGGCAAATGACCAGTGCAATATGGGCAAGCCGCCGGCGATCGGAAGAACCGATTCGAAGATAAATCCAGATCAGCAGAAATGGCAAGACTGAGCCGAGCGCCGGATTTACCAGCAGGCAGAATCCCCAGAACAAGCCATAGAAAATGAAATTACGCCGGCGGGAATCATCCGCCAGGCGAAAGGTGGCCCAAAGCAGACTGATCGCAAGCAAAGCGGAGAGCGAGCTATCCCAGATCCATTCAAAGGGGATGACGACACCGCTGGGAAACACGGCCCAGAGCCAGCCGGCGGCAGCGGCGGTGGTGCGATTTCCGATTCGCAATGCGCAGTGAAAAAGAGGCCAACAAACGAGAGCCGAAAAAACGCAGTTGAAGAGCGCCGCCGCATAAAATGACACAACCGTAAAACTTCCGAACGTTTTGAAGATTGCGGCAAGAAAAAACGGGTAAACGGGCGCCAGCCAGGCCGTTGGCCCCGTAGGCTGGTGAAACACGCAGCAGAATCCCTGCCCCTGCGCCAGTGCAGCGGCAACGCTCCCGACTTCGTTTTGAAAAGGAACGGTAGCCAGCGCCGTGGCCGGAACCTGATGCGCTTCATAAAACAGGAAGGTCAGCCGCAGAAAAAGAGCGACGAAGAAGATCAAGGACGGCGAAGCAAGCAGACGCTGGAACCGGAAATTCACCGAGAAGAGGATAACTCTTCGAGGCCACGGCGCCCAAGCGTAAGACTAGATCGACTCAACACGCCAGAGCAGCCGCGCCGAATATGAAGTGTGCTGCACAAAATCCGGGCGCCATACCGCCATGATCTGCGAGCCCTGGTACACGCGTTCGAATCCGCCTTCGGATTCGGAGACGGTTTCAATCGGGGCGACCCAGAACTCCTGCGAGCCCGGGGCGTGCAGCGTGACTCGAATCTTCTGCCAGCCGTCCTCTACCCGTAGCAGCGGCGCGGGTAGAACCCCGGAAAAACGCAGGTTTTGCGGGCCCGCGGGTGTCTCGAAGAAGCGGTCCGCATCCGTTGGCGCCAGAAAATTGAGCACCGATTCCAGCCCCAGGGCGAGCGGGCGCGACAGCGGAGCGGAAAGGGTAATCGAAAGATCGCAACTGACCTCGCATCCCTGCGGCGTCGGGCCGAAGAGAAAAAGTTTCGTCACCGAGAGCCGCGGAACCCTGCCGCCCTCCAGGGTGTATTCCGGAAGTTCGCACGAAAATTGCAAGTCCGCATAGTCTGCCGAAGAAGCGTGCAGGAGATAGGAGCCGGAAGCGGCGGGGCCCACCTCCCTCAACCGCAACTCCTCATAGTCCGCCTGGGTCTGCGATGGATCGAAGAGAAACAAACGGAACGCATGCCGCGGATAGCGATCGTAGCGCAGGAACCTTTCGAGGTTCGGTTCCTTCACCAGCACCTGGTCGTGAATGGAAACGGCTCCGCCGGTGGTTGGCATGGCATGGCCGGCTTCCCGGAGTCTGGAGTGGTAGGCCTCCGGCCGCCTGAAAACGGAATTGATCAAAGTGGAGCTTGCGGTGCGAAAATCAAAAAACGCGATTGTGGCGCCGTCGGACTGTTTCAGCAATGCCTGGAATTCCGGCGCGCTGAAAAGAATCTCCGCGGCTCCGTCGGCATCGTAGTCCACCATTTCGATGCGCGGCATCAGGCCGCCGGGTGTGAGCTGGTCCGCGAGGGCCTCCGCACGGATCAAATTGCGCCAGATTTCGGTGCGCAGGTGCGGCGCGTAAATTCCCCCAAAAACGCCGTGCCAGTAAGCATCATTCCCCTGCCCGCGCAGCACGCGGTCCCGGGCCTCCTGATTTTGCGCCGCGTATTCGGCGCTAGTCCGTCGCGTAGGAATGGAAGCCACCGCAGCGGAGGCCCGCAGCATTTTTTTGTGCAGAAGGTTGGCTTCCGGATATTTACGAAAGAAGCCGCGCCAAGAGCCTCCCCGAAGAAATGCCAGCACCTCCGGCCGCGAAGCAAACTCCTTCTCTAACGCAAAGAATCGTTGCCGCGTGTTTGTTGGCAGCACCCACTCCATCATCTCGGCGTAGGAACCGGCGGGCAAATCGGCGCGGCCCAGCGGCGAATGGCCGGACATAAACTCACCGGGGGTCACCGTTTTCAACCACGAAGAATTTTCTTCGAGAGCGGCGAGAAATTCCTCCAGCCAACCGTCCGTGTAGCAATGTTGGAATGTTCCCGGCCAGCAGCCAAATTTTTCCATGTCGTCGCCGAAAGCCGCGGCGCCGCCGGGATGCGCCTGAGCGGCGTTTTCCAGATAGGCGATCGTCTCCGCAGGCTTGCGAAACGGTATGAGGTAACGCAAATCTTTCAGTCCTGGAAACAGCCAGACAGACTTGCCGCGATCTTCGGCGATGTAAGCACCGAACAGTTCTTTCGCTTCGAAGCCGGCGGCGATGAACGGCAGGTCGTCCACCAGCGTGTACGCCACTTTTGCCTCCGCCAGCGAAGCCGGCAGTTGCGGCTCCCAGACGCGTTCCGCCAGCCACGCTCCCGTGGGGCGCTTGCCAAAATGCTTCTCGATATAGCTTGCCAGGCGGTTCAACTGTTCCACTTGATCCGTGGCGGGAATCGAAATCAGGATGGGTTCGTAAAAACCGCCTCCCAGAAGTTCAACCCGTCCGGCGGCCACCAGTTTGCGCAAGCGTTCGAAATATTCGGGGTGATTCTTCTCAATCCACAAAAGCAGCGGCCCCGAATAGTGCAGCCCCAGGCGCACACCGGGATGCTTTTCGATCATGGCCAGAAAAGGGTCGTAGGAGGTGCGGTAACACTCCTCAAAGACATGCTCGAAATTCCCGGCTGGCTGGTGGGCGTGAACAATCAGCAGGAGATGGAATGGAGGGCGCTGGTCGGGCATCAGATTCACATTCCATGATACCGCGAGAGACCGGCAAGATTGAACCGAAGAACGGCTGTGCCTTATTCACTTTTTGTTACTTGGAGGAACTGTGATCTTTGGCCCAGTCAACAATCAGGGCCAGTGCTTCGGGCGAAAATGTCTCTTCGATGGCGGCGTACTCGGCCGGGGTTCCAGTGTAGGCATGCTGAAACAGGTGATTCAGATCGGGCAGTTCCCGGGTTTCTACTTGGGTGTTCACGGAATCGTGGAACGCTTTCTGCAACAGCGGCAGATTGGCCTTCGCGGCCACTTGCAGGTCCTTCTGGCCGTAGAGCGCCAGAACGGGACAACTCACCGTTTTCAGATTGGGCAAGGGGTCATAATCCAGGAAAAACCGGAACCATGGGGACGCCAGCATCCTGAGCTGTGTTTCCAATGCCGCGGGGGGGAGGGCCGCATCCAGGCCCGAGTCCTTCACCAGTCCCACAAGCTTCTCGGCGAGCGCAGTAGGATCCTTCTCTTTCCGAACCAAGGCATAAGCGGCCTGATCAAATCCGAGGCTGGCGTCCAATTGGTCGTCGCTTAATCCGCCGGCGCGGCCGATCAACTCAGACTGATTCAGAAATGTTTCCTCGCCCGTGGTCGCCGGCGCGGCCAGCAGCACCAGCCACTTCACTTCGTTCGAATGTCCGGCCAGGTATGGCGCGATAATCGCGCCTTCGCTGTGGCCAAGCAGCCCAATCCTTGCGCCGTCAATTTCCTTGCGCGATTTCAGGAACGCCAGCGCGGCCTTTGCGTCAGCAGCCAGATCCATCGTCGTGGCGGCATCCGGATTGCCGGTGGATTTGCCCACGCCGCGCTTGTCATAGCGCAGCACCGCAATTCCCTTTCGGGTGAGGGCATCGGCGATCAACAAAAAGGGGCGGTGATTGGCCAGGGATTCGTCGCGATCCTGCGGTCCGGAGCCGGCGATCAGCAGCACGGCTGGAAACGGCCCTGCGCCCTTGGGCAGCGATAATGTTCCCGCCAGGGTGATTCCCTCGCCCGCGCCAGCGAATTTCACTTCCTCTTCGAGATACGGGAACGGCCTTACGGGCGTTTGCGGGCGGCGCAAATCCAGAGTCTGGTCGGAGCGCTTGAAGTCCAGTTCCAGATTGTCCGCGCTGGTCTGCGACCATTTGCCGGTGATCGCATTTTTTGCTGCGTTCAGCGTGCCTTCGTAAACGCCGGCCACGGACGGAATTTCGAAATGAAAAATCGGGTCCTTCAACCTCACATGGTTGGCAGGAAGGCCGGAGACTCCCTGGTCCAGGCTATCGAGGGCGGCGATCAACGAGCCTTCCGTGTCGTGTGAAATGTGCAATTGGAATCTCAGCCGCATGCCGTGGGTTTCCACGGCGCCTTGCCAGAGGCCCTCCACGGGGAAAACAGCATCGCCCGGCTTGCGCGCCACGGCGCCAGTCTCCCGGTGGAATTTCAGGGGAATGGAACCGCTGCCCTGGGACCAGTTTCCGTCAATGGTCTCGTGGTCCGGGGAAACCTTGCCTTCGAAGCGCGCGCCCACCGAGGTGAGTTCCAATTTCAGATTGAAATTTGCGAACGAAGCGGAATTTGCTTCGATGGCGAAAACACCTTGCTCCAGGCTGTCCAGGGTGGCGCGCAATGAGCCGTTCGTTCCCTTGGAAAGATGCAGCAGCAGATGGAGCTGCGCTTCGCCGGCCTGCAGCGTGCCGGAATAGGTGCCCTGCGGAGCACCAACCAGTTGCGCCATCGCCTGGGTTGCGCAGGCAAGAAGCAGCAGAGTCAACAACACCGAAAAGTTCCTAAAAAATCGGCGCAAGAAGTTCCCTCGAACAGCACCAGTCATGGTATCGAATTGGATGTGAAATGCAGCCAAAAGGCGGCTTCGGGGACATAGTCCGAATTGCGTGCATGGCTTGGGAAAAAAAGAGCCCCGGAATTCCGGGGCCCCACAAACCCACAAATTGCCTAGTTTCGCCTGGTTTCGCTTACTTCTTGGCGTACCAGTCGGCGTTCATTGCCGTGAACTGCTGCCACTTCTCCGGAAGATCCTCAAGGGCGAAAATCGCGGTAACGGGGCACACCGGGACGCAAGCGCCGCAGTCGATGCATTCGACTGGATTGATGTACAGCATCGTTTCGGCCTGATAAGGCGGCTCATCCTTGCGTGGGTGGATGCAGTCCACCGGACAGACATCAACACACGCCGTGTCTTTGGTGTTGATGCAAGGTTCGGCAATCACATAAGCCATGCAAACTCTCCTTTGCTTCTGGTAGCAGGCCGGGGTTAGCTTACGTAACGTTACCGGCGATAGTCCAATTAAATTACTGCTGCCGGACAATGAGCAGCATCAAATCCATTCTACGCGGTAGCCACTGGATTCTCAACCGGCCGGGAACGGCTAGAATGGAGGTGAGAGGAAACCACATGAAACTCAGATGGGCGCTGGCAGGATTACTGGTAACGACGGGCCTGGCGTTGGCGGCGGCACAAACGCCCGCCCCGAAGGACCCTGAGCTACTTGACATCCAGGGTTATCAGAAACTTCTTCAGCAATACAAAGGCAAGCCGCTGCTCGTTAACTTCTGGGCTACGTGGTGCGAGCCCTGCCGCGATGAATATCCGATGCTGAACGAACTGGCCAAACAATACGCGCCGCAAGGCTTGAAAGTTGTGGGCGTCAGCCTGGACCAGGACGGCGACCTGATCCTGATGCGACGGTTCCTGGCGCGCTACAAACCCATCTTCCCGAACTACCGGAAGAAAAAAGGCGAGGAAGACGCGTTCGTGCAAGCCGTCTGGCCGGGATGGAACGGTTCGCTCCCCGCTTCGGTTTTCTACGCAAGGGACGGCCAGCAGGTGGGCCACTTTGTCGGCGCGGGCGACCACGACAGCTATGAGGCAGCGATCAAGAAGCTGCTCTCGAAGTAGCGGGTAGCAGAAAACGAACGCACAGAGCCTGCGAATCGATCGCGAGCGGAAATGCCGTGGCCGGTCTGAAGACCGGCCACTACACAGGCCAACCGAAAAAAGCAGATCTCTCACCCGCAAAAGGCGCGGGTTCGGGATGACAGTTTTTGAAATTCGTTCACATAGTCTTATTTTCGCGAGGAGATTCCATGCTGGATTTGAAGGGAAACAAAATCACCTATTTCGGGCACAGCACGTTTGGCCTGACCACGCCGAACGGCCAGTTTGCGATGATCGACCCGTTTGTGATGTCCAATCCGCGCTGCCCGGAGAAGCTGAAAAAACTGGCGCGACTCGACGCCATCTTCATCACGCACGGCCACACCGATCACATCGGCGACCTGCTGCCCCTGGCGAAACAGTTCAAGCCGAAAATTGCCGCCACGTTCGAGACATATCTTTGGCTCGAGTCCAAGAAAACCGGCGCGGAATGCCTTCCCGGCAATAAAGGCGGATCGCAAAAAGTGGGCGATTTCGAAATCACAATGACCAACGCTTTCCACTCCAACTCCATCGAGGACAATGGCGAGCGAATTTACGGCGGCGAGGCCGGCGGGTATATCGTCACACTCCCCGGCGGCGTGACGCTATATCACGCGGGCGACACGGCGGTTTTTGGCGACATGAAACTGATTGGAGAAATCTACAAACCGGAAATTGCGATGCTGCCGATCGGCGACGTCTTCACCATGGGCCCTCGTGAAGCCGCGTTCGCGATTCGCCTGCTCGGGGTGAAGCGCGTGATCCCCATGCACTACGCCACTTTCCCGATGCTGACCGGCACGCCCGACGGACTGCGGACAGAGACGAAAAACATCGCCGGGCTGACGATACACGCGATGAATCCGGGGGAATCGTTAGGGTAAGGGGCGGACGAGTTGAAGAGTTAAGAAGTTTAATAGTTTAGGGAAGAGGGGCTTCGCGCTGCTCTCTGTTCAGGAACACTAGGTTTAGGAACGCAGGAAGTTGCGCAAGAAGAAGATCAGATTCGCGGGGCGCTCCGCAAGCCGCCGCATCACGTACGGGAACCAATCGCGGCCGTACGGAATATAAATGCGCAGGCGGTAGCCGTCGCGCACCAACTGGCGCTGCAAGTCGGTGCGAATTCCGTACAGCATCTGGAACTCGAAATCGTCTTTCGAGATCTGCTTTTCCGCAGCCCAGCGAATCGTTGCTGCGATCATCCGCGGATCGTGCGTGGCAATTCCGTGATAAAACCCGCTCGGCAGCAGCATCTGCATCAAGCGGATGTAATTGCCGTCCACATCGGCTTTTCGCGGATAGGCCACCTCCACCGACTCTTTGTAGGCGCCCTTGCACAGGCGGATGCGGCAGCCGACGGAAAGCAGGTCATTGACATCGCTTTCGCTGCGGTAGAGATAGGACTGAATCACCGTGCCGATGGCGGGCGTTTGCGCGCGCACGCGCTTGACCAGGTCCACGGTACGCTGGGTGTACACGGAGCCTTCCATATCAATGCGCAGAAAACTGTCGTAGGAAGCGGCGCGCTCCGCGATCGAGAGCACCAGGCCTTCGCAAAATTCGGGGGATATATCCAGGCCCAGTTGGGTCAGTTTGCAGGAGACGTTGGCGTGCAGGCGTTCCTGGGCGATGCGGTCGAAAATTTCGAAGTAAGCGTCGCGGGCTTTCTGGGCGTCGGCCGTGGAGCTGACATTTTCCCCCAGGTAGTCAAGGGTGGCGTGCATTCCCGCATCATTGCAGGCCCGCGCCACCTGCAGCGCCTCTTCGAGCGATTCGCCGGCGACAAAACGGTGAGACATCCGGCGCGTGGTGGCGTTGGTGGTGACCCAATGGGCGAAACTTTTGCTTTCGGAAAACTTCAGCAGGATCGAACGCAGCATGGACTATTCAATTATGCCCGGAGTTGCGGCGGGAGGCCAGTCAAGCGCTAATCTTTGTGCTCTTCCAGAAACTTTTCCGCGTCCAGCGCGGCCATGCAACCGGACCCCGCCGCGGTGACTGCCTGTCGGTAGCGGTGATCCTGCACATCGCCCGCCACAAACACGCCCGGGACATTCGTCAGGCTTCCGTGGCGCGGAATAATGTAGCCGTTTTCATCGGTTTCCAGCTTGCCGCGGAACGCCGTGGAGTTCGGGTCATGGCCAATCGCCACGAAGATCCCGTGAAGCTCAATTTCCCGCTTCTCGCCGGTTTTTGCATTTTTCAGGCGGACGCCGGTAACTGCCTTTTCCGGGGAGAGAATTTCGTCCACCACATAGGGCACCAGAAACTCGATCTTCTCGTTCGCCCGCGCGCGATCAACCATGATTTTCGAGGCGCGAAACTCTTCCCTCCGGTGGATCAAGTACACGCGGCTCGCATAGCGCGAGAGGAAGTTCGCTTCCTCCATCGCCGTGTCGCCGCCGCCGACAACCGCGATGGGCTTGCCGCGGAAAAAATAGCCATCGCACGTGGCGCAGGTAGACAATCCCCGTCCGATCAATTCCTTCTCTCCCGGCAATCCCAGCAATCGCGCCGATGCGCCCGCCGCCACGATTACCGAACGCGATTCGTAGGTTTCTTTCCCGGCCGTAATTTTGAACGGGTGCTTCGTCAAATCGACTTCCGTGACCGCGCCGGCCTTGAATTCCGCCCCGAAGCGCTGCGCCTGCTTGCGCATGTTTTCGATCAGTTCCGGGCCCATGATTCCATCGGGAAAGCCGGGATAGTTCTCCACGTGCGTGGTCAGGGAAAGTTGCCCGCCGGGCTCGTGGCCGTCCAATACGATGGGCTTTAGATTGGCTCGCGCGGTGTAAATCGCGGCGGTCAGGCCGGCGCAGCCACTTCCGATGATTACCACATTGTGCATTAGAAAAGCTCCATACCTTAGATTCGGAAACCCAGCCCGCCGGTACGCGGCCCAGAAAGCGCAAGCTCCCAACACGCAAGGCGAAGATTGTAACATTGCCGCGGGTGGAAGTCGGAACGCCGCAAAGTCACGGAAGACCCTTATTCTAAGGTCAGTGCTATCTGCGGGATCTCGCCCCCCGATTTAAGCGGCAAACACCAAGGAAACGGCCAATTTGGCGATGCGTCTAACACGCGCAGGACTGGACGCGGTACCCCGTCCCTTTTAGAGTAGAAAGGCGTTCAAAAGTTACGCCGCCAAGGAGAAGGTATGGACCCGCGTTATCCCGTTGGAAATTTCGCGATGCCGACTGACATTACCCCCGCGCTTCGCCAGAGCGCGATTGAACAGATCGCCAGCACCCCTGGGAATATGCGAGCAGCCGTGGCGGGACTCACGGACGCGCAACTGGAAACTCCCTACCGCGAAGGCGGGTGGACGGTGCGTCAGGTGGTTCACCACGTGGCGGATAGCCACATGAACGCCTACGTGCGGCTGCGCCTTGCGCTTACCGAAACCGAGCCGACCATCAAAGCGTACCAGGAGGCCGACTGGGCCCGGTTGGAGGATGCGCAGCACGCGCCGGTCGAAATTTCGCTCAAGCTTTTGGAACCACTGCATGACCGCTGGGTCCGGTTGCTCCGGACCGTCACGCCGGAGCAATTCGCGCGGCCGCTGCGTCATTCCGAGTCCGGGCTGAAGAATGTGGAATGGTTGCTGTTTTTGTATTCGTGGCACGGCCGGCATCACACCGCGCACATCACCGAACTCCGCAAACAAAAGGGTTGGAATTAACCTTTTAGGGGGCGGCGAATCCGGCCGGGGTTTCCGCGTGCGCTGCAGGATTTGGTGTGTGCAGACGGGAGCATGCAGAAAATCCGTTGTAAACCGCCGGGTTTGCTTTGCTTTCCGGAAAAACAGTAACATACGAAGTACACCGAAAAGGAGAGCACATGGCGCGAACCGCAGGGACTTACGCAATTTTTGAGACATCATTGGGCAACATCGTTTGCCGGCTGTTTGAAAAGGAAGCGCCGAAGACGGTGGAGAATTTTATCGGCCTTGCCGAGGGAACCAAGGAGTTCAAGGATCCCATCAGCGGCAAAAAAGAAAAGCGGCCCTACTATGACGGGCTGATCTTTCACCGCGTGATTCCGGATTTCATGATTCAGGGCGGATGCCCGCAGGGCGACGGCCGCGGCGGCCCGGGCTACAATTTTGGCGACGAATTCCACCCGAGCCTGCGCCATTCGAAGGCCGGAAAACTCTCGATGGCCAATGCCGGGCCGAACACCAACGGCAGCCAGTTCTTCATCACCGTGGCGGCGACGCCGCATCTGGATAACCGCCACTCCATCTTTGGCGAAGTCGTGGAGGGCCAGGACATCGCCGACAAAATCTCCAAGACATCGCGCGACGGGATGGATCGGCCGCGCGTTCCGGTCACGATGAAAGTCCGCATCGAACGCGTTTCCTGAGGACCGAGGCTGCATGCTCTCGCCCGCGCGCCTGACGCAATTGCTGACGGAATTCATCTTTCTGCTGCTGGGCGCGCTGGTGATGTGGCTTGCCGCGAACGGACGGATTTACTTCGATCGCCACGGCACCGGGTGGCTAATTCTCAGCGTCGGGTTGATTGCCTGGGGCCTGCTGGCACTGGCCAAGCCCGGCCAATTCTGGGCCAGGTGGCAGAAATGGAATCGCGGCGGTTCGCTGGTTCTGCTGGGCGTGGTAATGCTGGCCCTCTCCCGCGTGCCGTTCGGCTGGGTTGTGAAACTTCTCGCCGTGGCCGGCCTGATCCTGGTCGTGCGCGGCATCCTCGGATCCCTCCTCATTTTGCGGCAACGTTAGCGGCCGTTCAGCTATAATCCCCGGCAATCAACACTTCCCTCCGCCCGGGGGAAGACCTGCCTGCGAGCGTCCATTTCCGCTCGCATCTTCGAAGAGGAGAACAATCGTGTTCAAAGAATTCAAGGAATTCGCAATGCGCGGCAGTGTTCTGGATCTGGCCGTTGGTGTCATCATTGGCGCCGCGTTCGGAAAAATTGTTTCTTCGCTCGTGGATGACATCATCATGCCGCCGGTCGGACGGCTTTTGGGCCACGTCGATTTCTCGCAGTTATTTATCAACCTGAGCGGCACTCCTTATGAATCGCTCGCTGAAGCAAAAAAGCACAGCGCGGCCACGCTGAATTACGGAGTGTTCATCAATACAGTCATCAATTTCCTGATCGTCGCCTTTGTTGTTTTCCTGGTTGTGCGCTCGGTGAATCGCTGGATGCCGAAGCCGCCAGCGCCGGTCACCACCAAGGATTGCCCGCAATGCGCGATGGCGATTCCCCTGGCCGCTAAGAAATGCGGACATTGTACCAGCGCGATCTGACGGGATTCGGGAGAGCGGGGTGGCCGGTCTGAAGACCGGCCACTACATTGGCGCGGTTGGTTCGTCTCAAGAGAAGCGAGGTTGGGCGATGAGCAGAGGGAAATGTCGGCGCGCCGACATTTAAAGTAACACTTGAAGCTTATTCTGTCTGGTTAACGGAATATCGGCTGGGAAATTCAAGTTGGGGTAAGAAAGGCAGTTAGCAGGCCAGGGCACGAACTAGTACGGGTAAGAAGTCTGGTTCGAACGTCTCTTTGTGAGAAAGACGTTCTAAACGGCCGGGGGTTTCTTCTTCACGTTGGATTCCAGGTGCGCTTTCAGCCGGGTAATCACCGCGTCTTCCTGGCCATCTTCGACTTCTTTCATTACCTCTTCCAGCGCAAAATGCACCACGTCGTGGTGATGCAATTCCAGCGGTGCGGCGGATTCGCTGAAGCGCAGCCACAGGCGGTGGAGCAGGTTCACTTCATTGGCGGTGAGGTTCGGCGCGTGAGGCCCAAGGACCTTATAGGTCTTGTCGCCGTTGGCCATGTGAATTTCGAGGTTGAACTGCGGCTTGGGATCGCCCAGTTTTTCCCAAGCGTCGCCGAGATGCTTGGCCTGCTCTTCGGTAGACTCCTTCGGCGAGTGGCCCAATACGATTGTGCTGGATTGCAGAGACGTCGCGGCGCTGAGGATCGCGTCCCAGATTTCGTTCGCCGCCACCACCGCCAGGCGGATTGTTTTGCCGCGCTTTTCTGCGATCGACAAGGCCTGCGAAAAGAGCTGCTGCTCGATGCTGCCGAAAAGCTGTTCCGCTTCCAGGTCGTACTCGCCGGAAGCCGCGCGGCGCAGCAACCGCACGTGCAGGACTACAACATCTCGCCGCGAAGGTTTTACCCGGTCGAGCACATTGCCCAGGTGATACAGCGAATGAATATTGCTGACCGGGACAAGAATATTTCCCGGCCGCGCGCCAACGGATTCCGGAGTGAGAATTCCTTCGGTAGCCAGGTGGAACTGGTCCATTTCGACGTGTGCGGTGTTGCCGCGTGCGCGGTGGGTGAATTTTTCCGAAATCGTGAACACGATGAAAAGGAATATGGAGAAAGTGACCCCGGCGATGGTCGCTTCCTTCTTGGTGAAAAGGTTGATGACCGCAATGCCCAGAAGCACCAGCGTGATCAAGCTCAGTCCAAGCGGCACTTCGACGCCGAAGACGCGGAAATTCAGCGGCACTCGATACTCGCGGTCGCCTGGATGCGTATACCGCAGCACCAGCACCGCGAGGCCCTTCATCGCGAAGCTCCAAATCACGCCGAAGGCATAGAGGTTGGCGAGAAAGGTGACATCGCCTCGGCTGATGATGATCGTGAGGATCTGAAGAGCGGCGATAATCCAGATAATCCGGTAGGTCGTGCCGAAGCGGCGGTGCGGCTGCCGGAACCAGTCCGCGAGCACGCCATCTTCCGACACCCGGTTCAGCACGCCGTTGGAGCCGACAATCGCGGTATTCACCGCGCCGGCCAGAATCAGGGTGCCCACCACGACCACAAAACCGTGGAAGAGCAGCCGCAGCGGAAACGGCCCCGCAAGGTTCATCGCCAGGCCGCCGATGAGATTTTCGAGATAGTTTTGCCGCTGGTCGTCCGGAATGAGCATCACGGCAAAAAAAGAAACCAGCGAGGTGAACACCAGGCTGTAGACGAAAATCACCAGCCCAGTCTTCTTGAGGTTGGGGAGTTTCGGGTGTTCGATTTCGCGGTACACCTGGGCCAGCGATTCTTCGCCGCTCATCGCAAGAACCGAATGGCCCAAGCCGACGAAGATGGCAATCAGTGCGGCAAAATGGGCGAACTTTACGCCATAGAGCCACCCCATGGCGTTGGGTTCAAGCTTCAAATTATGCGGGGTTGGAAAGGGCGGCAGCGCCGGATGCCGCAGCAGCACCGTGTAAATACACCAGCCGATGAGGATCACGACCATGACAGTCGTAATCTGCATGATGCGCATGGCCTTCTGGCTGGATTCGTGAACGCCCTTGATGTTGTACCACCAGAAATAGAGCGTGCACAGGATGGCAAAAAAAGCGGCGCCGAAATTTGGCGCCACGTGGAATCCCCAATGGATGTAGTCGGAGGTTTCGTTGAAGAGGCCGACGATGTACTGTCCCGCGGACACGCCGCTGATCGGGCCGGTAAGAATGTAGTCGAACATCAGCGCCGAGACGCTGAATTTCGCCAGCGTGCCGCCCAGCGCTTCCTTGACCACGCGGTAGACGCCGCCGCGTACGAACATGCTGCAGCTTTCCACGTAGATCGCGCGGACCGAGTAGGAAAACAGCATGATGCCGAGGATGAACCACGGAGCGGCCTTGCCGATGTAGCCTTCGGCCTCGCCTCCGGCGTAGTACGCCGACGAAGCAAGGTCATTAAGGACGATGGCGGCCGCGCGCCAGAAGGATATAAAGCTTAACAGCGCCGTGGTCGCAACCAAGACACGCGGAATACCGCTGCTCTGGCTGCCCTTGGCAGCCGGGCTTTGGGGAGTGCTGCTCATTTACGGGTAGTTAGACCTGCAGTTTTCAATGCTCCCATTTTTCGGGAGACAAGTCCAGCAAACGCGCCCCTAAACGCTTTTTTGCTGGGATTTGTCGGTAGATTCGCGAAAGGCCCGCCCGCACTCTTCGCAGGGGCAAAGCGTGCGCAAGTAGTCGTAGCTGAAGATTCCGGTGGAGTGGCCGTCGGTGAAACTGATCTGGACGGCGTAGTTCCCGACCTGGGTGGCACCTTGTGCGCGGGGTTTGGGCTTGTACATCGGCAGAAGCGGCGACGACAGGAGATTCGTGGCGGGCGGCATCGACTCTTTTTTCGCGCGCTCGTCATTACACGTAGCGCAGGGGCACTGGTCGCGGAGATAGGTGAAATCGTAGTGGCTGGAATGGCCGTCGGCCCAGGTGATGTCCACACCCGCGCCGGTTTTTACGTGGATTTTTACCGCGGTCGGTTTTTTTCGTTGATCTATGGGTGTGGGCATCTGTAAAAGTCGTTCCTCTCGCATCCGACGGTGTAGGCTCTTCGCTAGAACCCGCTCAAAGGCGCGCGCACCCTAGAATCGCTCAGGACGGGCAAAAAGCGCCCGCCCCGTAAAACCATTCGGGGTGCCAACAACGCACTTCAGAAGGCGGCCGCTACATGAGCATCGAGCTCAACCATTCCCCTTCTTGTGATCGCAGCATTCACCTGGCGGAATCGGATTGCCGTGCGGGCAGGTGGTCGGGTGCCCCAGGAACGAGCAGATCCGCTGGTCCAACTCCGGGCTGATGATGTGTTCGAACTTGCAGGCCTGGCTGTGCGCTTCGTGATCGTCGATGCGGAAGGTGTCCTTAAACAGGCGCTCGGCCAGCCGGTGCCGCCGCACAACGTCGCGTGCGCGGCTCTGGCCGCGCTCGGTCAGTTGAATCAGGTGCTCTTCCAGCACTTTCACGAGCCGCAGGTCTTCCATGCGCGCCAGCGTCCGCACCGGATCCACGCCACCCGGCGTGCGAAGGTGCTCGACGTCCGATGGCCGGCCTTCTTCTCCGCAAACCCAGATCTGTTCCAGCAAGTGGTCGAAGTGAATCCCATCGTCCATGGAGATGCGCTGGTCGACGGCGAGATGGCCGTGGACCAGTTCGATCCGCCGGTCGGCTTGCTGGGCGATGTCCGGATCGTGCGTGACCATCAGAATGGTGTGGCCCGCGCTGTGAAGTTCACGGAAGAGTCCGAGCACGATCTCTTCATTGGCTTCGTCGAGGTTGCCCGTCGGCTCATCGGCCAGAATCAACTTTGGCTGGTTGATCAGCGCCCGGGCAATCGCCACTCGCTGCTGCTCGCCGCCGGAAAGCTGCGAAGGGAGGTGCGTCAGGCGGTGCCCCAGCCCCACGCGCTTCAATGCTTCCGCGGCCTGGGGTTCATCCGTGACGCTGTGAAAATACTGCGCGAGCATCACGTTCTCGAGGGCGCTCAGGTACGGCACCAGGTGAAATTGCTGAAACACGAAGCCAATTTTTTCGGCGCGGTAACGCACCAGATCGTTTTCGGAAAGTTTAGCCAGGTCCACGCCATCCACGATTACGTGGCCCGACGTCAGCGTGTCCAGCCCGCCCAGAATATTAATCAGCGTGGTTTTTCCGGAGCCCGATGGCCCCATCAGCGCCACCCACTCGCCGGCTTGAATGTGGAAGGAGATGCCGTTCAACGCGCGCAGCGTCCCATACTCCTTCAGCGATTCAATGCGCACTTGCGCGTTCACGCTTCACCTCGAAATACGCTTGCAGGCCGGACGCTTGCCAGCCGGCGCAGGGGAAATGCGCTGGCAATCGAAACAAGAATGGTGATGCCTACGGAAACAGGATACACAATCCAGCGCGGCTGCGCAGACACGCCAAACACCGTTTTGCCCAGCCAGATCGAGCCCAAAATGCCCAAGGCCGAGCCAACCAGGCCACCCACAATGCCCATCAATATCGCTTCCGCCAGGAACAGCCGGACTACCCGGCGAACGGAGCCGCCGATGGCTTTCATCAGGCCGACGTCGTTCTTGCGTTCCATCGCCACGTTGCTCATTCCGGCCATCACACAGAGCGAAGTGAGAAGGAGCACGATGACTACTGTGGTCGAAAGCAGGCCGCTGATGCGGTTGTAAAGTTTTCCTTCGGCTTCGGCGAGTTGCTTGATGCCTTGGACATCCGCACCCGGCAATCGCTGCGAGAGCGCCTTTATGAAGCGCTCAATCGAATCGGGCGTGCCGGTCACGCTGAGCTGTGCCAGGCTAATGCGACCCGGCAAATCCGACAGCGTCTGCGCTGTGGCGAGCTTGGTGAAAATTTGCGTGTCTTCCGCGCCGCCGGTCGCAACAACAGCGAAAACCTTGCAGGTTGCTTCCCTGCCCTGATCGCGCAGATGGAGCGCATCTCCCGCATGTACCTTGAACAGCGCAGCTGCTTTGGCACCGATCTCACAGGCTTGCGGATCCTTCTCCAGATCGGCCGAATATTCCGTGCGGCGGCCAGGGCGCACTTGCGTCATTCCCTGCCCTTCGGTGCCCGCAATCACGGCCGCCTGGTGATGGATTTCGCCGGCCTTGGCCACTTCGCCAATCACGTAAAGAAACGTTACCGTCGGCACAGGCTTTCCGGCATTTTCCGTTGGCAATCCGGCAAGCAAACTTTGTTCCAGAGTGCCGCCGCCTGAATTTGCGTTCGCGTCGCGCGGAGCAACGATCACATTTGCCCCAAGCGCGCGAAATTCCGTCGTCAGCCGGCGTTTGGCATCAATCTGCAGATTCAGAAGTGCCGAAGTAATCGCAGCGCCCGCCCCCAGGGCCAGCAGAATTACGAAGAGCCGGCCGTAATTCGCGGTAATCAGCTTGCGAACGATGCGCCAAAACATGCGAGAGTCCGCCATCACTCGCCCCTCAGGATCGGCGCGGGGTCATACCGCGAAGCGCGGCGCAGCGGATGAGCACTGCCGAGCAACGTAATCAGCGACGCGAGGACCAGCACAATGAACAGCAGGAAGAGCTTTGGCTCTGGCGCAAAGCCAAATATTTTTTGGCCCAGCAATCGCGCGAGCAGGATGCCGACCGCATAGCCAATGCCGCCGCCGACAAACGCCACAAGCAACTGCTCCGCCGCCAGGAGCACGCCCACCAGCCCGGAGCCCGCTCCCAGCGCCTTCATCAAACCAATCTCGGTGCGCCGCTCGATTACGGAAGCAGCAGCGGACGCGCCAACGGCCAATGCTGCCGCCAAGAGTGCCGCGAACGTCACCAGCCAGAGGAGCGTGCGGACGCGGGTCAGAATCGTGCCTTCGCCCTCCGCCACGCGGCGAATCACGCGCACGTCGGTCCCCTTCAATTCTTCGCCGATTTGCAGGGCGATCGAGGAAATGTACGGTGTGCAGTACCACTTGTCGTACTCCGCCGGCGTCATGGTCTTCGGATCTTTGCGAGCGAATGCATCTTCCGGCTTTGTCAGGGCGCTTACATACAATCTGCGATATTTTCCCGGAGTCTCCGCCATGCTTTGTACGACGGCGAGCGGCGCAACCAAGGCATTCTCTTCCGGACCACCCGTCGAAAGGATGCCGACTACCTTCAAAGCTTTCGATTCTGGGCGATCATTCGAGCGCACGTTCAGCACGTCGCCTGCTTTGACGCCAAATTTTTTGGAAAACGCCGCTCCCACCAGGCATTCGTCCGTGCCCTCAGTAAACCAGCGGCCTTCCACATGCCACCAGGGGTTCGTCTTCTCGATGCCTGTCTGATACGTTGTGCCGTCCGGAATCGGAACCGAATGATCCGACCATGTCCCGATCAATGTGGTGGTGTCGACAACGCCGGGGCTGGACCAGTGCTTTGAAGCCGGCGACCATGCCTGCACAGGCACTTCCAGAATCGGCGCGAAGGCCATGATGTTGAAGCGCCAGAAGATTGTTTTTAGTTTGCCGAGGTCGGCTTCAGGAAGGTATGCGCCGGCATTCGCGGGGCGGTAATCCACTCCGCCGATTTCGAGGGGCAGCGAGTCCGCTTCCGGCGTCACCAGCAGATTCGCGCCCAGGCCGCGAAATTCCTGCGCTAGGCGGTCGCCCACATCCAGCGACACGCTCAACGCGGCGGTGGCCACAGCCATCCCCAAGGCCAGCGCGGCCAGGGTGAGCATTTTGCGTTTTGGCCGGCGCGAGAACGAGTCGGCAACGAGTCGAAGGAACATTTGAGCGGATTGGTGAGTGCGCCAAATCTCCTATCGCGGAATTTCTTCCGCAGCTTTGGTCAAGGACGAAACGTTAATGACCACATCGTCGCCCTGGACCTGCGACGTAAACCCGATGGGATTGCATCCGCCCTGCCCTCCGATCGAGGGAATATAAATCGCGGAGGCGCAATGCCGGCAGATGACGTTTTGCCCATCCTGGCGATAGCCATCGGCGCCGCAGATCAGGCAAGCATCCAGCGCCGCGCCGTAACCGTTGGGTTTCTTGATGACCATAAACCGGATGGTCTGCCCATTGTCTTTAAGCGTAAAGAGGTGCAAATTCCCGTCCTGCACTTCCGCAACAGGCACTTTCACGATGCCGTTCACCGCTTCTATTGGCCTCGCTTGCGGGGGGGCCGAGTTCACCTTGGCGTAAATAAAATCCGCGGTCAAAGCGAGGATTACCGCCAGGCTCATGCTGGCCGCGGCGATCATCCACCGGCGCTGGCGGCGATTTTGCGATTCAATCAACCGGCGTTCAGCGTCATTTGTCACAGCAGTGGCCGATTTACTGTGCGAAGCAGCCTGCCACTCGCGGATAATCATGAGCGCGGCGGCCCCGAACACAAAAACGAAAAAGAAAAGTTCGTTGGCCACGATGGGACCGAGCACGGCCATTTCCATCTTGCTCGAAGGCAGCCAGCGTGCTTCGCTCAATTCGTGTAACCCGGTGACGCCCAGTTGGACAGCGACAAGCATCAGAATCCAACTGGTTACGGCGAAGAACCGGTGCAGCGGCACCTTCAACGTGCCCTTGAAAAAGAAGAGACCCACGGCAACGGCGGCTCCAATGCCCGCAATCGTCCCGATCCACGTCTGCAAGCCTTCGGTCGAAAGCTCCACGGCGCGCAGAATCAGCGCCAGTTCCGCACCCTCTCTTACCACCATCAGAAAGACGAAGAGTCCCAGGCCCCAACCCGCTGCGGAGCCGGCCTTTGCCGCGTACGATTCCACCTTATCTTCAATTTCTTTTTTCAGATGACGCGCGATACGGTTCATCCAGACAATCATGGTGACGACGAAAAACGCGGCCACCAGCAACAGGAGCCCCTCGAATCCGTCCTCGCTGATGTTGAAACGCTCGAGGGCAATGGCCACGGCCAAGCTGAGGGCCACGGCGGCTGCCACGCCTCCCCAGACAAAGCGGACCAGATGGGTCCTATTGGTTCGCGAGAGATAAACGAGGATAATCCCGACGATGAGGGAAGCTTCGACACCCTCACGCAGGGCAATAAGGAAAGCAGAAAGCACGAGCACTCCAGTTGAAAATGATTTGCAACAACGATTCCAGTTTAGCGCCTCCCTCTCCGCGCCGTCAAGTGCAAGCGCCCTTTCCCCTGACACGGTAGAATGGTGTCTTGCGTCTATCTAACAGAATGAGAAGATCGCCAGTTACCGCCATCAGCGCCCTGTTTTTATCCTGGGTGCTAGCTTGCCCGACCCTGCCGGCACAAGACCCGCAATCGCCGAACGCGAAACGCGATGCGCAGCGTTCCTTAGTGAAACCAGATCCGAAGCACGCCAAGAAGCTTCTGGAGCAGGCCGCGAAGGAAGAAGCGGCCGGGGATTACGTCCGGGCTCTCAGCGATTACGAGGAGGCGGCTCGCTACTCCCCGTTTGATGTCACCATCGTCGGCAAAGGCGTGGCACTTCGTTCGCGGCTGTTGCGCGAGCATCTGGACGGCGCCGAGCGCATGGCAGTGGAGGGCAATCTTGACGGCGCTGCACAACAACTTGCCGCCGCGCTGGAACTCGATCCCGGAAACCCCGCGATACTCGAACGCCTGCAGCAGATCGGATCCATGAAGGAGTCTCCGACGGGAGAGCGCCGCGCGGAGCCCGCAGAAGGACTGCCGCAGATTGCTCCCGATAAGACGACCAAGAGCTTCAATCTTCAGACCGATGTGAAATCCGCCTACGAGCAGGTTGCCCAGGCGTTCGGGCTGAAAGCTTCGTTTGATCCGGATTTACAGGCACGCAACGCACGGCTGCAACTTCAGGACGTCGATTTTTACACCGCGATGAAAGTCCTGGGCATGGAAACCAACACCTTCTGGAATGCGGTAGACTCCAAGCAATTTCTTGTCGCCGACGACACGGCCGAGAAACGCCGCTCTCTGGATCCCGAAATTGAAGAGACCATTCCAGTGAGCTCGACGGTAACCACAGCGGAACTAGGCGAGGTGGTGCGGGCCATTCGCGAACTTACTGGCATCACGCACCTGAACCAATCCAATGCAAATCATTCCATTACTGTGCGTGGAACCGTGCAGCGCGTGCACCTGGCCGATGAAATAGTCCGCAACCTTGACCATGGGCCGGGCGAAGTGCTGCTGGAAATCGATCTTCTGGAAGTGGATCGGACGAATGCCAGAAACCTGGGCATCACGTGGCCCGCAAACCAGCGGCTTGTCCCGGTGCCTGCAAATTTGGCGAACTCGCTGCGTTCCGCACCAGATTTGACGTCGTTGCTCACGCTTCTGGCCCAGGTATTCGGAGGCCCAGCGGGAGCCTTGGCGGCCGGCGGAATATCCAGCCTGGCCTCCTCGATCCCGGCAGTGGCTGCGGTTGGCGGAGGGAAGAGCACGTTTCTCCTGGTTCTGCCCACACTTTCGGCGCAATTTTCGGACGCGCTTTCCCTGGTGCACAGCGGCAGGCAAGTATTGCTTCGCGCCCAGGATGGGAAACCGGCCACTTTCTTTGTCGGCGACCGGGTGCCCATCACTCTATCCTTACTCTCGGGAAGTCTCGGTACGGGGGGCTTTACTCCGAACCCGGGCGGGACCGGGGTTGGCATCCCCACGCAGCAATTCAATGTCGGGAAAAATCCTGTTGCCATGGTCGCGGCGGATTTCCGCAGCGCGGGCACGGAAGATCTCGCCGTCATCAACCAGACGGACAATACGTTGACGATCCTGCTGAACCAGGGAACGGGAGTGGTGCCGCAATTCGCGCAGCCCACCAGCGGGATAGGTTTGATCTCGCCGGTAGCGCTCGGAACCAACTGGACCAGTTCCACTCCGGCGCCGGCCCTGGCCACGGGAAGCCTTAATGCAGGCTCAAACAACGGGAATAGCGACAACTTTGCGGATTTGCTGGTCACCGATCCGGTGGGAAACGCCGTCATCGTGCTGCTTGGCAACGGCGATGGCAGCTTCAAGAAACCCGCCGCTCCGATAACCGTGGGGAATCAGCCCAGCGCCATCGCGATCGGAACGTTTAATTTGAAAAACGGTGATTCCAACCCGGGTTTCGTGGTCACCAATTTCAAAGACAGCACCTATTCGGTGTTCAACGGCAAAGGCGATGGAACGTTCACCGAGGTGACGGGTTCGCCCTTCGCCTTGCCCTCCACCGTGGCCGGGCCGGTGGCAATCACCGCGGCGGATTTTAATGGCGACGGCAATCCCGATCTGGCGATCGTGAACCAGGCCACCAAGAACGTCACGATACTCGCGGGCAACGGTAACGGCACCTTCACGGAATTTCCTAACTCTCCTCTCGCTGTCGGGAATCTTCCGGTGGCCATCGCGTCGGGCACGCTGAGCGGCGGCAACGGCCCGGCCCTGGCCATCGTGAATCAGCAGGACGACACACTCTCTGTTTACCTGGGCAATGGCGACGGAACATTCGTCGCAGCGCCGCAGTCTCCGCTAGCCACATCCACTACCCCCAGCGGGGTCGTGATTGCAGACCTGGCCCAGTCCACCACCGGCGGCATTGCCGTGACCAACACAGCCGTCGGCACCGTGACCATTTTCGCCGATCTCGGCAGCGGCCTCTTCGCCAGCGCGCTGGAGCCCCCCGCGGGCACGAGTCCTGACGCCATCCTTGCCGGTGCTTTTACAAACAGCTCCTTTCCCGACATCGTGGTCACCAATAATATTTCCAACGCCGAGGGCCAGGTTACGCTGGTGGAAAGCCCCGCCAATCTAATTGCCAATGCCCCCATCGGCCAGACGCCATACCCGGGCTCGGAGTACGAGGACATCGGGATAAAAATCAAGGCCACGCCACAATTGCACGACACCAAGGACGTGACGCTGCAGCTGGAGTTTGAAATCAAAGCTCTCTCGGGAAGCAGCATTAACGGCATTCCCGTGATTTCAAACCGCACCGTTACGCAGACGGTGCGCCTGAAGGAGGACGAGACCTCGCTGATCACCGGATTGCTGAGCGAGAACGAAACCAAAACGCTTACCGGCATTCCCGGCCTGGCTCCATTGCCCGGCATAGGTTACGCCTTCGGAACCCGGAGCAATTCGTACACCAACGACGAGCTGCTTTTCCTGATTACACCACGCCGTGTCCGCTCGCCGTTCCGCAATGCAAAAACGATCTACGCGGGCGCTGGGGACCCAACCGGCAAAGGGCAAGGCGGCGGGGCAAGCCCGGCGGGCTTACGCCCTGATCAGGAGCCCACTGCCCCCGCGCAGCCTCCGGCGGAAACGCCTGGTCAACCACCCACGGCGCCACCCGCAACACCGCCACCGCAAAATCAACCGCCGCAACCGCAGCCGGAAATTCCGCTGCAGCAACCGCCGGGATAGGCTCTTTTCACGGGACCTTTTTTGAGTTGGGACGCGTTCGCAACCAGGTTTGACTAGCGGAATTAATCGAACCTGTTTTACGGCGCTGCATTTGGGTCGTGCTCCCTGATTCCCAGTTCAGGAATTCAGAATCAAGGGAGCGGATCGAAGACAACAACCGGCTGGTACGTCCGAGGGACCACCGCCTCGGCGATGGCGATCAGCTTGTTTTCCTGGCTGAACACTCGCAGGCGCGGCGGCTGCGCCTCTTCGGTGTCGAGATGCGTTGTGGCCCCCGGCGGGAGCTCGACACGGCCCGGCTTTAACTGCGAAGGCATCACGTTGAATTTCGCGCCGTGGCGAATTTTCTTTTCGAGCACCGGCAACACGTTGGTTCGCGGAAAATTCGGCAGGAGATGCTCGAGCGGAATCAGGCAGGACTCGAACTTGCCGTCCTTCTTCGCTTGCGCCAGCTCTTCCAGACCGATGGCCTGATCCAACGAAAATTCGCCCACCGCCGTGCGGCAGATTTCCGCCAGATGCGCGCCGCACCCAAGTTTCTGTCCCATATCGTGCGCCAGCGAACGGACGTAGGTTCCCGAGGAACATTCAATCGAAAAACGGGCGATCGAGCCTTCGATGCCAGTCAACCGGTATTCGAAAATCTCCACCGGCACGGCTTTCAGTTCGACCACCTGGTTCTTGCGCGCCAGTTCATACGCGGGCCGGCCGTGAATTTTCTTCGCGGAAAAAATGGGCGGCATCTGTTCGAATCGCCCTGTGGATTCCGCCGCCAACCGCTGAAGGATTTCCCGGTCCAGCACCGGCGCGGTATCCGGAGCCGCCGCCTGCCCTTCCGAGTCAAACGTATTTGTGGCAAAGCCGAAACGAAAGCCCGAGGCGTAGCGTTTGCGCCGTCCGGTGTAAAAGCGCACAAAGCGTGTGGCTTTGCCGAGCAGCAATACCAGAACGCCCGTCGCCAGCGGATCCAGGGTGCCGAGATGCCCGATCTGGCGGAATCCCGCCAGGTGTCGCACCGCGTCGACGATGTCGTGCGAAGTTTTGCCCTGCGGCTTGTTGATGACTAGGGCGCCGTCAAAAGGTGCGGGTTGTGGTTGACGCGGCATAGAGTGGACGTGGGAAAGATTTGGTGGCCGACCTAAAGGTCGGCCACTACACAAGCTAAGGTCACCTGCAATTTCTAGGGATTCGGTTCCGGCTTATCGGCCTTCTCCGACTTCATCTGCTTCAAGAGCTGCTCAATACGCTCCACGTGTTCCTGGGAAAGATCCAGCGTGAAGTGCAAATCCGGCACGCGCCGCAACTGCAGCCTTTCCACCAGTTCATGCTTGATGTATCCGGAAGCGTGCTCCAGCGCCTTGATCGCGTCGGTCTGCTCGCGAGCGTTTTCCGTGCGCACGCTCACGTACACCCGAGCGTGCTTCATGTCCGGCTGGACGCGCACTTCGCTGACGCACACATTTCCTTCCAGCCGCGGGTCTTTCAACTCGCCCACCAGCATGGCGTTCAGTTCATGCGCGATTTCCTCGCCGACGCGTAAATGACGATGATGATCAGGACTCATTTCCGTGCGCTTCCTCGACTTCGATTCTGTGTTTGATGCCAGCTAGCTGCGAGCTATTTGCCTGGAGCTATGAGCCATAAGCCTTAAGCGGATAGCCAGGTATCACGAGCTGAGAGCTAAAAGCCATCTCATAAAACAGGGCAAGTCGCCGCGAAGTATTCTTCAGGGGCTAAAGCCCACGTTCTCTAAGACCTTTACGTCGGGGCTGAAGCCCCGGCCTCCTAAAGAACCATTTGCGAGATAAGTTCTAATGGCTTAAGGCTTATGACTTACGGCTCCTTAAAGAATTTCCACCGAGTGGCCTACTACCATTGGCCCCAAGATTCCATCGGCTTCGGCCAGAACCTTTTGCAGCGCCTCTTCCACATGATGCTCTTCATTCGAAAGCGTCACCACGCCGACCACCGACCGCTGCCAGGTATCCTCGAAATCCAGCTCCGCCACCGCCACATTGAAATGCGCCCGCAGGCGATCCTTCAAACTGCGCAAAACCTGCCGCTTATCCTTCAGCGACTGCGCATCCGCGATATGCAACTCCAGTGTGAGTAATCCGACGGGCATGGCAAGCCACCCTCAGGCACCGGGAGCCTGAGCCTGATGCATCGCTTCTATCTGCGTGCGGCGGAGGACCCCTGGGCGGCGGCTTCGGCGGCGGACAGCTTGGTCACCTGGAAGCATTCCAGAATGTCCCCAACCTTGACGTCGTTGAAGTTCGCGATTCCCAAGCCGCATTCAAATCCCGTGCGCACTTCGCTGGCATCGTCCTTGAAGCGCTTCAGAGAGCTGAGCTTCGACGTGTAAATCACGGCGCCGTCGCGCATTACGCGAATCTGAGAGTCGCGCTTGATGACTCCGTCCAGGACGTAGCAGCCGGCCACGGTACCCGAGCCCTTGATGCGGAAGGTATTGCGCACTTCCGCCCGGCCGACGTAGGTTTCCTGGAAAACGGGCTCCAAGAGTCCTTCCATGGCCTTCTTAATCTCGTCGGAAACTTCGTAAATGATGTTGTGCGTGCGGATGTCCACTTTTTCCTGCTGCGCCAGGTCCTGCGCCTTGCGGTCCGGGCGCACACCGAACGCGATGACGATGGCCCCGGAAGCGGATGCCAGCAGGATGTCGTTTTCGGTGACGGTTCCAACGCCTGCGCTGATAATTTTCAGTTTTACCTGGTCGGTCGAAAGCCTCGGCAGCATTTCTTCCAAGACTTCGGCGGATCCCTGTACGTCGGCCTTGATGACGATCGGAAGCTCTTTCACTTCCCCGGCCTTCAACTGCTCGTGCAACTGGTCGAGGGTAATGCGGCTGCCGGCACTGGCGCGCAATGCGGCGTCGCGTTGCTTGGACTGACGGAATTCCACGACGTGCCGCGCCTTCGCTTCGTCGGTAACCTGGAAATGGTCGCCGGCTTCGGGAACGCCCTGAAGCCCGAGGACTTCGACCGGAGTGGATGGCGGCGCGGTTTTCACCGGGCGCCCGTGATCGTCAAACATCGCGCGGACTTTGCCGAAAACGGAGCCGACGATGAAGAAGTCGCTGTTGTTGAGCGTGCCGTTCTGCACGAGCACGGTGGCGACCGGGCCACGGCCCTTGTCCACGCGCGATTCCAGGACGGTTCCGCTTGCCGGCGCATCCGGATTGGCTTTCAATTCGCGCAAATCCGCCACCAGCAAAATGATTTCAAGCAATTTGTCGAGGTTCTTTTTCTGTTTCGCGGAGACTTCCACGAATTCGGTTTCGCCGCCCCATTCCGCGGGCATCAATCCGAGATCGGAGAGCTGCCGCTTCACGCGTTCGGGCTGCGCTTCCGGCTTATCAATTTTGTTGATCGCCACAATGATCGGCACATTCGCCGCTTTCGCGTGGTCGATGGCCTCGCGCGTCTGCGGCATCACGCCGTCATCGGCCGCAACCACCAGCACGACGATGTCGGTAACTTTGGCGCCACGGGCGCGCATCCGGGTAAACGCTTCGTGGCCCGGTGTATCCACAAACACCACGCTCTTTTCACCCACCTGCACCTTGTAGGCGCCGATGTGCTGAGTGATGCCGCCGGCTTCGCCCGCCGCGACGTCTTCCTGGCGGATGGCATCGAGGAGGCTGGTCTTTCCGTGGTCGACGTGGCCCATTACCGTGACGACCGGGGGCCGCGGCTTCAAATTTTCTTTGGTCTCTTCCTTGGCAACCTCGAGAACCATTTCTTCTTCGAGGGAGACGACACTGACGACGCCATTAAAGGATTGCGCCAGGTCCGTCGCGGTCTGCACGTCGAGCGCCTGATTGATGCTGGCGAACACGCCGCGATCCAGAAGCGTTTTCAAAAGGTCCTTTGCGCGAACATCCAGTTTTTCAGCCAGTTCGCGGATCGTAATGCCCTCGGTGAGCGTGATATCACGCGGTGCGCGCGGTTCGGGCGGTGCGATCGCTGCCGCGGCCACTCCGCGGCCGCCTGCTCCCGGACGCTGACGCGTCGGGTGCAGCTTCCGCTCGCCTTCCATTTCGCGCTTGTCCGCCATCGGACGCTGGCGCTGTTGCGGTTTGCGCGCATAAAGCGGCTTGCCCGGCTCGGCCTTGGAAGGTTTTTCGGAGAACGGCGAAGGCAACATTCCCGGACGACCGGGCGTTCGCGGTCCCGGACGCGTGCCCGAGGGCGCCGCTCCCGGGCGTTGACCAAAGGGACGACCACCGCCAGGTCCACCGGGACCTCCCGGTCCTCCGGGACGCGGCGTGAACGGGCGTCCGCCCTGTCCGCCGGATTGTTGCGGGCGCATCGGCTGACCCGGACGCGGGCCGCTTGGCCGACGATCGCGGTCTCCCGGTGAAGTTCCGGGGACGGGCCCGCGGTTTCCCGTGGGCATGGGACGAAGAGGTTGCTGCGGGCGCGGCGCACCGGCCGACGCGCCGGGGCGTGCGGCTTGCGGTTGCGTTCCCGGTTGTTGCGGACGCGAATGTGGAGGCGGCGCTCCGCCGGGACGTGCTGCCGGCTGTTGTGCAGGAGGGCGGCCCGGAACATGAGCGGGGCGCAAAGGATGTTGCGGTGCGGGGCGGGGCGCAGGGCGCGGCGCAACGGGAGCCGCGGGGACTGGAGGGGAGGCCGGGCGTTCCGCGGCGGGAGCCGCAGCGGGCGCAGGCGTCACGGGAGGTGCTGGAGCAAGGGGTTTTGCTGCAGGAACCGGAGGAGGCGCGGGTGTTGCAACTGCCGGAGGCGCTGCAGGCGATGGTTTTGCCACCATAGGCGCGGGTGCATGAGGCGTAGGTGTTGGCGCCGCCGGGACCGGAGCAGCCGGCTTCGCGGCGACCGGTGGGTGCACGGGGGCAGGGGGAGGAGCAGGAGGAGCCGCTGCCGGAGCAGGGGGCCGGCGTAAAGCTGCCTTCGCGGCCGCTTCTTTGGCAGCGCGCTCGGCTTCCGCCACACTTTCCGCGTCTGCCACACCCTTAAGATGGTTTTTAACTTTTTCCGCGACATCGGCCGGAATGGAACTGGAGTGCGTTTTCTTTTCCGAAACGCCAAAACCGGGCAAAAGGTCAATGATGGCTTTCGCCTTGACCTCGAGTTCGCGCGCGAGCTCATTGATGCGGACTTGATTTACGTCGCTCATGCTTCTTAGGAACTTTTCTCTTCCTGCTGTTCCGCCGGAGTATCATTTTCCGGGGTGGCAGCGGCTTCAGAGTTAACCTCTGAAGCGGATTCCGTTGTGGCAGAAGCTTGGGTCCCGCTCTCGGCTTCGGCCGGGCTATCGTCTGATGCCTGGGCACCCGATTCCGTCGCGGCTTCGGCTGCCGGCGTTTCTTCGCCGTTTTCGTCCGTTACTTCCACCGTCGCCGCGGCGGCTTCCCCGCCTTCATAGAAGCGGTTCACGGCCTGATAAATCTTGTCGACCATCTTTTCGCCGATGCCCGGAATTTCCATCAGCTGCTCCGGGGTCATGCTGGCAAGTTTTTCCAGATTGGAAATGCCGGCGGCTTCGATCTTTTCGATCGTTTTGGGTCCCACGCCCGCGAGGACCGTCAGAGGCGTCGTCGGGGCGGTGAGAGCGGTCATCTGCTCTTCGATCTCGCGGCGCTTCTCTTCCTCGCTCTTTATGTCGATGTCCCAGCCGATCAACTTGCTGGCCAGTCGGACGTTCTGTCCCTTTTTGCCGATGGCCAGAGAAAGCTGCGAGTCTTCCACGATCACTTCGAGCTTTTTGTTTTCCGGGTCGGTGATCTGCACGCGAGTGACTTTCGCCGGGCTCAGGGCCTTTTGGGCGAACGCCACCGTCTCTTCGTTGTACGGAATAATGTCGATTTTCTCGCCGCGCAGTTCGCGGATGATGGACTGCACGCGCATACCCTTCATGCCCACGCAGGCGCCGACGGGATCCACATCCTTGTCGCGGCTCGCCACGGCGACTTTCGTGCGCTCGCCGGCTTCGCGCGCCGCGGCGCGAATCTGGACCGTGCCGTCATAAATTTCCGGGACTTCCATTTCAAACAGCCGCTGCACCAGCGAAGCATCCGCGCGGGATACGATGACCTGCGGACCCTTGGCGGCCCGATCCACGGCCTTAATCACCACGCGCAACCGCTCGCCAATATTGTAGGTTTCCAGCTTCGACTGTTCGCGCTTAGGCAGCCGCGCTTCCGTCCGGCCCATGTCCACGATCAAGTCGGGGCCTTCGGCGCGCTTCACAATCACCGTTACCAGCTCGCCGGCGCGGGTGTGATACTCGTTGTAAATCGTATCGCGCTCCGCCTCGCGCACCTTTTGCAGGATCACCTGCTTCGCGGTTTGCGCGGCGATGCGGCCGAGCACGTCGGTCGGCTTGGCCGTCAGAATCTCTGTCCCGATTTCCGCGTTGGGGTTCTTTTTCTTCGCATCCGCCAGGCTGATTTCCCGCTTCGGGTCCGTCACTTCTTCCACGACGGTCTGCACCGAATGCACGTCCACCTGCCCCGTTTCGGAATTGAACTTTCCGCGCAGGTCCTCTTCCGTCTTGTAGAATTTCCGGGCAGCCACCACCATGGCGTCTTCGATGGCAGAAATCACCACTTCCGGTTCGATGTGCTTCTCCCGGCTCAACATCTCGATTTGTTGATAGAGCAGATTCGCCATTTCGCTTTCCTAAAACTCCACGACCAGGTTCGCTTTCCGAATCGCGCCGAGCGGTATTTCCACGATTCGAGCGTCTTTCCCTTTCAACTCCAGGCGGATATTTCCGTCTGCGAATCCCCGCAGACGTCCTTCAAAAAACTTTGCTTCACCGATCGGCTCGACAGTCGAAATCTTCGCCAGCCGGCCAGAGAAGCGCTCGAAATCGGCGGCCTTCGTCAGCGCGCGGTCCATTCCCGGTGAACTAATCTCCAGGGTGTAACCCGGCCCCGGAATCAATTCTTCCACATCCAGAATGACGCTGAGTTGCTGGCTCACGCGCTCACAATCGGCGTGGCTGATCTTCGGGTAAGGAGTGGGCGCCTCTTGACCCTCAATCACCTCGGCAGGTTTCGCAGGTGGCACCTTGTCGATGTACACCCTTAGGAACCTTTGCTTGCCGATCTTCCATTCGACATCCACGACTTCCAGGCCTTCCGAACGGGCAACCCGTTCGGCGGCCTCGCGGACTTTTTCCAAATTCACGCGAAGACTCCACGGCCTAAGCCGGTCGAAAGCTCAGCACCGCCGGCGGCAACAAAAAAGTGGGCTTGCGCCCACTTCATGGT
>Ga0210410_10000351_pt1 | contig 55534 bp, 46 predicted proteins | sample IncBWC4MmetaG_FD_161058 | JGI IMG/M metagenome (GOLD analysis project Ga0210410, IMG submission 161058) | Forest soil microbial communities from Barre Woods Harvard Forest LTER site, Petersham, Massachusetts, United States - Inc-BW-C-4-M | ecosystem: Environmental > Terrestrial > Soil >...
GGTTCGTACGAACAATTCTCGTATTTTCATCTTCAGCGCTGGCCAACGATCGTGAAAAAACAATCTTCTTCTTGGAGACAAAGGTTTGAGCAAATTCGATATCCGCTTTTGTCTCGGACTGGCTTTTTGCGATATCAGGCCAATAAGGAACCATCAATTGATAGGTTTTACGCCCATAGACGAGCAGGTCAAAATCTCGCAAGAGGTGCGTGTAATGTTCAAGTACTTCGTCATCGTCAGGAGGTTTGAATTTGGTATGGTCGCAGCAGCCATCCAGGGTAAGGTTGATTGCGTAGATTACATTTCTCATTGAATTGTCCTGACCTTTCTCTCGCGCCCGCGCTCATGAGAGTTTGACTCACGATGCTCAAAAAGTATGGCGACCAGCGGTTCATAGGAGCCTCACTTGGATCAGCGACAGGGGGCGTACCGCAGAACGACCGCGCCTTTGCCTCGCTGAGTATCGCGACTCAAAGCGCCGAATCCACCACCTGCGCAAAAACATCGCCGTTGAAAAACCCCTTGCCCCAAGTGGCGTCTAGGTCCGCAAACGGTTTGCTCGCCGCTATTTCGCCGGCCGATTTGCCGGCGGTCTTTAGTTTTTGCACACGATCGCGCGCCACAACCAGCATGTCCCGAAACTTGGTCAGATCGGCTTTGTTGCCCAGCGGGCCATGCCCCGGAACGATCTTAGTGTTGTTGTCGACCAAGGTGAGAATTTTATCGGCGGCGAGAATCATTCCGTTGATTTTTCCGCCGGTGCTGGCGTCGATGACCGGGTAGAAGCCGTTAAAAAAAGTATCGCCCATGTGAATCACGTTAGCCTTCTGGAAGTGAATGTAGATGTCCGTGTCGGTGTGCGCGGGCTGGAAATATTGCAGCATTACAATTTCACCGTTGGCGTGCAGTTCTTTGCTGCTGCTAAAGGTCTGCTGCGGCAAAGCATCCGCAGGCGATGCCGGAAAGTGCAAGCCCATAAGCGCGCTGTCGTGTGGCTCTGCCATGCGGGTCTTGGTGTTGTCGTGGGCCAGCACTGTGGCGCCCGCGGCGTGCAGATTGGCGTTATTGTCGGTGTGGTCGACATGCCAGTGCGTGTCGATCACCGTTTTCAGCGGCGCATTGCCGAGCCCATCGAGATTTTCTTTCAACTTCGGCCAGGCCGGCAGAAGAAACGTGTCGACTACGATTTTGCCGTCGGGCCCGTTCAACACCACAACATTTCCCCCAGGGCCGGAAAGTAAGGTGAGATTTTCCGCGAGCGGTTGCGAGTGGATAGGTACGGTGCCCATCTGCGCGCGCATGGCCCCCAGAGAGTCGGTTGGAGGCGTCGCCGCCTGCTGACAAAGAGCAGGAACGCCGGCGTTTAGAAGACTTGCCGGAAACAGTTGGGCCAGAAGGGCGCTTCCCGCGAACCCGGCGCAATTTCGCAACATTCCGCGCCGTGTGTTTTGCTTCTGCAAAAAGCTCGGGATCATTTTCGTTCCGCCTTTCGAATGTGGATTCGGTTGAGTTGTCTTTCGTTATTCTGCCGCGTACTCTAACTGAGTTTAGTTTGTTCCGCTAACGGGAAAGTGGCGAACTATGTCGGAAAAGGGTCAAGTTCGTAAATCCATGTTCTCGGTGCAGAATATGGAAGAACTGGGGCGTCTCTACGAGAGCGATACGCCTGTGCTGGCATATGACTTCAAGAGGCGAATGGTCGAGGGCTGGACGCCAGAGCACAGTCACCACCGAGGGCAACTCGTCGCACTGACGCAGGGGTTGCTGATCGTGGAAACAGAAAACGAACGATGGCTGTTTCCCTCCCAGCGTTGCGCATGGACTCCACCAAATTGTAAGCACGCGGCGCGTTCTGTCGGAGGCGCTGCTGGCTCGATGGTCGACTTGTCGCCGGAGATGTGCCGCGGACTACCCAAGACGCCCTGTGTGTTCAACACGTCGGAGCTGTTATTCGCCATCGTTCATCGCATGGTCGGTTGGGACCTGCGCCAACCGCTCGACGCGGCGAAAAAGCACTTAATCGCAACGCTTCGTGATGAGATTCGACAGCCTGACCGGCAGCCCTTGCGGTTGACCATACCCAGAGAAGAAAGACTGGCCAGAGTTGCGGACGCTCTGCTGGATGATGTTGGAGATGACCGCACGCTGGACGACTGGGCGCATCTTGCCGGAATGGCACGCCGTACTTTCATGCGTGCGTTTTCGGCTCAGGCAGGCATGTCATTTGGCCGTTGGCGACAGCAGGCGCGGTTGTTTGCTGCCCTTGAGATGCTGGCACAAAGCAAATCTGTCACGGAGGTCGCTATCGCAGTCGGCTACGACAGTGTAAGTGCCTTCATTGAAATGTTTCGGACGATGCTTGGAACCACACCACAAAGATACTTTCGAGGCAGGCGTTCGTAGCCACTCGGTAGAGCCATGGGCGCAACGGCGCGCCTTCCTTGACGCTGTCGCGATACCGCCAGGCACGAAGTAACGTCTCCTGCACCGCGTCCTCGGCGTCCGGCAAGGAGCCGAGCATGCGGTAACAGTGGACAAACAGTTCGCGGCGATGACGCTCGACATTGCTACCGAACTCGTCTAAGCACGCTGCTCATCGCTGGATGGCCACGGCAGCTTATTTCATCGGAATGCAAATACGCATGCGCCGAGAGGCCACGCGTAGTGTAGAAGCAATCCCCGCAAGCAATGATGTCAACCTGCCAGGGCTCGCCACGACTGAGACGCTAACTCGCCATGTCAATTTGAATTACTTCTCCGAAGCTGTGTCGTGGGAAGGCGAAGAGCGGTTGGCGGATGCCGATTCCTGGCGGATCACGGGCAACCCGCAAGTTATCGTTCGTCGGTCGGATTAGTATCGACAACGCGCTTGTATTGACTAATCTCGCGAAAATTAGGGTGCAATAAGAGGCTGAACGGCGGCGGTCACCGGAGATCACTGCGAAGTTAGCCTAGGCCGCCTGCTTGGCAGGCAGAGGCATAATACTATACATATAGCACCACAAAAGCCCCTGATTAGGGCGAGGTTGGTGGTTCAAGTCCACCCAGGCCCACCATTCAACCAGTATTTATGCGGCAACAACAAAACGGGACTGAGAGAGGAGGAGAGCCTATGCTCATCGTTGGCGACAACAAGGGCCTTGACACGTCCCTGATAGTTCCTCCATTATGGAGGAGTTTAGGAGTAACCCTATGGCAGTTTTGAACATCAAGAACCTTCCCGACTCTCTCTACAGGAAGCTTCAGGCAAGAGCGAAGCGCCAGCACCGATCGGTCGCTCAGGAGGTTACTCATCTTCTCAGCGACGCTCTTGAAACGCCGAAACCTCTGTCGATTCTTGGTCTCAAGGGGTTGGGCAAAGAGCACTGGAGAGGAGTTGACCCTTCGAAACATGTTGAGCGAGAACGGGCCTCATGGGATTGATGGCCGATCTCGGGGGCGGCCCTGTAGGGGCAGACACGGCCATCTTCATCTACTTCATTGAAGAACATCCCCGGTTTCTTCCGCTGGTTGAGCCCCTTTTTAGAGAAGTGAGTGCGGGCCGCAAGGAGTTGGTTACATCGGCGCTTACCTTGCTCGAAGTCTTGGTCGTTCCCTACCGTTCTGGAGACGATCTGCTGGCCGGGCGATATGAAGCTCTTCTCACACAGAGTCGCGGCGTCCACGTTGCAGATATTTCTCGTGATCATCTGCGCGCCGCCGCACAGCTAAGAGCCGCAACGGGAGTCAAGACACCTGATTCTCTCCAGGTTGTGGCGGCATTGGCGGGCGGCTGCACAGCTTTTCTTACGAATGATCGCGACCTTCCGATCATACGCGGTCTTCGTATCCTGCAATTGTCTTCCTACGTTAGGTGATCCTGCACGCGCGCAGCATCCTTCTCATCTACACCCTCGTCCATCTTCTCTCTGTGGGCGGGTCTTTGTGATGAATCGCGTAATCGGGGAACCGGACAGAAGGCCCTGTCACATCAGCGCCTTTGCCGGTCGATACGCCACTCGCGGTAGGCTACGGTTCGGATGTAATTCCTATTCCTGCTTGAATACCAAACTTCGTTCCCTAATACTATGCATATAGCACCATAAAGGCCCCTGATAAGGGCGAGGTCGGTGGTTCAAGTCCACCCAGGCCGCTCATAAATGGGGCTATTCTCGCTTTTCCCCTCTTGGGGAATACTTCTCAAAAAACCAATTTGCCAACTACTTGCCAACTTTACGATTGGCCGGATCGCACTACACTCAGGGCGTTAAGACCCTTCGGCTCCCTTCTAACGAAGGCTCGGTGCGCACGTGAAATTCAACGCCGCGCAAATTACGAAGCTCGCGCAAGCGACCCGGATTTTCCAGCCGACAATCTCGAGAAAGTCCCGAACTGCTCACCGAACTCCGCAAGCATCCCTTCCTCAGCGGAAAGCTCGTTCGGCAAGGCGGAACGCCGCTCAATCTTTTCTATCTCGAGCGGCTCATGCACGCGCGACGGCGAGAGCCCGGTTGCTGAACGAACAGCGCACAGCGGAAGTGGCAAAACGCCCAGTGGAAGACCTAGCAAACCGGGCCCGGTATCTCGATCAATTGGGACGACACGGCAGCCAGTTCATCGACGAGATTCGTGATCGGCGGGGCATTCGCCTGCTGGTTCAGACACGGACGGAATTTGTGCCTACCACAACTCCGGCGGATCAAAAGAGCTCGATGGGTGCCGCATGACCCGAAACAGAAGCGAGTCGAGCATCCCTTGTAACTAGCGCAGCTCCGAGCTTCTCGGCAAGCACAATGTAGGCGGCATCATAGGCTGAAAAATTGTGACGGAGTTGCCAAATGCGGGGCAGAAGCACGAAATGAGGATACCGAGTCAGACGGAGATCGAGCAGATCGCGGATCGCCTCGTCAGCACGAGGTGCGGAGACCGCTCCTTGCAACGCTAGACGCCTCAATACCTGCGTGACCTCAAGATCTAGGAGGTGAGGCGCGTGCAGGGTTTCGTTACGCGAATAAATGCGCCTCTCGATGCTCTGCCCCGCAGATGTCTGAAGAAGCCAGTCAACGGCAGCAGAAGCATCCAGGACGATCACCGCGTCTCGCGCTCTTCTCGCACCAGATGAGCAGTATCGATCTGCCCTGAAACCGGCTTACGTGTGTGCAGTCGCTCCCGCAATTCCGCGAGCGTTGGCCTTTCCGCGATTTCCTTGATCTCAGCTAACAGATAGTCCGAGAGCGACATGCCTGCCATGGCAGCGCGAGCTTTCAGGCCGCGGTGCAGGGCATCGGGTACATTGCGAAGCTGAATCATTTTCGACATGCTACAAGCATACTTTCATGTCGCGCACATGTCAACGCCATGCTCTTCAAAGAACCTGCATTTCTTGGTGGGCTACCATACTAACGACCTTCATACTGATAAGGGCAAGGTTGGTGGTTCAAGTCCACCCAGGCCCACCAAAAATCCCCAGTATTTATGCGGGTATTTTGAATTCTGCCGCCCGTCGCATTCACTGTGCTTCCCGAAAACTCCATCCAGCCATTTTCGGCCCAATGCAACATTGTTACATCCTGATCGCCTGGTTGGCGCGGCCTCAGCTTCATCTTCTTGAATGTCGCTATTTCAAAGGCATTCGCGCCGGACAGCATTTTGGCGAAGGACAGGTCTCGTAGCGGTAGGTTCAGGTTTGCCCGCAATCTCCGTGCGCTCTGTTTTCTGAACAGCTAGACTTAGTAGACGCTTTCCGGATCGCAATTAGCCTGGGGCTGCTTGGGAGCCTCTCCGATGAGACGCAACTTCTCCTCACGGTTTGGAAAAGAGGCATTCTATGGGCATTCACAGACCTGAGTGGCTTGAGCAGGTGGAGGGCGTTCTTGAGACCCTGAATGAAGGCGTGATTGTGAGCGATAATGGTGCTCGGATCCTTTCGGTCAATTCGCGATTTGAAGGGATGATCGGCATCCCGCGAGCAGAAATTGTCGGAAAAGAAGCCTACCATTTCTATTCCCCTGATGAGGCGGATGTGATCGCCAAGCAAAAAGAAATCGCCATGAGGCAGGGCCACAATCGCTTCGAATTCGTCTTGCCGAAGAAAGACGGGAGTCGCTTGCCGGTGATCATTAGTTCACGAGCGATGAATTCTCCGGATGGCCGCCAATTCGGGGTAGTCACATTTACGGAGATTTCCGAACAGAAGCGAGCCGAGGAGCAACTTCGCAAGGCGAACAAGCAGTTGGAAGAGCGGCAGAAGGAGATGGAAGAGGAGCTGGCGCTCGCGGCCCGTGTCCAGGAAAGCCTCGCACCAAAGAGCTTCATCTGGGGTGGCATGCGTGTCGAAGCGCATTTTCAGGCCGTTCGCACGATCGGCGGTGATTTTGGACTTGCTATGCCTTGCGGGGAAGATCATCTGAATTTGCTTATTGGCGACGTATCGGGTCATGGCATAGGCTCGGCGTTGGTTGCAAATCGAATCTACACCGAGATGGTGACCCAATTGCGAGCGGCTATGCCCCTCGGTGACATGCTGCAACACATGAATCGTTTCGTCATAGAGAACATTGGAATTTCGGGCTTTTTTTTCACCGCAGCGTTGGCTCGTATCGACCTGGGTGGCCGGAGAATGCTCTTTGCAGGTGGCGGTCATCCACCAGCGATGGTCGTGACGCCCAGCCAAGAGCCTCGATTACTGGAGTCACGCAGCATGGTTCTGGGGACTCTTCCGGAAGCTGTCAGTCAAGAGGCAACCCTCGACATTAACCTACGGCAGGGCGACCGTATTGTTCTTTACTCTGATGGAATCACGGACGTTTTCAATTCGCGGGATGAAATGCTGGGTGTTCCGGGTCTGCGAGAATTTGTGCGAGAAGCCGCGCTCCTTCCTTTCAGTGAAATGACGGAGGGAATCCTCGACAGGGTAGACGCATGGCGCAAAGGCCCGCCTTCCGACGACGTTTCGCTTGTATTGGTTGAGGTCAACTGATCTTCAGATGGGCCTTCGATGCGTAGAGACAGCCGCGTTTGCACGTTGTAGGTATTTTTCGGAGCAGGTAACAACCTCGCGAAAATTTCCAATCAAATCATCTAGCGTTCGCTTTCTTTTGCTCCGCGCTTCGCGGATCTGAGGAGATTCGCGCCCGTAGTTTGGTGGGGAAGCTTGGCAGAAGTTCACAGTGCTATTTGCCGCCTCCATCGCGATAAGGAGATAGGCGATCTCGACAAACAAGGGGCGCTGACACGCCTGCATTTGCTAAACCGCGCGTGGAGGGAAATTCTTCCCGACGATCAGGTTCGTGATTTGGCGACGCAGTTGTTAGATACACATTCCTTGCGGGCGGCGGATAGCCTGCAGCTTGCCGCGTCCTTGATCTGGTGCGAACAGCGGCCGTCCAGAAGGAGCTTCATCTGCGGGGACCAGCGATTGGCCAAGGCCGCAGATTCAGCTGGATTCTCGGTTCTCGAACTTGCAAGAGTCGCTCCCTGAACGAAATAGCGCGGCTTGTCTTTAGCAGTTCCTGCAATCACGTAAGATCACTGCGAGAATTGGCGCTCTTCTCTTCAAAGATCCTGTATTTCTAGCCGTGGGACCAATGACCTCAATACCGATAAGGGCGAGGTCGGTGGTTCAAGTCCACCCAGGCCGCTCACGCGAGTGCACGGAAAACGGATCAAGCATTCCGCGATCGGCGCAATTGTCGGCCTACCAAGCGATGCGCCTCGGAATCGCCAACTTGGATAACGAGGAACGGGCTTCCAAAAAAACGACGATTGACGACGCGGAATTTGACGGCGCACTGTGATGAGCGTTACTTCGCTTGCTTTGCCCACACGATGTCGTACGTGCGGTCGAACGTCACGAACATCAGACAAGTATTCTTTGATTTGCATGTAAACCAGTGCATGGCTTTGCTGGGCATCATAGCAAAGCCGCCGGGGCCAAGCGTCGCTTCCGCCATGCCGTCCATCCCGGTGAGCACGTCGCCCTGGACCACCATCAATTGTTCTTCAGCGGTGTGATAGTGGCCGGGAACCACGCAGCCGGAAGGAGCTTCGAGAAGGAAAGTTGACGCACCTTTGTCTGGATCGCCGTTCTCGCGCGCAACTTTGAGACACGCGGGTTCGCCGTCGAAAACGAGATTGGCACTCGCAAGCGGCGTGACTATACCGCGCTTAGAAATCTGTTCCTGTCCCCGCGATGACGCGGCCACGGCCACGAGCAGGGCCATCAATCCCACGAGGCCAAGAAGCGATTTCGCTGTTCTTCCAGAAATGCCATTCATTTTTTCCATATCGGCCTCAACGAAAAGCAGCGACGAAAATTCCGACTACGTGCAAATCATAACTCACTGAGCAGACAGCCAGAAGAAAGTTCCCAAGGGGAGATTGGCACGCGCCGCTACAGGATCATGAAACCGCCAACTGCCACAAGAACCGGGAGCAACCTGCGAAGCCATACAGGTGCGAGTCGAACCGCGATTCGTGTCCAACCTATCCCACCAACAATAAGCCCACGGGACGAAGGTTAATCAGGTCTATCGCCAGATGGCTCAGCGTTGCGAGGAATTTGATTGTGGCTATCGGAGTGTGTCTTCCGGTTCTGCCGCGAGTTTGGGCGCGGTGCGAAGAAACTTCATGAGTCCTTCCCCGGCGGCCTTGCCTGCCCGCTTCTTGAAAAAGTCGGCCGCGGTTTCCACCACTCCAACTTTTTCGGCGACCGCAGCCGCGATCCATTGGTTCAAAGACACGCCATCTTCTTTCGTGAGCCGCTGGGCAGCCTTCTTGATGGAGAGGGGAAGCTTCAATGGATAGGTAGCTTTGCTCATGGTTTCACCTTCTTTAACAGCTCGCCCGGACACAGCACAGAAATCCTAAACCGCTCCGCGGGCCCGGCAAAGTCTGCGACGTTGTAAGTCACCAGCGCATCCGCCCGGCCATTGATCGCGGCCTCGAGCACCATCTCATCATTCGGGTCCCGGGACTGCGGCCGCCACTGAAAATGAACTTCAACCGGCTCGACCAACGCGGCTAACTCCGCCAGAAATTCTTCAATCGCCTCGGGCGCCAGGCCATGCGCCAGCCGATGCTCAGAACCATCGCAAGATGCACCGGTGGCGGTCTTAGGTAAGAAGCTTCCGACTGCGACGACCGCCTATTCAGCCTCAGGTGCCGCAGTCCACGGGTTGATGACCGTGATGCCAGCGGCTCGGAATGGAGCTTCATCGCGTGTAGCTACACTGAATCGACGGGAAGCGGCAATGGCCGCAATCTGGGCGTCCGCAACAGCGATCGAATGACCACGCCGGCGAGCGCGGGTAACAATCTCCGCGTAGGCTTTTGCCCCAGCGATATCGAAAGGCACGATCCGCTCTGCGAACAGCGAGATGATCTGTTCGTCGAGGGCTCCGGCGAGTGCACTGCGGCGTTTGCCGGCCGGGAGACTCGCGACACCGAGCAGCAGCTCGGAGAGACTCACGGTCGCGAGGTAGAGGCTCTCCACCGATTGCGCATCGAGCCATGTAAGCACGCTTCGGTCGGGGTTCGACCGCATCGGCTCGGAGACCACGTTCGTATCGAGCAGGATCACGCCAGGCTCGCCGGCTTTGCTGGCTTCTTGTCTCTTTTAATCTCGAGCTCGAGGCCGCCGAATGGTTTCACGAGCGCAGCGAGCGCAGACCCGAGCTTTAGACGTGGCCGTACGACCCCATCAAGAATCGCACGAATTTCGGCTTCAGTGCTCCGTCCGTGCTGCCTCGCCCGTACGCGCAGGGCCCGGTGAGTCTTTGCGGAAATGTTGCGCACAACAATTGCTGGCATGCACGACTCCTCAAGTACCCTGAAACGATATCACATATTGTGAGATGATATCAATAGGCGAAAAGGACATTTCCGGGATAGACGAACGACCACATCCGGCCGACTAGCGACCACAATCGGGATCGAGCGCGCACTCGAACGGAACGTCGGTCAAAAACTGGCCTCACGGCGCTGTCACGATCGTGACTAGAATGAACCTATGCAAAATTGGCGTGAGCGAATCCGAGTGAACCCGCCGTCTGCTGCGGCCGAGCGTGTGTCGGTGGAACGCGTGTCTTGGTGTCCGCCGTATTGGACAAGGTTGCAGCGGGTGTACCGCGCGTAGAGAACCCCATCCGGTATCGCGAAGAATGACACTCCGAGACCTGGGACCTCAATACTGATAAGGGCGAGGTCGGTGGTCTAAATCACCAATAACTACGCGCCGATTCGCACTTTCCCCTCATAGGGGGAATTGTCACCAAAACCCATCTTGCCAAAAATTTGCCAAGTCGCGTAGGCCGAGGTCGGCACCATCCAGCGCCAACCTATGCCAGCTTGGAAGAGATGATCGGTCCAACCAGACGTGTGACAGCCGACTCGGGAAAGAGAAGGGATAGCCTGGGATGACTGGAGATCAGAGCCGTTAGTGATTTTCGCTCCTAGACAGCATGGACACGTAGGGATTGTTACCGGAGACAGATTGGGGTAAGATTGTCTTACCATGGAAACTAAGGTTTCAACGAAAGGTCAGGTCGTTCTGCCCGGTCCGATTCGTCGCAAACTTGGCCTCCGGACGGGAGACCCACTCGACGCAAAGGTGGAGGGTGGGCGCATTGTGTTGACACCACGAAGCACGCGCGCACGGAAAGTAAGTATTGTCGTCGACCCCATTACCGGCCTTCCGGTTCTGAGTGCGGGTCCCGACGCTCAACTCTTGAGCAGCAAACAGGTCTATGAGATTTTATCCGACTTCCCATGAAGTATCTCCTCGACGTGAACGGCCTCGTTGCATTGGGTTTCCTCCAGCACGAATTCCACGAGCGCGTCGCTGGCTGGGTGCACACTCTGGCCTCTAGGGGAGCTCCGGAACTGGCAACTTGTTCGATTACGGAACTTGGCTTCGTCCGGGTCCTCGCACAGGCACCGCAGTATGGATTCACCATCGCCCACGCACGTACCCTATTACTCCGCCTTAAGACAGGACATTCCCCGAAGTTCACTTTCATCCCCGACGATCATGATGTCTCGCACATTCCAGCTTGGGTCAAGACTGCAAAGCAAACTACCGACGGCCATCTCGCACAACTCGCCAAGGCGAAGAGCGCAATTCTTGCGACGTTGGATGAGAGAATACCCGGAGCATTCTTAATCCCTGCCCAAAGGTGAAGTAGCCGCCTTAAGTGTGGTGTTCTAAATTGGCACCAAGATGGGCTGAGCGGTGCACAATCGTACAGAGCGCCCTACGATTCCGTTCATCGTTCTCCCCGCGGATTTTTGAGTCATGCAATCCTCGGTCACCTCAGCCCCTGATAAGGGCGAGAACCAGGGTGTGTCGAGGAACTTCCGCAGATACGGGCTCCTTAAATGGATCAGTTCGAGATCAATCGGAGATCGATACTGGCGCAGCCGATTGATTCAGGCCCACTTCCCAGAATAGGGCTAACGGGAGTTAGCCTGCTGCTGCCGAGCCAAAACGGAACCAAAGTAACCAGTGAGCAGCTTGATGTGGCGATAGTAGGAGGAAGCGGGACTATGCGAACCACTTCCTGCGTGCCGCGCCCGCACAGCCCAGAAGGCCGGTACCGAGGAGGAGCAGGGTGCCGGGTTCGGGTGCTGGTACGAGAAATCCGCGAATTTCACCGCCGGGGAAAACAGTAGTATGAATATTCAAATACGCATCTCCGGCAGCAGCACCGGCCGCCAGAGCGGCTTCAGCGCCTGCCGCGGTACCCCCGTTGGCGGTGATGAACGAGGGGTCCCACGTCGAAGCCTGCGTCATGTCAAAAAGCATCGAATACGACCCCGAGGTCACCCCGAGCGGAAATCCCGAGAAGCTGGGAGTCTGCGTGGCCGCTCCGGCGGTCCCGACCCCCGGAAGGGCGGTGCAGCATTGGATGTGGGACGCAGTCGTGGTGCCAAGCAGACCCGAAAACGTGTCCGAAACAATGTTAAGGGTGTTTGCAGTGGTATCAATCGTTATCACCGCAAAACCGGTTCCCGGAGATGCATTGGGCGGGGCTTCGCCCGGACCAGTCAATGTCACGTCATAGGTTATTTGGTCGGCCCGGACGGTCTGCACCGATAACAAGGACAGGAGCAAAGAGCAAATTGCTAGCACATTTCTCATAGCGTACGCTCCATTTAGTAACGCTACAGGCAGCTCCCCCTCCAAATTGCAAGCACTGAAAACAAGCGACTTGCAACTTACCGTCCATGGAATGCTGCAACTTTTTTTGTCGGGAATGGAAAAACCTTGCACTTCTTGGAAGGCGTCCAGGTCGGCAACCCTCGGCCACTCGCCTGATTAACACCGGGCACTTGCACGTCCCCTCGCCCACTCCCAAAACGCAAGTTGCATTCGTTCCGGGTTAGCAGTGCCGAACCTAGGGCTTCATCTCCCCGCGGCGGCGCCGGGGCAACCCAACCGAAGAGTCTTCACGCGAATATTAACGGGAAACGGTCCGCGGAGTTATTTTCCCGCGTCAGGTGCGGGCGTTCTTGATGTCTTCGCGCGCGCTCTTCTCGGCGTTCCGCGCCTCGCCCCTGGCATTCACATCCGGCTTCAGAGCGAGGATGGCTTTCTCCAGACTGAGGGCTTTCGGGGGCGCCTGGCACGACTTGATATCACCGTTGGGGCGTACCGCGGTCATGTCCCATTTCAGGCAGTTGAATTTGATCTGCACGTTGCTGCTGGCGTGAATCGAAGCAACGCAATCGTCCAGGGTCTTGAAGAGGGTGCAAGCGTCCTTCAGCGTGGTGCGCGCCGGCAGCAGCGCCTGTAATTGCAGCGCCAGCGCCTTTTCCTCCGCGCTGTTCGCCGCAAGCTCCTGGCTGGCGGTGGGTTTCTTGATCCACTTCATGGGATTGTAGGAACGCGCGGCGGCGGTGGCGGCGCCAAGCAGAATCGCTGCTCCGGCCGCACCAAGGACGAGAATTTTGTATTTCATACTGTGGCCTTTCCTGGGGGTGGGCGCTGGGTTGACTGTAGTAGGCCACGCTGTGGCGTGCGCTTCGAGGCTCGGCAGGTACGGTACTCCCCGTATCCGTTACTCTGACCCTCCGGCCAGTCTGTGAAATCAGATACGCCCATCGCCATTGAAGCCAGACAGGCAAAGATTATGCGGATTGACTAGCCAGCCTGATCTTAGAGATCAGAGGCACAGCACCGCAGCCTTCTGATTACGGTTCGACGGTCACTGAATAGCGCGGCTTGTTGCTGCTAACTGTCTAAGTTCTGATTAAGCGGTAATCGGACATCATTTTCACTGTGCAGCTCCATGTCGGGCTGACCCAGCCCCAGAGGCGCAGATGGGGAGTCTCCGGCTGTGCCCATTTAGGTACGATACTGCCAGAGACGACCTGTTCTTTCGGGCAATTGCGCCGGCTTTTCCTCTGCTTGAATACTGTCTTTACTATGAAACCCACACTTACATTCGTACTCCTGGGTACCCTGATCTTCGCGGGAACGGCTTCCGGGCAAAAACAATTCGAGTGGCAAAAGGGCAACTACGAATCCGTCCGTCTCGACCCCGCCAACTACCACACCGGCAAGAACTATGAAGCGGTAGGCGGCACCATTCACGTGGACATCGAGGCGGAGCAGCCCGTCACCATCTTTATGACCGGCACCGGCGAATGGAGCCGCGCCGTCCAGAATCCCGAGCTCCTCGCCAGCATCCGCCAGGTGTGCCTTCGCGAACATGTGGTGAAGACCACCTACACCTGCGATCTCCCGCTGGAGCCTATGACTTTGATCGTTCGTGATGACCGCGACAGCCCTGAAGGGAGAGCCTTCGCAGGGCTCGGCGCCGTTCTAAAGACCGAAGCGGCTTTGAACAACGTCAGTCCCAAGGTGGACAACGCCATCGGAGCCGCCGGCGCGGGTCTCGCTTCGATCTTGGGCCGCAACACCCAGAATGCTTCTCCGCGCCACTTCGTTGCGCCTAATGATGTGAACGTCCAATACTATCGCTGGATTTGCATCCAGAACTGCTTCCCGCCACAGTTTCAGTGGATTCAGCAGGCGAAGGAAAAATACGAATTGAGTTCGTTCCTGAAAGTTTATGGCGGATACGCGCCAGACCGCGATGGCGAAGTCGTGAGCATCAAGGTGAAGGCGCCGGTGCCGATGCTGGTGGCGATGCTGCCGTCGTCCGTCGCGAACCAGTTGCATGGCAAGCCGGAAATGCTGGAGCCCGCGCTGGAGAAGAATGCTTGCCAGCAGCGCGGAGTGCAGTCGCAAACATTCCAGTGCACATTTAACGCCGCGGATGGGCCGCAATCGTTGATCGTGGTGCCGGAAGCTAGCGAGAAGGTGCCGCACAAGAAGGCGGAGATTGAGTTTTTCGCCTCGAAGTGCATAGCGAATTGCGCGCTGCCGCCAGCCAATGCGAACGCTTCGGCGGTTAACCCCTAAGCACATCCTGTAATCGGAATCGCCTGCCGCCGCCCGGTTGGTCACCTAGCCTCCCGGGCGGTTTTTGTTTTTTGGCTCTTTGATCCTTACGGATTGGAAACGCGGCGGCGGGTCTGATTAACAGCGGAAACCGGACATCAAGTCAGTTCCAGTACAGATGTCCGCTTAGAACTTACCAGAGTTAGAGTGTTCCGAGGATAAGTTCCGAGTTACCGACTTTCTGTCTAGAATCGAAACGGGCTCGTGGATGAGGATCGCGTCTAGGGAAGGGCTGAGGTGCTAATAATGTGGCGGGCGGATTTGAATTCCGCCCTGCAAATTCGGGAACGCGCCGGGGCCGGAGGGGGAGGACCGGCCTCTTTAATTGCCCTCAGCTTGAACTGCGACCACATCGCCAGGATTGATGAACCCGATCTTCTTCGCAGGGTCATAACTTGAAATTCGCGTTGAGATCGGACCGTCAGTGAGCATCCGTGGGTGCCGGCGTTCCGTCTGACCACTCGAGCACCGGAATCATGAACTCGGTCACAGGCTCCGGAGCACCATTAAATTGTGGATTCAGCAAAACCGGAGAGCCGGGCACATCTGCACCCCAAGTCATAGCCTCCGTTAGGGGAACGTAAAACATCAGATGGGGAACCCAGTGCCCGACGGAGTCGTTAAGGTACCCTTGACGCGACATCATGTAGCACATTCCGCCAGGCTCCAAGGCGGGCAGTCCTTTGTTGACGAATGTCTTGATACCGTCGATGATCTGAGCCTTGGAAAGCCCAGCCAATACCAACTCGGTCCTCTTGTAAGTGAGTGGCAGGATGGATCGTGCGGCCGGCGGATTGAAGCAGATCGGACCTCGCATCTTGGGGTTCCAAAACTCCGGGTGGTCGAATGGGGACATCCACGATCGTTCGACGACACACACGAAACCATTCTTTCCTTTGACCGCAGTTTCGTAGCCACTGCGCCCGAGGACCAAAACCTCGGCGCCGCTTGATATCGCCGGAGGGGCTGCACTCCGCGCCAGGGCTATCTCGGCATTTTTATCCGTCATCAGGTACTGGTCAAGCGGGGCCATGCTCGGATATGGCGCTTTGGCGTCCTGTGCTAGCGCTTGCCACGCCGTGTCCAGCACGACCACCAACGCGAGGCTTCCTAATGCGATCGTCCTGACTATCTTTCGGTTCATTGATTTTCCTCTTCGATACGGATTTAAATACAGCTCCAAACCTATGATGCGGCAATCCGACTTATCGGGGAGTTAGTGCATTTGCATCGTAACGGCTGACCGGTATGGGCGTGCAGCGACTGTTCCAGCTAGTGCTTGGTTCCTGTCACCGCCACTGCCAAGGCATTGCCTCCAGGCGTAGGCGCTCCGGTGAATGTCAGACTGCCATCAGTCCCAAGCAGGTATATCGAAACACCGCTATTTTCATCTGCCACGTACGCGAACTTGCCGGCTGGATCAAAGACCATGCGGAATGGTAACGATCCTGTTGCAATGGTGCCTTTCGCCGTCAAGTTACCGCTATTGGGGTCGATCGTGTACATCGTAACTGTGTCATCGGCGCGATTTACCACATACGCGAACTTGCTAGTGGGGTCCACCGCCACGTCTGTGGGTTGATTTCCTGCCGTGACAAAGCTTGGCGTATTCGGCATCAGCACTCCCGTGAGCGAATCGATGGTGTATTGCGACACCGCATTATCGGCGCTGTAAGCATTCGGCACATAAGCAAATTTCCCAGAAGGAGCTACAGTAACTCCAAAGGGAGACAATCCTGTTCCCACAATGGCAGGCGTCATCGGCGTCAGCACTCCTGTGCTGGAATTGATGTTGTACATCGAAATCGTGCTGTCATCTTGATTGGCCACGTAGGCGAAGCGCCCAGAAGGATCCACTGTTACCGACAACGGGCTCCGTCCCGCCGCGGCGCTAGCAGGTATTGTCGGTGTCAGCACTCCGGTATCTGGATTTACCGTGAACATGGATACTGTGTTGTCGTCGCTATTCGCCGTGTAAACAAAATTTCCGCTGGGATGGATCGTAATTCCCTGTGGCAAAAATCCAGTTGGGACCGTGGCTGGAGTGGTTGGCGTCAAAACGCCCGAACTCGCATTGACCGTGTACATCGAGATGGTTGCCTGGTCACTCGCGTTGGACACCAGATTCGCCACGTACACGAACTTCCTGCCCGGGGCCGCGACCATGCTTTCCGGTCCCGGTTCCTGTGGCGTTGTTCCGGTTGGCACGCTCGCAGGCGTGGTTGGAGTCAGTGCCCCAGTGCAGGAGTTGACGGTGTACATTGACACCGCATCGCCGTTTAGCACGTAGGCAAATTCGGACGGCGATGCAGGCACGCAGGCAGCGACAGGCGGAGTCGGCGGCGTCAAATTCCCTCCACCGCAACCGGCGGCCAGAAGCACCAGTGGGCTGAGAATCACAATTCGCGTGTGCATCGCTCTCATCTAAAGAAAGCTCCGCTTTCAAGTGTCGCTAAGTGACATGAGTATATATCAGAGCTGTTTCGCCAATATTGCTAACTGTTGTTCAGCCTGAGCTTTCTCGACACCTGTCCAACGCACGTGACCGCGACGGACTAGTGCCATCGGGTTAGCGCTAACCAGACATCAAGTCAAACCGATTGACTCTCCAGTCCGGTTATAGGAAGTGAGAATGATCACGGCATTTCCGTCGTCTTCTATTACTGGCGACTCGTGAGACAATTAAAGCTCGCGGGAAAAGAGGGACAATCATTTAGGCCATGCTTCCGTTCTACTCGAGATGTATATTTCAGAGTAATTTCCGTAGCTTCCGCACGCTATTCATGGCGGTATTTATTCTGATTTTTTGCACCTTGGCGAGCGGGCAGGAGCCTGTCAAGCCCGACGCGGATACGGGAAGCGGGATGCGTACCGGCACGCCGCGCCCGCCAGTGAAGGACGCCCAGATGCGTCCAATCACCGCGGGCGGATTTGTAGATGGTGCGCCAGTTTATTTTATGGATGTGACTCACCAGGCCGGCCTCGATAAATTTCACCATCGATCGGGCGGACCCACAAAAACAACCATATTGGAGACCCCGGGATCCGGGGTAGCGTTGCTGGATTACGATAATGACGGATGGCTGGACATCTATCTCTTGAACGGTTCCACCGTCGGGGCATTGAAAGGAAAAGAGCCGGCGCCGCGAGCCATGCTCCTCCATAACAATCATGACGGCACATTCACCGATGTGACGGATAAGGCGGGCGTGGCCAACGAGCGCTGGGGATTCGGAGTGGCTGTCGGCGATTACGACAATGATGGTTGGGCGGATATTTATGTGTCGAATTACGGCAAGAACCGCTTGTATCACAATAATCATGATGGAACTTTCACGGATGTGGCAGAAAAGGCTGGGGTCACCTTGGGAGGTTGGTCCACGGGAGCCACTTGGGGAGACTACGACCACGATGGCTATCTGGATTTGTTCGTTCCCGGTTATGTCAAATTTGATATCAACAATCCACCGATTTCGGGACGCGGAGGACTCCCACAAGGCTTCTGCGAATTTCGCGGAGTTCCCGTCATGTGCGGCCCACGGGGACTTCCTGGCGAACCTGATCACCTGTTCCATAACAACAGGGACGGAACATTTACCGATGTCAGTGTTAAAGCGGGCGTTGACGACAGCCGCGGCTATTATGGGCTTTCTTCGGTTTTTGTGGACATCGATGACGATGGGTGGATAGACCTGGCAGTGGCCAATGATTCCGTCCCCAAATATCTGTACAGGAACAAACACGATGGCACTTTTGAAGACGTCAGCTATTTGTCGGGCTTCGCGCTCAACGACGATGGCCGGGAACAGGCTGCAATGGGGATAGCCGTTGGAGATTACGCTCGCAATGGCCACATTGATCTGTACATCACGAATTTCTCCGACGATTACAACACGCTGTATCGGAATGACGGCGAAGGAGGCTTTGCGGACGTGAGCTCCCAGGCGGGGATCAGCAATTTGACCTTACCCTTTCTGGGCTGGGGCACAGGATTTCTCGATTTTGACAACGATGGACTGCTCGACATTTTTGTTGCGAATGGGCATGTCTACCCCGAAGTGGATAAGACTGATTGGGGCACTACTTACAGGCAGCGTCCACTACTGCTCAGGAACATGGACGGCCAGAAATTCCAGGAAGTTCCTCCCGCCACCGGAAGCGGCCTGGCGGTAGTCGTGCCCGCTCGGGGAGCGGCGTTCGGTGATCTGTTCAACGATGGGCACATAGACGTGGTACTCAATAATATGGACGCCACACCCACACTGCTCCGAAATGTAACGAAAAACGCCAACCATTGGGTGACACTCAAGCTGGTGGGCGGCGCAAAGAGTCCGCGTGACGCCATCGGAGCCAAAGCATTCCTGACGGCTGGAGGAGTCCGGCAGCGAGCAGATATTTTCAGCGGGGGAAGCTATGCTTCCAGTTCCGATCAAAGATTGCACTTCGGATTGGCCTCGGCCACAAAGATCGAGAAGGTGGAAATTTTCTGGCCAAGCGGCGCGAAGGAAACGATCGAACTTCCCGCCGTGGACCGCATTTATACGGCCGTCGAGGGCAATGGGGTTGTTGGGCAGTGAGAGTTCGCCTTTTGACGGAGTTGATTACCTGTCTGGTGTGGTCAAGTTCACTGGTGGCAGGGATACCCCTCCCCATCACTGCGCAAGAAATTCAGAAAAGCGCGGCTGCTCCTTCTTCAGGCGCAACTCCGGGTCTGTTTGTAGATATCACGCAAAAGAGCGGAGTGAATTTCAGATATCAGGCGTCGCATACTTCCAAGAAATATTTGATTGAAACTATGGGCCCGGGGGTCGCGGTCTTCGATTACGACAACGACGGGCGGCTGGACATTTTTCTGGTGAATGGCGCTCCTTTGGACGACCCCACTCCGCTGGGAACCATTCCGAAAAAGTCCGGCTCGATGTTCTGGAACCGCCTTTACCACCAGAAAGCCGACGGAACTTTTGAAGACGTAACCCAGAAAGCTGGATTACAAGGCGAGGGCTATGGGATGGGCGTGGCTGTCGGAGATTATGACAATGACGGCTACGAAGATTTGTTTGTGACTGGTTTCGGCGGAAATCATTTGTATCACAACAACGGAAACGGGACTTTCACCGATGTCACCGCAAAGGCCGGTGTCGGCGGATCGGGTTGGTCCACGAGCGCCGCCTGGGTCGATTTGGATGGTGATGGGTATCTCGACCTGGTGGTATTGAGGTATCTGGATTGGGATTTTGCCGATGTCTGGTGTGGCGAACACCGGGAAGGGTATCGGGCCTACTGTCATCCCGAGAATTTCAAAGCAGTTTCTCCCCTGGTGTATCACAACAATGGCGACGGCACATTCACGGAAGTCGCCGCGAAACTCGGATTGGCCAAGCCCGCCAAAGGCCTGGGCGTGGCTTTCGAGGACTACGACAAGGATGGCCATCTGGATCTATTCTTCGCCAACGATTCGATGCTCGAATATCTCTACCATAACAAGGGAGACGGAACGTTTGAGGAAGTGGGGCTAACAGCGGCAGTCGCCGCCGATGCTGACGGCAGAACCTACGCAGGGATGGGTGTGGACTTTGCCGATTACAGGAACACGGGATGGCCTTCCTTGCTAGTCACCGATTTGGCGAACCAGCGGTACTCTCTGTATGAAAATAACCGCGATGGTTCGTTCAATTATGTGAGCCAGGAGACTGGTATTGGAAAGATGACGCTGCTTCATTCCGGTTGGGGTGTTCGCTTTTTCGATTATGACAACGATGGCTGGAAGGACTTGATGATTGCGCAAGGACACGATCTGGATACGATCGAATTGACGGCCCCAACCCTTCGGTACCGCGAACACCTTTTGCTTGCTCATAACGATCATGGCAAGGGCTTTACGGATGTTTCAAGCGAATCTGGTGAAGTGTTTCGACAGAACTGGGTGGGGCGCGGACTGGCAATTGGCGACCTCGACAACGACGGGCGATTGGATGCGGTAGTGACTACGAACGATGGGCCGGCGTATGTGCTCCACAACGAAATCCTGACCACAAATCACTGGCTGCTTCTGAAACTTGTCGGACACAAGAGCAATCGCGATGCAATTGGAGCACAAATAAAAATGGTGACCGGCGACGGGCCGCAGTACGCGATGGTCACGACTGCCGGCAGCTATCTTTCTTCCGGAGACAAGCGCGTGCACTTCGGGCTCGGCAAGCAAACGCAAGTTTCGACGATAGAGATTCGATGGCCCAGTGGAATCACTCAAACGCTCACAGATGTTCGCGCGGATCAGATTTTGCAGATCGACGAGCCGGCACTCGGCCGCAACGCTCCGTCGGGCACGCCGTGAATTGCCTGGTTCGCCTCCGAGCGGCTTGGTTGGGCCTTGCGCTCGCGATGTTGTTTCCTATTTTACTGTCGCCTAGTTTCGGACAAACCGAGGACGGTTACGAGAAGGCCAAGGCTGCCTTCCAGAGCGGTCAATATCTGGAGGCCGTTTCGTTATTTGAGGCCCTGGAATCCGCGCAGCCCGGGAAAACCGACGCGCTACTCTATGTGGCGAAAGCCAGCACCCATCTACAAAAGTTTGCTGATGCGGAAAATTCTCTCCAGCGTTTTCTAGTAAGAAATCCGGAATCGGCGAACGGCTACTATTTGCTGGGGTATGTCCTGAACCGGGAGAACCGGCCCGCCGAGTCGTTGGAGATCTACACGAGAGCTGCGAAGATTACACCGCCTACGGGTGACGACCTGAAAATTGTGGCACTCGATTACGAGCTTCTGAATGACAACTCCGAGGCGATTCGCTGGCTGGAACGGGCAGTCGCGATGGAACCGGTAAACAAAGAGGCCTGGTACTATCTTGGCCGCGCATATTATACAGCTTCGCGGATTCCGGATGCGCGTGCCGCTTTCGAGCAAGTTTTGCGAATTGAGCCGCGGGACGCCAGGTCCGAAAATAATCTTGGCCTGATTTTCGAATCCGGAGGAAAAACGGAGGATGCGCTTGCAGCCTACCGCAACGCGATCGCGTGGCAAAAGGATAACACTCCATCTCCCGAGCAACCGTACTTGAATCTGGGAAGTCTCCTCGTCACCCTGGACCGCGCCGAAGAAGCCATTTCACCCCTGCGAAAGGCCGCGGAGCTGGCAAGCACAAATTCGCAATGCCATCTGCGGCTCGGCACCGCTTATTTGCATCTGAACCGGCTGGACGAAGCGCAAAAGGAATTGCTGGAAGCGGTACGGCTGAATCCGCAGGATGCGACCGCTCACTACCAGCTTGGGCGCTACTACAAGCTGGTGAAAAACGTCGATGCGGCGAAGAGAGAATTCGATCGAGTTTCGGAAATTCAGTCTGCGGAAGTGCAAAATCTGAAGAGGCCAAAAAACTAGCAATGCTGCCCGCAATGCCAGGTCAGGGTAGCCGCTGAGTCTGCCGGAAGCGTGCACACCGCGAATTTCTTTTCCCGGCCGACGTTAAAGGTCACACGCTTTGAACCGCTGTTCAGTACCAGCAAGACCAGTGAGCCATCGGGGTTTCGGAACGCAACGTCTTCGACGCTCCCCGGACCGAAGGTGTTCGATTCGATGCGGCGCGCGCCGGGACGCACAAATTTGCTGACGTGGGCCAGCGCTGTGAAGTCAACTGTCGGAACCGCCTCGCCCGCACCATCGGCATCTTTCACTGTGATTACTCCGCGGCAATTTTTGCAACCCCCCAGATGCGGTTCGTGATTCTGGTCCAATGCCAAGTTCCAAAGGATTACGCTGTGCGACCAGTTTCGTGTCGAGTCAATTATCAAGCGAACTTGCTCGTCGAGGAGATTCCCTTTTTGCCAGCTGCCTCCCGAGCATTCCGTCATCCAGATCGCAAGAGCGGGAAAACGCTCGTGTAGCTCGGACTGCGAAGCGGCGTTCCCGCCGTAACAATGGATGGCAATGCCTGAAGCGTAAGCGGCGGCCTTTACATTGGACAAAACCTCTATCGGATAGTGAATCAAATCCCAATTGTGGTCGAAGATGAAGATCTTCGTGCCCATGCCTGCCGTACGGAATGCCGGACCCAGGGCGGACCCCAAAAATGCAGATTGCTCGCTCGCGGACATGAGCATGCTGGGGTAGTCGGCTTCGATATTCAGCGGCTCATTCTGCATGGTCACGGCAAAAATGGGGACGCCCGCTTGTTCATAGGCTTTTACAGATTTCACGAAATACCTGGCCATAGCATCGTAGTCCTCCGGCCGTAGCGATCCCTGCACCAGAGAATCGTTGGATTTCATCCACGCGGGGGGGCTCCAGGGTGTAGCAAGGATTTTAATCTGAGGATTGATCGCCAGTGCCGTGCGCAGTACAGGGATGATGTACCGCTGGTCTTTCTCGATGGAAAAGTGCTGCAATTCGGTGTCCGACTCACCGGGAGGCATGTCGTCATACGTGTAATCTTCCAGGGCAAAGTCACTAGAACCTATTGGCTGCCGCAACAGGCTGAGGCCAATACCTTTTTCGCGATCAAAGAGTCGTTCCATTAGTTTTTGGAATTGTGAATCGGAAAGTTTGTTGCGCAGCAGCCAGGCCGATGAGTCTGTGACCGATGCGCCGAAACCGTCGATTTCTTGATAGCGCTTCGCGTCGTTCACAAAAATAGTAGGCTCCGGGGTGAGCTGCGGACCAAACGAAATCGGGCTCCGCTCCTCGGGCTCGCCAACGGTGTGTTCCGTCGATTCAAATACGCGCACCATGCCCGCCGGCGGATTCGGGGTTGGCGCGAGCTTTTGCGCCGCGGCCATTGAACAATACATCGCGGCAAACAAACAGACCAGCAACAGCTTCCTCGTTGGGCGCACGATAGACTCCGGGAAAAACAGTAATAAGTGCGATTTACTGGTTCGGCGGCGGCGCCTCAATTCCTTCCGGCGCCACAGTATCTGAATCCTTTTTTTGCTGAAACTGCTTCATTTTCTTCTGCGATCCTTCGAGCTCGGCATCCTTAAACTTCTGGAACATGGCGAATGCCTGCTGCGCCTCTTGCGTTCGGTGCATTCGCCGCAGGACCGTCCCCAGTTGATACCAAGCCTGTTCCAGGACATCCTGATCGGAATCGGCTTTTGTGGCCCGTTCGAAATCCTCGAGGGCTGCCTGATCATTTCCAAGTAACATCTCGGCACGGCCAAGATTGTAGTCTGCATGACGCAGCCCCGGCCGCAATTTCATTGCCACCTCAATCATCTGTTTGCCCTGCGCCGCATTTCCTTTTTCCGTCAGAAGGACGCCTAGCTTGTATTGGGCAACGACGTTGTCCGGATCGATTTCAAGCTCTTTGCGGAACGCCTCCTCGGCTTCCTGCATTTTGCCGATACTCCGGTATTCCGTTCCCAATTCTTCGTGAAGGCGGGGCTCGTGGGGAGCAAGCTGAATGGCCGCCTCGTATTCAGCGATCGCATCCGTGTGGCGTTCCGCGTCTGCATTGGCTTCCGCAAGGATTTGCCGGACGCGCCAGGATTTCGGATCTGCGCGAAACATCCGCGCGTAACTGTCTTTGGAAACGAACAGATGTGCCTGGCCGCGGTGATAGAGAATATCCACATCCGTGGGGGCGAGTTTCACTGCTCTATCCAGGGCTTCTACCGCGTTGTCGCCATCTCCCATTTCCAATTCCACCACCCCCAGCCACATCCAGGGAGTGGCATCTTTGGGATACGCGGCTGTCTCGTTGCGCAACGAAACAGCCGCGGCGTCGAGCTGGTTAGAACGGTATTGGGCGATCCCTAGAAACAGGTTGGCTCCACGCAGGCGTGGTTTCAGAAGCAGAGCTCTTTTGAAGCTGGCAATAGCCTCTTCGTGCCGTCCCTGTTCTTCACGAACCAGGCCCAAGTTCAAGTACGCTTCCGCAAACGTCGGCGATCGTTTCACAATTTCCGCGAAGCCCTCGCCTGCTTGCTCCAGGTTCCCTTGTCGCATTGCTTCGGATGCCTGACGGAATTTCTCAGTGGATTCCGTCGAGGCTTGGGCGCGCAAGGATTGGGGGACAGTTATCACGAAGAATGCCGTGTAGAGCAGCGCAACAATGAGCTTTCCGAGCTGACGCTGTGGCGAGCAGGACTCGGAAGTTTGAAGAATAGGCGAATGCGCCTTCATTTGTGCTTTCACCCTGTGATTTTACACCTTTCTGAAAACGGACATTAACTTTGCCAGCGCCAAGAAAAATCCTCCTGCCGCGGGGTGGGCGGCAGGAGGATCCCGGGGGGCTACGAGCTAAACAACGTCAGAACTGGTAGCGGAGGGTGAGTTGTATCTGGCGGACGGGGCTGACGACCGCGTAGTTGTTCTTGGGAGCCCCGAACGTGGCGTCATCAATTCCGCCGTCGAGTGTGCCGAATACGTGGCGGTTAAACGCGTTGGGAATATCGACCTTAAAGATGATGGCATGGTTTTCGTGGATGGTTGTGCGTTTGATAATTCCGAAATCTTCGTTGAAGTAGTTCTGGCTTCGAATGTTTCCCAGGATTAACGGAGCATCCCCATAGACGAAGCCGCGTTGCGTGACCAGGTTGGCGGCATTTGGATCAATGAACGCTGCACAGTTGAAATAATTATTGGTGGAGACTGGAGTCAAGGTTCCATCAGGATTCCGAGTACAAGCGCTGGAAGGTGCACCGGAATTCGCATTGAATGACTTGTGATTGGGGCTCAACAGAGGAACGCCCGGAACCAGGCTCAAGCGATAGGCTCCGTCGGTGAAGGGTGTGGAGGTTCCACTGGTGCTTAAAATCGTTGGCGTGCCGCTCTGGTAGCGGAGCACACCCGTGACTTCCCAACCGCCGAGGACCTTACTCGCAATTCCCTGACTGAAGTGTTTCTTCCCGGGTCCAGCTGGCAGCTCGTACAAATAGCTGATCACCAGCGCGTGCGGCGTGTCCTGGTAGCTGAGAGCCTTTTGGGATTTGGGATTGAACGGGTTCTGGGCGGCGAATTCGTTTGATGAAAATCCGGAAAACACTGGGATGGCGCTGTCCGCATTCGTCAGGGTTTTGGAATAGGTGTAAGAGACCAGCAGATTCAGTCCGTTTCGGAAACGACGGTCAAGTTTTGCCTGAAAAGCGTTGTACGTTGAAATTCCGAGATTTTCCAGGCAGGAGCACTTGCCATTGTTGCTGCCCCCCACGTCAAGGTATTGAGGGTAAGGCCGCAACAGCTGACCGATAAAATCATTCCCGGGATTGGTTCCGTTCGGCCCGTAGAGCGGTTCGAACCAGCTTGGAACAGTAACACCCAGATTCGCAAGGATCGGTGCCGCAGCAGGGTCAGTAACATGGAGAGTGAGTGAATTCCCCAACGAATAAAATTTCGGGTTCAGTGCGTTCACCTGGGCGATATTAGTATGCAGGTAGTCGCCCTTGATGCCGATATACCCGAGACTCAGAATCAAATCGGGCGCCAATTGTTTCTGTATTTCCAGGGTCCAATTCTGTGTCCTGGCGGGTCGTCCGTAGCTCGGAGCGATGTAGCCCACATTCTGGCCATTTAGAAGGGATGGGTCCGTACTGTTTCCCGGCAGTTGAAAGCTTGGGAAACCGGCGGACAGTGCTTGCACAGGAGCGAATTTATTGGCGGAGGTAAATGTGGGCTGGACCGATGTGCCGCTACTGAACTGAATCTGCCCCGTGGGCAAATCGTCATAAAACAAGGCAGCGTAATAGATGGCGTAACCGCCGCGGATTACGAAATTGCGAATGTGGCCGAACATCTCCGCGGGAGCATAGGCAAAACCGACGCGAGGGCCGAAATCCTTGTAATATGTCTTACCCTGGTTTGAATAGGGTCCGTAAAGAAGAGCTCCAGGCAGGCCTCCCGTAGCGGGATTCGGAACAGTTAGATCCAAGCTGGATTGCAAATCGTGGGCCTCAGTGCGAGGCGAATCTATGTCATAGCGGAGCCCGAGGTTGAGTGTCAGATCCTTGCGAAGTTTGAAGTCATCCTGCACATAAGCGGCAAGATAGTACGAATTCAGCCGGGGGTTCACGGCGCTGATGGACACCTGCTCCTGGTTGGGAAGGCCCAAAAGGAAGCTGGCAAAAGGATCCCCGGTTGAATTGTCATTCACCGCAAAAGCGGTCTGGTAGTTGTAGAAACTGTAGTTGGGAGAGGTATTACCGTTTGCGGCGAATGAGTACTGATACGCTCTCAATTCCAGTCCAAAGTTGAAGGAATGGCGGCCAGTGATCCAGGCAACGTTATCGACTCCGGCTAAAGCGTTTGGGATATGCCCGTTGAAGCTGCCACTGCTAAAACCCTGATAGCTACCCACGATGGGACTATTATTAAAGCTGAATTGGGGAAAGACCGGGCCGGTAGCGTTACCGATCCCCAGGGTCGCGGGCCAGTCTGTGCCATTGACGCTTTCGGGTTTGCTCAGGTTGTTGAGGCGGTTCAGACCGATCGTAAAGGTATTGAGCAAATTTGCCGCGAAGGTGTGGTCCCACCCAAAACGGACATAATGGGTAAAGTTTGAATTGAAAAAGTTTGTATCCAGCACGCCTGGCAAGGCCGGAGTTCCGTTGAGATCCTCTTGATCGCGGCTGCTGTAAGAAAAGAAGAACTTATCGTTTGTTCCCCAATTCTGGTCGATGCGGAAAGTCATGGTCGTGTCGCGAATCTGGTTCGCAGATTTGAAAAGAAAGTTGTTGGTGAGGCCGTTCAGTTGACCGGGGAGGTTGGGGCGCGGGGTGAAGTAGGTGAGCACCTTTTGAGCGACGGGATCTATCGGCGTGGTGATTTTATTTCCGGGGAAAGCGGTCCGGCACTGTACCGGTTGGCCGCCCACCATGACCGTCTTGGTTGTGGATGGATCAAAAATCTGTCCCCTCAGCACAGGCGATCCATCGCAGGGATTCAGAACGGGGGTGTTTCCATTCATCAGCGGAGCACCCAACAGAGCAGAAAAATCACCCGTAAGTTCCGCGGGTGTGGGTATGGTCGTGACGCTCGTGGTGCCGGGATTATTCCGATATTGTTCGTAGGAAAAAAAGAAATAAGTTTTGCCCTTGCCTTTATATACCTTGGGGACCCAGACGGGTCCTCCCAAGTTGCCGCCAAAATCGTTTTGCCGGTCTTTCGGCCGCTTCGCACCAGTCGCGTTGTTATTCCAAGAATTGGCGTCCAGCTTCTCGTTGCGGAAGAGATCGAATGCGGTCCCGTGATAGTCGTCGCCGCCGGACTTGGTGGCGAAGCTCTCGACACCCCCAGAGGTGCGCCCGAACTGGGCGGTGAAGGTGGAGGTCAAGACCTTAAATTCGCTGATGGCTTCGACGGAAGGAGCAGTCTGGTCAAACGCCGATCCACTGTCGGAACGGGTGGTGCTGACGCCGTCGAGAAGAACCTCGGTTCCGAAGTTCTGCCCGCCCGTTAGCTTGGATTGAAAAATGCCAGAGGACTGGTTGCCATTTGTGTTTGTGCCCGGGCCTTGGGTGCCGGGAACCAGAAAGACGAAAGTCTCCGGAGAACGCAGAAAGCTCTGGCTGGAGGAGTTCAAGGACAGAGGCAGTTCCAGGATTTCTTTCGTGCTGACTACCGTACCAACTTCAGAAGACTCCGTCTGGATGCGCGGGGCGTCGGCAAGCACTGTCAAGGTTTCATTCACCGTTCCAGGCTGAAGGGTGATGTCGAGCGAAGCAGTGGTGTCGATCTGCACGACCACGCCGGTAAGCTGGGAAACCTTAAAGCCCTTCGCGGTCACAGCGATGTTGTAAGTACCAAGGACAAGTCCGCTTAAACGGTAGGCGCCCGTGGAACTGGAGACCGTGTTGTAGACGCTATGCGACTCGACTCCAGTGGCTGTGACCTGGGCATCCGCGACCGCTCCGCCCGAGGAGTCAAGAATGGATCCAGCGATGGCGCCGCTACTGGTTTGTGCGTGAAGGGCAAACCCTGTAAGAGTCACCAAAAAAGCGGCAAAAAAAAGACGACCTGCAGCAACGCCAACAAACCGCATAGACTTGCCTCCCAACCTGTTCAGACATGAACCCATCAAACGCCGTGCGGCTCCCTTCGGGTTGCGTTGCCCGAGATCGACCTCAAAAGAACCCAGCACAGCAGACACGACCGCCGCTCAGTGTGCCGGCATTCGATTCCGGCGACTAGTCCTCCGGGCCTCGACCAAGGCACTCCTGCCTCCCTCACATCGCCGGAAGAAACGTCTGTCAATCCGTTCATGCAATCGGTTTCAGAAACCGGTTACTTACTATCCGTTTATCAACGCTGGTTGAACCTTGTCAAGTTCTTTTTCTCATTGCTATCTTGTCTTTCGATGCTCGTAGTCTATGGCTCCAAATCATGATAGGTTGAGCGTGCGAGTGACCATAGTTGTGGAAAGCGCTTTCCCAACACTGTCCATCGCTTGAGAAGGACCACTCCAGTAGGGTCACGTCGGCAGCACACTCGCTCTTCACGGAGGAAAACGCATGGGCCACACAATGAGGGAAGTGGCCAAACGCGCCGGAGTCTCGCCCGCTACGGTGTCCCGCGTCCTCAACAAGACCCACTACATCTCTGTGGAGACCGAGAGGCGCGTTTTAGAAGTCGTCGGGCAAATGAAATATTTCAAGAATGTCCACGCCCGGCGGTTGGCCACGGGCCGCAGCGATTTGTTCGGACTGGTGATTTCGGAGATCGCCAACCCGTATTTCCCCGAAATCATTCGTGGATTCCAAGCTGCCGCTTGGGATCGCGGGTTTGACGTCATTCTTTGCAACACCCAATACGACCAAGCGCGAACAAAATCCATACTGCGGAAGCTGATCGAGAGTGACGTCCGCGGAGTCGCGGTGATGACCTCTTCGATCGACAAGCCCACGGCTTCGGAACTCATAGACGCGGGAATTGGCGTGGTGTTTTGCAACGTGGGCCCAGCCGAGAAGCTCGTGAGCACCATTTCGATAGACTATCAGCTGGGTATCGAGCAGGCCATCGAGCATATCGTAGGACTCGGTCACCGTCGCGCCGCGGTCATTGCTGGACCAGACGACAACCGTACGGCCACTACAATCAAGGACGCGCTGGTTGCCGGATTGAAAAAAAGAAACGTCAACCCATTTCCGGTGATCAACAGTAACTACCGCGTCGATGCAGGTGCCTCAGCGGTGCGTGCCATGCTTTCAACCACCGATAAACCCACGGCGATCTTTTGCGGCAGCGACCTTATCGCCCTGGGTGCCATGAGCGCTCTCGAAGAGGCGGGTGCGGGGATTCCGGAAGATATCTCCGTTATCGGTATCGACGACATTTCCTTTGCTTTTCTGGCACGGCCGCCGCTGACCACCATCCGGGTGCCCCGCGAGCGCGTGGGGGCGACCGCCTTCGAGGCATTGGATAGGATGCTGAAGCTGAAACGGCGAAAAGGTGCGGACTACTATTTGGAAACAGAACTGGTCGTTCGCAGCTCGACCGCGACTGCTCGGTAGAGCCGTGTTCAACGAATGTAGATATGGGAGAGACTGCGGCGCGAATTTTGTTGCAGCGGCTCCACGGATTTCGCGATTATCCGATAGAGCTTGCCGTCCCACCCGAGCTGATTATTCGCGGAACCACAGCGGTTGCGAATCCGAAGCGTCGACTTCAGAGAACCTAAATGCAAAGAAGCCCTTCTGCGTCTCAACGAATCCGGGAATTACCCATCACAAGCAGGAGAATCGAAATGAAACTGGTCAAGAACACTCTGCAAGAGATTGCCAGGCTGGGCGTGATTTTCATGGCGGCCATGCTGTTGCAGGGCCCCGGCACGGCCCAGAATGCGCAGCCCACTCAGGCCGAAATCGACCAGCGGATCGAAACCCTGCTTGGTAAATTGACCTTGGAGGAAAAAATTCTCCTGCTTGGCGGAATCAATGATTTTTTCACCCAACCCATTCCGCGTGTCGGCATACCTTCGCTGAAGATGTCCGATGGGCCCATGGGAGTCCACGATTACGGACCGACGACAGCCTATCCGGCCGGCATCGCTCTGGCCGCTTCCTGGGATGAGGATCTGGCGAAGCGGGTGGGAATTTCGATGGGAAAGGATGCCCGCGCGCGGGGAGTGCACATCATTCTCGCGCCGGGGATGAACATCTATCGCTCCCCGCTCAATGGAAGGAATTTTGAATACTTCGGGGAGGATCCTTTTCTGGCCTCGCGGATGTCGGTCGGCGTTATAGAGGGCATTCAATCGCAAGGGGTGATGGCAACGGCGAAACATTTCATCGCCAATAATTCGGAGTACGGCCGAATGGATCACAGTTCGGATCTTGATGAACGGACGATGCGGGAAGTCTATCTCCCTGCGTTCGAAGCCTCAGTAAAAGAAGCGAAGGTGGGCGCGCTGATGGATGCCTACAACCTGGTGAATGGCGTATACATGACCCAGAACGGGCTGCTGAATGAAACCATCGCCCGAAAAGAATGGGGATTCCGCGGGATTTTGATGAGCGATTGGGGAGCGACTCATGACGGAATCGGTGCCGCGAACAACGGTTTGGATCTGGAAATGCCGTCCGCTGCGTACATGAATTCGAGTACGCTTTTGCCCGCGCTACAGAGGGGAGACGTAAAGTTAGCCACGATCGATGAAAAAGTGAGGCGAATCCTTCGGACGGCGATTGAGTTTGGTTTTCTCGACCGGCCGCAGCTGGACAGCAGCATCCCGCTGTATAGCCAAATAGGCCGCGAGATCGCGCTGGAAGAAGCGCGCAGCGGAATGGTGCTTTTAAAGAATGACCGCCACACATTGCCGCTGGACCGGAAAAAATTGCGCACGATCGCGGTTCTTGGTCCCAACTCGTATCCCTCGGTCATCGGCGGCGGGGGAAGTTCTTTGACGACGGCATACAATTCTGTCAGCTTCCTGGAAGGCATCAGTAACGCGGCAGGAAGCGATCTGCGCGTCTTGAGCTTGTTCGAAACGCCTTCGATTGATGCCATTGTCGAGAAAACCGAGTTCGTAACCGCTCCTGGTGGAAAGCCCGGACTCCGAGGCGAGTATTTTTCGAACGCGGAATTCAAGGGCGCGCCGACGCTTACCCGTACGGACGAGCGTATCGATTTCCGATGGGGTGCCGGAAGTTTTGCGGAAGGCGCGCCCGTTGATCATTTCGCGGTCCGCTGGACCGGATATTTTGTTCCGAAAAACGAAGACGACTACCGCTTTTACACCTCCGCGGACGACGGCGTGCGGTTGTTCATCGACGACGAATTGGCAATCGACGACTGGAAGCCTCATGCCGAGACCCTGAATACATTTGTGAAGCACCTGCAGGGCGGCAAACCATATAAGTTGCGTTTGGAATACTTCGAAGACATCGGCACCGCGACGGCGCGCTTTGGCATTGGAACCGCCTCACTTGAGTTTACTGAGGATGCGAAAAAAGTGGCGGCCGCCGCCGATGTCGTTATTCTCTGCATGGGCTTCGGCCCCAATACGGAGTCCGAGGGGTTCGACCGGCCATTTCGCTTGCCCAAAGGGCAAGATGAGTTCATTAAACAAGCCGCGGCAATCAACAAAGATGTAGTGGTGGTGGTAAACGCAGGTGGCAACGTGGATATGAGCCGGTGGCTCGATAAAGTGCCCGCCTTGCTCCAGGCCTGGTATCCGGGACAGGAAGGAGGGCGGGCGCTGGCTCAGATTCTATTTGGGGACTATAACCCCTCCGGGAAATTGCCGGCTACCTTTGAGCGCAAGTCGGAAGACAACCCTTCTTATCACAGTTATTTCCCGCAAAAAGGCGACAAGCATGTGGAGTACTCGGAAGGAATTTTCGTAGGTTACCGTGGATACGATAAGAACGGGGTAACGCCACAATTCCCCTTTGGGTTCGGACTCTCCTACACCACTTTCAACTACAGCGATTTGAGAATAGGACCTCTGGGGAAGGACGCCGGAGCAATCGTAGAAGTTTCCTTTCAGGTGGAAAATACGGGCGACCGTGAGGGCACGGAAATTGCGGAGGTCTATGTCGGCGATCCGCAGGATGGCCCGCCGCGGCCGATAAAGGAATTGAAAGGCTTCGCCAAAATCAAGCTTAAACCCGGGGAAAAGAAACAGGTGAGTGTACAACTAGACCGGCGAGCTTTCTCCTACTACGACTCGAACAAGCATGCGTGGTACGCGCCGGCAGGAGAGTATGGTGTTATGGTGGGCAGTTCTTCCGCGGATATCCGCTTGAAGGGAAACTATATTTTTGCCCGGCAATAGCAGCCTGAAACGGCGCGTAGCCAATTCACATCGCTCGTGTGCAGGAAACTGTTTTAGTTTGGGACAATTCGGCCTTTTGTCTGAAGAAAAAATACGTGACAAATTGGCCGGCACTTCGGAGTGTGGCGGTGCAATCTCGTCGGAAATTCTTGACTCAAGCCGGGGCCTTGGCCGCTGGCGCCATTGGCCCGCCTGCACCTGAGCCTAGTCCTAATGTGGCTGGCAGGACCTTGCGGGAAGCGGTAAGTCTCTGCGGCGAATGGTGGTTTCGCACCGATCCCGAGGTCACCGGTGAGCAGCAGCGTTGGTACGAAACTCACGAATCCACGAGTTTTTGGCGCAGGGTGGACGTGCCTCACACTTGGCAAGTTGACCCCGCTTTTACGGACTATCGTGGGGTCGCCTGGTATCTACGAACTTTCGACGCTCCGAGTGATTGGCAAGACTCTACGGTACGACTCGAATTTGAGGCCGTATTCCACACAGCCAAAATCTGGGTAAACGGGCAATTGGCCGGAGATCATATCCGCAAAGGCTACACTGCGTTCGTGCTTGACGTCACTCACCTGCTGCGGCTGGGAAGTTCCAACACCGTTGCAGTGCGAGTTGACAATGCATTCGATGAGCACATGGTGCCGAGAGGACGTTCCAGTGATTGGGCGCATGACGGAGGCATCTACCGGCCGGTGCAACTCCTCATTACCCCGAAAACTTTTGTGGAACGTGTTGATGCTGAAGCCATTCCTGATCTCGTAAGCGGGGACGCGAAGATTGCCATCACCGCCTATCTTCGAAACACGGGTCCGAAAGACTGGATAGGCAGAGTCTTCTTTCAAATTATCGATGATGAGACCGGCTCGACAGTGATGACCAGTTCCGATACCCCGAGGCTTACCATCAAAGGCGGGGCGACCCTGACATCCACATTTCTAGCTACGCTACCCAAGGCGAAGTTGTGGCATTTCGATCATCCGAATCTCTATTGGCTTATTTTTTCAATCGGCGGCGGACGAGAAACTCATCAATTCACGGTTACATTCGGGGTCCGTAAATTCGAGGCTAAGGGCAACGGGCTTTATTTAAACGGCGAGCGCGTGAGGCTGATGGGAGTCGAGCGCATGGCGGGGAGCAATCCGGAATTTGGAATGGCGGAACCCAGCCAATGGATCAGGCACGATCACGATGATTTGAAACACTTGAACTGCGTGTTCACGCGCGTTCATTGGCCTCAGGACAAAAGAGTTCTCGACTACTGCGATCGGAACGGCATTCTGATGCAGAGCGAAATCCCAGCCTGGGGCTACGATACATTTGCCGGGATGGGAGCAGAACCCAATGCAGATATCCTGCAAAATGCCCTAGAACAATTAAGGGAAATGATCGCGCGTGACCGGAACCACGCCTCGATTGTGGCCTGGGGCCTTTGCAATGAAATTGGCGGACAAAATCCTCCTGCTTATCAATTCGCTAAGCGAATGTTAGAAGAGGCGAAGAGGCTGGATCCCAACCGCCTTTGCTCTTATGCTTCAAACTCCCTGGGCGAAACGCCGGAACGTGACGTAGCCGGATTGATGGACTTCATCGAAACAAATGAATATTTTGGCAGCTGGGCTCCGGGAACTCCCGAGGCAGTGGCCAAGCATTTGGATGACCTTCACGCCGCATTTCCCGGCAAGCCCGTAGTCATTTCCGAGTATGGATATTGTGCTTGTACTGAGGACCGTCCGGAAGGTGACGGGCACAGAATTGAAATTCTGCGATCCCACGACGCAGTTTTCCGCTCTAAGGATTTCGTGGCGGGGGTCATTTTCTTCTGCTACAACGATTACCGCACGCATGTCGGTTATAGCGGGGTGGGCGCGCTGAAGCAAAATGTTCACGGAGTTGTAAATCTCTTCGGTGACCGAAAAGTTTCTTACGATGCCTTGCAACGGGAATCGAGTCCGATCGAATCGTTAACAGTGGAGAACCATTTAAATGCCTTCAGGCTTGGGCTAAAGACGCGGCATGACGTTCCGATGTACAGCCTTCGGAGCTATAAGCTCAGGGGAACTTTTTACGGCGAAGGCGAAATCCCGACCGAACGTCAGGAGGTAGCGCTTCCTGAAGTCGCTTCCGGAGCGGAAACCACCACTGTGCTGACCTTCAGCCAATCCGCTGTACCACTACATGTTAAATTTGAAGTATTGCGGCCTACTGGCTTTTCAGCTTATTCCTGCGACTGGAAACCATAATTCACTCTGACTATGCGCAAAATCTTTGTCTGGTTGATTTGCTTTTTCCCTCTGCCACTTCATGCGGCACAAGGAGACAACCTCGCAGCCTGGTTCGTTGATTCCCTGGTGAAAGTTTTTCCTGACACCCCGGCAACAACATTAAATCCTGATCTGGCTCTGGAATCAGCCCGCAATGGGCACACGAGTCTGCAGGTTGCATTGCGCTCCGAATCGTACCGGGTGCTCAAAGTGCGCGTCATCTCTCCACGTTTGGGGAATGCAACACTCAAGGTCCAGGCTTACCGAGTGGGAAGTGTGAAGGTGAACTCTCATCCTGCCAACACACCCCTGGCCGAAGTGGTGCGTCCGGAAGCAGGGTCATACCCCGACCCTTTGTTCCCACTAGGGGAAAATATCACTCTGGAAGCATCCCGAACCCAGACCGTCTGGCTTTCCGTCTATGCGCCGGAGGAAACGCGCCCAGGTATTTACCGAGGCATGGTCCAGATCGACGCCGGTAAGCAGAAATTAAGCCTGCACTTTCATGTAGAAGTATTTGCAGCAGCCGTGCCGAGAGAACAGAAGCTCTGGGTAACGAATTGGCTTTGGTTCGAACACGAACGGATGGCGAAGCACTATCCCCAATTGCAGTCCGATCCGGATCGCTATTGGAAGATATTGGAGAACATCGGGCTCACGATGGCGGACTACAAACAAAATGTCGTGTTTGTTCCGGTGCGGACGCTCGCTAAGCCGCAGCTTGCGGACGGCGCTGTTCGATACGATTTCGGTTTAATTGACCGATGGATCGAAATCTTTGACAAGGCCGGCATGGCTCGCCTGATTGAGGGGGGCCACTTGAGCGGACGGCTTGGCGGTGGATACGATTCGCCCTATGTGATCCCGACGGACCTGGTTGAAAACGGCAAGATTGTGAGCAAGGACCTGCCTGCAGACGATCCCCGCGCAGAACAGAATCTCAGGGAGTTTTTGAGGCAACTTCGCAATCACTTGAAAGAGAAAGGGTGGCTCAGCCGCTACATCCAGCATATTCACGATGAACCGCATGGAACAGAGATGCCGATTTACAGGCGCGTCGTCCATATCGTCAGCACGGAACTGCCGGGAGTGCCAACGCTGGATGCCATAAGTCTTCAAGAAGATATTCCCGCCCAGGAAGAAACCACGGTCTGGGTGCCAAAGCTCGGCACATTCGATGATCGGCTGGATGCGATTGCCGCTCACAAGGCGCGCGGCGGCCAAAGTTGGTATTACATTTGTCTGGATCCGCGCGGCAAATACCTAAATCGGTTTATCGACTTCCCTTCGCTTAAGGTGCGGCTCCTGCCCTGGGTCAACTATCGGTACGGGCTTACTGGTTACCTACACTGGGGCGGGAATTTCTGGACGGATCGGCCGTTTGAGAATGTTCAGCCAGATTGGGGTGGTGGGATCACCCTTCCCGCCGGTGATAATGCTATCGTTTACCCTGACCCAAAACACGAGGGAGTGTTCGTATCGGTGCGTCTTGAGGTAATGCGGGAGGGCATCGAGGACTACGAGCTGCTCATGGAAGCTGCTCGAGATGAGCCAAAACGCACCGACGCACTGGCCCGAACGGTGATGCCTACATTCACCGATTACGTCCGCGATACGACCGAGTTCCGAAAGTTCGAGCACGAACTGCTTGTGCTGGTGACCAAGGCACAGGGGAAGTGATGAGGTAGAAGACACTTCTACCCGCACTCCCTCGCAGGAAAGACGCAAGGATGCCCGTCCATTGAGCCGGAGCCTCTAAAGTTCATCCTCGCGGAGCGGCCTCCCTCAGTCTACAAGCTCAGCAGACCCTTTCTTGAGCCGAATGGTGGCATTGTTGATCATCGGTCTGGCCCAGAGGCCAACGCTGAGTACAAAACCAAACGTGACGTAAAGAAATGCCAAGCCGCTCCGCAGTCCGGCGTAATCTCCGATGCGCCCAATGATCACCGGCACCACCGCTCCGCCTATGACCCCCGTTCCTAAAATGCCGGAGAAAGAACCGTGAAACTCCGCGACGGAATTGAGCGCCAGGGACACGACGACCGGCCACATCACCGAAGCAAACAAACCGATTGCCGGAAAAGCAATTACGGATACCTTTGCGGGTCCAAACAAGGCCGCAGACAGACAAAACAACGCCCCCGCACACGCGCCCAAGAGAACCTTCCGGGAATCAAAGATTTTCAGCAACAGCATGCCGACCAGACACCCGGCGGTGAGCAGGCCCCAAAACCAGGAAACCGCTGCCGCGCCCGTGGTATGGGGATCCAAACCGTGATACTGGCGCAGAAAAGTTGACATCCAGTCGGCGGTTCCCTGTTCGCAACCGACGTAGGCGAACATCGCCGCAAAATAAAGCCACACGACCCGTTGCCGCGAGAGGGATCGGTACATATCCAAAGACCCCACGCGCTCTTCAGCGGTGTGGAGAATTCTTGGAAATCTCGTAAACAACAAAATCACCACCATCATCAAGGCGGAAATAGCGAAAATCCAGTAGATGGAGGCCCACGGCAAATCCGCCGGGGTCAGCCTTCGTAAAATGCGTAACACGAGATTTTGACCGCGCGAAGAGCCCTTCAAGTTCAGCACGAGATAGGAATAAATTCGCGGGCTGATGAATGACGCGCTTCCGAAAACCAATTGGGCCAGGGTCGAATTAAACGCGTAATGCTCCTCGCCGCCGGCGACCCGCAACAACGGATTGATGGCCACCTGCAGAACGGCCATACCGGCGCCGATGGTGAAGTAGGAAATGATGGCAACGCGGTACCCGGGGAATAAAGCGAAACTAAGCGATCCCAACGTTCCCGCCAGAAAGGCCAGCACCATCACCGGTTTTTCAGTAAATCGTTCGACCAGGAAACCTGCTGGTATGGACATCACTCCGTAGGCGATGAAGAAAGCGAAAGCCAGAAATCCCGCTGCAGTCAGACTCACCTGAAAACTACTGATGATGTCCGGCACAACGGGGCCAAGAATATTGGTCAGCAAGGAGATCACGAAAAAAGTAACGAACACCAAGCCGACCATGTAGCGGTTTCTCCCCATAAGTTGCCTTATTCTCTATCCGAATAAATTGCTGCTCATCCCGTAACGCGAGGATCGGCTGGACCGCCCTGGCAAAAGGGCCGTTGCCTGTGGTCGAACTTCACAATGCCCGGTCGACTCCCTGCCTGAAGCGATGGTGCCAGACGCGCGCCGCCCCAATGAGATTGGCGTCATCCCCCAACGAAGCCAGGGCCAGTTCCGTCTTTTCATGAGGAACGAACCGGCAACCCTGGTGAATGACCTTTCGGATACCATCCAGCAGGAGCGCCGCACTCTTCATCATGCTGCCGCCTAAGACGATCACCTCAGGCACGAATAGATTAATCAGGTTAGCCAAGCCGAGACCTAGGTAATAGGCTTCGCGGTCCACGGCTTGCCTGGCCAACTCGTCTCCACTCTTCGCCAATTGGCAGATTTGCGCGGCGCTCAAGTTTTCTGGAGGGTGTCGATCTCCCGCGGCGTTCGCGTTGAACCATGCGGCCATCGCGGGCCCGGTCGCCAGTGATTCCCAGCAACCTCGATAGCCGCACGAACAGTCGGGCCCCGACGGATCAATCACATGATGGCTGATCTCGGGATGGGCCATATCCACCCCGCGATAGAGATGTCCGTCTAATATAATCCCGCCGCCGATGCCCGTGCCCACGGTGACGTAAATCAGTCGCGATTTCAGCTTCCCGGCACCCCATCCTGCTTCGCCCAACGCGGAAGCGTCAGCATCGTTTTCCAGCGCAACCGCCACCTTGAATTCTAGCGCCAGGTCTTGCACGGGATTGTTTCCCTGCCATCCCGGCAGTAGATCAACATCTCCAAATGCCCCGCTCTCCGGATGTACCACCCCGGTGGAACCTATTCCAATGCCGGAAATCTCCACCCCGGCATTCCGAGACGTCCGGCGCAGCATTTCGATCATTCGTGCAAGCCCGTTTGCGTATCCGCTTGGAGCGTCCGTCGGAGATTCTAGCCGCGACAGCACCTTCCCGCTTTCGTCGACCACACCGACAGCTATCTTTGTTCCTCCGATGTCAACGGCCCCAATCACAATTTCCCCTGTTGAATCTGATTTCCCCTTGGTGGCTGGTCTTTCGTGAAGCCATGCTATCTTTCCTGACTCTGCCGCCTATTTTCTTCCGGCAAAAGGCCGTACTCGTCCTCCACAACGAAGGAACAATAAAGGAACGTGTCACTATCCACTCCAGAAAGCTGCGCCAGCTTTTCCGCCGCGAGCTGCGCGGGAATAATGTCGATTAAAAATTGCCAGCCGGGCGGCGCGCTCGGCAATTGAAACACAAGGTCACCCGCATCCTCTGGAATATTCTGGCCGATCAGCATGACGGCGGCACCCAGTTTCCGGAGATCTCGGGCGACTGCCAGGTCTTGCCCGCGCATTCGTTCCGCGTCAATCCACATTCCGAATCGCGCGCCCGCCGCAACCATTTCCTGCGGACCATGCCGAAAGCTGCTGGTATTCATTGCCGTCGCAGGCGATTTCACGCCTTCTTCCCAGAGCAGACGTGCTTCTTGGCAACTTCCGGTGCTGCATCCACGCGCCAAGAAATAAGTAACGGCCTGCCGTGTGAACCAGCTCGTGTTTGCAACCTGCGCCTGCCAACCAGGGATCGCCGCGTCAGTCCTTGTGAATAAAGCTGATAGCGCAGCAGCAAGGCTCGCACTCCAAGTTCCTGCAGCGGCGCTCGCCAGAATTCCAGCAGTCGCGGCCAGTGTGGAATACGTGTTGACGGAAATCGCGTGGTCGGGTTCGATGGGAATTGCGAGGGATATCTGCGCACCTTGCGCAAGGGGACCATCCGGGGAATTGGTTATGGCGATGACAATCGCTCCGCTATCACGCGCCTTCGTAAGCAGCTTGACGATTTCGACGCTGCGCCCGCTCCGCGAAATGACTATGACCACGGCATTGAGTGGAAATTCCGCGAACTCCAGCAACTCGGCGGCGTCATACAGGTATACCGGGCTGGCGCTGAGGTTGAACAGAGTACCGGCACACAATGCCGCGTGCCAACTGCTGCCGATTCCCGTCAGGTAGACATGCCGAGCGCCGCGGATAGCAGTCGTCGCTGCGTCCAAATCGAGCCGGCCCGCTCCTGAGAGAAAATCGATGGTCCGCTTTAACTCGTTCGGCTGTCGAAGAATGTCGCGCAAGAAGTGAGTCATTGGATCCGGCGTCCCGTGCCGATCGGTTTCATTTCTCCGCTGGCGTGATTACGATACTGCGATAGGCTACGTGCCCTTTCTCGCTTCCTTGAAGATAGATGGGCCCCGGTAGTTCTTCGTCACTGTCCAGCGCCCCGCCCGTGATGCCCGGGATTTCCTTGTGATCGATGATGGTCGTGCCGTTTTGAACGACCGTGATCCATCGCCCAATCAGCGTGATATCGAAGTTCTGCCACTCTCCCGGCTTGCGCGGAAGTTCCGGTACAGGCGCCAGAAATCCGTAGACGCCACCCATGTGATGGCTCGGCGGTTCCTCGACAGAATCTGTTTCCACCTGAACTTCGTACCGGCCGCGCAGGTATACGCCGCTGTTGGAATTGGCATCGGCCTTGAATTCGACATGCAACTTGAAATCTTCAAACTTGGAATCGTTTATCAGCTCGGGACCGTTTCCGGGTGTAATTAAATTGCCGCTCTCGACCTTCCACACCGTCGTTCCGGCTCCTTTCATTTTCCATCCGCTCAAATCCCTGCCGTTGAACAAGGGAATCGGCTCTCCCCACTTGGGTTCGCCGCTTGGCTTCAGGGCTGGCGCTCTGCGGCCGGTCCACTGCCAGATCTTTCCGTCCGGTCCATTTACTGTCCCCGACAGCGTCTTTCCAACCAGAGTGCCTTTGAAAACCATGTCGGCCGAACTGGCTTCCTCGTCTTTGGGAGAAACGAATGTAAGTCTGTCCTTTGACAACTCAACCTTGGGCAGTGGTCTCGCATTTCCCCAACGGCCCACCATGTCGGCCTTCAACTGCCCGCCCTCCCGCCGAACTTCCAGCCAGGATGGATATTCTCGATCCGGAGCCTTCAGCGTCAAATCCCAGCGGCCAAGAAACGCCTCCCCGGATTCGTCAGAGGACGATGGGAACTCTTCCGTGGGTTTTCCGTCTCGAGAATATGCCTTTGCGCCCACCAACAAACTGGCCACCACCAGGACGTTTGCGATCCTTCTAAGCTTCATAGGACTTTCGATCCCTTCTTCCTCGGAGCAACCTCTTCCAATCCGCCCTCTAGGACTTAATGGCTTGTGAATCGGCATCCCAATACACAGGGCTCTTCCGGTAGTACGACTCATTTGCCATGTGGCACCCAAGCGCCGCGTTGTGGCCGAACACTACGTCCTGCACGAGCGGTTTGCGCGAACGTACGGCTTGGAAAAAATTCCAAAGGTGCGGTTTCAAATCATCATAGTCATTCCCGCGATAACTTTCACTCTTCGGAGCAGGTTCGTGCCCGGGTTTCGGATCGTGCTCTTCGTGCCACTGTTTGAAGTACGCATTCCTCAGCCGGCTGGGAAGTCCGTAGCAATAGTAACTGGGCGCCAGGTCGACCCCGGCTTGCGGCGTGTAGCTCAATCCGAACTCGGTAAGCTCAAGAATTCCCTTCGATCCCATAAACCGTGTGACTTCCGCTGTCTCTGTCGCCAACGTCAATCTCATGTACACCGGGATATTCCCGTATTCGAAGAGCACTGGATGCACATCGGGTGTATTCCTTCCATCCTTCCAACGGTAAATCCCGCCAAAAGCCGACGCTCGCTTCGGGGCCTCATTGATCCCCAAAACAAATTGCATGCCACTGAGTAGATGAACAAGCAGGTCTCCCGCCAGACCCGTTCCGTATTCCTTCCAACAGCGCCAACGGGCGAATAGATAAGGATCAAACGGTTTCTTCGGTGCTGTACCCAGCCAGGTGTCCCAATCCAGATTTTGGGGAGACAGATCCACAGGGGGCGGATATTCCCAGGCACCGGTGGGATCATTGCGCCCCAAACTTCCTTCAACAAGACTCAATTCACCAATTGCCCCGCTGTCATAAAGTTCCTTGGCCTTTGCACACAAGACAGAACTGGTCCGCTGCGCCCCGATCTGCGTGATGCGATCCGTCTTTTTTGCGGCCGCAACCATCGCCAAGCCATCGGCAGGGCTGTGCGACATCGGCTTTTCGCAGTACACATCCTTCCCCGCGCTCACTGCGTCCACGAACACTTGTTTGTGCCAGTGGTCGGGAACCGCAATGATAATGGCATCGATCTCTTTGTCGTCGAGCAGTTCTTTGTAGCGCCTCGTCGTCTTGATGGATTTTCCGGCGATTTCCTTCGCCAGTTCATGGCGCCCGTCGTAAAGATCACAGGCAGCCACGCATTCCACGCCCGGCAGCTGAATGGCGGTTGTCAGCAGTCCCGTTCCCTCCATGCCGACACCAACAATTCCGAAGCGCACTCTGTCGCTGGCGGCATTCATGCGCGGCAATGCCATCAACGGTTCGGGGTCGAGCACAATGTACCTGGCGGCCAGCGAAGCTCCTGCTACTCCTGCGCTTCGCTGCAAAAATCCACGGCGAGTGAAACCAGTTTTGCCCATACCGCGATCTCCTCAGTTGTTTTTGAAAGTTTCTTTTCCAGCTAGACAAACGATTTACTTCAGTACATTCGGGCTACCCGCCTCCACGGATGGTACACCGTTTGGTTCCAGTCGCGAATGATAAACTAAAGCTATCGGGCTGCCAAATAGGAGATGGCAAACCTGCTTGGCAGGCGAAACCGGCGTAGAATCTTGTTGATTTCCAGGTCGGAAGGTAGATTCCAGCTTCCTCGATTTTTCTGTGACCTGAGCGATCCATCACGAGGTGCCGCGCCGCATGATGAAACTTACTTTGGTTTTTGTTCTGAGCATGCGTTTGTTACAAACCCCCACCGCGCAGCAAGCTGCCGATCCCTGCGAATCCCTGAAACGAGAGCGACAAGCGATGGAATCGCAACTGCGCGACTGGCCCAACCTGGCCAAGTATCGGGAGGCAAACGCAAGGCTCGGTCTTCCGGTTGAAGGTGAATCGCGGGTGGTGTTCCTGGGCGACTCCATCACTGAGGCCTGGGATCTTTCAGTTTTCTTTAAGGGTAAACCCTTCGTGAACCGCGGGATCAGCGGCCAGACCACCCCGCAGATTCTTCTCCGATTTCGGCAGGACGTAATTGCGCTCAAACCCGCCATCGTCGTAATCCTGGCAGGCACCAACGACATTGCAGAGAATACGGGTCCGACCTCCATGGGAATGATTGAAGACAATCTGAAGTCCATGGCGGAGCTTGCGCGGGGAAATGGAGTTCATCCAATTTTGGCTTCAGTTCTGCCTGCTGCCGTTTATCCATGGAGGCCGGAGATACGGCCGATCGAAAAAATCCTTGGTCTGAATCAATGGATGAAGGAGTACGCAGCGAGGGAAGGCATTGGTTTCCTGGACTATTATTCATCGATGGTCAATGACCGATACGGGTTGAAACCAGAATTTTCTGGCGACGGTGTTCATCCGAACGAGGCGGGTTACACCATTATGGCGTCCATCGTGGCAGATGCAATTGCCAAGTTAAAACTACAGCCATCAAAGAAATCACCCTGGACGCCTATGTGTGAGCAGTCTCTACCTCTGGTTTCTGTGGCTATTGGGCCCAAATCGCTCGAGAAGTAGAGGTTTTATAATCGACGTCCACAATCGATAACATTTCGGGGTTGGGTGCAGTCCGTCTTCGACGAATAGGTCAGCGCGAAGCTTTCCTTCCGGATCGAACATAGCCGAGGCGACATCAACGTACTGGACATGTTCCTGCGTGCGCGCGAAATCTCGGATCATCCGGTTCGCTTCCTTCATTCTGGGCCATGCGCTCAATCTCGACTTGGATGGCTTGATGGAAATCAGGTAGATCCAGGTTTCCGGTAACGCAGTGCGAATAGTTTGGACGAGCGTCTGGGCGTCCTTGGCCACCGATTCCGCCGTCTTGGAAGATTCAGGCGCAAGGTCGTTGTCACCCTCATAGATCACGACCGCGCGCGGGTGATAGGCAATGACGATTCGTTTCGCATATTGGTTGAGATCGGGATACTGCGATCCGCCAAAACCTCGATTGATGACATCGAGAGGCTTCATTTCCTCGGCAAGCGTCTCCCATCGAGCGATACTCGAGGATCCCGTGAAAACAATGCTTCCCAATTTGGGCGGATTGACCTTGTCCTGCTCTTCAAACTTGCGGATCGAAGGTTCCCAATCCTGGGCTTGGGCCAGCACAGTTGAACCAAAAGAATATTTTCGGTCCCCAACTCCCGCAAGACATACCGATAGCACAACTAAGCTCGCGAGGGCTCTTCGAATGAGCTGGTTGATTGGTTGGGACATGGACTTTAAGCTCCCCCTGAATCTTTAGTGTACGCCGGGTGCCTCATGGATATCCCGAATCGTGTGGCCGCTCGCGCTTTTCATTTCCAGTCCCAGGAGTGCGGCAATCGTCTGCGCGATTTCTACGTTGGAAATGAATGAGAAATTTTCCTCGGCAACCTTAAGTCCAATGCCTCCTTTATCTCGTGAATGGCGCAATGAGGCAACAGCGAACAAGTGTCCACAGCGGGCGCACACAGATCCTGGTTTCTCCATTAACTCCTACTCAGTCGGATTAACTTACGTAGTATGCATCGGTCCGCTATCCCCTCGCCGTATTGTTCGAGTACTCGAGACCCGACATTTCGTCCAGGGCGCCCGTCTTCAGGTACGCCTGTCCTTGAACTAACCCTATGTACAGCTTGCAGGCTGCTGCCGGAGGCCTACCCTAACAAAGTCCAGCTAGATCCCTCATGCACAGTTTAGGAGGCATTATGCGTGCCTTGAAGATATTGTCCGTCGCCTTGGCGTTGGGTGCGCTTCCCCTGACTGCATTTCCCCAGCAACAGCCGAAGCTGACCGAAGTTGTGGACAAGATTGTGGCGCAAGAACAGGCGGAAATGCAGTCGATGCGCCAGTATTCTCCCATCGTGGAGACATACATCCAGATTCTGCGTGCTAAGAAGGATCAGGGTGCAATGCCGAAGAGCGACAAGTATTTTCTTGGGCGAGCGGAGCTGGCGAAGGGCGTGGAGATTAGACCATTGATCAATGACCGTCGCGCCAAGCACAACATGTTCGGCGGCTTGGGAAGATTAGTCTCGATGGAGTTTCTCCCGCCGGGCTTTCTTCAAATGATCTACCTGGACACAACTGGGTTCACCCGTCAGCATTACAAGTTTAACTATGTCGGACGCGAGTTCTTAGGTCAGGTTCGCTGTCTGGTTTTCGACGTCGACCCAGTATCGAAGGACGACAAAGGGCGCTTTGTCGGGCGCATTTGGGTAGAGGACCAGGACTATCACATCGTGCGCTTCAACGGTGGCTATAGCGGCCGGTCCAAGACCAGCTACTACTTCAATTTCGACAGCTGGCGCACGAACGCCGGAAAAAACCAATGGTTCCCGTCTTTCATCTACAGCGAAGAAGCCGACAACCCGTTGGCCCAGTCCTTCAGGGCACAGACACGCCTTTGGAGCTACGCCCCTAGCCAGGATCGCGAAGAGCAGGAGCTAAGCAAGGTGGTGGTGGAGGCGCCCAGGCCAGTGAATGATCCGACTGAAATCGGTACCGACTACTCGCCGCTGGAGGAGAAACGCGCCTGGGAACGCCAGGCCGAAGACAACATCGCAACCAAAATGGAGCAGATGGGTCTGATGGCGCAGTATGGGGACGTGGATAAAGTTCTGGAGACGGTGGTTAACAACATTGAGGTTACCAATAACCTTGATATAGAGCCGACGGTCCGCTGCCGCGTTCTGATGACCTCGACGATGGAATCCTTTACGATGGGACACACCATCGTCTTGAGCCGTGGCTTGGTGGACGTACTCCCAGACGAGGCCAGCCTTGCGGCCATCCTCGCGCACGAGCTCGGTCACATCGTGCTCAGGCATCGTATGGGCACCCAATATGCGTTTTTCAATCGCCTGCGGTTCGACGAAAAAGAGACGTTCCATCATTTTGGCTTTATTCACACATCGGAAGAGGAACGTGCGGCGACCCAAGAGGGGGTGGAATTACTGAAGAAGTCGCCATACAAGGATCATATCGGAAACGCGCAACTCTTCCTCCAAGCGTTGAATGACCGTTCGAAGGAGATTCCCAATCTGGTCAGTCCGCACCTGGGCAACAGGGTCGTGATTGGCGTGACCAGCACATCCCCAGTTCCAACCGCGGAAGCGTCGTCATCCAAGTCAACGGGTAACCTTATTGCTGCGCTCCCGCTCGGTGGACGTATCAAGATCGAACCCTGGGACAATCGGCTACAGATGCTCAAGACCAAGCCAGTAGGGACGGTGGCCAAAGACGAGGTAACGCCCTTCGAGCTCACTCCGTTCTTCCTCTATCTCACCCGCCAAGGAGATACCGCATCGCCAGAAGTTCCTAGCGCAGTGGCTGTGAAGTCCGATGCGGATACGGATATATCCGACGCCAAACCATAAATGACTCCGAGAAAACCCTTCGAACCGCCGAATCGGAGATCGACGAAAGGGATTCTGAATCGCCTTCTCCCGGGTGAACCTGAATTCCTAACGCGGTACTCAGGCGCTGACCACTTGTGGCGCGGCAAGAGATCTGAGTCGAGATTTAGCGATTTAGCTTGCTTTCTGCGCTTTGTAGACGCGAACGTAGTCCACGAGCATGGCCTCCGGGAAAACGGTGGTCGAGTCCGGAGGGCCTGGCCAAACGCCACCGACGGCGACGTTCAAGACGATAAAGAACGGATGATCGAAAACCCATTTCATCCCGGCGGGAAGCCGCGAAGGCGTGAACGTCGCATAAAGCTCTTGGTCAACGAAGAACCGAACGATTCCTGGTTCCCATTCGATCGCGAACACATGGAAGTCGTCGAAGAAGTGGACACCGCCAGGGAGCTTGTACACCGATGTGAAGCCGCGGTCGCCCGAATACCCGGGTCCGTGCATCGAGCCATGTATTGTTGACGGCTCTTTGCCAATATTCTCCATGATGTCGATCTCGCCGCAGGCGGGCCAACCAATCTTCCCGATGTCATTTCCGATAAGCCAGAACGCTGGCCACATGCCTTGTCCGCGCGGAATCTTGAGGCGTGCTTCGAAGCGCCCGTAGGTCTGCTCGAAAAGCCCTTGCGTCGTCATTCGCGCGGACGTGTAATTGCGCGTCATGTGGTCGGGACCGGTAAAGCTTTCTTTCAACGCTTGGATCACAAGGTTGCCGCCCAGAATGAAGGAGTTCTTCGGCCGGTTGGTGTAGTACTGGAGTTCATGATTACCCCAGCCGTTGCCGCCTACATCGAATTTCCATTTTGCTGCGTCGGGACGAGAACCGTCGGGGTCATTAAACTCGTCGCTCCATGCGAGAGTCCACCGGGATTCTCCGGCTTGCGGAGAAAGATCTCCTGCCGTGGCCTGGCAGATGCTGAGCGTCGCCAGCAGAATCATGGGTGCGAAGGGAAGACCTCGGTAGTTCAAGTCGGAATCTCCTTCTTAACTTCAAAAACGCTGCCAATCTTACACCCGTCCCGCTCTTCGCTAGCAGTGCGAAAACAAGTGCGAAAACAATGTTCACCCGGGCCGGCCCGTAAAGGGGTTCAGGGAATCGATCTCGGGGGCTACTGTGGAGTCCGTGGACTTTTTCAACCCACTATATGCGATGTGTTGTACGATTTCCGCGTAGTTTGGCAGTCCCCGCGGTCTTGTATGAGGGCATTACAGCATGGCATTTGCCATTCTATTTTGGCATTTCGAAGAATTTCCGTGCATCTGAAAGATCACCAAACGTGCCCCGACACGACGCAACTCCAGTGTAGGGTGATCCATCCAATCAACAGAAAGTAGAGGGCGAGGCTGGTTTGCGCGAAACTTCGCGCGCGACCCCGGGTTAAAACCGGGGGATCGTGTATTCGTTCGGGCGCAGTGTTTTCAGTTGAACGCGGTGACCGTAGAGGGTTTCGAAATGCCAAGTGGGCGGCCCTAGCCAAACTGGAAACTCGTTGGATCTTTTTTTGCTCGCATGGTCCGACACAATTCATCTGAAGGAGCGGCATAAATATGAATTACCGGGCAATTTGCTTTGGGCTGATGGCGTTTTTCATTCTGGGCGGTGTTTCGACGCATGCTCAGGGACGGTTCGAAGTTTCCCCGTTTGTGGGTTTTGAGACGAGCGGGTCGTATCCCCTGAGTTCCAACTCCAACGTCATCATCACGAATCCGATCGACAGGTTGCGGGCGAACCAGGCCACTTCTTACGGAACGTTTTTGAGCTATAACCTGACCGAGAATTTTCAGGCGGAATTCATGTGGGACCGAAACAACACTTCGTATAGCGCGCGCCAGGTGATCGACGGGACGTACATCAAGGCGTACAACTCCGACATCGATCAGTACCAGTTCGGATTTCAGTACATGTTTCGCGACAGCAGCCACAGATTGCGGCCATATGCCGCAGCGAGTGTGGGCTTCACGCACGATTCGAATGGCGGCGGAAATCCAAGCCGCACGGAGTTCAGTTACAGCCTGGGAGGCGGCGTGAAATATTATTTGAGCAGGCACTTCGGGCTGCGGGGAGACATCCGCTATCTGCCGACGTATGGGAGTTCTTCGTATGGATTGTTCTGCGATCCGTTCGGGTTTTGTTACAACACGAAGGTGGCGAATTTCCTGAACCGTGGGAATTTTGTGGGCGGATTGGTTTTCCGGTTTTAGCAGATTGAATATCGGGAAAAAGAGGGCCGGGAGAGATCCCGGCCCCTTTTTTTGCGTGAAATTTCTTCAGGGGTGGGGAGTTTCTGGGATTGTCGGCATGACGAAGAGTTTTTCGTCGATGGGAACGTTCTGTTGGACGGAGTTGATGCGGATGGTGAAGCTGCCGCTGGGGCGGGTTAGCGTCCATTGAGAAGGGATTTTCACGCCGTTCGTATCGCGATAGTCGGCGTAGTCTAGCTCAAGCGGATTGCGGCCGAGAGGCGTCTCTGTGTAACGAATCATACGCAAGAGCAGACCGGATTGCTGGTCGAAGAACAAACGCAGCGGCGGAGTGGAGGCGCCTTTCGCGGTGACGAGAAATGTGGCGTGGCCGTCGATGCTTTCACCCGGAAGAACTTTGAACTCCTGGTAGAGTTCGTGGATCTGAATGGGGAAATACATTTGCGCGTCAATGCGGGCGGACTGCCGCTCGCTGGGATTCATTGGATGGACGCCGCGGGGCGTGGTGAGCCAGCCGGACTGGCTGTTGAACGCGGTGACGCTCTCACCGAAAGACGGGTGGGAGACGGATAGGCGTTTCTCGGGCGCCTCGGAATAGATTTCGATCGGATATTGCTCGCCTCTGGTGTCGACAGTTCCCTTCTGGACGCGTGTTTTGATTTTGTGCAGGGCGTCGGCGCCGCCGATTGCGGCCAGGTATTTGTCGAGGATCTGATTGGCGGACGGCAGACTTTCCTGGGCGCTGATTTCGTGGTGTTCGTGCACAGGCATTTTTGCGGCATTAGCGGTGAGGACCGGGGTGCCGACGGGATGGGGCGAGCCGCGGTGGCAGGTGTAGCAGGTGACTTCGATTTCGCCATTGAAGTGGGATTTGTTAATGGCGAGTTCCATTTCAATCATTTTTCGCGCGGTCTGCTTTTCCTTTTTGTCGTCCTTGTCCATATCGTGCTCAACGTGGCAGAACTCGCAGTCGACGCCGAGAGCTCCGCTAATGAATTGCATTGTGGGAATGAGCTGATCGGTTGGGATGTCTTTGAGGGCTTGAATATTCTTGTACTGCTGGGCGGCGGTTTTGGAAGCTGGCGCTTGCTCCTGGGCGCGCGTTAGGAGCGAGTTCGTGAGAAATACGCCGAGCAGAAGGAAAGCCATCCTGCAAAATTGTCGCGGGAAAATGGAATTCATCCTTGGGTCTCCTGTGAATTGTGCAGAGATTGATTGTGCAGCAAATTGAGGATTGTGCAAGGTGGTTCGCCTGAGCTTTGAGTGCGGGAGCGTAGCTCCCGCTTTTGGGGTGTCACGGCGTAGACGAATTGGGATAGGAGCTGGCAGTTTACGTAGTAAAAGCGGCAGCTTCGCTGTCGCCCTCAAAAGTGGCCGATCGGCGATCCTGGGCTACGCGGAGATTTCGCCGCGCTTGGCCAGGGCGGTGATGCGGTCGGCGGCACGGTAGGCCAACGCTTGAATGGTCATGGTCGGCTGGCCGCGTCCAGAGGTGACCAGGCTGCTGCCGTCGCACAGAAAAAGATTCTTGACGTCGTGCGTGCGATGGTCGGCGTTGATGACGGAAGTTTTCGGATCGTTCCCCATGCGGCAGGTGCCGAGCAGGTGCACGGCGAACTGCTGCTCCTGAACCGGTAGCCCCCACTTGGTTTTGGCGCCGGCCGCGTCAAGAATTTCCAGGGCGCGATCCTTCATCCACTCCATCATTTTCAAATCGTTCGGGTGATCGCGGAACGTCATGCGCAAGGCGGGAAGCCCATAAGCATCCTTTACGTCGGGATCGAGGGAAAAGCTGTTGGATTCTACCGGGAGCGAAGTGCCGTGGCAGAAAATTTCCAAAGTGCGGGTGAAATTGTGCGCCAGGACTTGCTTGAAATCCGCGCCCCACTTTGGCGTATTCGGAGGAAGGCCGTTGAGCACGAAAGAAACGGGCGTGAAATCGAAGCGGGCATCCAGGCCACCGCCGCCGTAGAGGCCGAGTTTCGGATCGAGTTCGTAGAAATCGTGCATGATGCGGCTGACGGCGGGGCCCTTGTAATCGTTGAGCGGCTCATCGAAAACGCCGAAGGCGAGGGCGCTGCTGTTGGGCATGAGATTTTTCCCGACGTGACCGCTGGAATTGGCGAGGCCGGCGGGAAACTGATTCGAAGCGGAGAGCAGGAGGAGTCGCGGAGTTTCGGCGCCGTTGGCGGAGAGAATTACGGCTTTGCTTTTTTGCAGATGCGTGTTGCGCTGGGCGTCGAAATAGACGGCGCCGATCGCGCGGCCGTTTTTATCGGTTTCGATGCGGTGGACGTAGCAATTGGGGCGAATTTCGCAGCGGCCGGTTTTTTCCGCCATCGGAATCACGCTGGAGAGCGCCGAGGACTTCGCGCCGACTTCGCAGCCGAAACCGAGGCAAAAGCCGCAATTCATGCAGGCGGCGCGGCCGGCGCGCGGCTGGGAAAGAATCGCCATTGGCGCGGGGAATGGATGGTAGCCGAGCTTGCGGCAGGCGCGTTCGAAGACAACGCCGTTTCCCTTCACCGGGAGCGGCGGCATGGGATAGGGCTTCGAGCGCGGCGGATCGAAGGGGCTCGCTCCGGCCAGGCCGGAGACTCCGATTTCCCATTCGACTTTTGTGTAGTAGGGCTCGAGGTCGGCGTAGGTGATGGGCCAGTCGGCAGAGTTGGCGCCGGGAATGTCGCCGGTTTTGCTGTGCTCCTTGAAATCGATTTGGTGGAAACGCCAGAAATTGGCAGTGAAGTGAACGCTGCTGCCGCCGACGCAACTGCCGTAAAGGACAGCCTGTTGTTTCCTTGCGGTTTCCTCGAGTGTCTTGCGGAAGGTGACGGGATGGACGTTGATTTTGTTGGTGAGCTGGCTTTGCACGAAGACTTTGGTTTCGTCGTGGGTGAAATCTTTTTCGCGGAAATACTCGCCTTGTTCGAGAACGACGACGCGGAAGCCGTTGGTGGAGAGTTCTTTCGCGAGCACGCCGCCGGCGGCGCCGGAGCCGATGATGACGAAATCCACTTCGTCGGAAGGCTTGTAAGTGACAGCGGCCTGGCTCATTTTTTCTCCGTTTCGCCGGGCACGGGCTGCCAGCCGGGATAATCCTTGTCGTAAAAGCCGAACGGCGGAGAAAAGCTGTGGGACGGATCGCGGCCGATGGCTTTCCAGCCGGCGTAGTCGCGATTCCCTCCGCCTTCGGGGTCGACGAGAAATCCGAAGATGGTGTGGACACGAAGAGTTTGGAAGAAATCCTGGAAGGCACCCGGGGCGAGGCGGCGGGGGCCGTCTTTCTGACGCTCGGACTCCTCCGCCATGTGCGTGAAGATTTTCAGTTTTTGTTCTTCCGTGGCGGCGGAAAAGCTGGAGACGCCAGGAAAGAGTTCGGCGGTGGTTTTCTGCGCGGCTTCGAGGCCTTTTTGATAGACGGGCAACGCGTCGCTGAAGAAGGTTTTCAGGGCGCGGTCGATGAAGTAAACAACCCCGGCTTCACACGCGCCGGGTGTTTCACCGGAGGGAATGATGCACGCGGAGAGGGCTTCGACCTCGCGCGCCTGGTCCGCGGTGAAAACTTCGAGCGCGGGATGATCCGACTTTGCGGATTGGTGGGCGTGTTCCGCGGCCGAAACGAATGCCGGCCAGTTTGCGGAGAGCCAGGCTGCGGTTGCGGTGCCTCCGAGGAGTTGAAGGAAATCGCGACGTGCGGGTTGGAAAGAGTTCATGGTCCCCCGATGGTGCAAACAATTTACGAACTGCGCGTGATGGCGTCAAGACGAAAACCCTGCGCTCTACTGCTAATATGGCCTGTATGAAAAAATTGGATGCATCGCTGGAGCTTTCGCAGGAAAAGGCGCGGGAATTGGGGCACGCGCTGGTGGAGCATTTGGTGGAGTATCAGGCGCGGGTGGCTTCGTTGCCCGTGTTGAAGGTGGAGAGCGCAGCGACGTTGCGAGCGGCGATTTGGGAGGATTTGCCGGCGTACGGGAGCGATCCGCTGACGGTGCTGGAGCGGATTCGGAAGAGCGTGCTTTCGAGCACGAATCACGAGACGCACCCGCGGTTTTTTGCGTTTGTGCCGGGGCCGAGCAACCTGGTCGGGGCATACGCGGATTTTTTGCGCACGGGCTACAACATTTTTGCGGGAAGCTGGCTGGAGGGCTCGGGGCCGGCGATGGTGGAGTTGGTGACCCTGGACTGGACCCGGAAACTGGCGGGGTATCCGGAAACGGCGGGCGGGATTTTTTTGAGCGGCGGGTCGCTGGCCAATTTATCGGCGCTGGTGACGGCGCGGGATGCGTTGTTGAAGCCGGAGGAATTTTCGCGGGCGGTGGTGTACGGGTCGGACCAGACGCACTCGTCGCTCTTGCGGGCGATGCGCATTTTGGGTTGGCAGAAGCGGCAATTTCGGCGGTTGGAATCGGATACGGCGTTTCGCGTGAGGCCGGAAGAGGTACGGCGGGCGATACGAGAAGACCGAACGGCGGGGCTAGCGCCGTTTTGCGTGATTGCGAATGCAGGGACGACGAACACGGGTGCGATCGATCCGATGGCAGAGTTGGCGGAAGTTTGCGCGCAGGAAGAAGTTTGGCTGCACGCGGACGGGGCGTATGGCGCCGGTGCGCTGTTTTGCGCGCGGGGGCGAGAGCTGCTGCGCGGGATCGAGCGCGCGGATTCGTTTACGCTGGACCCGCACAAGTGGCTCTTCCAGCCCTTTGATTGCGCGCTGCTGATGGTGCGGAACCGCGCGGCGCTGCGGCATGCGTTCCATGTGCGAGAGGACGAGGCGGAATATCTGCAGGACGCGCGCGCCGGCGAAGAAGAAGTGAACTTGTGGGACTATTCGCCGGAACTGACGCGGCCGTTCCGCGCGCTGAAGCTGTGGATGTCGCTGCAAGTGTTTGGCGCGGATGCGTTCGCCGCGGCACTGGAGCGGACATTTTATCTGGCAGAATGCGCGGAAAAAGAATTGCGAGCACGGAGCAATTGGGAAATTACATCGAGCGCACAAATGGCGGTAGTAGCGTTCCGCTATGTTCCGGAACGGCTGACGGATAGCTCGGCGGATGGAGCGCGGCGAATCGATGCATTGAACCGAGCAATTGCGGCGCGGATGCAAGAGCAAGGCTTTGCACTTGTGTTGACCACGGAACTCCGTGGCAAGACCGTGCTGCGCCTCTGCACGATCAACCCCCGTTCGACGGAAGAGGATATTGCCAAAACGGTGGAAGCCCTGGACAAACATGCCAGGAATGAATCGGGTTGTGGGTTAGTTTCCGGGTAGACACTCGGGAACAACACACAGATTCCCGCCAAAGATCGTTCAGAGTTGCGCATCACGTTTTGAGCATGCCGTTCACAGCGCCATGCCGCCGGACACTTCGATTCTCTGACCGTTCACCCAACGATTCTCGTCCGAGAGGAGCGTGGCGATCATCGGTCCGATATCGTCCGGCACGCCCGCCCGGCCAAGCGCGGTCATCTCGGCAACGCGCTTGTTAATCTCAGGATTGTCACGGACCATACCACCGCTGAAATCCGTCTGGATAGCACCCGGAGCGACGACATTTGCCGTGATGCCCCTCGGTCCGAGTTCTTTGGCCAAGTAACGCGTCAGCACCTCCACCGCGCCTTTTGTCGCCCCATAAACCGAGGTGCCCGGTAGCGCAAAGCGCGCCAGTCCCGACGAAATATTCACGATGCGCCCGCCATCCTTAATTAGCGGAAGGAGCTTTTGCGTCAGGAAATACACACCTTTGAAATGAACGTTCACGATCTCATCGAATTGCGCTTCGGTGGTTTGGTCGAAATTCGCATGGAGCGAACCACCCGCATTGTTCACCAGATAGTCGAACCGATCTCGTCCCCAACCGGGCAGCGTCTTGCGGACATCCGCCACGAATCCGTCAAAGGCGTGAATGTCACCGGTATCGAGCCGAAATCCCACTGCTTTCCTTTCCATCGCTTCGACTTCGCGGATGAGTGAGTCGGCCTCCTTCTGATTCGAGCGATAAGTAAAAATAACATTGACGCCCCGCCCTGCAAGATTCACCGCAGTGTTGCGTCCGAGCCCGCGGCTTCCACCAGTGATGATCGCGACTCTATCCTTCATAGTTCCAACCGTTTCGTTTGCCACAAGTACTCCTTTACTTTTTGCTTTAACTCAGTGTTGCGTTTTGTACAGCATGATCTTGCGACATGTGTTTCATGCAGTCCACATGCTTAACGGTGCGCAGGGGCTGCGTGCGCGGTCTGTTCAGGTTCGAAATAGGTCCCTCGCTCAAGGTCGGCAATAATCCCCGGCTGCTTCGGCTGCCATTCCAGCTTTTCCTCGGTTAGCTTGCTTGACGCTGGGCAGTCGACACCAACGAAGTGTGCGAGCCAACCAAAGTGGTGGACGGCCTGCTCGGGCGACTCGCTGACAACCGGCACGTGCAGGCGACGGCCGATCACGCCAGCGATGTCCCGGAAGGGCACGCCCTCGTCGCCAATGGCGTGGTAGCTCGCTCCCGCGGAACCCTTCTCCAGTACGAGCCTGTAGAGATGAGCAGCATCGAGCCGGTGCACAGCGGGCCAGCGGTTAAGACCGTCACCCACGTACGCTGAATTCCCCTTCTCACGCGCGAGCTTGATGAGAGCCGGAACGAAGCCATGATCGCCGTCCCCATGGACCGATGGAGGAAGGCGCAGCACGGAGACGCGCACGCCATGCGAGGCCATCGCTGCCGCCTGTTCCGACTTGCGCGGAAAACTGGGAATGGGCGCATCCTGTTCCGTTGCGAGCGGGCCTTGGCGCTGAAGGAGCAGG
>Ga0210410_10000353_pt1 | contig 55280 bp, 42 predicted proteins | sample IncBWC4MmetaG_FD_161058 | JGI IMG/M metagenome (GOLD analysis project Ga0210410, IMG submission 161058) | Forest soil microbial communities from Barre Woods Harvard Forest LTER site, Petersham, Massachusetts, United States - Inc-BW-C-4-M | ecosystem: Environmental > Terrestrial > Soil >...
AGCACCGCGACGAGCACCTCGAGCTGCGTGTTGCCGGCGCCCGCGCCGAAGCCGCGCGCGGTGCCGTCGAGGATCGTCGCGCCCTCCTCGACGGCGGCGAGCGAGTTGGCGACGCCGAGCGCCACGTTGTCGTGCCCGTGGTAGCCGATGGCGAGATCGGTCGCCTCGACGAGCGCCGCAACGCGGCGGCGCACGTCGTCGATCAGCAGCGCGCCGGCGGAGTCCATCACGATCGCCCCGCTCGCGCCGTAGACCTCCATCTTGCGCGCCTGCTCGACGAGCCCCTCCACGGTCGTCATGTGGCACATCATCAGGACGCCGTGCACCGGCTTGCCCTGCTCGCGCAGGTACCTGATGTGGCGCTCGGTGAGGTCCGCCTCGGTGCAGTGCGTGCCGACACGGAAGACGTCGGCACCCTCCTCGAGCGCGACGTCGAGGTCGCGGATCGTCGCGAAGCCGGGGATCCCGAACGCCTGCAGCTTCACGTCGGTGAGCTGCTCGCGCGCGATCCGCAGCATCTCGCGGTCGCTCAGCAGCGCCGGGCCGACCTGCAGCGACGACGCCCCGAGCCCGTTGCCGTGGCCGACCTCGACGACCGGCACGCCGGCGGCGTTCGCCGCCGCCGCGTAGTGGCGGATCTGCTCCGCCCCGAGCTGGTGCTTGACCGCGTGGTTCCCGTCCCGCAAGGTCGGGTCGCTGATCAGGATCTGTGCCATTTCCCCCCTGGTTCCCCCTCGGCTCCGCCGTCTCAGCCCGTCGCCGCGACGGCCTCGTCCTGCCACGCGGCCCGCGCCCGCTCCTCCGCCGCCGCGACGGCGGCGCAGGTGATGATGTCCAGGTTCCCGGCGTAGGCCGGCAGGTAGTCGCCGACCCCGCGGATCTGCACCGTCATCGCGATCCGCCCGCCCTCGTAGAGCGGCGGCACGACGAGCCGATAGCCCGGCACGTAGCGCTGCACGCGCAGGACCATCTCCTCGACCGCGGCCGTCAGCGCCTCCAGATCCGGTTCGTCGGTCGTCGCGAAGACGGTGTTCTGCATCGTGATCGGCGGGTTCGACGGGTTGACGATCAGGATCGTCTTCGCGTGCCCGACGCCCGTGAAGCGCGCGACCGCCGCCTCGGTCGTGGCGAGGTACTCGTCTATGTTGATGCGCGTCGCCGGGCCGACCGAGCGCGAGGCGCTCGTCGAGACGATCTCGACGTACTCGACGTGCGCGTGCGTCGCGACGACGCAGGCCGCGAGCGGCACCGCCGCCTGGCCGCCGCACGTGACCATGCAGAGGTTCGGCTCGTGCGCGCAGTCGGCGAGGTTGAGCGCCGGGATGCACAGCTCGCCGAGCTTCGCCGGGGTGAGGTCGATCACGGGGAGGCCGCGGGGCTCCAGCAGCTCCCAGTGGCGGCGCGCGTCGAGCGCAGAGGTCGCGTCGAAGACGAGATCGAGCTCGTCCGCGGCGTCGAGCACGGCTGCGATCGAGCGGTCGCTGACCGGCACGCCGAGGTCGCGCGCGGTGCGCATCCCGGGCGAGTCGAGGTTGCGCCCGGAGAACAGCGCGCACTCGAGCCACGACGAGCGCTGCACCTTCAGCAGCAGGTCGGTGCCGATGTTGCCCGTTCCGATGATCGCGACCCGCATCGCTCAGGCCTCCGGCCGCGCCACCGGTTCGAGCAGGATCCCGAGGAACGGGCACGTGTCGGTCGCGACCTCGTGGACGACGAGGCAGTGGTGCGTGCCGGCCGGGATCAGCACCGAGGCCGGCGAGATCAGCTCGATGCGGTCGTCGGCCAGCTCGACCGTGAAGCGGCAGCCGGGCGTGACGCACAGGTAGATCTCGTCGTGATCGTCGTGCACGTGGAGGTCGGCGTGCGGGGCGCCGATCAGCTGCGCCGCGTCCACGCCGGCGATGCTGAAGGGCGCGCCCGGCAGCGTCTCCGGCGTGACGAACATCGGCGTCGGCGCGTGGTGCCCGGCGAACTCCTGGAAGACGGGCAGGCCGTCGGTGACGATGACGCCGGAGCGCTCTGCGACCTGTACCGGCACCGGCCTCAGTCCCCCTTCTCGTTGCGGTACAGCAGCAGGATCGCGCCCGGCAGCCCCAGCTCGCGCACCTCGCGCCGCGACCACCTGGCTGCTGTGAAGGCCTCATGCCAGCCCTCAGCGTCGAGCAACTCCTGACGCATGATCGCGTGCAGCAGCGTGAACTCCGGACGCCAGCGCTCGTCGTGCGCGCCGCTCGCCGGCTGCACCTCGGCGACGAGCATGTGCGCCCCGGCGGGCATCAGCCGGCCGAGCTTCGTCAGATAGGCGACGAGCGCCTCGCGGCCGTGCTCGAAGATCTCGTGCAGCAGGAAGTGCGCGACGGCGAGGTCCGCCTCGGCCAGCTCGGGGATCGCGTCGAGCTCGCCGGCGTCGCCGCAGCGGACGACGACCTTCCCGCTCAGCCCGGCCTCGCCGATCATCCGCGCGGCGTCCTCGCACGCCTCCGGGCTGAGGTCGACGCCGACGCCGCTCACGCCGAAGCGCTGCGCTGCGCCGATCAGGAAGCGCGCGTTGCCGCAGCCGAGGTCGACGACGCGGTGGAAGTCGAGCGAGCTCAGCACGTCGGTCGCATACGGCGCGACGTCGTCGCGGCCGATCAGCGCGGAGCCTTCGGCGACCCAGCGGCCGGCGCGCTCGACGTCCTTGCCGTAGCGGCGCGCGCCCGTGACGAAGTCGCCGAGCCCGGCGAGCACGTGGCCGTATCCGCCTTGGAGCCACACGAGATAGCCCTTGTCGCGGCAGATCGCCTGCCCGCGCGCGGTGAGCGCGTAGGCGCCGTCGCGCTCCTCGACCAGCTCGCGCTGCGCGAGGTAGCGCAGGGCGGCGAGCATGAGGCCGTCTTCCCCGTCCTGCGGATCGCCCGCGACCGGGCCGGCCTCGAGGCGCGCGAGCAGCCCGGCCTCGTCGAGCGAGGCGAGCACGCTCGCAAGTGCAAAGCCCTCGAACAGCTCGAACACAGGCCGCTGGGCGACGGCGGCGTCCACGGCGGTCATACGATCCTGATCCCCCTTGATCGTCCCCCGACGCCGCCCCCGCGGCGCCCCGCTTGTTATATGCGGCGCCCTCCGCTTGCGTCAAGCGCGCCGGTCCCCGCGGATGCCGTTTCGCCGTCGCGCGAGCGCGTCCGGCGCGCGTCCCGCGGGCGCCGATCAGCCGGGGCAGCCGAATTCACGCGATCCCGAAGATCGCCGTCCCAACGCACCGGAACACGCCGCGACGATACGGCGCTTAACACCAGCTCAATAAACCTCGGCGAGCACCGTCGCGGACGCCGGCAGCGGCGGCAGCAGCTCGTGCTCGGCCGGGTCGAAGCGGCGCGTCGCGCGGCGGAACGACCACGACGTTCCGGGCCACAGCGTGGTGTTGCGGCCGTGCGCGTCGAGGTACCAGCTCGCGCAGCCGCCCTGCGTCCAGACGGTCCCGCGCATCCGCCGCTGGAGCGTCTCGTTGAAGGCCGCCTGCGCGGACGGGCGCGTGTCGAGCGCGGTGGCGCCGCGCGCGTCCAGCGCACGCAGCGCGTCGAGCACGTAGGCGATCTGCGACTCGATCATGAAGACGATCGAGTTGTGGCCGAGGCCCGTGTTCGGGCCGACGAGCATGAAGAGGTTCGGGAAGCCGGCGACGGTCGTGCCGCGCAGCCCCTGCATCCCGCGCTCGCGCCACACGTCGCCCAGCACGCGCCCGTCGCGGCCGCGCAGCCACTCGACGTACGGCATGTCGGTGACGTGGAAGCCCGTCCCCCAGACGATCGCGTCGGCCGGGTGCTCGACGCCGTCGGCGGTCACGACGCTCCGCGGCGTGATCTCGGCGATCGCGTCCGTCACCAGCTCGGCGTTCGGCTGCTGGAGCGCCGGGAAGTACTCGTTCGACATCAGGATCCGCTTGCAGCCGATCTCGTAGCGCGGCGTGAGCTTGTCGCGCAGGAGCGGGTCGGCGACCTGCTGCTCCAGATGGGCGCGCGCCATGCGCTCCGGGACGCGGCTGAGGCGGTGGAACCTGAACGGCAGCACGAACGTCTCGCGACCCCAGTACACCGCGCCGCGCACGAGCCGCTGCAGCGGTGGCAGCGCCCGGAAGAGGGCACGCTCGCGCGGGCGTACGGATCGGCCCGGGTGGGGCATGATCCACGGCGGGGTGCGCTGGAAGAGCGTCAGCTGCTCGACCTGCGGCTGCAGCCGCGGCACGACCTGGACCGCGGAGGCGCCGGTGCCGATCACGGCGACGCGCTTGCCGGCGAGGTCGGCGTCGTGGTCCCAGCGGGCGGTGTGGAAGGCCGGTCCCGCGAACGTCTCCGCCCCGGGGATGTCCGGGATCGACGGCTCGCTGAGGCCGCCCATGCCGGCGACGAGCACCCGGGCGGTGAGCCGGCCGCGCGAGGTCTCGATCCGCCAGCGCTGGCCCTGCTCGTCCCAGGCGGCGTCATCGACGGCGGTGCCGGTGCGCACGTAGGGGCGCACACCGAAGTCGTCGGCGACCTTGCGCAGGTAGCTCCAGATCTCCGGCTGGAGCGCGAACGTCTGGCTCCACTCCGCGTTCGGAGCGAACGAGAACGAGTAGAGGTTCGACGGCACGTCGCACTGGCAGCCGGGGTACGTGTTCTGCTGCCACGTGCCGCCGACGTCGTCGGCGCGCTCGAGCACGACGAAGTCCGTGCGGCCGGCCTGCCTGAGTCTGATCGCCATGCCGAGACCGGCGAAGCCGCTGCCGACGATCGCGACGTCGACGTGATCGGGCAGGGCGGTGTCGGTGTCCATGACGGTGCTCGCTCTCGGTCGGCCGGCGCCGGTCGGCGGCGCTCGTAGAAACGATCTGTTTCCTACTGTACCATCATGTTTATGAGAGTCAACGTTGCGCGCTCCGAGAACCCGAAGGTTTCGCGCTCCGGCGACCGCAAACGGTCGCCTGCGCGCGACGTCACACCGCGCGACGTCACACCGCGCGACGTCACGCCGCGCTCGCTCCCCCGCGGCCGCCACGCCGCCGCCCGCGAGGTCGTGCTCGCCTCGCAGCGCGGTCGCCTGCTGGAGGCGATGGCGGCTTGCGTCGCCGACCACGGCTACGCCGCTACGACCGTCGCGCAGGTGATCGCGCGTGCCGGCGTCTCGCGCAAGACGTTCTACGAGCAGTTCACGGACAAGCGCGCCTGCTTCCTCGCCGCCTGGGAGGTCGGGACCGACATCCTGATCGAGCAGGTGCTCGCGTCGGGCGCGGAGGCGGACGGCTGGCGCGCGCGGCTGCGCGCGGGCATCGACGCCTTCCTCGACGTCCTCGCCGCCGAGCCCGACTTCGCGCGCTCGTTCATGATCGAGGTGCTGAGCGTCGGCGAGGAGGCACTCGCGCGCCGCGCCGAGATCCACGAGCGCTTCGCGGCGGTGCTCGCCGGCGTGCATGCGCAGGCACTCGCGGAGGGCGCCGACCTCGGTCGCGTGCCGCCATGGGCGCTGCGCGCCTCGTCCGGCGCCGCCTGGGAGCTGACCGTCGAGCACCTGCGCACGCGCGGCGTCGAAGGCCTCGCGGAGCTCGCGCCGCAGATCGAGCGCGTCCAGCTCGCGATCCTCGGCGGGGACTACGCCGACTCGCCGCGGAGTCGGCACACATGACGGTGATAGCGCCACTGGTCGAGTGATAGCGTCGGCGCTACCCTCTGCTCTGTGAAGCAGCTGATCCTCCGTGTCTCCCCAGACCTCCACCAACGCATCTCCGCCCGTGCCGCACGGGAGGGCAAGAGCGTGAACGCATGGATCGGCAAGCTGCTCGAGCGCAGCGTCGACGCCGACCTCGGCGATCGCCACGCGCGAGCGCGCGCGAAGGCGGCCGAGCTGGGGATCCTGAGCGAGATCGACGCCGAGCCGGTCGACGATGCGACGCGCAGGCAAGTGATGGAGTTCTTGCGGCCCTACGGCAGAGCGATCATGGCCGAGCTCGAAGCGGATCGGAACAGCCGATGATCGTCTACGTCGACTCGTCTTTGCTCACGCGCGCGTACCTCCCGGACGAAAATGGCCACGGGCCGGCACGCGAACTGCTCGCGAACCGCGGGATCGCACTGGTGACCGGAAGACTCACGCGCATCGAGGTCTCCGGAGCGCTCTCGCGCGCGGTGAGAGCCGGCCGCCACCCCTCGCGCGAAGCGGCGTTCGCTGCACTCGACAGTGATCTCGGACCCGGCGGCCGGGTGGTCGAGCTCAACCCTCCGGCACACAGCGTCGAGCAGGCCGCGCTGGCGCTCGTCCGCGAGCACGGGCTGCGCACGCTCGACGCGCTGCATCTTGCCGTCGCCTCGATCGTGATCCCGCAGCTCGCCGACAAGGGCGAGCCGATCGGGTTCGCGTCGCGCGACGGAGATCAGGCGACGGTCGCGGAGTCGCTCGGCTTCGCAGCCGTCTGAGCGCCGGCCTCGACGGCGTCGGGCGCTGCGGCTGCGCGACGTGCGTCGCGCCGCTCCGCGACCACCGAGGCGAGCGCGGCCGCCGCGAGCGCCGCCACGATCGCGACGAGCGAGAGCGCGATCGGCGGGTGCCAGACGTCGACCAGCAGCAGCTTCGCGGCGACGAAGCCGAGGATCGCCGCGAGCCCGAGATTGAGGTGGCGGAAGCGGTCGAGCATCCCGTCGAGCAGGAAGAACAGCGACACCATCCCGAGCAGCGAGAACGCGTTCGCGGCGAAGACGACGAACGTGTCGCGCGTGATCGCGAAGATCGCCGGGATCGAGTCGATCGCGAACATCACGTCGAACGCGGCGACCATCGCGAGCGCCGCGAGCAGCGGCGTCGCGAGCCGCTTCCCGGTCTCGGCTCCCCCCTCGCCACCGCTGCGCGTGAGCAGCCGGTCGCCGTCGTAGTCGGCCGACAGCGGCACGACGCGCCGCAGCGCGCGCATCGCGAGCGTGTGGTCGGGGTCGATCTGCTCGTCCGTCTGGCGCGCGATCTTGACCGCCGTGAAGGCGAGCAGCGCGCCGAGCACGTACGTCGTCGCGTGGAACGCGTCGAGCGCGGCGGCGCCCACGAGGATGAACGCCGTGCGCAGCACGATCGCGCCGGCGATCCCCCACACGAGCACCTTCAGCCGCTCGGCCTGCGGGACCTGGAAGAACGCGAACAGGACCGCGAACACGAACAGGTTGTCGAGCGACAGCGACTTCTCGATCAGGAAGCCGGCGAGGTACGCGCTCGCCGCCGCGCCGTCCTGCACGAGCAGCACGACGAGCGCGAAGGCGGCGCCGATCGCCGTCCAGGCGAGCGACCAGCCGAGCGCGGTGCGCGTCGACATCTTCGTGCCGCCGTGGCCGCGCAGGTCGAGCGCGAGGGCGATCGCGACGAACGCAGCGAGGGCGATCCAGGCGAGCAGCATGTGGGCTCCTTCGAGAACGATGGGTGTCTCGAAGGTTTGACCCGCCGGGCCTGCTGGGCCGGCCGGCGCGCCGGGCCCGGCCTCCGCGGCCGAGCCGTGCTGACGAACGCGCCGTCTCGCAGGGCTACTTCCCTTCCGAGCGACGGACGATAGCGGGTGCGCGGGCTGAGCCGGCCTTGCGGCTGAGGCGGGCGCGCGGGCGCCCGCCGCGCTCAGAGCGTCGGCAGCGGCTCGATTCCGTGCGCGCGCATGCCACGCTCGACCGCGTCGATCACCGTCTCGATCACCGCCACGCGCGCGAAGCCCTTCGACTCGGCCGCGATCAGCCGCCACGGCGCCGGCGGCTGGTCGGTGCGCGCGAGCATCGCCTCGACGGCCTCCTCGTACTGCGGACGCTGCCCGCGGTTGAGCCAGTCCTCGTCCGTCAGCTTCCAGCGCCGCAGCGGGTCGCGCTCGCGCTTCCGGAAGCGCCGCAGCTGCTCCTCGTCGGAGATCTCGAGCCACAGCTTCACGAGCACGGTCCCGTCCCCGGCGAGCATGCGCTCGAACGCCACGATGTCGTCGTAGGCGCGCATCCACTCGGCCTCGGTCGCCAGCCCGCGCACGCGCTCGACGAGCACGCGCCCGTACCACGAGCGGTCGAGCACGGCCATCCCGCCCCAGCCGGGCAGCACCGGCCAGAAGCGCGCGAGGAAGTGATGGCGCTTCTCGTCCTCGGTCGGCGCCGCGAACTGCGCGACGCGCACGTGGCGAGGGTCGAGCGAGGCGACGAGCCGCTTGATCGCGCCGCCCTTGCCCGACGCGTCCCAGCCCTCGAACAGCACGAGCAGCGGCGGGCCGAGCCGCCCGTCCCCGATCAGCCCGCCGAGCTGGAGGCGCAGCGTCAGCAGCCGCCGCTGGGCCGCGGCGAGGCGTGCCTCCGCCTCCTTGCCGCTCAACGACTGCGTCAGGTCGACTTCGCCGAGGCGTCCGCCGCGCGCCATGGCGGGACGATAACGCCGGTGCCCTCGACGACGAGCAGCGCCAGCGCGACGGGCACGGTGGCGGGCAGACGGTCGGCGACCAGGAACACGAGCCCCGCGGCGAGCGCGAAGCACAGCGTCAGCAGCGCCACCCAGCGCCGCGTGCGCACCCTGGTCGCCAGCAGCGCGCCGACGAGCGCCGGCAGGAACAGGTCCGCGTAGCCCATCGTCAGCGGCCCGAGCTCGACGCGCTGGAGCTGCGGCAGCGATTCCGTCACCCCTGCGCTGTTGAGCGCGATGCTGGCGGGCGTGAGCAGGCCGCTCGCGACGAGCACGAGGTCGACGGCCGCGGTCGCGGCGATCCCGGCGCCCAGCCAGCGCGGCGGCGTGACTTCGACGAGCAGCGCGCCGAGCACCATGCAGCTGGCCGCGATCAGCCCGAGCGCGGCGACCTGGCCGGCGAGCGATTGGTTGCTGTGCAGCGTCACGACGACCATCGCGACGACGAGCGCGAGCGCCACCAAGCCGGTGCGCGCGGCCGCGATCAGCGCGAGCAGCGGGACGCCGAGCAGCGCGATCTCGGCGAGCGTGGCGGCCCCGGCCGGCGCCGCACGCAGCCAGAAGACGACGCCGACGAGCGCGAGCAGCGGCAGCGCGGCGAACAGCGGATGTCGCAGCGCGCGCAGCCACGGCGGAACACAGCGCACGCCGCCGCGGGCGACGAGCGCCGCCTGCGTCATCGAGCCGCCCGCGTAGGCGGCGATCAGCTCAGCGCTCACCGAGGCGCTGCCGCGGATGTCTGCTGCATGACAAAAGGTGTGCCCGTCGCGGCTTAGAGGAGGCTTAACGGGAGAGGAGGGTTGCTGCATATGTGGGCCATCCGGTATAGTTGCTCATGCAACTAATGGCCGATCTGTCTCCCGCAACCGTGCTCGGTCCCGTCCGGCTCACCGTCGCCGACGTGGTTGGCGCGACCGCGTTCTATGAGCGCACGGTCGGGCTGCGGCGGCTCGGCGAGGCGACCGACGACGGCGTCGTGCGGCTGGGTGCCGGTGACGATCCCGCCCGCCCGGCGCTCGTCGAGCTGGTCGGCGACGCAAGCGCCCCGCCGCGGGCGCGCCATGCGAGCGGCCTCTTCCACCTCGCGCTGCTCGTGCCCGACCGCCCGAGCCTCGCGCAGGCGCTGCGGCGCGTCGTGGGTGGGCGGGAGCGGGTCCGGCTCGACGGTGCCTCCGACCACCTCGTCAGCGAGGCGCTCTACCTCTCCGACCCGGAGGGGAACGGGATCGAGCTCTACCGCGACCGCCCGCGCGAGACGTGGCGCCGCGACGAGGACGGCCAGCTGGCGATGGCGACGCTGCCGCTCGACCTCGAGGATCTCGTCGGCGAGCTGGCCGACGGCTCCGGCGCGACGGCGCGGGAGCTGCTCGCAGCGCCCGCCGAGGATCCCGGCATGCCGGCCGACACGACCGTCGGCCACGTCCACCTGCAGGTCGCCGACCTCGCCGCCGCGGAGGCGTTCTACGCCGGCGGGCTCGGCTTCGACGTGATGGTGCGCGGCTACCCGGGCGCGCTGTTCGTCGCCGCGGGCGGCTACCACCACCACGTCGGCCTCAACACGTGGGCGAGCGCCGGCGGCCCGCCCGCCGACCCCGCCGCGCGCGGCCTGCGCGACTTCACGATCGCGCTGCCGAGCGCCGACGAGCGCGATCGGATCGCGCACCGCGTCGCGGACGCCGGCTACGCGGTGCGCGAGGAGGGCGGCGACGTCGCGGTGACCGATCCGTTCGGCATCGCCGTGCGGCTGACCGCGCACGCGTAGCGCCGCCGCCGGCGCCACCGCAGATCCGCTGACATTCCTGCGCCGCTTTGCGGGTGACCGTGGGCGCGATGGCTTAATCGGGCATTACGTTCCCCACTACCCTCCGGTACGGCACATGGGATCTCCGAGACATCTGTGGACGGGCGGCTGGCGCGACGAGTCCGAGCGGGCGCGCGATGCCGCTGCCGACAGCGCCGAGCTGCGCCGTCCTCCCCAGCCGGCCGCCGTTGCACCAGCGCCCGCCCCGGCCGAACCGGCCGAGCGGGGCGGGCGGACCGGATCTTCGCGCCGGCTCACGCTGCTGCTGGGCCTCGCGCTCGCGGCGGCCGCGATCGCCGGCGGCGCGTTCTCGGCCGGGATGCTGCTCGACGGCGGCGGCAGCAGCGGCCCCGCGCCGCTGCCGGCGGTCGCGAGCGAACCGATCAAGCCGCACAGAGGCCAGACGCGCGCAGGCGCGATCTACGCGGCCGCGAGCCCGGCCGTCGTCTCGATCCGCACCAACAGCGGCGAGGGCACCGGCTTCCTGATCGAGCACGGCGGCACGCTCGTCACGAACGCGCACGTCGTCGGCACCAGCACGCACGTGCTCGTGCGCTTCGGCCAGGACGGCGCCTCGCTCGACGGCGACGTCCTCGGCGTCGACGCCTCCAGCGACCTCGCGGTCGTCGCGGTCGACCCCGCGCAGGTCCCGAGAGGCGCGAAGGCGCTCAGATTCGCCGACTCGCGCGCGGTGCAGGTCGGCGACCTCGCCGTCGCGATCGGCAATCCGTTCGGGCTCGACCGCACCGCCACCGAGGGGATCGTGTCCGGCCTCGGGCGCTCGATCCAGTCGCCCAACGGCTTCGCGATCGACGACGTGATCCAGACCGACGCGCCGATCAACCCCGGCAACTCGGGCGGCCCGCTGCTCGACGACGGCGGCAACGTGATCGGCGTCAACTCGCAGATCGCGACGGCCGGCGTGGCCGGCAACATCGGCATCGGCTTCGCCGTCCCGTCGAACACCGTGCGCCAGATCGTGCCGCAGCTCGAGAAGGGCGAGCCGATCGCGCGGCCGTGGCTCGGCGTCACGACGACGCCCGCCTCGCCCACGCATCCGGACGGGGCGCAGGTCGCCGACGTCGTCCCCGGCGGCCCGGCGGCGCGGGCCGGCGTCCAGAGAGGCGACGTGATCAAGCGCATCGCCGGAAGCGTCGTGCTGGGCCCGCAGGACGTCGCGCAGGCGATAGGACGCGACAAGCCCGGCGACAAGGCCGACGTGGTCGTCGACCGCGGCGGCCACACGCAGACGCTGCACGCGACGCTCGGGAAGCGACCCGCGCGCATCCCGTGATCTGGTCGGCGCATCGCCGTGGCTGGCAAGGACGCAGGGAGCGTGGCCTGCTTCGCAGGCGAGCGACCGAGGACGTCGACCAACGGCTTCGCCGTCGGTGCCCGCCCGGCGAGGTGCTGACCAGATGAGCTTCGCCGCTCCGCTCGTCCTGCTCGCGCTGCTCGCGCTTCCGCTGCTGCTGCTGTGGTACGTCCAGCAGCAGCGCGTCCGGCGGTCCGCCGCGGCGGCGTTCGCGGCGCCGCGGCTGCAGCCGTCGGTCGCGCCGCGCCGCCCGCGCTGGCGCCGCCACCTGCCGATGCTCGCGTTCGCGCTCGCGCTCGCGCTGCTCGTGCTCGCCGCGGCGCGCCCGCAGCGGACCGTGGCGATCCCGATCGAGCGCGCCTCGATCATGCTCGCGACCGACGTCTCCGGCTCGATGCTGGCGACCGACGTGCAGCCGAACCGGCTGATCGCCGCGAAGCGCGCGGCGCGCAGCTTCGTCGACCGCGTCCCGGCCGGCGTGAACGTCGGCGTGCTCGCCTTCAACACCCAGGCGACCGTGCTGCAGAGCCCGACGCGCAGCCGTGCCGACGCGCGCGCCGCGATCGACCGCATGGCGGTCAGCGGCGGCACCGCGACCGGCGAGGCGATCGCGAGCGCGTTGACCGCGCTGCGCAACGTCCCCGGCGAGGGCGGCAGACACCTGCCGGCGGCGATCGTGATGATCTCCGACGGGGGCTCGACGTCCGGCCGCGACCCGCTCGCGACCGCCCGCGAGGCGGCGAGCCTGCACGTCCCGATCTACACGGTCGCGCTCGGCACCGACCAGGGCACGATCCGCGTGCCCGACGGCAACGGCGGGATGCGGGTCGTGCGCGTCCCGCCCGATCCGCAGTCGCTCGCGGCGATCGCGCACGCGTCCGGTGGCGAGGCGTTCACGGCCGCGACGACCGACGGCCTCAGCGCCGTCTACGGGCGGCTCGGCTCGCAGCTCGGCCACCGCGCCGAGCACCGCCAGGTGACGACGGCGTTCGCGGCCGGCGGCCTCGTCCTGCTGCTGGCCGGCGCCGGCATGTCGCTGCGCTGGTTCGGCCGCCTGATCTGACTTCAGTCCATTGACCGAGCACGAGAGGAGCACCGACCCGATGCCCGACGACCTGACCGATCCGACCGACGACCGCGCCACGCGCCGCGAGGATCCGCGCGACACGCTCGAGGAGGCGCTGCACGAGATCAAGCGCGTGATCGTCGGGCAGGACGCGATGCTCGAGCGCCTGCTCGTCGCCCTGCTGGCCGGCGGCCACGTGCTGCTCGAGGGCGTGCCCGGCCTCGCGAAGACGCTGACCGTCAAGACGCTCGCGCAGGTGCTCGGCGGCTCCTTCAAGCGCATCCAGTTCACGCCCGATCTCGTGCCGGCCGACCTCGTCGGCACGCGCGTCTACCGCCCCGACACCGGCAGGTTCGAGACGGAGCTCGGCCCCGTGTTCGGCAACTTCCTGCTCGCCGACGAGATCAACCGCGCGCCCGCGAAGGTGCAGTCGGCGCTGCTCGAGGTGATGCAGGAGCAGCAGGTGACGATCGGCGGCGAGACGTTCCCCGTCCCGCACCCGTTCCTCGTGCTCGCGACGCAGAACCCGATCGAGTCCGAGGGCACGTACCCGCTGCCCGAGGCGCAGGTCGACCGCTTCCTGATGAAGGTCGTCGTGGACTACCCGACGATGGGCGAGGAAGCGGCCGTCGTCGACCGCTCGCTCGGGCGTCCCGCGCCGCTGCGCGAGCGGCTCTCGCTCGACGAGCTCGAGCGCTTCAGAGCGGCGACCGAGGCGGTGCTCGTCGACCGCGAGGTGATCGCCTACGCGGTCGCGCTGGCCGACGCGACGCGGCGGCCGGAGCGCTATGGGCTCGAGGACGTCGCGTCGTTCATCGAGTTCGGCGCCTCGCCGCGCGGGCCGATCGGGCTCGTGCAGGCGGCGCGCGCGCTCGCGCTGCTGCGCGGTCGCGGCTACGTCGCGGTCGCCGACATCCGCGACCTCGCGCCCGACGTGCTGCGCCACCGGCTCGTGCTCTCCTACGACGCGCTGACCGAGGACGTGACGGCCGACGAGATCCTCGAGCGCGTGCTCGCGACGGTCGAGGAGCCGCCCGCCGACCACCTCGCCAGCCGCCGGACGACCGCCGCCTGAGGACGATGGCCGCGCCGCCTCAGAGCCCGCCGCCCCTGCGCCCGCCCGCCGCGCGCCAGGGCCCCGGGCCGCTGCCGCACGGGCTGATCGCGGAGCTCGACCTCGTGATCGCGCGACGCGCCGCCGGGGCGCTGCCGGGCGACCGGCGCGCCGCCGGACTCGGCGCCGGCACCGAGCTGGCGCAGCTGCGGCCCTACGAAGTCGGCGACGACGTGCGGCAGATCGACGCCGCCGCGACCGCCCGCACGGGCGTACCGCACGTGCGCCTGCACGTGCCCGAGCGGACGTTGACGACATGGCTCGTGGTCGACGCCTCGCCGTCGATGGCGTTCGGGACGGCGGACCGCCTCAAGTGGGACGTCGCCGAGGGCGCCGCGCTGGTGCTCGGCCGGCTGGCGGTGCGCCGCGCCGGGCGGGTCGCGCTGATGACGTTCGGCGCAGGACGGCCGCGGCTCGTGCCGCCGCGCGCCTCGAAGCCGGGCGTCGTCGCGCTGCGGCGCGCGTTGGCGGAGGGCGTCGCCCCGGACGGCCGCCCCGACCGCCACGCGCTGGCCGACGCGCTGCGCGGTACCGGGCGCGTCGCGACCCAGCCGGGGCTCGTCGTGCTGATCTCCGACTTCCGCGACCAGGACGGCTGGACGCGCCCGCTCGGCGCGCTGCGCGCGCGGCACTCGGTGATGGCGATCGAGGTCGGCGACCCGCGCGAGGCGGCGATCCCCGCGGTCGGCCGGCTGTCGCTCGTAGACCCGGAGTCGGGCGCGCGCGTCGAGGTCGACACCTCGCGCCGGCGCGTGCGCGAGCGCTTCGCCGAGCTCGAGGGGGAGCGCCGCGCTCAGGTGACGCGCGAATTGCGGCGGCTCGAGGTCGAGCACGTCGCGCTGTCGACCGCCGGTGACTGGCTGCAGCAGCTGGGGAGACGGCTGCGGTGATGTCTGGTCGGCGGATCGTGGTGGCTGGCAAGGACGCAGGGAGCGTGGCCTGCTCACGCAGGCGAGCGACCGAGGACGCCGACCAACGGCTTCGCCGTCGGTGCCCTCGCGGCGAGGCGTCGACCAGATGAGCTTCGCGAGCCCGCTGTTCCTGCTGGCGCTGCTGCTCGTCCCGCTGGCGCTCGCGGCGCACCTCGCGAGCCTGCGCCGCGCGCGCAGGTACGCCGTCCGCTTCCCGGCCGTCGCGACGCTCGTCGCGGCCGCGGGCCGCACGCCGGCGTGGCGGCGGCAGCTGCCGATCGCGCTGCTGCTGGCATCGATCGCGGTCCTCGCGCTCGCACTCGCGAAGCCGCAGCGGACGGTGGCGGTGCCGGTCGATCGGGCGTCGATCATGCTCGTGACCGACCACTCCCGCTCGATGATGGCCGATGACGTGAACCCGACCCGCCTCGGGGCAGCGAAGCGCGCAGCGAACACGTTCCTCGACCAGCTCCCGCCCGGCGTGCGCGTCGGCGTGACGACGTTCTCCGACGTGCCCGACGGGACGCAGGCGCCGACGCGCGACCACGCGCTCGTGCGGCAGATGGTCGACGCGCAGATCGCCGACGGCGGGACGGCGACCGGCGATGCGCTGCAGGTCGCGCTCGACACGCTCGAACGCGAGCCGAGAGGCAGCGACGGCAGACGGCCGCCGTCGGCGATCGTGCTGCTGTCGGACGGCGCCACCACGATCGGCCGCGACCCGGTCGGCGTCGCGGTGACGGCACGCGAGCTGAAGGTCCCCATCTACACGGTCGCGCTCGGCACGCGCGACGCGACCGTCCCGAACCCCGGCTTCGGGCCGCCGCTGCTGTCGGTGCCGCCCGACCCGGAGACGCTGCGCCGCATCGCCGAGGCCTCCGGCGGCCACGCCTACTCGGCGCAGGACGACCAGCAGCTGTCGACGATCTACAAGACGCTCGGCAGCCAGCTCGGCACCCGCGACGTCGAGCGCGAGGTCACCGCCGCCTTCGCCGCCGCCGGCCTCGTCCTGCTGCTCGGCGCCGCCGCAGCGTCGACGCGGTGGGCGGGGCGGCTGCCGTAGCGGCCAGCAGCGCAGACCCGCGCAAGCCGTCGTACACGAGCGATAGGTTTGCCCAATGGGCGATGCCAACGACGACGCCATTGACCTCTCCGTCGAGGAGCTCGAGCCCAGCGATGGTGACGGCATCACGATCGAGAACAGCCTCGACGACGCAGAAGGCGGTGACTTCAGCTACATCCGTCCCCCCGATCGGCGCCTCATCACGCAGCCGGTCGATCTTGCGATCAGCCAGCTGGTCGCCCAGGTCGGGGACGGCCATCTCCATCTCAGGCCGGTCTATCAGCGCGACTATGTCTGGGACAACAAGAAGGCCAGCAAGCTGGTCGAGAGCCTGCTGATCAACGTTCCCATCCCTGTGTGTTATCTCGCGGAGGAGTCCGACGGAACCCGTTCCGTGATCGATGGCCAGCAGCGACTTCGTTCGCTTGTCCGGTACCTCGACAATCAGTTTGCGCTTACCGGCCTCGATGTGCTGAGCGAGCTCAACCGCAAGCGCTTCCACAAGCTCAGCGACCGGCAGCAACGCCTGATTCGCAATCGAACGATTCGTTGCATCGTGATCAGCGACGACTCGGACCCCGACATCCGGTTCGACGTCTTCGAGCGGCTCAACACCGGATCCGTTCCGCTGAACGCACAGGAGCTTCGCAACAGCGTCTATCGAGGCTCTTTCAACCAGGCTCTGCGCGACATGGCCACCGAGGCAGTGTTCCGACAGTGCCTCGGCAACCGCAGCGATCTGCGCATGACGTTCGAGGAGCTGATCCTGCGGTTCCTCGCGCTGGATGAGCGCTTTTCCGCCTACCGGCCGAGTCTGAAGCGCTTCCTCACCGAATACATGCGTGACCATCGCGACCTCGGCGCCGACGACCTCGCTGACAAGCGAAAGCGCTTCTTGCTGACTGCGGAGAAAGCGCGTGCCGTCTATGGAGAGCTCTGCTTCCGACGTGCCGGAGTGGAGGGCGACGAGTGGCACTGGCTGTCAACCCTCAACAGCGCGATGTTCGACGTCGTGATGCTTAACTTTGCGCGCGTCGATGCCACGCCTGCCGCGTTCAAGCGAAAGGCCGCGAAGATCGAGCAGATGACAGCTGAACTGACGCTCGAGGACGAGGACTTTCAGGATGCCATCTCGCGTGCGACGGGCGACCGGACGCGGCTCCGTACCCGAGTGCGGATCTTTGCCGAGCACCTCCGAGAGCTTGGCTTCGACTCTGGGCTCTCCAGCCTCGCGGCCGACTGAGGGCAATGCTGCACTCGCAGGCGTGGCGCGACTTCATTGTCAATCTGAGGGAGGCCACACAACTGCTGCGCGCTGATCCTGCAAGTGCCGGTGCTGCACGCCACAGCTTCCCCTCAAAGTCCGACCTCGCGCTCACCGCAGCCTTGACGAAAGGCTGCGTGATGCTGACGAGTGGGCGCCTGCAAGGCTGCATCGAGTCTCAAACGCAGGAGTTCCTTGAGCGGATCGATGAGAGTGGTGTTATGGTCGATTCACTTCCCGAGGATCTGCGTGGTGCGCTCTGCTCACAGTACTTTCGCGGCAAGTCTACGCTCAGCTCGGCGGATACGATCGAGGTTCACAAGACCTATGCCGCCCTGTGGATCTCCGGCACAGTACTTCCGGCAGGCCTGCTCAAGACCGACTCACTCCCAGACGAGATCTGGAACCCGCGGCCGCACCGTGTGCGAAAGCTCATGCGCCGCTGCGACATCGATCTCTTCAGTCAGATCCAGCGTGATCATGGCAGCAGCTATTTGGAAGACATGAGACGCTACGTGGACGAGTTGATCGACTTTCGCAACGCGGTCGCGCATGGCTCCGAGGTGTTGCTGTGGACAGCTGGTGACGTGCTCTTCCGCATGCGGTGGGCAACCCGACTTGCGCGTACCTGCGACCGGGCCCTCGGTCAGAAGCTCGTTGAGATCACGGGAGACGGCTGGTGAGGCGGCGCCAGCCTCAGGTGACGACGGTCCAGGGCTCGACGCGCGAGCTGGTGACGAGGCCGGCGGCGGTGTAGGGGTCCTCGGCGGCGAACGCGTCGGCGTCGGCGGCGTCGCGGAAGGCGAACAGGCCGCCGCTCGGAGGGACGCCGGTCGCGCTGGCGATCACGAGACGGCCGCTCTCGTGGTAGCGGGCGATCAGCGCGAGGTGGCCCTCGCGGTGGGGCGCGCGGCGCTCCGTGATGTCCGGGACGTACTCGTAGACGAGCAGGTGCAGCAGCTCCGACATGGCGCGGAGCCTAGCGAGCGTCGTGCTCGCGCGCCGCTCAACTCGCCCCCGCGGCCGCCGATCACCGGGGCGATGGACTCGCCTGCCCCCCCGGCGCCGCGCGTCACGCTCGGGATCGCCACGTACGACCGCGACACCTACCTCGCCGAGGCGATCGCGAGCGGGCTTGGGCAGGCCTACGACGACTTCGAGCTGCTGGTGGTGTGCGACGGCTCGCGCAACCCTGCGATCGACGCCGTGCTCGACGGCTTCGCCGGCGACCCGCGCCTGCGGGTCGTGCGCCACACCGAGAACCGCGGGATCGCGGCCGCCTACGACACGATCTGGCGCGAGGGCCGCGGCGAGCTGATCGCGATGCTCGGCGACGACGACGTCTGCCTGCCTGACCGCCTCGCCCGCCAGGCGGCGATCTTCGACCGCCACCCGGACACCGGCGTCGTGCACGGCGACGCGCTCGTGATCGACGGCGCCGGCGCCGTCACCGGCCGCTGGGACTCGCGCGACTTCACGCCGGCCGAGCTGGTGCACGCGTTCTTCCGCTCGCACAACCACCTCGTCGACCCGACGCGGATGGTCCACCGGCGCGTCTACGAGGCGGTCGGCGGCTACGACGGCAGCTACCCGATCGCGCAGGACCTGCACTTCTGGCTGCGCGCCGCGCGCGACTTCCGCTTCCGCCACGACCCCGGCGGGCCGCTGACCGGCTTCCGCCGCCACGGCGCGAACACGTCCGACGAGTCGGCGCGCGCGCAGGAGATCGCCGACGTCGAGCGCGCATTGGAGATGGCGCTCGACCTCTATCCGCTGCGCGAGCTGGTGCCGGAGCTCGACTGGGACGTGCTCGACGCGCGGGACGCCGAGTGCCAGGCGTGGCTGCGGCTGGCCGACGCGCTCCAGCGGCGGCGGCTGCCGCTGCCCGCGCTCGCCGCGCGGGTGCGCGAGCGCGCGGCCGCGCTGCCCGCACCGGCGCCGCGACGGCTGCGCGGCGCCGGCGCGAGACGCCTGCTGATGACGGCGTTCGGCTGGAACGACGCGGGCGGCGGCACGCTCGTGCCGCGGCTGGCCGCGAAGGAGCTGGCGCGGCGCGGCTGGGACGTGACCGTCTTCCACGCCGCCGTCACGCAGCTGCCCGACGCCGGGCCCTACCACGTGGCCGAGTGGGAGGAGGACGGCGTGCGGCTGCTCGGCGTCCACAACCGCCGTCACGGGCTGTGGGACCGCCTCGACCCGCTGCGCGAGCTGGACGATCCGCCGATCACGGCCGCCTACGCCGCCGCGCTCGACCGCCTGCGGCCCGACGTCGTCCACTTCCACAACCTCCACAACCTCGGCGCGGCGCTGATCGACGCGACGGCTGCGCGCGGGATCCCGTCGTACTTCACGACGCACAACTACTGGCTCGTCTGCCCGCGCGCCTACCTGCAGACCGGCGAGGCCGCGATCTGCGCCGGCCCCGGCGACGGCGCGCGCTGCGCCACCTGCGTCGGCGGGCGCGACCCGGACGGGCACCGCCGCCGCTTCGAGCAGATCCGCGCGCGCGTCGCACGCGGCGTGACCGCCGTGCTGGCCGTCTCCGACGCCGTGCGCGAGACGCTCGCCGCCTGCGGCTACCCGCCTGAGATGCTCGACGTCGTGCGCCAGGGGATGCCGCACGACGGCACGATCTGGGAGCAGCTCGGTCGCGACCGCGTGCCCGGCCGAGCCGGCGGGCCGGGCGCGCCCCTGACGGTTGCGTTCGTCGGCTCCGCCTACCCGCACAAGGGCCCGCAGCTGCTCGTGGAGGCGGCGCAGCTGGTCGCGGCGCCGCTGCGCGTGCAGGTCCACGGCGAGCTGCCCGACGCGTTCCGCGACGAGCTGCTGGCGCGCGACGCGCGCGGCGTGGTCGAGCTGTGCGGCGCGTTCCGCCCCAGCGAGATGGCGCGCGTGCTCGCCGGCGTGGACGTCGCGGCGCTGCCGTCGGTGTGGTGGGACTGCGCACCGCTCGTCGCCGCCGAGTGCCGCGCCGGCCGCGTGCCGCTGCTCGTCCCCCGCCTCGGCGGGCTGGCGGAGGCGGTCCGCGACGGCGTCGACGGGCTCGCCTTCGACGCGCTCTCGGTCGACGGCCTCGCGGCGGCGCTGTCGCGGGTCGCGACCGAGCCCGGGCTGCTGGAGCGACTGCAGGCGGGGATCGCCCCGCCGCGCGCGTTCGCGGCGTACGTGGACGAGCTCGAGGCCCATTACGCGGGCGAGCGGCCGGGGCACGAGCGCGCGGTCGCGCAGCCGAGCCGCGCCGATGGCGGCGTGACCGCGTCCGAGCCGCAGGAGCCGCACGCCGCGGACGGCGGCGCGGCTTCGATCGAGCGGCTCGCCGTGCTGTGGCGCGGCGACGTCCCGCCGCCCCCGCTGCCTTGCCGCGTGCAGCACCTCGCGCCGCCGCACGCCGCCGACCCGCCGCTGCCGCACGTGGCGCACGTCGAGGTGCGCACGTCATGGCCGCCTGACCAGCGCCCGGCAGCCGCCGGCCGCCTCGTGCTCGCCCAGCCGGCGGGCGCCGCGCCGCCGGACGGTCCGCTCGCGGACGGCGTGCAGCCTGCCCTCGGTGTCGCCCCTGGCCCGCTCGCGGACTGCGTTGACGAGCTGTGGGTGCCCGGCGAGCCCGCGCGTGAGGCCGCGCTCGCTGCCGGCTGCGACGCCGCGCGCGTCCGCGTGCTCGACCTGGCCGACGGCGACGGGGTCGCCGCGCGCCTCGCCGCGCTCGCCGCCCGCCCGCCGCGTGCGGCCGACCCTGCGTTCGCGCCGCCGCGCGAGCTGGAGGAGGACGCCGAGCTGCGCGTGCTCGCGACGCCCGCCTGGCGCGCCGTGCCGGGCACTGGGGACCCCGACCCGCTCGCAGAGCTGCTCGCGCAGTGGTGTGCGGCGACGACCCCCGCGTCGAGCACCTGCCTCTACCTGCTCGCCGACCCGGCCGCGGACGGCACGGCGCAGGAGCTGGAGGCGCGCGTGCTCGCCGCCGCGGCGGCCGCCGGCGTCGACCTCGAGGCGTGCGCCGACATCAACCTGATGGTCGAGCCGCTCACCGCCGAGCGCGACGCGCGCCTGCACGCCGCGATCCCGCTCTACGTCCCGCTCCACCCCGCCTGCGCCGGCCACGAGCGACTCGCGCGCGCGACTGGCGGCGAGATCGTCCCGCTGGCCGGCGACGGCCTCGCGCGGCGCCTGCGCACCGCCATACGCACGGTCCCCGCGCCCGCCTGACTTTCAGACGACCTCTTAGAAGGGGGGATTCTTGTTATAGAGCCCGTATTCCGCGCTTCGTACTCGAACGCGCCGAGCACGAGCTGCCCGACGCGGGCTGAGCCGGCAGCTCAAGCCGAGCCGCGCGCCGTCGATCACCCGGGACGTGAGCCCCGTGACGAGTGCCGCGGCGCCGTCGGCGATCGTGCCGTCGCTGTTCAACGACCCTGCGTTCCACATGCTCAACGGGGCCGCGGGGATCCTGCTGGAGCACTCGGAGGCCGGGCACCCCGTAGGGGCGCTCGGCGGTGCGCTGCTCGATGACGGCCGATTCGTCTCGGGCCGCAGCGCGCCGTTCGGCGGCGTCGACCTCGTGCGCGAGCGCGAGACCCCCACGCGCATCGGCGCGCTGCTCGACGCGGCGCTCGACCGCCTCGCCGAGCTGGGCGTTCGCGACGTCACGCTGCGGCTGCCGCCCGCGTGCCACCACGCGTCGTTCGAAACGGTCGTCTTCGCGCTGCTGAACCGCGGCTTCGCGGTCGCCGAGGCGGACCTCGCGTTCCACGTCGACCTGCGCCCGCTTGCATCGACCGACGACTACCTCGCCGCGCTCAAGCCGCCCGCGCGCCGCGCGCTCCACCACGCCGCCGACGAGCCGTGGTCGACCGTGCAGGCGGACGCCGAGGACGCCGCCGCGTGGGATCGCGGCATCGCGCTGCTGATCGAGAACCGCGCCGCGAAGGGCCGCGAGCTGTCGCTCGACGCCGCCTACGTCGAGCGCGCACGCCGCGCCTTCCGCACGCGGATCCGGCTGCTCGAGCTGCGTCATGCAGGTCGCGCCGTCGCCGCCGCGCTCACGTACCGCGTGCGGCCGCAGGTCGAGCTCGTGGTCGCATGGGGCGACGCGGGCCACGCGCTGGAGCGCTCGCCGATGAACCGGCTCGCGTTCGAGGTCGTCGCACGCGCGCTCGCCGAGCGCGTCGCCGTGCTCGACCTCGGCACCTCGACGCTGCCCACGGCCGACGGGCGGCGGCGGGTCCCGAACGACGGACTGGTCCAGTTCAAGCGCAGCGTCGGCGCGCGCGAGCAGGTGCGGCTCGTGCTCGAGGGCGCGGTGGGCGCATGAGACGCTCCGCGTCGATCGCGACGGCGACGCTCGACTACAGCGCCGCCTACGACCCGGACGCCGATTTCGACGCCGTCTACACGCTCGCGACGGGCCGGCGGATCGCCGCCGCGCTGGCCCCGGGTGCACGCGTGCTGGAGCTGGGCTGCGCGACCGGCCTGATGACGACGCTGCTGGCGGGCGGAGGTCGCGAGCTGGTCGCGGTCGACCGCTCCGCGCCTTACCTCCAGTGCCTGCGCGCGCGCCGGCTGGCGGGCGTGAGCGCCGTGCTCGCAGACGTCGAGCAGGTCGAGCCGCCGGGCGCCTTCGACTGCATCGTGGCGACGAACCTGCTGCACGAGGCGGGGGACCCGCAGCGGCTGCTGCACCGCATGAGCGGCTGGCTCGCCGCGGGCGGCCGCATCCACGTGACGCTGCCCAACCCGCGCTCGCTGCACCGCATCGTCGCGTACGAGATGGGCCTGATCGATCGCCTCGACGCGCTCTCCGAGCGCGGTGCGCGCTTCGGCACGCGGCGCGCGCTCGACGCCGACGCGCTCGCGGCGCTCGCCGCCACAGCCGGGCTGCGCGTGACCGAGCGCGGCGGGATCTTCCTCAAGCCACTGCCGAACGACGCGATGGCGAAGCTCGACGCGGCGGTGCTCGACGGCTTCGAGCGCGCCGGCCGCCACCTGCCCGAGCACTGCGCGATGAGCTACCTCGTGCTGGCGGCGTCCGATGCCTGAGCCACGCGTCGTCGTCGGCGGCACGCCCGCCGCGCTCGTGACGGTCGACGCGCTCGGCGCCGCGGACGTGCCGGTGCGCTGGCTCGCACCGGAGCGCGGCGTCGGACGCGGCTTCGCGCCGATCCCCCGTGACGGTCGCACGCTCCAGCTCGGCGTGCGGCTGCTCGAGCTGGGCTACGAGGACGACCGCACGCCGCCGCCGCTCGCCGCCTATCGGTCCGGGACGAGCGGGCACCGGCCGTTCACGCCCTTGATCCGCAGCTGGACCGAGGCGCTCGCCGGCGAACGGCTGCGCGAGATCGCTCCACCGCGCGTGGCGCTCGACGGCGCGCTGCACGACGACTACCTCTTCACCGTGGACCTGGCCGGCGTGCCCGACGCGCTGCCGGCGGCCGAGCGCGCGGCGATCGCGGACGAGGCGGCGATCGCCGCCGCAGCGCTCGGCGACGCCGGCGTGCTCGCCGACGACCTCGGCGAGCGCTCGCTGGCGGACGCGTCGCGCGCGAATCACGGCGCCACCTTCCACGCCCGCCTGATCGAGCCGCTGGCCGGCAAGTTCGTCCCGGGCGGCGCTGACGCGATCCTCGCCGACTGGCGCCGCAAGGCGTGGCTGCCGCTGTTCTGGCCGCGCACCGTGCACGAGGCGTTCGCCGGCACGACGCCTGCCTTCCGCCCGCGGCGCACCTTCCACGAGCTGACGCCCGGCGGGGTCGGCGGGCTGATCGATGCGCTCGGCGAGCGGATCGCGACATACGCGAGCGTCGAGCGAATCGCCGTCGGGGGCCTCGCCGGCGTCAAGCCACGCGACGGCGGGCTGCGGCTCGCGTTCGAGGGCGGCCACGTCGAGGACGCCGCCCGGCCCGCACTGGGCGTCCCCGCCGCAGAGCTGCAGGCGGTGCTCGGGATCGATGCCGCGGTGGAGCGGCTGCGGACCGCGATCGCCTGGATCGAGGTCGACGAGGACGCGGTCCCGGACGGAACCGACCTCGTGCACGTGCTCGACCCCGGGAACCCGGTCGCACGCGTGAGCGGCGGCTCGACGACGCCGGCGGCCGGCCGTCGCCTGCTGTCCGTCGAGCTGCGCCACGACCAGGCGGACGGGACGCTCGCGGCGGCCGCGATCGACGGCCTGCGCGACGCCGGGCTGCTCAAGGACGGCGACCCCGTGTCGATCCACGAGGGGGCGATGGCGACGCTCCCGCTCCCGAACGCCGCGACACGCGCGCGACTGACGGCCGCACACGCGGCGCTGACCGAGCGCGCGCTCGACGCCGAGCTGCTCGGCGGCGCGCTCGCGCCCGGAGCCGACAGCCTCAACGAGCAGATCGTCCAGGGCCTGCGCGCCGCGGAGGCCCTGGCATGAGCACGACCGTCGCCGAGCTCGACGCGTACGCGCGCGACTACTACCTCGGCCGCGGCGCCGACGACCTCGACATCGAGGAGCGTCAGCAGCAGCTGAGCCTCGAGCGGCTGCGCCCGTTCCTGCACGGCCGCATCCTGGAGCTCGGCTTCGGCACCGGCGAGATGACCGCTTCCCTGCGCGCGGCCGGCTTCGAGACGGCGGTCGTCGAGGGCTCGCCGCTGCTCGTCGAGGAGGCGCGCCGCCGCCACCCGGACCTGGAGGTCCACGAGGGCTTCTTCGAGACGTTCGCCCCGCCCGAGCCGTTCGACTGCCTGCTCGCGGCCCATGTCTTCGAGCACGTCGACGACCCGCCGGCGCTGATGGCGCAGGTGCGCACGTGGCTCGCTCCCGGGGGAACGCTCGTCGCCGTCGTGCCGAACGCCGCCTCGCTGCACCGCCGCCTGGCCGTCCACATGGGCCTCCAGCAGGCGCAGGACGACCTCTCGGAGCGCGACCGGCTCGTCGGCCACCGCCGCGTCTACACGGTGGAGCAGCTCGGCGACGAGCTGACCGCCGCCGGCTTCGAGGTCGCCGCCGTCACCGGCTGGTTCCTCAAGGTCGTGCCGAACGGGATGATGCTCGACTGGCCGCCCGCGCTGATCGACGCGCTGATGGCGGTCTCCACCGAGCTCGCGCCGCAGCAGCTCGCGAACATCGCAGTCGTCGCGCGGCGACCGGACTGATCGCTGCAGCTCAGCGGCGTCTCCATGCAGCGTCGGCAAGTGCGAAGAGCATGGGGATCGTCTCCGCCGTCCCGTGGTACCTCACGTCATCGAGTCGTGCCGGAACCGAGTCCTCACCGAAGGTCGAGAGCTCCCTCACCGTCCGGTCGGCGACCTCGGATGCGACGAGGCCGTCAGCCTCCAGCCTCCGGTGGATCGCGACCGCGAGGGCTCGAAACAAGGCGTCACTCGCGAGCAACCCGCGCGCATGGGCGCCGTGATCCGGCGCCCCGTCTGCAGCCAGCAGCAGGCGCAGCAGATCCTCCAGCCGGCGCTCGCCGGCGAGCACCCGGGTATCCGCGCGCATCAGCTCGCGGACGAGCGACCGCTCGAGCTCGTCGACGAGCCGCCCGTCGACTCGGTGCGCCTGCGACTGGATCAGCTCGTAGCGAGCCGACGGCGAGGCGATGCGCTCGCACGCGGCGACGAGCGCCGCGCGCGCGTCGTCACGCGGCAGGCGCGCGAGCAGCGACTCCTGCAGCAACGCGAGCCCCCACGTACTCGCGCTGCGATACGCCGCACGATCGTATGCCTGCTCGACTGCGTTCGTGAGCGCGACGAGCACGTCCATCGCCTGTTCCGGAACGAGCGATTCGACATTGTCGGCCACGCCGAGCAGCACGGCCTCGGCCTGGCGCACCGTCAGCCCAGCGAGCACGTCGACGAGCTGCGGCTGGTCGCCGATCGCGTCGAGCACGCGGCGGATCGCCGCCGCGGCCAGCTCGCCCGGCGACAGCGTGCGCCGCAGGTAGAGGGCGAGCGTCTGCGCCTGGGCGACGGCACCGTCGTGCGTGCCTCCCGCAGGCGCCTGCGGCCCGGCCGGCGTCCCCAGCAGGTGCGTCCGCACGGCCGGGAAGAGCGCCGCCAGCGTCCCGCGCACGGCCCACTCGCGCTCGGGCGCCACCCCTGCGAGCAGCTCCCGGACGTGCGCGTGCACCTGCTGGTCATCGCGCGGTCCGAGCGACAGGCTGTCGCCCGCCAGCACGCCGATGGCGCCCGGCAGCCGCTCGTGCACGCCCGGCTCGACGAGGCGGATCGCCTCGAGGCCGAGCACGTCGACGACTGCCACGTCGTACCCGACCATCGTCAGCGTCGCCGGCAGGGCGTTCAAGAAGCGGCGCACGTGGCGCACGTTGCCGAACAGACGGGGGAAGCCGGAGCCCAGCAGCCGCGCCCAGTCACGCCCGTCGACCGCCAGATGCGCGTTCCCGCGCAGGACACGGCGGATCCCGGCGGTCAGCAGGCGCAGCAGACGATCGGGCGAGGGTGCCGGGACGTCGTGCGAGACCTGGACGACCTTCTGCAGGAACTCGCCGCCGTTGCCGTAGCGCTCGGACAGGGCAGCCTCGACGCGCACGCGGTCATACGCCAGCACGTAGGTCACGTTCGGCAGGTCGCCGACGAGCGTGACGAGCCGCATGACCTCCTGGATCTCGTCCGCCGGCAGGCGGTCGAGGTCGTCGATCAGCACCACGATCCGGTGAGGGAGCGGCCGCAGCGCTTCGCGGACGCGCTGGCGGGCGGCGAGCGCGGGCGGGCCCGGGCTCGCGCGGAGCTTCCGCCATGCCGCCACGACACGGGCAAGGATGCCTGCCGAAGCGACCGCCCGTCCGACCACCGGCACTGCCGTGAGCGGCTCGAGCACCGCGGCGTACTCGCCGACCCGGTCCGCCACTTCGGCGATCGCTCGCCGCGCGCGCCCCGTCGTGCCCGCGGCGTCGCGCAGCTCGGCGCTCATCTCCCGCAGGAAGCGCTGCACGAGCTCCTCCGTCGAGGAGAACAGCCACGGGTCGAAGCGCAGGACCACCGCGTCATCCCCAGCCGTGAGCTCGGCCTCGAGCAGGTTGAGCAGCGACGTCTTGCCGACGCCCCAAGGGCCGGTGAGCGCGATCACGAGGCCCTCGTCGGCCGGCGGGCGCAGCGCGTCGTCTGCCAGCGCGGAGACGAGCCGTGCGCGATCCAGCTCGTCTTCTTCGGTCTCGCCGATCGGCGCGTCGCCGAGCGCCAGGGCGAACGGCTCGCCAGCAGATCCGAGGTCGAGCGACAGCGACACCGGCGCCGTCGTCAGCTCGGGCACAGACCATGTGCCGCGCCGCACCGCCAGGTAGTCCTCGACGCTCTCCGCGGTGCGCGCCCGCCACACCGACTCGTGCACTGAACGCGACCAAGCGGGATCGCCTGGGCCGCCGTGACCGCCGCTGAACAGCCAGCCGTCACGCAGCAGCACCTGCGCGACGAGGCGCGCGCGCCGGTCATCCATCCCGAGCTCTCGCAAGTCGCCGCTCACCACCGTGGCGTCGGTGCCCTGAGCTTCGAAGCGCTCGACTGCCAGCCGCACGACGCGCATCACGTCCGCCAGCAGCGGTCGCGCCTCCGCCAGCAGCGAGAGCCCGGGGAGCAGTACGACGACGCGATCGCCGTCGACCAGCGCGAGCACGGGCATCTCCCCGAGCTCGAAGCGCACGTCGACGCCGCGCTCTGCCGCGGCGACATCGCGCTGAAGCGCGACCACGAGCGGCCACTCCCCGTCGTGCTCGAAGGCGCGGTAGGCCTGCTCCAGCACGAACTGCTGCGCCTCAGTTGGCGCCGGCATGTGACTCCCTCGGCCGCCCGTCGCGCAGCATCGCTGCTATGTAGCAGCTTGCGCCAAGCTCAGCGCCGGGCCAGCACGAGGTCGCCGGGTGCGGCGAACAGCTCTGCCGCCGTACCCACGACCAGCTCGACGTCGAGATCCTCGCCGTGCGCAAGCGCGGCCTCGACGCAGGCGACGGCGTCCCCGATGCGCTCGGGGGCGACGACGATCGCGCAGCCGGCGACCTCGCCCGCGCGCACGAGCCGGCGCGCCTCGGCCAGCACGGCGGCGATCGCCTGCGCCTCGACCGGCGGAGCGGCGACGGCCCGCCGCGGCGCGGGAGCGGCGGTGCGCAGCGCGGCCACGCGCTCGTGCAGCTCCGCGCCGGTCCGCGGCCGGCGCGCGGGCGGCAGCTCGGGCGCGATCCACAGATACGCCTGCTCGACCGCGCACGACTGCTCGTGCCCGCTGCGCGCGAGGTGGATGATCGCCTCCCAGTCGGAGATCGGCTCGGCGGACAGATCGGCCGGAGGCGCTGCCTGCCCGGCATGCGTGCAGGCGGCGGCGACGAGCTGCTCCATCTCCCCGGCCCAACCCTCGCCGTGGCGCGCCGCGACCGCGGTCGCGGCGCGACCCGCGAGGCGTACGCGCTCGCCGGCGTCGGCCAGCAGGGCGGCGGCGCGCGCCGCCAGCGCGGCGACGTCGCGCCCGCGGGCGATCTGGCCGCCGAGCAGGTCGGGTGGTGCGCCGACCATCGCGGGCGGCGGGTCGCCGAGCGCGAGCACGGGCAGTCCGGCGGCGCCTGCGTCGAGCACGGTCGTCCCGCCGGTCACCGGCCACGAGTCGAGCAGCAGGTCCGCGGCGGCGAGCTGTGGGCCGATGTCCGGCAGCGGGCCGAGCGCACGCACACGCGGGTCCTCGGGCGCGACGTCGTCGCCGGGGCCGGGCCCGACGAGCAGCAGCGTCGCCGTGGGGACGGCGTCGAGCACGGCGGCGGCGAGCACCCGGTAGGCCGGCGCGAGCAGCGCGCGCAGCTTGTAGGGGGAGGCGATCGTCAGCACGACGGGCGCGTCGGCGTCGAGACCGAGCTGCTCGCGCGCCTCGGTGCGCGACGGCAGCGTGCGCGGAGCCGCGGGCGCGCGCAGCACGCGACTGCGCTCCGGCGCGACGCCGCGCCGGGCGACCGTCTCGGACGCGTCGAACTCGTTGAGGTTGGCGACGACGTCGGCGCAGCCGACGCCGGTCCACAGCTGGTGCGAGGCGTGGTTGCAGAGGATCGTCGGCGGACGCCCGACCGGGTCCGCGAACGCGAGCGAGACGACGACCTCGTGGTTGGAGACGTGCAGCACGACGAGGTCGTGGGCGGCGGCGAGGGCGCGCAGCGCGCGGGCTCTGGCGAACAGGTCGCCAGGAGGCAGGTGCGGGGCGAACGCGCCGCCGGCAGCGGTGACCGCACGCCGCAGGCTGTCGGGTACGGGCTCGTCGTCCTTCAGCAGCAGCACGGTCGGCGTGCGCTGCGCGTCGCGCTCGAGCCAGCGCTCCAGCACGCGCCCGTGGCCGCCCGTCTCGTAGACGACGGTCGCGACGTGGAGGACGCGGCGCGGGTCCGCGGCGTCCGTGGCGCCCGCGGCGGGGTCGCCCGGCACGTGCGCCCGCCCCAGCTCGTGCAGCAGTCGTTCGAGCGGCGCGCTCGCGAGCCGGCCGGGGTGGTTGAACATCCCGTACGTGAACGCCATCCGCGCGAGCGCCGCGGCCTCCAGCGGGTCCTCGGCGCCCAGCGCACCCACCTCGAAGGCGTCGAACGCCACGCGCTGCTGCGCGATCGCGCCGCGCGCGCGGGCGATCGCCTCGCGGTTCGCAGGCGAGTCGTCGAACGGCAGGGGCAGTCCCATCTCCCCGGTGATCGGCATGCGCGCGCGTGCTTGAAGCGCCGGACGCGAGCGTGCCGGCGGGCTCGCACGCGCTCAAGCCACCCGCCGGCACGCCGATCACCTGGGCATGGACCCCTCCGGCGTCGCGGCGGGCGCCTCTCGCCGCCTGCGCATCCTCGTCGTGCACTCGGAGCTGCCGCTGCACGACCGCCACTCGGGCTCGCTGCGCCTCTTCCGCCTGCTGGAGCTGCTCGCCGGCGAGGGGCACGCCGTCACGTTCCTCGCGCGCCGCGGGCTCGGCCAGGAGCACTACGCCGCCGAGCTGACGGCGCTCGGGATCGACGTGCACCCGCTCGACCGTGCTCGCCTGCGCGAGCTGGGCGCCCACCTGCCCGGCCCGGAGCTGGACTTCGCCGAGCTGTGCGTGCGCGGGCGCTTCGACGTCGCCGTCCTCTCCTTCTACGACCTCGCCGAGCAGTACCTGCCGCTGCTGCGCCGCCACTCGCCGCTCACGCGCGTGGTGGTCGACACGGTCGACGTCCACCACGTGCGCGAGCGCCGCGGCGCCGAGCTGAGCGGGGACCCGACGCGTCTCGCCGCCGCCGAGCGCACACGCGAGCGCGAGCGGGCGGTCTACGGCGCCGCGGACGCGCTGATCGCCGTCAGCGAGGACGACGCCGCCGCGCTGCGCGAGCTGGCCCCGGAGGTCCCCGTGCACGTCGTCTCGAACGTCCACGCCGCGGCGCCGGACGGGCCGGCCTTCGGCGAGCGCGCCGGGCTCGTGTTCGTCGCCAACTTCGCGCACGCGCCGAACGTCGACGCGATCCTCGACTTCCACGCGACGGCCTGGCCGCTCGTGCGCGCCGCGCTGCCGGGGGTGCGGCTGACGCTCGTCGGCAGCGACCCGCCGCCCGCCGTCCGAGCACTCGCCGCCGCCGACGTCGAGGTGACCGGTTGGGTGCCGGAGACCGTCCCCCACCTCGACCGCGCGCGCGTCTCGATCGCGCCGTTGCGCTACGGCGCGGGCGTGAAGGGCAAGGTCGGCGAGGCGCTCAGCCACGGCCTGCCGGTCGTCACGACGGCGATCGGCGCCGAAGGGATGGGGATCGTCGACGGCGAGCACGCGCTCGTCGCCGACGGGCCCGCGGCGTTCGCCGCCGCCGTCGCGCGGCTGCACGAGCAGCGCGCGCTGTGGGAGCGGCTCGCCGCCGCCGGCCGCGCCCACGTCGCCGGCAGCCTGTCGCCCGACGTCGCCCGCGACGCGCTGCGCGCGCTGCTGCGCGAGCGCGTGCCGCAGGCGTTCGTGCTGGCGGTGGACGCCGCAGATCCGACAAGCCTCAGCCCCATGCTCGCCGGCTACCTCGCAGCATTCGCCCCGGACGACCCCGTCTCGCTCGTGCTCGCCGTGCCGCCCGCCGACGCGCAGGCGCCGGAGCGCGTGTTCGCCGCGGCGGCCACCGAGCTGACCCGCCTCGGCCGCGATCCCGACGGGATCCCCGACGTCGCGATCAGCGGCTGGGACGCGACCCTGCCGCTCCCGGCCAGCGCCGTGCTCCTCGACACCGAGCCGGTCCCGGTGGACTTCCGACTCGACCGCCCCGCGCCGCCCCGCCGGCTGCGCCCGACCCCGCGTGCGGCGCTGCTGCTGCACGCCCCCGACGATCCCGGCGCGCTGCGCGCGCAGCTCGACGCACTCGCCGCCGCGGGCGTCCCCGACGACGTCGAGCTCGTCGTCGCCGCCGGCGACCCGACGCCTGAGACGACTGCCGTGCTGCACGCCGCCGCGAGCGGCGCACGCATCGTGCGCACGCCCGGCGCGCTCGGCCGCTTCGCGGCCTGGCAGCTCGGCGCACTCGCGACGCGGGCCCCCCGTGTCGTCGCGCTCGCCCCGCTCGCGCTGCCGGCGCGCGGATTCCTCGACCCGCTGCTGGGCCGCCTGGCCGGCGGCGACGCGCCCGCGCTCGCCGCCCCCGCCGTCGCCGGCGCCCACGGCCTGCGCGTCGCCGCCGACGGCAGCCTGTGGCCGCGCGCCGCCGGCGCCGTAGACGAGCAGCCGCTCGACGCGCTCCCGCTGGACTGCCTCGCCGCCACCCGCGAGCTGCTCGCCGCCGGCCTGCCGGAGCTGCCCGCCGGCGAGGGCCACCGCGAGGCGCAGCTCGCGCGCTGGGCCGCCGTGGACGGCCGCGGCGGGATCGCGCTCGCGCCCGCAAGCGCCGTCAGTCGCCTCGCGCCGCCCGCCGCGAGCGTCGTGATCTGCACGCGCGACCGCGCGGACGAGCTGCCCGACGGCGTCGCGCTGCTCGTCGCGCACGGCGCGCGCGACGTCGTGATCGTCGACAACGGCTCGAGCGACGCGACGCCGGAGGCCGCCGCCGAGCTGGCGGCGCGCTTCCCCGGCGTCGTGCGCGTCGTCGAGGAGCCCAACGCCGGCCTCTGTCACGCCCGCAACGCGGGCGCCGCCGCCGCGCGCCACGACCTGCTGCTGTACGTCGACGACGACGCGCGCGTCGCCCCCGGCTGGCTCGAGCACATGGCGCACGCGCTGGCGCGCCCGGGCACGGTGAACGCGGGCGGTCCGATCTGCGCGCTGTGGCCGCCCGAGCGCCGGGCCGGCTGGCCCGGTCGCGACCTCGAGGCGCTGCTGAGCGTGCTCGACCTCGGCGACGCCGAGCGCCTGCTCGCGCCGCCCGACGTCGTCTACGGCGCGAACTGGGCCGTGCGGCGCGCGGCGCTCGACGCCGTCGGCGGCTTCGATCCCGCCTTCGGCCCCGGCCCCGGCGCCGCGATCAACGGCGACGAGGTCTCCGTCGCCTGGCGGCTGCACCGCGCCGGCCTCGGTGCGACCCGCTACGTGCCGGGCGCCGTCGCCGGCCACCGCATCGGCGCCGAGCGCGTCGAGGACCGCTTCATGCAGCAGCGCGCGCTGTGCGTCGGCGTCGAGCGCCCACGCCACGCCGTCGCGCTCGGCGACGCCTCGCGCGAGCAGCTCGTCGCCGACGCCGGCCGCGCCGCGCAGCGCCTGCTGAGCGTCCTCCCGCTGCGCGGCGAGCTGACGGTCGGGTCCGCGATGGAGACGATCGCGCGGAGCGGCCTGCCGCTCGCGGCGCAGGTCCAGGCCGCGATGGCGCTCGGCGAGCTCGGCGCATGCGTGCTGCTCGCCGGCGAGCACGAGGTCGGCGCGGGCGAGCTGTCGCTCGCGCTGCACGACGAGCTGCTGCAGGGCGCGCTCGCCCCGCCGGCGCTCGCGCGCTGAGCTCGGTCCGGGCTCGCGCAGATCTCACCACCCATGCCGGTGGTCGCGCGACCACCCGCATGGCGGCGGCGGCCGCGCTCAGGCCATCAGCGCCGCGCAGGCGTCGCGCACGGCGGCGATCACGGCGTCGGCGGCGGCGTCGGACAGCTCGGGGTGGAGCGGGAGGCTCAGCACCCCGCGCGCGAGCCGCTCGGTCACCGGCAGCGAGGCGGGCTCGCGGCCGGCGTACGCCTGCGTGCGATGCGGCGGCACCTCGTAGTGGACGAGCGTGCCGACGCCGCGGTCGGCGAGCGCGCAGCGCAGCGCGTCGCGACGCTCGTGGGCGACGACGAACAGGTGCCAGACGTGTCCGGGACCGTCCGCCGGCAGCGTCAGCCCCGCCACGTCCGCGAGCCCCGCGCGATAGCGCGCGGCGAGCGCCCGGCGGCGCGCGTTCGCCGCGTCGAGCCGCTCGAGTCTCACGCGCAGGAAGGCCGCCTGCAGCTCGTCGAGCCGCGAGTTGTCGCCGACGATCTCGGAGTCGCCGCGCGCGCGCCAGCCGTACGTGCGCAGCAGCCGCAGGCGCTCGGCGAGCGCGTCGTCGTCGGTCGTGATCGCGCCGCCGTCGCCGATCGCGCCGAGGTTCTTCGTCGGGTAGAAGCTGAACCCGGCCGCGGCGCCGAACGAGCCGACGCGCGCGCCGTCCCAGATGGCGCCATGCGCCTGGCAGGCGTCCTCGACCAGCAGCACGTCGCGCTGCGCCGCCCACGCGCCGATCGCGTCGAGGTCGGCCGGGCGGCCGCACAGGTGGACCGGCACGACCGCGCGCGTGCGCGGCGTCCAGGCGGCGTCGAGCAGCGCCGGATCGAGCCCCCAGCCGAGCGGGTCGACGTCCACGCCGACCGGCCGCGCGCCGGTCAGGCTGACCGCCATCCAGGTCGCGACCGCGGTGTACCCCGGCACGAGCACCTCGTCGCCGGGGCCGACCCCGAGCGCTCGCAGCGTCAGCTGCAGCGCGTCGAGGCCGCTCGCCACGCCGACGCAGTGCCGCACGCCGCAGTAGGAGGCGAACGCCGCCTCGAACGCGGCGACCTCCTCGCCGAGCACCCACCAGCCGCTGCGCAGGACGCGGCGGTAGGCGTCCTCCAGCTCGCCCCCGACCGCCGCGGCGCCGGCCGCGAGGTCCATGAAGGGGACCTCCAGCCGCGGTTCCGCCGGGGCGAGCGTGGCCTCAGGCACGCTCCGCGAAGGCGTCGTAGTCGCGGATGTAGTCGGCCTCGTCGAAGCGCTGCGAGGCGAGCACGAGGCAGACCGATCCAGACGAGAAGTTGTCGAGCTCGCGCCACACCATCGGCGGCAGGTAGAGCCCGTAGTAGGAGCGGTTGAGGAAGAAGCGCTCGCGGTGCGTCCCGTCGTCGACGACGATGTCGAACGAGCCCGACGCGGCGACGATGAACTCCTCGAACGCGCGGTGCGCGTGCCCACCGCGCCCCTCCCCGCCGGGGACGTCGTAGAGATAGTAGACGCGGGCGATCTCGAACGGCACCTGCAGGCCGCCTTCGATCGGCGTCAGGTTGCCGCGCGGGTCGACGATCCGCGGCAGCTCGACGACGCGGCAGCCGGTCTTGCCCTCGCGCGTGCCGGAGCGCTCGTCGGTCGCGCGCCGTCCGCCGCCGCGACGGCGCTCGACCGCGACCGGCGCGTACGGATCGGCGTGATCCGGGGTCTGGAGCGCGCTCATGTCCCGGTGATCGGCCGCGCGGCGCGCCGGTTGAGCCGCGATCGATCCGGCCAGCGGCGACGATCGCCGGATGGGGCCCGGGGTCAGGCGCGCGGCGCGATTGCGGCCAGCTCGGCCGGCCGCAGGAAGACGTGCAGCTCGCCGTCATCGACGCCGGCGAGCGCTCCCTTCCTCATGCGCACGCGCGCGCCCGTGAGGTCGAGGACGGCCTGCGCCACGGCGGGGTTGTGGCCGACGAGCAGCACGTGCTCGCCGAGGCCGGCCGCGACGCGCTCGGCGTCGAAGCGGCCGCCGTCCAGCTCGGGCGCGATCTGCACCTCGACGCCGAGCGGCGCGCACGCGAGCGCCGCCGTCTCGCGCGCACGCACGCGCGGGCTCGCGAGGCACGCGTCGATCCGCACGCCGAGCACCGCCAGCGCCGCGCCGGCCGCGCGCGCCTGCGCACGGCCCTTGTCCGTCAGCGGCCGCTCAGCATCCGGCCGGCCGTCCGGGTCCTCGGCGTCGGCGTGGCGCAGCAGCCAGAGCATCAGTCAGAAGCGTAACGATGCGGAAACAGCAGAAGTTTGGTGCGGCGAATAACCGGTTCTTGCTGTTTAGGATCTCCGCCATGCGAATCGTTGACCGGCCGAACGTCAGCGAGCCGGACATCTTCCGCACCAAGGCAGCGCGCGCCGCTTATGCGGCAGCGGCGAGGCACTTCTCCGCGGAAGACGCCCGGGCTCGACAGACGCTGCATCAGTTCACGGACGAGCTGTTCGGCGCTCCCTCCGTTCGGCGAGCGCTCGCCGAGCTGTTCCTCCAGAAGTGCGCGTTCTGCGAGTCGGCGATCGCCGATCCGACGATGGGCGAGGTGCACCATTTCCGCCCGGTGCAGGGTGCCGTGGACCCGCGCGACGGCAGCGTGAGCGATGAGCACTACTGGTGGCTCGCCTACGCGTGGGAGAATCTGTACTGGGCTTGCCGATCGTGCGTCGTGGCCGCGGGAACGCGGTTCCCCGTCGACGGACCGCGCGCATCGAGCAAATCGACGGGATCGTCGCTGGACGCCGAGCGGAAGCTGCTGCTCGACCCATGCGGCAGGGACGAGGCACCTGATGCCGCGCTCTTCTTCGACGAGGACGGTCGCGTCGAGCCGCTCCACGAGCGCGGCCAGCTCACCATCGAGACATACGACCTCAATCGAGCGGATCTGATCGACGCACGCGCGAAGGTGCTGGGCCGCGCGATGCTCGCGATGGCGTCCGGCGGACGCCTCGGTGGCTTTCTGCACGCCAGCCAGCCCTACGTGGGAGTCCTGCGGCAATTCGTCTCGCGGGTCTCGGGATCGAACGAGGGGCAAGCGTCGTCGGACCGCAGTCGCTCCGACCGCCCATCCGGCCTGACGCCGCGCCCACGCAGACGCCTCGTCCCGCTGCTCGTGCGCAGCATCGAGATCGAGAACTTCCTTGCGATTCAGTCGCTCCGCATCGATCTCCCGCCGCGCGCGGACGCCGGGCCATGGACCGTCCTGCTCGGGGAGAACGGGGCCGGGAAGACGTCGGTCGTGAAGGCGGTGGCGCTCGCGCTGATGGGCGAGCTGCGCCGGACCGTCGACCTCACGCCGGATCAAGCGCTCCACGACGACGCCGAGAGAGGCTCCATCACCGTGGACGTGGGCGGGTCCGCAGCGCCGCGCCGGATTCACTTCCGCCGCGGCGATACGCACTTCCGGGCCACCGGCGGCGACGACACGCCCGCCGTCATCGCGGCGTACGGCGCCCACCGTCCGCTCGGAGGAGCGGTGCCCCAAGAGCACGTCGGACAGCCCCGGGTCGCCAACCTGTTCAGTCCCGAGCGGCAGCTCGCCGACGCGAAGGCATGGCTGCTGAGCTGCGACGAGCAGGCCTTCAACGCCGCGGCCCGGGCGCTCAAGCGCCTGCTCGTCAAGGACGACGTGGTCCTGCGCCGAGACAGAGACGAGATTCACCTCGATTGGGACCATGGACGCTCGTCCACGCTGGACCAGCTCAGCGACGGCTACCGCTCGATGATCGGCCTCGCAGCCGATCTGATGCTGTTCCTCGTCGGGCAGTGGGGCTCGCTCGAGGCAGCCGAGGGAATCGTGCTGATCGACGAGGTCAGCACGCACCTGCACCCTCGCTGGCAGATGCGCATCGTCCAGGCGTTCCGGGACGCCTTTCCACGGCTGCAGTTCATCGTGACGACCCACGACCCGCTGTGCCTGCGCGGGCTGCGGCGCGGTGAGGTGATCGTCCTGCGCGAGACGCGTCGCGGTCGGGTGTCGGCGATCACCGACCTGCCGGACGTGAGCGGGCTGATGGTCGACCAACTGCTCACATCGGAGCATTTCGGGCTCAGCAGCACGATCGACCCCGAGCTCGAGCGGACGTTCGAGGAGTACTACAAGCTGCTCGCCGACCCCCAGCGCGATGCGGCTGCCGAGCAGCGGCGGAAGGAGCTTCGCGCGCTGCTCGCCGAGCGCCGGCAGCTGGGATTCACCCGTCGCGAGGAGATGGCGCTCGACGCCGCCGACGAGTACCTCGCCGGCGAGCCGAACATCGAGGACGAGCCGCGCCGCAGGCTGAGAGAGGACAAGGCGCGCCGGGAGATCCGCGAGATCTGGGCGCAGCACGGACTCTGATGCGCCGCGTCGAAGCACCAGATTGCCCTGAGGTGCTCGCGGGGGAGGAGTCGCTGGGCGCGCGTGAGCGCGAGCGCGCGATCGCGTTCTTCGCTGACGAGGCCAACAGAGACAGAAGATTCAGATTCTTCAGCGCGTACAAGCATCGCGACGTCTGCCACGCGCTGGCGGCCGCGTTTCACGGCAAGTGCGCCTACTGCGAGAGCTACTACGCCGCGACGCAAGGGGACGAGGTCGACCACTACCGCCCCAAGGGCAGGATCCGCACGCCGACTGGGACTGAGCGGCCCGGGTACTACTGGCTCGCGTCGACCTGGGACAACCTGCTGCCAAGCTGCAGCGACTGCAATCGCTGGCGTTGGAAGGACGACCACGAGGGAGCACGCATGCTGAGCGGCAAGGCGGAGTGGTTCCCGCTCGCCGACGAGGCGGCCCGCGCACGCCGTCCCGGCGACGAGGTGCACGAGGACGCGCTGCTCCTCCATCCGTACTACGACGACCCCGACGAGCACCTCGAGTTCGTGGACGAGGGCGTCGTCCGCTCCGCGCCCGGGAGAGACGGCCGTCCAAGCGCCCGCGGCGAGGAAACCATCCGCGTGCACGGCCTGCGCCGACACGGACTCGTCACCCACCGTCGCACCCACCTGGAGCGCGTCTTGAAGCAGCTGAGAGGCGTGCTCACAGCCGAGCGCCGTGCGGCAGAGAACCTCGACGACGAGGCACTGCGCATGGAGCTCGAAGCGCAGCTGACGGAGCTGCGGCGCTTCGTCGATCCGACGACGCCCTATTCGACGATGGCGCGCCAGGTCATCGCGCGCTGGAGACCGTGATCGCGGCGTGGCGCGGCAGCCAGGGCATCAGGTCGCGGCCGCGGCCGCCTCAGCGGTCAGCTCGGCGCGCCGGGCCGGGTCCTGGAACGGCGCGGGATCGCGCAGGTAGGCGGCGATCACCTCCAGCTCGCGCTCGCTCGCCGGGCCGTGAAGCGCTTCGAGCTGGCGGTCGTCGAGCACCGCCAGCGACACGAGCCGCACGCCGGCGGCGTCGGCGCGGCGGCGCGCCTCGGCACCGCGCTCGACGAGCACGACGACCGCCTCGACGCTGACGCCCGCCACGTCGCGCCGCGCCAGCTCGGCCTCGAGCTGGCGGATCGCGATCTCCTTCGAGTCGAAGCCGGACACGAGGTCGTCGACGAGCGCGACGCGGTCGCCGGGCTGGAAGCCGCCCTCGACGAGCGCATGGCTGCCGTAGGAGCCCAGCTCTCGCTCGAGCGCGGCGACGTCGCGCACGTTCGGCAGCTTGCGCGTGTAGCCCATCGACAGGCCGAGCTTGTACGCGAAGCCGGCGGCGAACGGGACGCCGGCGGCCGCGAGGCCGACGAGCTGCGTCGCCTGCGACAGCTCCTGCACGATCAGCTCGGAGCCCGCGTCGATCAGGAAGCGGAACAGCTCGGGGTCGGCGGGCGCGTCGCGGAAGTTCACGTAGAACGGGCTCCACGCGCCCGACATCAGCTCCCAGCCCTCGGGCCGGTCGCGCAGCCACGTGCGGATCACGCCGGAGGCGTAGAGGCGGCGCACCAGCTCGCCTGCCAGCTCGGCCTTGCGCTCGTCCCAGCTCACGCGGCGAGCCTATCGCGCGCGGCAGGCGGCGGGCCGCCCGGGGCCCCGTACGGGGCGCGGCGTCCGGCCGGGCGGGGACCCGCGCGGCGCAGACGGCCGGCCGCATGGCAGCATGCCGGCCGTGCTCGCGATCGTGCTGACGGTGATCCTCGCCACCGCCGTCGGCGTCGCCGTCGAGCGCCGCGACAACGCGGCCGCGCACGCCGCGCGTCTGCTCGTGCTGCGCACGATGCTGTGGGCGCTCGTCCCGTTCGTCGCGTACGTGAACATCGCGCGCGCGCACCTGTCGGTCGACGCCGCCCTCTCGATCGCGATCGCGATCGTCGCCGTGCTCGCGGCCGGCGCGATCGCGTGGCGGCTCGGGCGCGGGCCGCTCGCGCTGCCGAACGCGACCGTCGGCGCGTCGATCGTCTGCACGATCCAGGCGAACACGGCGTACTTCGGGCTGCCGCTCGTCGCCGCGCTCTTCTCGCGCGCGCAGCTCTCGCAGGCGGTCGTCTACGACGGGCTCGTGTCGCTGCCGATGTTCGTGCTCGTCAGCTTCAGCGTCGGCGCGCGCTTCGGCCACGCCGAGGACGCCGGGCTGCGGGCGCAGCTGCGCGCCGCGCTGCTGCGCAATCCCGTGCTGCTCGCCGTGATCGTCGCGCTGCTCGTGCCCGACGCGTGGGCGCCGGAGGTGCTCGTGGCGCCGTCCCACGTCGCGGTGCTGGCGCTGCTGCCGCTCGGCTTCTTCGTCGTCGGCGTCACGCTCGGCGACGAGGCGAAGGACGGCATGCTGCGGATCCCGCCGCCGCTGACGCCGGCGATCGCGGCCGTCGTCGTGCTGCGGATGGCGTTCGTGCCGCTCGTGCTGGTGCTCGCGGGGCTGTTCCTGATCGACGTCCCGGCGCCGTTCTACCTGATGGCCGCAATGCCGGTCGGCGTCAACACCGTCCTCGTCGGGCACGCGACCGGGCTCGACCTGCGCTTGACCTCCTCGAGCATCGCGTGGGCGACGACCGTCGCGCTCGTCGGCATCACCGTCCTCGCGCTCGTGCGCGCGCTCGCCTGACCGCGCCCGCGACGGCTCTCCTATCCGTCCGTTTCTTGGACCGTCGGCCAAGGTCGAGGTTACGCTTCTCGTCCGTGTGGCGATACCGGGGCGAAGAGGCGTCCCCCACGCTGAAGTCATGCCTTTCCTCCCTCCCGCGCCACCGACCCCGACCGCTCCAGCGGTCGGCGGACCGCTGCTGCTGACTGGGGCGACGGGCTTCCTCGGGATGGAGCTGCTCGCGCGTTACCTCGAGCGCACCGAGCGGACGGTCTACGCGCTCGTGCGGGCGCGCGACGACGCGCAGGCGCAGGCGCGGCTGCGCGCGACGGTGGAACGCGTCGTCGACGCGCCGGGCCGCTTCGACCACCGCCTGCTGGCGATCCGCGGCGACGTCGCACAGCCCGGCCTGGGAATCCCGCGCCGCAGGCGGCTCGCGCTGGCCGCTGCGGTCACGGAGATCGTCCACGCAGCCGCGTCGGTGTCGTTCACGCTGCCGCTCGCGGAGGCGCGCGAGATCAACGTCGAGGGCACGCGGCGGATGCTGGAGCTGGCCGAGCTGTGCATGGCGCACGGCCGCCTGCGGCGCTTCTCCCACGTCTCGACCGCGTACGTGGCGGGCACCGCGACGGGCAGCTTCGGCGAGGACGACCTCGACGTCGGCCAGGGCTTCCGCAACACCTACGAGCGGACGAAGTGGGAGGCGGAGGGGCTCGTGCGCGCATACGCCGAGCGGCTGCCGATCCAGGTCTTCCGCCCGAGCATCGTCGTCGGCGAGCAGACGACCGGCTGGACCGCGGCGTTCAACGTCATCTACGCGCCGCTGCGCGCGTACGCGAAGGGCGCCGCGCTGCCGCTGATCCCGGGCCGCCGCTCGGCGCCGGTCGACGTCGTGCCGGTCGACTACGTCGCAGACGCGATCTTCGCGCTCGCGAGTCGCGAAGAGGGCACCGGCGCCACCGGGACGTACAGCCTCGCGGCCGGGCCGCAGGCAAGCACGGTCGGCGAGCTGGTGACGCTGTCCGCGCGCGCGTTCGACCGCCGGCGGCCGCTCACGCTCCCGCCGGCGCTCTACCGCCGCACGCTGCATCCGCTGCTGCTGCGGCGCAGCCGCGGCGCGCGGCGCCGCTGGCTCCAACAGGGCCCGGTCTTCTTCCCCTACTTCGCGCTGCGCGTCCGCCACGACACGATGCGCACACAGGCGGCGCTGGCGCCGGCAGGGATCGCGCCACCGCCGCTGCCGGACTACTTCGAGCGTCTCGTCGACTTCGCGGAGGCGGCCCAGTGGGGTCGCCGCACGCTCAGTCGCGTCGACGCTGCGGGCTCGGCGCGGAGGCGGGCGGCGTTGGCGGCGTCGCCCGCTCCGCTCCGTGAGCTGGGGGCGCTGCGGGCCGGATGACGGACGGCGCCGGCGCGAACGGCCGCGGCCGGGTGGCGCTCGTGCTGCCGGGCGGCGGGGCGCGCGGCGCATACGAGGTCGGTGCGCTGTCGGTGCTGCTGCCGGCGCTCGAGGCGCGCGGCGAACGCGTCCAGCTCGTGTGCGGAACGAGCGTCGGCGCGATCAACGCCGCGCTGCTCGGCTCGCTCGCGCACCTGCCGGCGGAGGCGCAGGCCGAGCTGGCGCTCGAGCGCTGGCGCTCGCTGCGGCGCGGGGACGTCGTCGCGCCGCTGGTCGGCACGGGGCTGCCGCTGCAGCTCGCGCGGCTCGCCGGCGACGCGCTGCGGCTCCCGGGCGTGCGCCGCGGGAGCCTGCTCGACCCGCGCCCGCTGCAGCGCTTCCTCGAACGGCGCATCGACTGGGACGGGCTGCACCGCAACGTCGCCGACGGCTTCGTCGACGCCGTCTGCGTGATGGCGACGCAGCTGGCCTCCGGCAGCCCGGTCGCGTTCGTCGAGGCGTCCGCGCCGACACGTTTGGGCGGGTGGGATCCGGTTGGCGCCGACTTCCCCTACGTGCACGTGAAGCTGGCGCACGAGCACGTGCGCGCGTCGGCGGCGATGCCGGTCGTGTTCCCGGCGGTCGAGGTGCGCGCGCCGGAGGAGGCGCGCGGCTTCTACACGGACGGCGCGACGCGCCTCAACAGCCCGATCAAGCCGGCCGTCGAGCTGGGCGCCGACCGCGTCGTCGTGATCGGCTTCGAGCCGCTGCGCCGACCGCAGGGCGCGTCCGCAGCGGCGCCCGAGCACGTCTCGCCCCATCTCGTGGACGTGCTCGCGAACATGCTCGACGGCCTGCTCGTGGACCAGGTGTCGGACGACGTCCACCGGCTCGTCGCGATCAACGCCTTCTTCGCCGAGAGCATCGGCACCGGGACCGTGCCGTCCGCGCGCGCCTACCGCACCGCGCGCGGGCGACGGCCCTACCGGCGGATCGCCTACGCGATCGTGACGCCCGAGCGCCCGCGCGAGCTCGGCCGGCTCGCGCTCGAGACGTTCGCCAATCGCTACGGCGGCGTGCGCGCGGCGACCGCGCCGCCCGACCTGCTGCTGCTCGGGCGACTGCTGCGCGGCGGCACGGACGCGGGCGGCGACCTGCTGTCGTTCCTGTTCTTCGACCCTGCCTACGTCGAGGCGCTGATCGAGGCGGGCCGCCGCGACGCGCAGCGCTGGCTCAGACGCCACCCGACCTTCTGGTGCAGCGACGGCGCCCACGACTTCGACCTCACCGCCGTCCCCGACCCGAGCGCCCAGGAGGCCGCCTCGCTCGACGAGTGGCGCAGCCTGCGGCGGGGGTGAGTCAGGCGGCGTAGACGTCGGCGGGCGTGACGAGGCGGATGCGGTCGGGCTCGGCTTCGGCGAGCTGTCGCATGCGGTCGGTGAAGCCACCGCGCGAGAAGAACCAGTGGCGACGGACCCGCTCGGCACCGGGCACGGCCTGCTCGAGCGCCGTCAGGAGCACCTCCTCGCCGTAGTCTAGCGGCGCGTTCGTCCACTTGCAGCTGCCGGTCGCGACGACCTCGCCGCCCGCGCCGACGGCGACGACGTCGAGCTCGCGTTCCTCGGTCACCCGCGGCCCGACGCGCACCTTCCCCCACCACGCGCCGACGTCATGCGCAGTCGTCTCGTGCCGTCGCACGTGCTCGCGGCAGATCCGCTCCCAGCAGGGACGAGAGACGAACGCGTCGAGCTGCGGGAGCACGGTCGTGCGCAGGTGGCGCTCGGCGTCCGCGCGCGTGCGCAGGCGCGAGCGGTAGGGCTCGACGAAGCGGAACGAGAAGTCGAGGAAGCCGTCGCGGATCGCATAGCTCGTGCGCTTCGATCTCGGGCTGGCGGTGGCAGGCCGGCGCTGCTCGACGAGCTGGAGGCGCTCCAGCACTGCGAGGTGCTGATGCGTCTGGGCCGTGTCGAGCCCGGTGAGCCCCGCGATCTGGCCGTTGCGCGTGGCGCCGCGCGCAATCGCGTCGAGCACCGAGAAGTACTGCCGCGGTTCGCGCAGCTCCTGGCGCAGCAGCAGGTCGGCCTCCTCGTGCAGGAAGCCGTCGCGGTGCAGGATGCTCTGGAGGATGTTGTCGGCGAGCGGGCGCTCGTCGGTGAAGCGCGCGAGGTAGTACGGCATCCCGCCGCAGACGGCGAACGTCCGCACGCGATCCTCCGGTGAATAGCCGGGCGCGAACAGCGCGGCGGCGCGGTGGTCGAACGGGGTGAGCTGGAGCTGGCCGTCGCGCCGCCCGTACATCGCGCCCGCGAGCACGTCGTCGCGGAAGAACGACACCTCGCTGCCGGCGATCACGAGCACGAGCGGCAGCGTGCGGCCGGTTCTGCGCCACCACGCGTTGAGCAGCGTCGCAAGCTCGCGCTGCCGCGCCGCGAGGAACTGGAACTCGTCCAGCACGACGATCGTGCGCTCGCCGGTCGACGCGAAGCGGGCGATCGCCGCCAGCGCGGCCGGCCAGCTCGTCAGCGGCTGCTGCGCGAGCAGCTCGTCGTCGCTCGCGAGCGCCAGCTCCTGCGTGAGGTTGCGCAGCTGCACCGGCTCCGTCGTGTCGGTCGCCTCGAAGTACAGCGCCCGCCGGCCCTCGGCGAAGCGGGTCAGCAGCTCGGTCTTGCCGACGCGCCGACGTCCCCACAGCACGAAGAAGCGGGGCTCGCGCGCGCTCCACAGATCCTCGAGCGCAGCCAGCTCGTCGGTGCGGTTGAGGAACTCCACCGCACCGACGCTATCAGATTATTATAGATAGACCTATATTAGCTAGATCTATAATGTTTCCTGCCGGCGCTCAGCGGTGGCGTCTGGCGTGTCTTGTGTGCTTGGGCTTCGGCTTCGGCTTCGGGCCGAGCGTCAGCTTCACCTTCGTGCCGTCGGCGCCGACGCTGCCGGCCTTCGGCTTGGAGGAGCTGACGACGAGCGCGGGCAGCCTGCCGTGGCGCGGCCTTCTCGGCTTGGTCACTCTGCCGAGCGCGCAGTGGGCGCTTCTCAGCGCCTTCGCGGCTCTCGTCAGCGACATGCCCTTGAGCTTCGGGACCTTGCACTGCGTGACGGTCCACGTCGCAGTCGCCGGCGACGGGTCCGTGACGATGCCCCTGGGCGACTTCGCGCGCACGGCGAACGTGTGCCTGCCGCCGTTCACCGTGTACGTCGCCGGGCTACTGCACGGTCCGAATGCGGCGCCGTCGAGCTGGCACTCGAACGTGGCGGGGAGCGGGACGTCCGAGCGCGTGAACGTGAAGGTGGCCCTTCTCGATCCGGTCGAGCTACCCGGCCCGCTCGTGATGCCCGTGTCGGGCTGGCGGATCTCGTCGAGCGCGGCCGCCGCGTCGATGCGCCCGCCGGTCGTCGTCTTGCCGGCGAGCGAAGCGAGCGGGTGGACCGTCGCGAGCAGCGCCGAGCGCACCTGCGCGACCGACGCCGACGGGTTGAGCGAGAACAGCAGCGCCGCCGCGCCGGTCACGTGCGGGGCGGCCATCGACGTGCCGTCGAGGAAGCCGTAGCTCGTGCCCAGGCCGACCGGCTCCACGCACGTGAAGCTGATGTCGTCGAGCCAGACGCCGTCGGTCGGGCTCGGCGCCGGACCGGCCGTGTAGCTGAAGGCGAGCTGCAGTCTGCCGCCGCCGGCGACCGCCGAGTCGTCGATCGAGAGGAAGAAGTTGCCCGATCTCGTCGCCCCGCCGGCGGCGCCGATCTCTCTCCCGTCGAGCATGGCTCTGTAGCCGTACGTCCCACCGCCGACCGACAGCACGCGGCTCTGGTTGATTCTGCAGGACTTGAGGCCGGCGGGCAGGGTGACGCCGACGGACGTCGACTCGCGGACGCTGTCGGCGACCGGGGTCGCTCCCGGCGAGTCGCTCATCCCGAAGGACGTCAGCGGCGGCTCGTTCGTGCGCGCGAAGCCGCCGTCTCTGCCGGTCGCCGTCCACTTCGACGCGAAGTCGTCGACCGTGAACGTGTCGTTCACCGGCGTCAGGTACGGATAGGTGCTGAGGATCTCCGTCCCCGGCGCTCCGACGTCGACCGAGCTCGCGCCCCAGTCGGAGAAGCTCGCGAGGCCGTCGGCCTGATCGGTCGCGGCGACGCAGACGACGTTGTCGATCGCGCCGGCGATCCCGGACGTCGAGGGATCGTAGCTGCACGGATAGTGCGGGACAGCATCGTTGTCCTGGCTGTCGTTGCCGGCGGAGATCACGAACAGCACGCCGGGATTGGCGGCGAACGCGTCGCGCACCGCCGGGTTGAAGCTGGTGCCGCCGAGTGACATGTTCGCCGCGCGCGCGCCGTGCGCGCCGGCGTAGTTGATCGCGAGGATCTGCGAGGAGGACGGGCAGCGCGTGGCGCCCGCCGAGGGCGAGAAGGCGCAGACGCGCAGCGGCATGATGCGCACGTTCTGCGCGACCCCGCTGATGCCGATGCCGTTGTTGCCGGCGGCGCCGATGATGCCGGCGGTGTGGACGCCGTGGCCGCCGTCGATCAGGTCGTCGTCGGTGGGGTCGCCGTCGGTCGTCGGCGCGTCCGCGTTGCTGCCGACGAAGTCGGCCCCGTGCGAGCCGTCGGCCGGGTTCGTCCACACGACCGGAGCGAGGTCCGGGTGCTCGAAGCGGTAGCCGGAGTCGATGTCGGCGACGACCGTCGAGGGCGTGCCGCGCGTGCGATCCCACGCGGCGAGCGCGTTGACGTCTGCGCCGGGGAGCGCGCCGCCGAAGCCGTTGATGCCGAGGCCGAGGTTCTGCAGCCCCCACTGCTGGCCGAGCAGCGGATCGTTCGTCGTCGCGTGGAGCACGTCGTACGTGTCGCGGGTCGCAGTCTGCACGGACGGGTCGGCACGCAGCGTGGCGATCGCGTCGGCGACGCTCTGGCCCGGCTCGGGACGCAGGAGCTGGAAGCGCGGGTCGCCGAGCGTGCGCACGAACGCGGCGTTCGCGTCGTCGCGCGCCGCGAGCCGGTCCGCGCGCGTCGCACCGGAATCCCACACGACGATCACGCGGCCGGGCACGGCGCCCGGCGCGGTCGGCGTCGCCGGCGGAGCGGACGACACGGGCTGCTCCTGCGCGGCGAGCGCCCCGGACGGGACGGCGAGCGCGCCGGTCGCCGCGAGGGCGAGAGCGAGAGCGAGAGCGACGGAGCGGACGATGCGAGCGGATCCGAGGCGGTGCGGCACGGGGGCGTCTCCCGGGTCGACGGCGGGCGGACGGCAGGCTATTGCATCCGCGCACGGCCGCGTGCGCGTCACGGCAGGTGTCGTACCGCGAACGCGCCGCGCATCGAGGGCGCGCGTCCTGGGCCTGACACGATCGGCGCGACTGGGAAACGCGCTCGTCTAGCATCGAGGGATGCGGATCGAGCGATGGAAGGTTCTCCTGCTCGCCCTCGCCGGCCTGGCGCTCTCCGCGCCCGCCGTCGCGCAGGCCGAGCCGGTACAGCAGTTCAGCTTTCAGGTGAAGAACATCAAGTCGGGCGGGCGCTTCACGTTGATCTTCAACGCGCGCACGTTCGACACGACCGGCGGCGTGCCACCCGCGCCCACCGCCAACTACCTGCGCCTGCCGGCGGGCGCGGCGCTGCGCAAGGAATTCCTCAACAAGAGATTCTTCTGCAACGGCCCGGCCCTGCGCACGGCGATCGACGTCTACGACTTCAGCGGCGTGCCGTTCACGAAGCGCGTCATGAACCTCAAGCCGTTCATCAGACAGCTCGCGCGCAGCAGAGACAGGCTCGAGCACAAGCAGCTTGCGAACGCACAGGCGTGCGATCGCGGGCGGATCGGCTTCGGCACGGTCAGAGTCGACGCGCGCCAGTCGTTCCCGACGATCACCGACGTGATCCGCGGCACCTTCGCGACGTTCTTCAGCCGCGGGACGGCGCCGGGCGCAGTCGCCGGCTTCACCGTCCTCGGGGCCGCCGACGAGGACCAGCCGATCGTCAAGAGAAGATCGTTCGAGGTCATCACCGGCGTCCACGTCGCGATCAATGCGAACTTCTTCAACGACCCCACCCCGGACGGCCTCTACGGCTACCGCCTCGATCTGCCGCCCGGCAACGTCAACGGCTTCAAGGTCAGCATCGCGGAGCTCAACGCGACGACCACGGGCCTGTCGCTGCTGAGAGGCGAATGCCTCAAGACGAACAGCAGAGGCAGATGCGTCAAGCGCCAGAGAAGAACGGTCTTCTGGTTCAACACGCCGCCGTGCCCGCCGTCGGGCTCGCTCAGCATCCAGGAGTTCTTCTCCTACCCCCCGCCGCTGCCGAGCAACACGGACACGATCCGGCTCGCCTGCCCGAAGTTCATCCCGTAGCCCGCCTGCCTGCCTGCCCGCGCGTCGCGTCGCTCAGTGCGACGTGATGCGCGGGAGGACGCGGTCGAGCCACGCCGGCACGTGCCAGGTGCGCTCGCCGAACAGGCGGATCAGCGCCGGCAGCAGGATCAACCGCACGATCGTCGCGTCGAGCAGCACCGCGACCGTCAGGCCGACGCCGAACTGGCGCGTGTTGGTGACGGGCGAGAGCGCGAAGGCGAGGAAGACGGCGGCCATGATGAACGCCGCGCCGGTGATGATCGTGCCGGTCTTCTCGAGCCCGTAGTGGATCGCGCCCTCGGTCGTGCCGGTGCGCTCGCGCCCCTCGAGCAGGCGCGTGATGAGGAAGACCTCGTAGTCGATCGAGAGCCCGAAGATGATCGCGAACAGCCCTGACAGGGCGATCGCGTCGAGGTAGCCGGGGCCGCCCAGCAGCGGCGAGCTGCCCTGGAAGCAGATCACGAGCACGCCGACCGACGCGCCGACCGTCACGAGGTTCAGCAGCACCGCGCAGAGCGCGAGCACCGGCGAGCGGAACACGAGCAGCAGCACCAGGAACGTGACGAGCACGAGCGCGCTCACGAGCGCCGGGAAGCGCGCGTTCGTCGCCGTGTCGAAGTTGTCGAGCAGCACCGCCGGCCCGCCGACGACCGCCGTCGTGGCGCCGATCTCGCGCGCCGTGCGGTCCATCTCCCGGCGCAGCTGTCTCGCGAGCGCGACGCTCGCGGGGTCGAACGGGCCGGCGTTCCCGACGACGACGATGCGGGCGGTGCCGGCACCGCCCGCGACGTTCGTCACGAAGCCGGTGTTCGTCTGCGCCTGCGCGTCCGCGCCCTGGAGCGCCGCCAGCACGAAGTAGCCGGAGCCGATCGCTCTGCTGACGTCGGTGCCGCCGCGCCGCAGCGCCGCCTGCTGCTGGTCGGCCTGCGCGCGCACGCGCACGACGCCGCCGAGGATCCGCTGCACGCCGACGCCGAGCTGCGTCGTGCCGCCGACGGCGGCCTGCAAGCCGTCGGCGAGCGCCCGCGCACCGCCGCTGCCGTTCGGCCCGTCGAGCAGCGCGTTGACGCCGGCGTCGAGCTGACCGAGACCGGCGCTGAGCTGGCCGTTGCCGGTCGCGAGGCGGTGCGCGCCGACCGAGGCCTGACCGAGCCCGTCGGCGAGTCTGCCGGTGCCGTCCGACAGCTGGCCGAGCGCTCTGTGCAGCCGCGTCGTCGCGCGCGCGATCCCGCGCGTGGCGAGCGCGTTGGCGTCCTGCGTCGTGCTCGCGGTCGACAGGTTGAGCGCAACCGTGCCGAGCGTCTGGAGCGCGTCGGCGACGGATCTGAGCGCGCTCTGCACGTTCGGGTCCGCCGCCGCCGCCGGATTCGACGCGGTCGCCGACCCGAGCGAGCGCAGCGCCGCCTGCACCGAGGACTGCGCGCTCCCGAGCGGGTTGATCAGCTGCTCGTCGGCGGTGCGGCTCGCCTGGTCCAGCGAGTCGCGCAGCACGTTCACGTTCGTCTCGAGCTTCTGCAGCCCCGGCTGCGCTCTCACGAGCGCGCCGTGCAGGCGGCGCGCCCCACCGTTCGTCTGCGCGATCCCGTCGGCGAGCTTGCGCGACGCCGGCGCGGCCGCGCGTGCGCCGGCGGCGAGCTGGCCCGCGCCGCCGGCCAGCTGGTCGATCCCGGCGACGAGCTGGCTCGCGCCGCCGGCCCCGGCGGCGAGCCCGTCGCGCAGCTGCGAGGTGCCGTCCGCGGCGCCGCGCAGGCCGTTCTCGAGCTGCCCGAGCGGGCTGCCGGTGCTCAGCGCCTGCGTCGTGAGTCTGCGCAGCTGCTGCGTTCTCTGCAGCAGGACCGCCGGCCCGAGCACCGCCTTGACGCCGGGCAGGTGGCTGACGCGCTCCTGGAAGGCATCGATCGCCCGCAGCCGCTCGGTCGTCGTGATCGGGCCGGGCGTGCGGAAGTCGACCTCGAACGGGGCCGCCCAGCCGGCGCCGCGCGCGCTCTGGAAGCGCTCGAAGCTGAGGCGGGCCGGGTTGTCGGGCGGCAGGTTCGCGATGTTCGGCGGCCCGGTCTTGAGCCCGATCGCCGGCGCGGCGAGCAGCAGCAGCGGCAGCAGAACGAAGAAGGCCGCGGCGCCGGGCCGGCGCAGCGCGCGCTCGGCGATCGCGACCCACGGGCTCGCGGTGCGCGCGCCGCCGAACTGCCAGCGGTTCACGTTCGTTCCCAGCAGGGCGAGCAGCGACGGCATCAGCAGCAGCGCCACGAGCACCGCCACGACGGTCGCGACGAACAGGCCGAGCGCCGAGGAGACGAGCAGCGCACCCGGCGCCAGCACGAGCGCCGTGAGCATGCCGAGCGCGAGCGCGGAGCCCGCGAACAGCACCGTGCGGCCGGCGTGCGCGGTCACCTCCTCGACCGCCTCCGGCACGCTGCGCCCGTTGGTGAGCTCCTCGCGGAAGCGCGACACCATCAGCAGCGAGTAGTCGACGCCGAGCGCGAGCCCGATCATCGCGACCAGGTTCAGTGCGAGCGCGTCGATCTCGACGGCCGTCCCGATCGCGCCCATCAGCGCGGTGCCGACTCTCGTCACGATCAGCCCGCTGATCGCCGGCACGAGCGCCGCGAGCGGGCTGCGGAAGATCAGCAGCAGCATCACGAACAAGATCGGGAGCGCGATCAGCTCGCCCTTGTCGAGCGCGTCGAGCGAGGTCTGGTTGATCGCGCGCATGAGCGGCGCCTGCCCCGTCAGCTCGATCCTGAGCTGGCCGCTGCGGTGGCGCGCGAGCACGTGCTCGACGGCCGGCGTCGTGTCGTCGAAGATCTGCCGGAACGACTTGCGCACCTGGATCGACAGCAGCGCCTGGCCGGGCTGCTCTCTCAGCACGCGTCTGCCGTCCTGCGACCACGGGCTCAGCACCTCGACGCCGTCGATCCGCTCGAGCTGGCGGACGATCGCCGGCCCCTCGCCGTCGACGACGTGCTGCGGGCCGATCAGCAGGATCGCCATCGCGAGCGTGCTGCCGAACTGCTGCGTCGTGAGGTCCGCCGCGCGCGCCGAGTCGCTGCCGGGGATCCTCAGGTCCGTCTCGTGGATCTGGTCGCGCGCGCCCGACGCCGTCAGCAGCGCGATCGCGAAGACGACGGCCCACACGCTCAGCACCGCCACCGGTCGCCGCGCGGCGAAGCGTCCCAGCCACCTCACGCGGACAGCGCCTCCTCGTGCCTCACCCGATGGCTTATACCTAGGGCGGGGGACCGCCTGCGCAGCTACGCACCCTGAGATCGCCGGTTGCGAACCCCCTGGTTCGCACCCTGAGAACCTGTTTCAAGATGAGGCCGAGGCGGATGGCGCCGGATCGTGATCGATCCCGCCCGCCCTCGCCGCACGCGATGTGAAGGCGCAGCAATGCTGCGTCGAACATCGCGGGTGGCGAACCGGCGCCGCGAGACGGTGCCAGCCGGCCGGCAGTCATCTTGAAACAGGTTCTGAGGCGACCGCGCCGCCTCACATGCGGAAGACGGGCGCGCGCCGCTCGGCGAGCGGGGCGTTCGCGCACGCGCCGAGCGCGAGGCCGACGACGCGACGTGTGTCGAGCGGGTCGATCACGCCGTCGTCCCACAGGCGGGCCGTCGCGTAGTACGGGTGGCCCTGGGCCTCGTACTGCTCGCGCAGCTGGGCGCCGACCTCGGGCTGGCCGACCTCGGTCATCACCGTCGCCGCCTGCTCGCCGCCCATCACGGAGATGCGCGCGTTGGGCCAGGTCCACAGGAAGCGCGGGTCGTAGGCGCGACCGCACATGCCGTAGTTGCCCGCGCCGAACGAGCCGCCGACGATCACCGTCAGCTTCGGCACGCGCGTCGTCGACACCGTCGCGACGAGCTTCGCGCCGTCCTTCGCGATCCCACCGGCCTCGTACCGGCGGCCGACCATGAAGCCGGTGATGTTCTGCAGGAACAGCAGCGGGATGGAGCGCTGGTCGCACAGCTCGACGAAGTGCGCGGCCTTGAGCGAGGACTCGGAGAAGAGGATCCCCTGGTTCGCGACGATCCCGAGCGGGTGGCCGTGGACGTGGGCGAAGCCGGTCACGACCGTCGTGCCGTACTCGGCCTTGAACTCGTGGAAGCGGGAGCCGTCGGCGATGCGGGCGACGATCTCGCGCGGGTCGTAGGGCGTGCGGGAGTCGGGTGGGACGGCGCCGTAGAGAGTGCTTTCGTCGACCGCGGGCGGCTCGGGCGTCGCGCGTGCCCACGGCGCCGCCGGCTTGGCAGGGAGCGTGGCGACGATGCTGCGAACGATCCTCAGGGCGTGGTCGTCGTCGTCCGCGAGGTGGTCGACGACGCCGGAGGTCTTGGCGTGGAGCGCGCCGCCGCCCAGCTCCTCCGCGGTCACCTCCTCGCCGGTCGCCGCCTTCACGAGCGGCGGGCCGCCGAGGAAGATCGTCCCCTGCTCGGCCACGATCACCGTCTCGTCGCTCATCGCCGGGACGTAGGCGCCGCCGGCGGTGCAGGAGCCCATGACGGCGGCGATCTGCGGGATGCCCTGGGCGGACATCGTCGCCTGGTTGAAGAAGATCCGCCCGAAGTGCTCGCGGTCGGGGAAGACCTCGTCCTGCAGCGGCAGGAACGCGCCGCCGGAGTCGACGAGATAGACGCACGGCAGGCGGCTCTCCAGCGCCGCCCGCTGCGCGCGCAGGTGCTTCTTGACGGTCATCGGGTAGTACGTGCCGCCCTTCACCGTCGCGTCGTTCGCGACGACGACGACCTCGCGGCCGTGCACGCGGGCGATCCCGGTCAGGATCCCCGCGCCCGGGGCGGCGCCGTCGTAAAGGCCCTCGGCGGCGAGCGGGGACAGCTCGAGGAAGGGGCTGCCGGGATCGGCCAGGCGGTCGACGCGCTCGCGCGGCAGGAGCTTCCCGCGCTCGACGTGCCGCGCCCGGGCCTTCTCCCCACCCCCGAGCGCGGCGCTCGCCTGGCGCGCGCGCAGATCGGCGACGAGCCGCGCGTGCTGGTCCTGGTTGGCCGCGAACTCGGGCGTCCCGGGCCGGGCGTGGGTGTGAAGCACCGTGCTCATGCGCGAGCCTCCGAAGGCAGCGGGTCCGAGGGTCCAGGGGACTCCTGAACCTGCGCTCGTCCCAGTGCGACGAGCGGCTCGCCCTGCGCGACGCGCTGGCCGACGGTGACGAGCACGTCGGCGACGACGCCGTCGGCGGGAGCCTGGACCGCGAGCTCCATCTTCATCGACTCCAGGACCACCAGCACGTCGCCCTCGGCGACGGCGACGCCCGGCGCGGTGCGGACGTCGATGACCGTGCCGGGCATCGGCGCCTCGAGCGAGCCGGCGGCGATCCGCGCGCCGGCGCGGTCGACGGCCGGCGCCCAGCGCGTCGGGACCCCGCCGTCGACCAGCCACACCGCGGCGCCGTCGCGGAAGACCTCCACGATCCGCGCGAGCGAGCCGGAATCGTCCGGCTCGCCTTCCACGACCAGCGCTCCAGCCCCCTCGCCCTCGATGTCCGAACCGCCGGCCGCCCACCGAGCGCCGAGCGATCCGTCCGTCGGGGCCAGCGCATCGACCTGCCCGTCCGGCCCCTCCAGCCGCATCCGCGCCGGCGCGCGGACCCCGCCGAGCCGCCAGCCGTCGCGGGCGTCCCACGGATCGTCGGAGACTGCCCGGGCCGGGTCGCCCAGCAGCGCCATCACCGCAAGCGACGCGAGCGCCGGGCCCGGCGCCGGCGGCGCGACCGCATCGCCGAGCCGCTCGATCAGCTCCGTGTCGAGGTCGCCCACCCGCACCTCCGGCCGCGCGAGCAGCGCACGCAGATAGGCGGCGTTGGTCGTCGGGCCGACGACGCGCAGCTGCGAGAGCGCGCGATCCAGTCGCGCCAGCGCGGCCGCACGGTCCGGACCGTGGGCGATCAGCTTGGCAAGGAGCGGGTCGTAGTGCGCGGTCACGTCGCTCCCCCCCTCGACGCCCGAGTCGACGCGCACGCCCGCCCCGGCAGGCTCCCGATAGGCCACCACCGGCCCCGTGGACGGCAGGAATCCATGCGCCGGGTCCTCCGCGTACACGCGCGCCTCGACCGCGTGGCCCGAGCAGCGGACGTCCTCCTGCGTCAGTCCCAGCGGCTCCCCGGCCGCCGCCCGCAGCTGCAGCTCCACGAGATCCAGCCCCGTCACCGCCTCCGTCACCGGGTGCTCGACCTGCAGCCGCGCGTTCATCTCGAGGAAGAAGAACGCCGACGGATCGTCGTGCTCGGCGATCAGCTCGACCGTGCCGGCGCCCGTGTAGCCGCAGCTCGCGGCCAGCGCGACCGCGGCGGCGCCCATCCGCCCGCGCAGCGCCGCGTCCACGACCGGCGACGGCGCCTCCTCGATCACCTTCTGATGGCGACGCTGGAGCGAGCACTCGCGCTCGCCGAGGTGGAGGACCGTCCCGTGGGCGTCGCCGATCACCTGCACCTCGATGTGGCGCGAGCGCTCGAGGTAGCGCTCGACGAGCAGGCGGTCGTCGCCGAAGGCGGCCTGCGCCTCGCGTCGCGCCGCGGCGATCGCCTCCGGCAGCGCGCCGAGCGCGCGCACGACGCGCATCCCCTTCCCCCCGCCGCCCGCGGCCGCCTTCAGCAGCAGCGGCAGCCGCTCGCCCGCGGCCCACGCGACGATCTCGTCGTCGGTCAGCGCCTCGCCCGCGAGGCCCGGCACCACCGGCACCCCGGCCGCCTCGGCGGCCGCCTTCGCGGCGACCTTGTCGCCGAGCAGCGCCATCGCCTCGGCGCTCGGGCCGACGAACGCCACGCCCGCGCCGGCGCACGCACGCGCGAACGCCGGGCGCTCGGACAGGAAGCCGTAGCCGGGGTGGATCGCCTCGGCACGCGCCGCCAGCGCCGCCGCGACCACCTTGTCGATGTCGAGATATGACTCCGCCGCCGGCGCCGGCCCGAGCCGCAGCGCGCGGTCGGCGGCGCGCACGTGCGGCGCGTCGGCGTCGGCGTCGCTGAAGACCGCGACCGACTCGATCCCGAGTCGCTGCAGCGTGCGCGCCACGCGCACGGCGATCTCGCCGCGGTTGGCGATCAGGACGCGCGAGAACACGGCGTCACCCCGGGCGGCGCGAGCGCGCGCGCGAGCCGGGGGCGGTCGGGGCGGACACGAGCACGCGGACGCTCATCCTCGGTGCCAGTCCACCGGCCCCGCCACGAGCGTGTGCGAGCCGAGCGGGCGACGCAGCACGCGCTGCGCCTCGCGTGCGGCCTCCACCAGCAGCGGCAGGTCGACGCCCGTCTCGATCCCCATCTCGTGCAGCATCGAGACGAGGTCCTCGGTCGCGATGTTGCCGGTCGCGCCTCTCGGCACCGGACAGCCGCCCAGCTCCCCGAAGCTCGACTCGAACGACGCGCAGCCGGCCTCGAGCGCGGCGAGCACGTTCGCAAGCCCCTGCCCGCGCGTGTTGTGGAAGTGCGCCGTCAGCTCGACGTCGTCGCCGAGCGCGTTGTGCGCCGCCGCGAAGAACGCGCGCACCTGGAGCGGGTTCGCCATCCCGGTCGTGTCGCCGAAGCCGATCTCCTGCGCGCCCGCCGCCACGAGCCGCCGGGCGATCTCGAAGACGCGCTGCGGGGGGACCTCGCCCTCGTACGGGCAGCCGAACGCCACGCTGATCACGCCCTCGCAGCGCAGCCCCGCCTCGCGCGCCCGCGGCAGCACGCGCTCGAGGCCGGCGAGCGACTCCTCGACCGAGCGGTTGACGTTGCTGCGGTTGTGCGTCTCGGAGGCG
>Ga0210410_10000355_pt1 | contig 54984 bp, 46 predicted proteins | sample IncBWC4MmetaG_FD_161058 | JGI IMG/M metagenome (GOLD analysis project Ga0210410, IMG submission 161058) | Forest soil microbial communities from Barre Woods Harvard Forest LTER site, Petersham, Massachusetts, United States - Inc-BW-C-4-M | ecosystem: Environmental > Terrestrial > Soil >...
CCTGGCTCGATTCTCAGAGAGCCTTGGGTATTGCAGAGAAGTGGGCGCTCACAATCTTCCACTGCCCGCTTTGTTTGATGAAGACCAAGGTAGTTCGGCCATGGATCGAGATAATCTTGCCGTCTTTGGTGACTCCCGTAAACATGTCGTAAGCATTCACGATACCCGCGGTATCGCCATATATGCGAAACGATGGTTGCCGGAAGCCGAAGCTCGCCGAGACGATGCCCTCATAGGCCTCGTTGACATGCGGCAAAAATCTGCTTGCCGTCGAACCGGTACGGCACGTAATCAAAGACCTCTACGTCCTCGGCAAGCATCTCTATGGCAGGCTGGAGGTCGCGCTGATCGAAGGCATCGGCGAACTTCTGGGTTAGGGCTTGGAGTTCCTTCACGCTCATGGTTGTGTCTCCTCTGATGAGTTAGACACACGCCGCGCCACACTGTGACAGAACTATACCGCCAAACTTGCTGACCGCCGGGCCCTGGCGAGTGGAGGCTCCCATCAGATTGTGCTCGGATGACGGGGCAAACCGGAAACCATCGCGAGCACTCGCCGCCGGCGAAAAAAACGGCCGCCTCGGCTACCACCCCGACCTCAACCCACTCCCCCCGCCACCGAAGCAGCAATGCCTGTGGAGCGCGGCGGCTTGGTGCCGCTTTACGGTTTAGGCCGCACCACCAAATCACCTTCGCAGCCAAAAATCTCCTCAACACCAACTCCAGAGCAGTGATCTAAACTACCCCCTGGGTGCGAATTAAAGTGCCGAATAAATCATCTGCACGAACATGTCGGTGCTGAGCATTCCGTGACCCCACACAGGGTCCAAATCGGCCAAAGGTTTGCTCGCCGCTATTTCGTCGGCCGATTTGCCGGCGGTCTTCAGTTTTTGCACGCGATCGCGCGCCACAACCAGCATGTCCCGATACTTGGTCAGATCGGCTTTGTTGCCCAGCGGGCCATGCCCCGGAACGATCTTGGTGTTGTTGTCGGCCAAGGGGAGAATTTTATCGGCGGCGACAATCATCCCGTCGATTTTTCCGCCGGTGCTGGCGTCGATGACCGGGTAAAAACCGTTAAAAAAAGTATCGCCCATGTGAATCACGTTGGCCTTCCGGAAGTGAATGTAGATGTCCGTGTCGGTATGCGCCGGCTGGAAATATTGCAGCATCACGATTTCACTGTTGGTCTGCAGTTTTTGGCTGGCGCTGAATGTCTGCTGCGGCAAAGCATCCGCAGGCGATGCCGGAAGGTGCAAACCCAAAAGCGCATTGTCGTGTGGCTCTGCCATGCGCGTCTTGGTGTTTTCGTGGGCCAGCACTGTGGCGCCCGCGGCGTGCAGATTGGCGTTATTGTCCGTGTGGTCGAAATGCCAGTGCGTGTCGATCACCGTCTTCAGCGGCGCATTGCCCAACCCATCGAGCGTTTCTTTCAACTTCGGCCAGGCCGGCAGAAGAAACGTGTCGACCACGATTTTGCCATCGGGCCCGTTCAACACCACAACGTTTCCTCCAGGCCCGGAAAGCAACGTGAGATTTTCCGCCAGCGGTTGCGATTGGATAGGTACACTGCCCATCTGCGCCCGGATGGCCGCGAGACGGTCGGTTGGAGCGGTTGCCGCCTGCTGCCGGAGGCCAGGAACGCCGGCGCTCAGAAGACTTGCCGGAAAAAATTGCGCCAGCAACGCGCTTCCCGCAAACCCGGCGGAATTTCGTAACATTTCGCGCCGCGTGCTTTGCTTCTCTAATAACTTCGGGCTCATCTTTGTCCGCCTTTCAAATGTGGATTACGTGCCTGATATCTTACGAGGGTATCGCGGTCCCAACAAGATCACGATCAATGACGCACATTCATCTCCGGCGCCAGGTCCATCAACATCGGAAGCCCGAAGAGTGGGAAAGTGTCCGGCGAGAACGTTACGATTTCCGTGATCAAACCGTCCTCGATTCGAAGAACGTCCAGCGCCAGCGCACGCCAGGTGGAATCGCCGGGCTGGCACACGTAAGCTGCGACCGCCGGCTGCAGGTTGGCGTGGGTCACAACGCAGTGGAGGCGACCAAATCGTTCGGCGCCGAATCCCTCTTCGACCCATAGCTTGAACATCGCTTCACGGCCTGCGGCCATGTCCGGCTGGGGCGGCATGCGGAAGGTCACGTCCGCGCGGATGATCGATTCGAAGGCGCGAAAGTCCGCCGCTTCGGTCGCCTCGACGTATTTCTTCAGCAGCTCGCGCTCCGCCGCGCTGCCATCTACGCTGGTGGGCCACGGCGGCGTGTGCGACGGCAGACGCTCGCGGAGTCTGACCCGTGCGCGCTGCAATGCGCTGTTTACGGCCGAGACGTTGATGTCGAGCAGCTCGGCCGCATCCTTGGCGGACCAGTCCAGCACGTCGCACAGGATCAAGGCCACCCGCTGCCGCGGTGTGAGGAGCTGGATTACCGTCAGAAAGGCGAGCTCGATGGTTTCGCGCATCAGCGTCAGCGCCTCCGGCGTCCTCTCCGGCGGGGTGGGTGGCTCGAGCATGGAGTCCGGAATCGGCCCTAGCCAGACGACGTCATCCGGCTGGCCGGCCCAGCCAGCGTCCGCCTCGGCCTTGGCACCGAGGACCGCCCTCCGCTCATCACGGGCAATCGCATCGAGGCAGGCGTTCGTGGCCACGCGGTAGAGCCATGGGCGCAGCGGCGCGCCTTCCTTCAGGCTGTCGCGATACCGCCAGGCGCGAAGCAACGTCTCCTGCACCGCGTCCTCGGCGTCCGGCAAGGAGCCGAGCATGCGGTAACAGTGGACCAGCAGTTCGCGGCGATGACGCTCGACATTGCTACCGAACTCGTTCACTGCGTACCTCCGTTCCATCGACGCCGACGGATCGGCGTCGATCCTTACTTGTAATACCGGAGCGGGGTCAAAAACTCATCGCGCAGTAGCGTTCCAAGTTTCCCGAACGTCTAAGAACGCTGGTCAGCGCTAGATGGCCATGGCAGCTTATATCATCGGAATGCAAAAGATTGCATCACTCGCTTCTCCAAAAAAGAGTTGTTGAGCAGGGATTTCTTGAGTTCTTCCAGGATGACGGGCAAACCGGAAGCTATCGGTTCGTCGGATTAGTATCGATAAACGTGCTTGGGGGAAGTTGCGAATTAACGAATATTCTACCAGTAGGCGCAAGAAAAAAGGCCGGAATCCTGGATTCCGGCCTTGTGAATCACCAAATGGTTGCGGGGGTCAGATTTGAACTGACGACCTTCGGGTTATGAGCCCGACGAGCTACCAGGCTGCTCCACCCCGCGTAACCACTATATCGGAGGGGCGCGTCTCCGTCAAATCAACCCAAACTTCATGCGTTGTCGTGGCGACCAATTTGCGGCTTGGGGAAAAGCGGCTACCACTCGTTATAGGGTGTGCCGTTGGAGGACGGCTTGGCGGAGTTGGAATGAACGTCAACCATTCCCGTACTTGTTTGGTCCGGGCTGAGAACCACACTGTCGAATTGCGGCACCCAGTCTTTCGCATTGGTGATCGGATCGACGGGAACTTCACGCAGATAACCGGCTTGCGCCAGGTCATCCACGGATTGCGGGGCGGCCTGCTTATCCAGGGTGTAGCTGTCAATCGCGTTGCGAAGTACCGTGAGGTCGTGTTTTAAGACCGCCTCTTTGGAGTGCAAAACAACCCGATCGTACTTCATGGCCGCTATCCCGATGAGGATCAGAATGATCGATACTACGATCATCAACTCGATGAGCGTAAATCCTGGTTGGCGCCATCCGTCTGGGCGTTTGCGCGGCGAATGCCAGCCATTTCGAATTTGAGGAAGAGTCTTCAATTGAATTCCTCTCGCGAACTACCAGTCCGAATACTTCGTGCCATCGAGCGCCGTCGCCGTCGATTTCGAGTATACGTCGAAGACGTTCTTCCCGCCCCAGCTCGTCGAATCGGGGTCATCCTGAACAGCACGCAGTCCCCACTCGGCGCGGCCGGTCATGGGATCGACGGGAATCTTTCGCAGGAAGCGAATCTTTTTATCGCTGCTGGCGCCGAGCTGCACGCCTTTCACCAGCGTTTCCAGGTCCGGCGGGTAGCCTTCGCTTCCAATTTCCACGCGGATTTGATTGCGGTCGGCAGCGTCTTTGTAGCGGTCAATCGCATCCTTCATCTCGCGCAGATCGCTCCGAAGCTCCGCTTCTTTCTGGCGAATGACGGAGTACTTTGCAATGGGCAGAGCGGCCGAGGACAGGATGAGAAGAATCGCGCACGCAATAATCAGCTCGAGAAGCGTCATACCCGCTTCCGAGGAAAGCCGTTGCGGTGGGACGTGCTTGCGAATTCGAACGTTGGGCAGCATCGCCTGAATCACCCGATTATGGCTGGACTTGCAGCGTGGCTTCGCTGGTCACCAGCGGAATCGTTTTTTGCTGCGAGTCCTTGGCATTCACCTGCACGATCGAAAGATTCGAGGACCCGGGAGCAAGTGCCTTGACGACAATTCCAAATACGGTACCGTTTCCGTTCACGCCCGGCGTGTTTGGGCGCCGCGTGGCGGAAATAATCGCCTGCCCTTTATCTTTGATGGGTTGATACACGATGGCGATTTCCTGTGTGCCCCCGGAGAGGAATCCCATTCCTCCATGCTGCACTTCTTCGATGCTGATAACCGCGGGGTTGTACTGCAAAAGGAGTGGAATGGAGAAAAGATCGCTCACATTCTCAACCACAATGCCAATCGTCTGCGTCTCCCCGGTCTTCAAAGAAAGAGTTGACGGTTCAAACCGGATTTTCGCCGGTTGATTGGCGCCAGACGGTGCAGTTGCCGAACCCGCTCCAGGAGCGGCCGCCGTTGCATTCGCAGGTGGCTGCGAGACTAGTGCGGGCTGTTGCGATGGAGCGCGAACCTCGCTCTCGCGCTTCACTTGCACGTTCGTCTCCGAGCCCGAATAGAGCCCCTGCAGGTTGGCCTTCGTCCATTCCGGTATACGCACGATGCGCGGGGTCATTACGATGAAAACTTCATCTTCCTCGTTATCAGTCTTGTCCTCCGAGAACAAGTACCGGAGAATCGGAACTTTGGCCAGGCCTGGCCAGCCATTCAGCGTTCGTGTGTCCGTCCTCTCGAATAATCCACCAAGGATGTTGGACTCGCCTTCCTTCAGGCGAATATCGTTCTCGATTTTGCGCTGGCTGATGATGGGCTGCTGGATGCCGCCAATCGTCGCCGTGCCAGTCTGCGAGGATACGTCAATGACCACCTTCAAGCTGACTTCGTGGTTCGGATGTACGCGTGGCGTAATGTCGACGTTCACGCCGACATCGAGATACGTGAACTGCGTATTCACCAACGGGTTGACAAAACCCGCGCCTCCGGTCGAGCCGACTCCCACACCGGCCTGGAAACTTCCGGTGGCAACGGGAATGCGGTCGCCTATTTTCAGCTTCGCCGTTTGACCGTCCACGGAACGTATCTCCGGGTTCTGAATGATCTTTGTGTAGGTGTCGGTCAAGACTGCGTTGGCTGTAGCACCTGGGAGCGTAACGCTGTAGTCCGCGGTACTAAGATGCTTTAGCTGGTTCAGGGTAAGAACAGTGGTAGAAGTCGGAGTCCCACCTGCGGGTGTAGTTGCGGTTCCGCCGGGATTGAATGTCACTGATGCTTGCTGTCCTGGAAGAACGCCGAGATCCCTCAGACGATCGGTCCTTGCCTGGAGCACTTCGACCTGCACGATCACCTCTGGCTTAGCTTTGTCGATATCGTGAACCATCTTCTCCGCCAGCATGATCTTGTCCGGTGTGTCGCGGACGATGATGGCATTCTGGGAGTTCACCTGCGAGAGTCGCTTCAGATCCAGCAATTGCCGAAGTCCGGTCACAATTTCCGTGAGATCCTGCGGTTGAACGGTATTCGAAAGATAAATCGTCTTTACGACCTGTTCTTCGTAGTCCCGGCGCTTCTGCGGTTGATCGGGAATCACAAAAATTATATTTTCCGTAACCGGTTTCCAGAACGCCTTGCTCTCCAAACAGACGATGTCCAGAGCTTGCTCCATCGTCAAATTGTTCAAGTCGACGGTAATGCGCCGGGCAGGGAAGTCCGGGTCATAGATGACCGTCAGGCCGGCTAGTTTTCCAATCGTGTCGAAAACGATCTTGGCATCATTCGAGCTCTTGAACGTTATGGGAGCGTGTGAGAGCGGCTTGATTTGCGGCGGCAACGCGGCCAGAGGCGGGTTGTTCAGATCAGCGGGGGGCTCAGCGGCAGCGTCATTCTCGTGATTCTTCGCCGCGATCATTTCTACCGTCTGGCGTAATTCTTGTTCCGCGATGGGGCTGGAAGGATCGATAGCCTGGGCCCTCTGGAATTCGCCTGCGGCACCCTGCAGATCGCCTCTTTTCCGCAACTCCAGGCCATGCTTGATATGCATTTCGCCGTCTTCGAATCGAATCTGGTTCAACTTGATCTTGAAGTTGGCGTTGAAGGGATCTGCTTTGACAGCTTTTTGATAGTAGGCAAGGGCGGCGTCGTAATCCTGCAGGGTTTCCGCCTTGAGACCCTGGTGGTAGTCGGGTTGACCCTTCGGGCAGCCCATGACGAGCAGCCCGACACCAATAGACAAAACAAACATTCCCCAGCGCTGCATTATGGTCTCCGAGGCCTCGACACGAAGCCTTAGCAGTTTAACACTCGGTTTAGAGGCCCGGCAAGGACGCTAAGGTTGGCTGCCCGGGATGAAATTGGCCAGTTCTGTGTCGAGAGTGACAAGACCCAGCACAGCAGTTATGATAAAAGATTGTGGCCAAGCCTGCGAAGAAAACAGAGAAGTCCGCGAAGTCCGGCGAGCAGATTGTCGCGCAGAACCGCGCGGCTTCCTATAACTACCATATTCTCGAGAAACATGAGGCTGGCCTCGTTTTGCACGGCACCGAAGTGAAGGCGCTTCGCGAAGGCAAAGCCAACATTCGCGATGCGTATGTGGAGTTCAAGCCGGGCAGCGCATGGCTTGTTAATGCACACATTGCACAGTACTTACCGGGGGGGCCGTGGAATCATGAGCCTCTCGGTTCGCGAAAACTGCTGCTTCACAGGAGCGAGATTCACAAGCTTTCCGGGCGGACCGAGGCCAAAGGTTTGACCGTGATTCCCCTGCGTATCTACTTCCGCAATGGTCTCGCGAAGGTCGAAATCGCCCTGGCACAGGGCAAGAAGTCGTGGGACCGCCGACAGGACGAGCGCACCAAGGAAGCCCGCAGGGAAGTCGAAGAATCCATGTATCGAAATCGGAGGAGATAGAGCAACCATGCAGATCACGCTGGAAACCAAGCCGTTCGCAGTACTCGAGACCGAGGCGCTGGTTTCGTATGTATTTGAAGAGACGGAGCCCGTTCAGGGCCGCATCGCGGAAATCGACCAGGCCGCCGTGGGCCTGCTGCGGAAGTTGGCGAAGAGCGGGGAGGTCACCGGTAAGACACTGGAGTTTACACTTGTCCACGCTCCTGGAGGACTCAAGCCAGCGCGCTTGCTGCTCGTCGGCGCGGGGAAGCGTGAGCAATTCAATGGCGCAACACTCCGCAAGATCGCGGGCGCCGCGTTGCGCTATCTCAAGAGCCGATCGCTGAAGAATTTTACGTTCCTTGTGCGCGAAGGCGATGCCACGGGCGAAAATGCTCAGGCTGTGGTAGAAGGCGCACTGACCGCGAATTTCGAAACGGATAAATACAAGACGGACAAGAAAAACGAAAAGAATATTGAAAGCGTTTTGCTCGCCGGCTATTCCGAAGCGGAACGCGCGGCCGGAGAAAAAGGTCTTTCGAGAGGGCGCATCATCGCTGACGCGCAGAATTTCACGCGCGACCTTGTTAATGAGCCTTCGAATAAGCTGACACCGAGGATTCTGGCCGAAAAAGCCGCGGCCATGGCACGGGAAGCCGGCCTCTCCGTCGAAATCCTGGACGAAAAGAAAATCGCCGAGCTCAAGATGGGAGCATTGCTTAGCGTTTCGCAGGGTGGTCCCGAGCCGCCGCGCATGATTGTGGTCACCTACAATCCGCCGAATGCGAAGCCGGGAGCGCCCGTCCTTGGACTTGTGGGCAAGGCCGTCACCTTCGATACCGGAGGCATTTCCATCAAACCTGCCGATGGTATGGAGAAAATGAAGTATGACATGGCCGGCGGCGCCACGATGCTCGGCGTGATGCGCGCTCTTGCGGCGCTCAAGCCCAATGTCAAAGTGATTTGCGTCGTGCCCTCGACGGAAAACATGCCCGGCGGCACGGCGCAAAAACCAGGCGACATTCAGACCGCCATGTCCGGCAAGACGATCGAAGTTCTCAACACCGACGCGGAAGGGCGCCTCATCCTTGCCGACGGCGTTCACTACGCGAAGCAACTCGGCGCCACGCATCTGGTAGATGCCGCGACTCTCACCGGCGCGATCGTCGTTGCTCTCGCCAACATCAACGTTGGCGTCTTCGGTTCCGATCAGGCTTTTACCGACAAGCTCCTGGCGAGCGCCAAAGCCGTCGGCGAAAAAATGTGGCAACTGCCCATGGACGACGAGTATCGTGAATTCATCAAGGGCAGCTTCGCCGATATCCAAAACATCGGCAGCGGAAAAGGCGGCGGGTCCATTACCGGAGCCTGGTTCATCCGCGAATTCGCCGGCGACTCCCCGTGGATTCATTTGGACATTGCCGGCACGGCCTGGAACGACGACGCCAAGCCCTGGCTCGCGAAGGGCCCCACGGGCGTGGCGCTTCGGACGCTCGTTCATCTGGTGCTTTCCTACTCTGGATAGCCCCCCACCCGCTATATTTTTTGTAAGTGCTGCATCTAAAAGACTTAGTCCTGCTGTAAACCCTTTAGATGCAACACTTACGGGCGTCCTTGCAAGTGTTGCATCTAAAGGACTTGAGTGTGGATGGTTGCGGCTAAAACCCGGCAAAACGCGGTGTTTGTCTGTAAGTGCGGATTCTAAATGGCTTAGGGAAAAATAAAGTTGAAAGCTCACAGTTGAAGGTTGAAGGGAAAACCGGAAATAACGGCGAGTAAGAAAGAGATAGCGCTGGGACGCGCCTACGGGGTTGCCGAGATGCTCCTCGACCCGCTCGGGGCAGAAGGTAGGGATCGGGCGGGAGAAAAAATTGAGAGGTCGCGGCGAGCGCATGGCTGGGAGGGCACCCTCATTCGCCAGGGCGGGGTACCGATCAAACAAAAGTATTGTACTATGTCGTTAGTAATTGTCAAGGAAATTCTAAGTCGTGTGCCTACTGTAGGATAGGAAAGGGAGGCACGCTTACAGCCCAAACAAGTTGTCAGAAAACGTCGCCTGCTCAGCGCGGAGAGAGCATCGCAGACCAAGCGCCTGGGGAGATTGGTGCGCGTGGCACGCGGGAGCGCGCCAACTTATAACGTAATTTCGTTAATCCGCGGAAGGGGCGGGCGTTGGCCAGGAATGGCAACAGCCTTTCCGCGCGGGCTGCCAGTTGCTGCCGATTCTTTCGAAACGAGGCGCCATCGTTAGGACGGTGTTGGGCCCAAGCAACGGACTGCACGAAACCGGCGGGGCCAAAGTTGTCCGAACGCAGAATCTGTTCGACGAAAACCCGAATTGGCCCTTCATATGCGTGCAGCGCATCGTGCATGGCCACGACTGCTCCATTCGAAAGATAGGGCGAGAACAGGTCGAAGTCTTCGCGCGTGCCTTCGAAAGTGTGATCGCCGTCAATCCAGAGCAGCCGGATCGGACGGTTCCAGCCCTTGGCGGCCTCACGCGAGTAGGCGCGGTGGATTTCAACGCCGTCTTCGACATGCGCCGAGCGCAACGCGTTCGTGAACTCTTCGAACGTTGATGAGCCCGGGGCAATCTTCGCGTCCGTGACGGCAGGGGCGGTGTGCGGGTCGATGGCGATGACGGGTCCCAGCCCATAGTGCGCCGCAACGGAGGCCAGCATGACCGTGGATTTGCCTTTGAAGCTGCCAATCTCAACGATCGTCCCCCGCGTCGGCACGCAAGCCGCCAGCAAACCGAGGAATCTGGCCTCGCTCTCACCAAGAAAACCGGGTGTGCGGTCCGTGAGCCGCCACGCTTTTTCGAGTTCTTCGTCGAGATCGGGTGGAAGTGAGTACATGAAGTTTGTTTTGGTGAGACTACATTTTTTCCGGGGCTTCGATTCCTAGCAGGGATAGAGCGCGCACCAACTGGCTTTCGACCAATTCCGTCAGGCGCAGCAGAAAGGCGCGCTTCTGTTCATCCGCTTCCGAAAGAATGTGGTGCTTGTGATAGAAAAGGTTAAACGCTTGCGCCAGTTGGAATGCAAATTTTGCAACAAATGACGGCTCTTGCGTGACGATCGCGGCTTCCACGGCGTAATCGAGCGAGGCGGCGCCGAGTAATAACTCCCAGAGGCCGTTTCCTTCCGGTCCCGAAAGCAATTCGCTGGCGGATTTCGCATTCACTTCGACATTCGTTGCTCCCGCTTCCGCACCCTTGCGGCGAATCCCGCGAATTCGCACCACGGCGTACTGGCAATAGGGGCCGGTCTCGCCCTCGAAGCTCAGTGCGTCGTTGAAATCAAACGCGATGATGGCGTTGCGCGTAAATTTCATGAGGAAAAACCGCAGGGCGCCAACAGCAATCGCATGCGCTGTCCGCTTTTGCTCGTCCGCGCTCATCTCTGCATGACGCTGCTCGACCTCGCTGAGCGCCGCGGCTTCCAGCCGATCGATCAAATCGTCTGCTTTCACCCCCAGGCCTTTGCGTCCGCTCACTTCCACGTACGGTTTCTTCGACTCTTCGGGCGAAAGTTCGTAGCCCATCTCCGCAGCGCAACGCGGCGTAAGCACTACCCGCTCGTACGACAAGTGAATCGAATTCTGCGCCGCATCGGAATGGCCCAACCCGCGCAGGCCCTGCGCCACAACGTCCTGAACGTACGCCTGCCGCGCGTCAATCACGTTGTAAACGGTTGCCGCCGGCTCGCCAAAGTGCGGCGCCTCGGGATCACTCTTGCCGCTCGTGGTGGCCCAAACCGTATGCTGCTCCCCGGTAATCGGCCACTTCTTGTAATGAAAGTCTTTTCCCAATAGCCCGAACTTCCAGAGCTGGTAGGCGATATCTTTCCCGACGTACGTCACCGTGCCGTTCGAACGAACAATAATCTTGTCTTGCGAAATCTCTTCGTCTCCGGTTTTCTCGGGACCCTCTGTGTTCTCGGTTTTGACTACTGACGTTTCTTTCTCTTCCCACGGCATGATCCAGCACCCCGCCATCTTCCCGCTCGCGGCCAGTTGAATCGCGCCGGACTTCTTGAGCATCTCGAACGCTGCATCCCAGAACTTCAAGTGCAAGATTTCGCTCTCGCGAGCTAGCAGGTCGTAGCGAATATCCAGCCGTGCCATCGTGCGCAAGTGGCAATTGACAATCGCGTCGGCCACAACTTGGGCGACTTCCGCGTCTTCGCCCTTGTTCTCTTCAATGGATTTCAGCGTTGCTCCACGCAGCTCACCGGCGCGGGCCTTGTCCTCCGCGAAAAAGTTAGTGGCTTTCGCATATAAGTCCCAGCAGTAGTAGTCGAACTTTGGTTCCATGGCCATCATTTTCACGCCAATGGGCGTGCGCTGCTCCATGTGCAGGAATCCGATGACCACGTCTGCCACTTGGACGCCGGTGTTATCGATGTAATTCTGAATCTGCACGCTGTTACCGGCGTGCCTCAGGATGCGCACCATGGTGTCGCCCAGCACAGCATTTCGAACATGACCGATGTGCGCAGCCTTGTTGGGGTTGATGCTGGTGTGCTCGACGATAATCTTCGCGGGCTTCGCCGTCCCGGTCGTCCCGCCTTGTGCTTCCTTGCGCGCGGCTTCCCAAAACGCCGCCCGGTCGAAATACGCGTTCAAATACCCGCCGCCTGCCACCTCAACCCGTGCAATTCCTTCGACCTTGCCAAAACTATTCGCAATCTCCTGGGCGATCTGCCGCGGCGCGCGCTTCAGTCTCTTCGCCAATTCAAAGCACACCGGGGACGCCGCCTCGCCCATCTCTATCTTCGGCGGCCGCTCCAGCGCGATAGCCAACTCCAGGCCATATTTTTCCTGGATGTGCCGTTCCAGTGCTTCGCGCAATCGGATCGTCAGTGCCTGATACACAGGTCCTCAGTGAGTGCGAAAGCCGCACCTAGAATCAAGTCAGTATAGGAGATGCGGGCGAGAGGGGTCAAAGGAGTCGCGAGCACGGCAGCCGTTTGACACTCCTGCATTGCGCCGATAGTATCAATTTGTATCCGGCGGAGAGACAATTCGGGTGCCGAAGTCCCGCCGCGGACAGCTCTTCTCATGAAACTCGCTTATTTTGATTGCTTTTCGGGTATTAGCGGTGACATGACGCTCGGCGCCCTGGTGGATGCCGGGTGCGACGTGGAACAGCTGCGCGCTGAATTGCGTGGCCTCGAAGTTCCTGGGTGGGAGCTTTCCGCCGAAAAAGTTTGGAAAAACGGGATGGCCGCTACGTACGTCAAGGTGAAAACGGAAGATCAGTCCAAACATCGCTCGTTGAGCGCGATTCTGGAGATTTTGCAGAAGTCGCGGCTGGCGCCGCAGGTCCGCGATCGGGCCGCCGCGATCTTCACCAAGCTTGGGGAAGCGGAAGCGCGTGTTCATGACGTGCCGGTGGAAAAAATTCACTTTCACGAAGTGGGAGCCGTGGACGCCATTGTGGACATCGTGGGCGCGTGCATTGGTTTTCACGCACTCGGCATCGAGAGGTTTGCCTGCTCGGCTTTGAACGTCGGCGGTGGAACGGCGAAGATGGCGCACGGGGTTTTGCCCGTGCCTGCTCCTGCAACGGCGAAGCTGCTGCAAGGGATGCCGACGTATTCGAACGGCGTGCAAAAAGAACTCGTCACGCCCACCGGCGCAGCCATCGTGGCCACGCTTTGCGATTCGTTCGGGCCGCAGCCGCCGATGAGTGTTACCGCCATCGGGTATGGCGCCGGCACCGCCGACCTTGAGGGTCAGCCCAATGTCGTGCGCATCATGATTGGGGAAAGCGCAGAAAAAACGGTCGCTGGTTTCGATGAAGAGATCGCTGTTATCGAAGCCAATCTCGACGACATGAACCCTCAGATTTACGGCTATTTCCTCGAGAAGGCTTTGGCTGCTGGTGCGCTCGATGTTTACACCACGCCGGTGCAGATGAAAAAAAATCGCCCAGGAACATTGCTCACGGTTCTTTGCAAGCCGCATGATACGAATGCGCTGATGTCACTCATTTTTGCGGAAACCACTACGTTTGGCGCGCGCACTTACCGCGCTCAACGCAGGACGCTACCGAGGGAGTTCATTAGTGTAGCGACAAACTACGGCGACGTGCGCATCAAGATTTCCCGGGTGAATGGCCGCATTTTGCACGTGGCGCCAGAATACGACGACTGCCGCAAGCTGGCCGTCGAGAAGAACGTGCCGTTGCAGCGCGTCATCAGCGAAGCTTTGCGCGCCTACGAAGCAGGCGGGAAAACAAACTAGAGATGCCAACCAATAAGCCCAAGTTCTATATCACGACGCCGATCTACTACACGAACGGCTTGCCGCACATAGGCCACACGTACTCAACGATCGTGTGCGACACCATCCGGCGGTACAAAAGGATGCGCGGCTACGACGCGCTCATGACCACCGGCACTGACGAGCACGGCGTCAACGTCGAGCGTTCCGCGAAAAAGGCCGGTGTTCCAGAATCCGAATTCGTCGCGAAGATGGCCGCGGAGTGGCGCGCCCTTTGGGACGAACTCGGCGTTCAGGGCGACGAATTCATCCGCACCACCGATTTGAAGCACGCGCACACCGTGCAATGGCTCTTCAAGCTGTTTCGAGACAATGGCTTCGTCTACCCCGGGCACTACACCGGGCAATACTGCATTTACGACAACGCTTATGTGGACGTGAAGCCAGGAGAAAACTGTCCCGATTGCGGCCGGCCCACGGAAACCGTCACCGAGGCAAATTTTTATTTCAAGCTCTCGGCTTTTCAGAAGCCATTGCTCGATTGGTACGCCAAGCATCCGGATTTTATCCAACCTGAAGCGCGCCGCAACGAAGTTCTAAGTTTCGTCGAAGGCGGACTGCGGGATTTGAGCATCACGCGTACTTCGGTTCGCTGGGGCATTCCTGTTCCCGGCGAAGAACCGCATGTTTTTTACGTTTGGTTCGACGCGCTCACAGCGTATCTCAGTGCGGTGGGCGGCCCGCAGTATGAGAAAACTGGGTTCTGGCCAGCCGACGTCCATCTCGTGGGCAAGGAGATTATTCGCTTTCACGCGGTTTATTGGCCCGCATTTTTGATGGCCGCGGGCCTTCCATTGCCGAAACAAGTCTGGGCGCATGGCTGGCTCCTGATGGACAGTACGAAAATGAGCAAGTCGCTCGGCAACGTCGTGCGCCCGCGGCCGATCGTGCATGTTCTTGGCATGGACGCGCTGCGCTACTACCTTTTGCGCGAAACTGTTTTCGGGCAGGACGGCAATTTCAGTTATGACGCGCTTGTCCAGCGCTACAACAGCGACCTGGCCAACGGGCTTGGAAATCTTGCCAGCCGCACCGCCGCGATGATCGAGAAGAATTGCGCCGGGAAAATTCCCAAGCCGGCCGCGCTCCAGCCGCAGGACACGGCGTTAGCCACGAAAGCGCAAGAGGTGATCGGAGAAGTCCTGGAGCAGTACAACAAATTAGGATTTTCACTCGCGTTGGAGCAGATATGGTCGCTCATCGCCGCCACGGACAAATATCTTACGAATGAGCACCCCTGGTCGCTCGGCGAGAGTGAAGCCGATCAGCAGCGCCGCGCCACGATTCTCTGGACCACAGCTGAAGTCCTGCGGGTCGTTACGGTATTGACGCATCCCGTTTTGCCGGAGAGCACCACCAAAGTTTGGTCGCTCCTGGGCCAGGCGGGACATGTGAGTTCGCAGGAGTTGGACGGATTGCGCTGGGGACAGCTCAAGCCAGGCACGCAGCTTGGCAAGTCCCAGGCATTGTTTCCGCGGATTGAAAAAACAGAAGCAATCGAGAGGATGGAAGCCATGGAAAACGAAGCACAAAAGCAACCCTCGCCGGTCACAGCACCCGCGACAGTGAGCACGCCGGCTGCTGGCGGCGCTGCTGCGGCAGCCGCGCCCGCCGCTGCCGAGAAAATCGGCATCGAGGATTTCGCCAAAGTCGAAATGCGCGTGGGGCAGATCAAAACAGCGGAGCACATCGTCGGGGCGGACAAACTGCTGAAACTTACCGTAGACATCGGCACGGAGATTCGCCAGATTTGCGCGGGCATCGCGCAATACTACGAGCCGGAAAAACTCATCGGGCGCAAAGTCGCCGTCGTTGTGAATCTCGCGCCGCGCAAGCTCCGCGGCGTTGAATCAAACGGGATGATCGTCGCCGCCTCGGTCGGTCCCGAGGGCCGCCCCGTCCTCGCCGGTTTCCCTGACGAAGACGTCGAAATCGGCGCGCGCTTGAAGTAGACATGTTCTTCGTAGGGGCGCAGCATGCTGCGCCCCCACACGGCAACATCTTGGCCATGGAGCTTATCGATTCACACGCGCACATCGATTTTCCGCAGTTCGCGGAGGATCGCGAAGCTATGCTCGATCGAGCGCGTGCGGCGGGCGTAACAACTCTTCTTGCCATTGGCACGGGCCCGGGACCCGAAAAGCTGGATTCCGCTCTTCCCTTAGCTGAGCAACACGACTGGATTTACGCTACCGTTGGGATACACCCGCACGAGGCGGAACAAGTCACGCCTCAGCATCTCGATCAATTGGCAGTGCTGGCCAAACATGAGAAAGTCATCGCCTGGGGCGAGATTGGCCTGGACTATTTCTACGATCACTCTCCGCGTCATGTTCAGCAACGCATTTTTCGAGAGCAGATGGCGCTCGCGCATCAGGCCAAGCTGCCAATCATTATTCATTGCCGCGATGCCTGGTCCGATTGCCTGAATCTTTTGGAAGAAGTCTGGCGGCCGACGGGCCTCGGAGGCATATTGCACTGTTTCACCAGTACGCTCGAAGACGCGCGGCGCGGAATTGAGATGGGGTTTCTGGTTTCCTTTGCGGGGAATTCGACATATCCGAAAACGCAGAACATTCGCGACGTGGCGAAAGCTTTGCCCTTGGAGAACATCCTGATCGAGACGGACGCTCCGTACCTTGCGCCGCAAGCCTATCGCGGCAAACGCAACGAGCCCGCCTACGTTGCGGAGGTGGCGCGCACGCTTGCGAGTGTGAGAAACTTGTCGCCAGAAGGACTTGCCGCCGCCACTTCGGAGAATTTTCGACGCTTCTTCGGCCTTGTCCGGCCGGCGAGCCTCGCGGCCCCAGGTTTCAGGAAAGAAATTTAGGCAGGAGACATGCCATCACGCTGCTGACGGTCAAAGAGATATTTGATCTGGTCCGCGACGACCTCGTTCTGGTCGAAGAGGAGCTTGCGCGGCAAAGCGACACTGCTTTTCCGGCGGTCTCGGAAATCACCGCGTACTTGCTCGGAGGAGGAGGGAAGCGGCTGCGGCCAGCGCTTTTGCTTCTCTCCGCCAGCTACGCAGGCCGCAAAGATCGCAGCGCGATTCGCCTCGCAGCGGTGGTCGAACTTCTCCACAGTGCCACGCTGATCCATGACGATGTCATTGACAGCGCGGGCACGCGCCGGGGCCGGCCCTCGGCAAATTCCAAGTGGGGCAATCATCGCAGCGTTCTCACCGGAGACTGGCTGTATATGCAGTCTTTCCAAATGGCGCTGGAAGAGCGCAATTTCCGGATTCTGGACATCCTCATCGATCTGACACGGAAAATGGTCGAAGGGGAACTGATTCAACTGGCGAAAATTGGCCGCATTGACGTAACGGAAGAAGATGCTTTACAGCTTGCTACTTATAAAACTGCCTGTCTTTTCAGCGGCTGCGCGCGCCTCGGTGCGGTCCTTGGCGGCCTGGATGGCCGGGAAGAACAAGCGCTCGCGGATTACGGGCGTTATGCCGGCCTGGCGTTTCAGCTGGTCGATGATTTGCTGGATTTCACGGCTTCGGCGCAGCAGCTCGGGAAACCAGTGTTGAGCGATTTGAAAGAAGGCAAAGTCACATTGCCGCTGATCTACGCGATGGAAAACGGCCATCGCGAAGCGCGCGAACTCGTGGCGCGCGTGCTTGCAGAAAAGGAATTCAACTCAGTACGGCCGGAGAAGATCGTTGCGCTGGTGCAAGATTCCGGCGCGCTGGAGCGCGCGCGAAATCTTGCGCAGGACTACGCGTGCCGCGCCAAAGCCTGCCTGAACGGCCATGCGGATTCCGAATATGCGCGGGCGCTCGCCACGCTTCCGGACTTCATCCTCGAACGCGAGAACTAAAAGAAGTTGAAAGTCGAAAAGTTGACAGTTCAAAGCAAAAACAATTTCGAAGCTCGCTGATGAGAGGTCTTCTTCCATTCAAGCTGGTTTATCACGAGCGTTATGACTTAAACCTGGGCACCCACGTTTTTCCATCGCAGAAATTCCGGCTCATTTTTGAAATGCTTCTCCGCGAAGGAGTCGCAACTAAGGAGGATTTTCTGCGTCCGGATCCCGCGAGCGATGAAGACATCCTGCGCGTCCACACTGAGGATTGGGTGCGCAAATTGAAGACTGGCTCGCTCACAGCCAGCGAAGTGATGTTACTTGAAGTGCCGTATTCACAGGAACTCGTGGAGGCCGTGTGGCTGGCCGCGGGAGGTACGATTCTGGCGGCGCACTCGGCGCTGCACGACGGTTTCGGTCCGAATCTCAGCGGCGGCTTTCACCATGCTTATCCGGAGCACGGCGAAGGCTTCTGCGCGATTCATGACGTGGCCGTGGCGATTCGAAAGCTGCAGGCCGAAGGCTCGATCAAGAAAGCAATTGTAGTTGACACGGATGTGCACCACGGCAACGGCACGGCGGCCATCTTTCGAAACGATCCTTCGGTGTTCACGCTATCGATCCACCAAGCGAACAACTATCCCGCCCATAAGCCGCCCTCGAGCCTGGACCTCAACATGGATGACCGCGCCGATGATGAGGAATACTTGGGTGTGCTGATTCCGGCAGTGCAAGAAGCGCTAGACACTTTTCAGCCGGAGATTCTTTTTTACGTGGGCGGCGCGGATCCTTATTGTGAAGATCAGCTCGGTGGATTGTCGCTGACGAAGGAAGGATTGAAGCGGCGCGACCGCCAGGTTTTCGAGGAAACGAGGAAACAGCGTATTCCCATCGTGACGACGCTTGCCGGTGGTTACGCGCGCCGCGTCGAGGATACCGTGCGCATCCATGTAAATACAATTCTCGCGGCTCGCGATGTAGCACTCGCTTTTCCATCCGCTTCCGTGGCGCGAAGCTGATAGACTCCTCACAGATTGGAATTCTTGAACCCCGATTTGTTGGCGAGGTGCCTTCATGATTCTTTCGAAAAGCACGAGTCGTATATTCCTGCTCCTATTTGCCGCGTGCTGGTTTCTAACTCCGGCAGCTGAAGCGCAGACCCCGTCGCAACCTGCCAAGAAACTCAAAATCTATATTTCCGTGGACATGGAAGGAGTGGCTGGCGTAGTGACGGCCGATCAACTGATTCCCTCCGGATTCGAATACGAGCGGTTCCGGCATTTTATGACCAATGAAACGCTGGCGGCCGTGCGCGCCGCGAAAGAATCGGCGGTGACGGAAATCGTGGTGAGCGATTCGCATGGGAACGGTGAAAACCTGCTCATTGAGGAGTTTCCCAAAGACGTGCGCATCATCCGGTCCTGGCCGCGGCACGGAGGAATGATGGCCGGCCTCGATCAGAGCTTCGACGCCGCGCTTTTCGTTGGCTACCACGCTTCCACGACGAATGCGCATGGCGTGCGGGCGCATACGTTTTCGAGCGCGCATCTGACACGCGTGGCTCTCAATGGCAATACGGTGACTGAGGGAGAATTCAACGCTTCCTTCGCCGGCGCGTTGGGCGTGCCGGTGATCTTTGCTTCAGGAGATGACGCCGCAGTGGAGGAATTGAAATCGCGGCTGGGAAAAATAGAAACTGCCGAAACCAAGAGGAGCTTGAGTTTCCATTCCGCGGAAACGCTCACGCCTGAAGCGTCCTGCGAAAGAATTGCCGCGGGAGTGAAGGCGGCGCTGAATCGCTTGCACGATTTCAAACCTTATGTGGTGAAAACACCGGTCACTCTGGAGATCAGCTTCAAGAATTACATGCCGGCGGAAATGATCAGCTACTTGCGAGCGGTACAACGCGTCGATTCACACACGATTCGATTCATCGGCAAAGACATGGCGGAAGTGTCGGACTTTGTGGATGTCGTCGACGGATACAGTCCCGATCTGGCGCCCTGAGTTGTTGAGTGGGCCTCACTACTTCGCGTTCTCCGCGGCTAGAACGCGGCGCACGCCCGCCGTCAATTCCTGCTCAAATGTATCGGGATCGAAGCCATCGGAGCGGTAGGCGATTTTCCCCTGGCGGTCTATCACGATTACGGTAGGGAAGGCACTGACGCTGAAAAGACGCTCAAGGCCATCGGCAAAAACCACCGTGGTTCGGGGCTTGGCTGCCGCCAAATAAGGAGCAACCAGATTCTCATCTTCATCGCAGTCTGCAGACAAAAAGAGAACATCCTGGGTGCTCTGAAATTCGCCAGCGACGCGCGCAAAAAGTGGTTCCAAAGCATGGCACGGACCGCACCAAGTGGCCCAGAAATTCACCACCAGAACTTTTCCCTGGGCAATTTTCAAAGAAAATGGTGTTCCGTCTGGCGCTTTACGGAGCGTGAATTCCCAAGGTTCGCGGGCGTCGGCATTCTTTTTCGTCCTGCCACTGCTGGAGGCCCGCGAGACTTCATCGAAAGTGAGCAAAAGATACTCGCCCAGCCCGATGTCTGAGCCATGAGTTAGCCGCCAGACGTTGCCCAATTTCTGCCGAATCTCCCGGCGGCTTGCGCTGCCAGCCGTCGCGTCTGCCAAGGCGAACGCTTTCGCGTACTGCTGGATCGCGGTGTTCAAATCCTTCCCCAATTCGGCGATCTCACCGAGCTGCTCGGCGGCGGTTGCGCTGGGCAATATCGCGTAGCTGGCTTCAAAATCTTTCTGGGCAGCAGTCCGGTCCTTTAATTTCACTTCAAGCCTGCCTCGCAACGACAGCACGGACGCGCGATCTCGTTTTTTTTGTGCAGCCCACTCTTCTTGTGAAACGCGCGGTGACTTTTCCTCGGGAGAACTACGTTCGACAAAATCGAGAACATGGGTTGCGTAGCTCACGGCGCGACGTAGCCCGGCTTCGTCACCTGTTTGTTCGAGAAGCTGAATGGCCAGAATGGTGATCGAGATGTCGTCAGGCCTCAGTGCGACGATGCGTTCGGCGTACTCCGTGGCGCGCGCCGTGTCGCGCAGTTGCATACTCGCTTCGACGAGCGCGCGGTAAATCTGAGGGCGCTGAGACGAGTCGCGATGATTTGCCAAGAAGGCTTCCAGATTCCGGACCAGCGCCGCGCGGTCGTTCCCGGCGCTGCTAATGGCTTGCTGCAATTCTTCCTCCGGGGAAGGTTGTTTACTTGGAATAACTGCTTTGGAAGAATTGGCGGGTGATGCTTGCGACGATGGATTCTTACTTTTGCATGTCTGACCATCCGTCTGAGCGGAGGTGCGGGAAGATAGAGCGGGGAAGAGAAGAAAGGACATCGCGCAAAGGAGAGGAAGGCGAGAGCGCATGGGAACGAATTCTAACGGGATTGCAATGAATTGTCGCTAACCAGGAACGGCTTTCTCCTGCAATTAAGAATTTGGCTTCCGAACAGGCCTAATTCGTGCGACTGATCCGAATCTCGCCCGAAACCGTGTGCACTTCCACCCGCCCGCCGCCGCTGCCCATGTGGGCACGAAGAGAATGCTTTCCCTGTTCTTCAACGACGATGGGAACGTCGGCTCGAATTTCACCCGTGACCGCCTCCGCCGAGAGCTGAAAATTCGCAGAACTTGGGACGCTAAATTGCACGGCGCCCGACATTGTCTTAAGCTCCCAGTAACTGCTCGCGCCCGGGTTTCCCTGCACAAACACGCGCCCAGACTTGGCGTGGGCTTTCACGTCTTTGGTTGCACCCACGATCTCGACTTCGCCGCTGCCGGTATCCGCTTCGACGCGTCCGCCGGGAGCAGAGACGCGAGCGACGCCTGCTAGAGCACTCACGTGCACAGCCCCTTTGATATTTGAAATCGCCACCGATCCAGAAAGGGTGGATATGCGCACATCGCCACCAATTTCGCTGGCCGACACAGAACCGCTGGCGGTGGTGAGCTGGGCGTCCCGCTCAATCTTCTCAACGCGAACGGAACCCGAAGCAGACTGCACTTTCACCGGGCCGCGCACATCGCGAATAGTCTCGGCACCGGAGGCCACGCTGGTACTGACTTCCGTGTCACGCGGCACCAAAATCGTGTAGGAAATGCTGAGGTTGCGCATATGCGACATATCTTTGCCAACTCGGATGGTGTCGCCTCTTTGTTCGACCGGTGGATTGGCAAGTGTGTCGTCCAGGCGTTTGCGTGGGTTGTCAAAGCCGATACCAGAAGCACGCACGTCGGCGTGGACGTGAACCTTGTCATCCGCGCTCCCCACGATGTCCACGTCACCGGCTGCGTTGGTCAGTTCCAGCCGAATGGGTCCGGTCACCGTATAGTTTCGATCAAATGTGCCGGTCACCGCGGGCCCGTTATTGCAGGCGGCAAGGCCGACCAAGGATGCAAGCAGCACCAATGATTTGCCGAGAATGCGGTGACGCGTCATTCAACCTCCGTAAGAACCGCAAAACACGATTCAAGATGTCCCACTGCTAGTTACGCAAAAACTGGAAATTATGTTCCCGAAGCGGCCCGAACTGAGGGCGTGGTGGTTCGGGAAAGAGGTTCGTTAAGAGAGCCTTGGCGATACCCTTGAAGGTCCAGGGCAACGTAAGCAAAGCCCGCGGCTCTTAGCCGATCCGCGATCGATGCAGCCATTTCCGGCGAGAGCGCAAGAGGCATCTCCTCCGGTGAGATTTCCACGCGCGCGAGCTGGTCATGGAGGCGCACGCGAAACTGGCGGAACCCAAGATCGCGCAGAGCGGCCTCGCCCCGCTCGATGAGCGCAAGCCGCTCGGGGGTGACTTCGGTTCCATAGGGAAGGCGCGAAGCGAGGCAGGCGGAAGCGGGGCGATCCCAAGTGGGCAGACCGGCGCGCTGCGAAAGGATGCGAATTTCGGCCTTGGTGAGGCCGGCATCGAGTAACGGCGCGAGAACTTGATGTTCGGTGGCGGCGCGATGGCCCGGGCGAAAATCAAGAGTGTCGTCAGCATTCACGCCATAGGAGACGGCAGCGAATCGCCGGGCGTGGGCCAACCCGTCCAGGGCTGAGAACAGCTCATCCTTGCAGAAGTAGCAGCGATCCGTGGCATTGGCACGATAGGCAGGATTCTCCATTTCGTGGGTCTCTATGAATTCATGACGAGGACCCAATTTGCTGATGAACTCATCCACCATGGCTCGATCGTGTGCGGAGAAACTGGGTGAGAGAGCCGTAACGGATAGGGCGCGTGCGCCCAGCACCTTGTGGGCTGCCCAGGAAAGATAAGCGGAGTCGGCCCCCCCTGAGAGCGCGACGACCAGGGAAGGGATTCCCGCGAGACGCGAAAGCAGTACATGTTCCTTGTCGACTGCCGAGGACGTTCTTTCTCCATCATGAATCTGAATGAGGTTTTTCATCTCAGCCGAGAGTATATCCCAGAGTCCGAACCAGATTGCAGCCCCTTTGCGTCACAAGGGTCACTTGAAATCCAAAAGCACGTCGACGGTGCTCTTGCCCGAATCGGTCCGCAGCCAGTGACCGACGGTTTCGTAGTGGAGCGGCAACTCGCCAAAAATCTGTTCCTGGTGAGCCTGCAGTTTTGTCAGGATTTCTTCGAATTTCGATTTGTCGAAAACGCCTCCGGCAACCATGGGCCATGCGCCAAGGAGTTTGCGCTCGCCGGCCGGGGACAGTCCGGTCAAAACCATTTTGCCGAAGCGGTATTGCGGGCCCTCTTGAATCTTCACGGAATAGGAAACGGCGCCCGCAGAATCATCATATGCCGCGACAGGATCGGTGGTGGCGTCGAGATAACCGTGGTGTCCGTATTCCTCGCGAACGCGATCCCAGGCGGCTTCGATGCGCATTCCATCTGCGACATCGCCGGGCTTCACTGCGAGCAGGCCGTTCAGTGTGAATTCCGACAGGACCGAGTTGCCCATCCAATGGACTTCCTTCCAGTGGTAGACCGCGCCGCGCGTCACGGGCACGTAGACGGGGATTTGATCGGGGAGCTTTTGATTAGGATTGCCCGATAGCCGGACCTCTGGAGGCCCGAGCTTGACCCGCAAGTTTCCTCGCTGCAAATAAATGGGTTTGATCACCTCGCTAAGGAACAGATCGATGGCCATTCTCGAATAAGGTTTTCCGAGGATTTCGGAGAGATGCTGTTGAACAGCCTTGGACTCGAGAAGAGCGGAATCGCTGAATTCGAGTTTTGCGATATGGAGCGCGGCGCCCGCAATGCTGAATTCCTGGACGTTGCCTTCACCGATCGGACTGGCGATCACCAGGTGTTCCAGAGTCACTTGCAAACCCCGTGCGAAGAGCAATTCTTTCAATGCTTCACCTGCCTGGTCCACTACGGCGCCGGCTTCCGGAAGAGTGCCGTCGAAGAACGAAAGTTTTCTGCGAATCGCATCGGCGAGTTCGGAATCCGCATACCACGGAATGTTGTCGAAGTAAGCGGGAATGCGGGGTGAGTCCTCCACGTGATAGGTCACGGAAACACCAGCAGCCTTCGTTTGGAAGCTGAACGTTACCTTAGTAAAGAGCCCGCTTTGCACCAGACGGTCGGCGGCAGCCTGCAGGTCGCTCTTTCCAATTTGCGAACCAGTCTGAAGGGCGGCAAGAGAAATTACCTGCGCCTCGGCGAGAAGTTTGCTGCCATCGGCATGAACTTCATGCAAGGGCGCCGTGGCATTGTCCGGAGTTTGCGCCAGCGCAAGGTAGCCGGCTTGCACCAAGAGAAGGGAAAGAGAGGCTAAGCTCGTTCGAAAAAGGTGCAGCATGCATCTATTTTAGCGGAAAACGACCCCGGCTACTCTACGGTAACAGATTTTGCCAGATTTCTCGGCTGGTCAACATCGCAACCACGACGCACGGCAATGTGATAGGCAAGCAACTGGAGAGGAATGATTTCCAGTAAGGGCACGAGCAACTCCGGGGCTGGAGGAAGTTCGATGATGTGGTCGGAAGCTTCGCGCGCCAAGTGATCCTTTGTGGTGACGATGGCGATCACGATGCCGTCGCGCGCTTTCACTTCCTTGATGTTCGACACGCTCTTTTCATAGCGAGTCATCGCTTCGGGATCAGATTCGTCGCGAGTCGCAAGCACGACGACTGGCAGGTTCTCGTCGATAAGCGCATTCGGGCCGTGCTTCATCTCGCCGGCAGGGTAACCTTCCGCATGAATATAGGAAATTTCCTTAAGCTTCAAGGCACCTTCGAGAGCGATGGGGTAGTGGATGCCTCTGCCAAGGTAAAGAAAATCGGTGTAACGGAAAAATTGACGCGCCAGATTTTCGTAGAAACCGGATGCATCGGCCTGCAGGACCATTTCCATCTTGTGCGGGATGCGCGTGAACTCCAGCATCAGCGTTCTGGCGGCTTCTTCATTCATCTTGCCGCGAAGCTGTCCAAGGTAGGAAGCTAGCAGGAGAAGCGCGGTCAATTGCGCGGTAAAAGCCTTGGTGGAGGCCACGCCAATCTCCGGCCCGGCGTGCGTGGGAATCGTGCCGCTTGCTTCGCGCGTGATCATGGAACCCATCACGTTGCAGATCGCTACGGTGGGCGAGCCCTTGAGCTTTGCTTCGCGCTGGGCGGCCAGGGTGTCCGCGGTTTCGCCGGATTGGCTGATGCAAACGGTCAGCGTATTCGAATCCAGAATGGGATCGCGGTAGCGGAATTCGCTTCCATAGTCGACTTCGACCGGAAGACGGGCGAGACGCTCGATCATGAATTTTGCGGCCAGCGCGGCATGCCAGCTTGTGCCGCAGGCCACGATGCGCACATTCTGAAATTCGCTAAATTGTTTTTCCGTGATCTTCATTTCGTCAAGGAAGACTTTTCCCGTGTCCTGAGAGATGCGGCCGAGAAGCGTATCGCGCACGGCGCGGGGCTGCTCGAAAATTTCTTTCTGCATGAAGTGCTTGTAGCCGCCCTTTTCCGCCATGATGGGGTCCCAGGCGACATGGTGCGCGGGGCGCTCCACGGGGCGGCCATCATGATCCATCACGCGCACGCCTTTTGAGGTCAGAACGGCGATGTCCCCATCGGCAAGGAAAAAAATCTCGCGCGTATGCTGGAGCAGGGCGGGGATGTCACTGGCGACGAAATACTCCCCTTCGCCGAGGCCGATCACCGACGGAGGGCCCAGGCGGGCAGCAACGATCTTCTGCGGGTCTTTGGCGGAGAGGAATACCAGCGCGTAAATGCCGCGCAATTCCTTCAGCGAACGCCGGACTGCTTCCTCGAGCGGAATACCGCCCTGGGAATGTTTCTCCACAAGATGCGCGACGATCTCGGTGTCCGTTTCCGTCGCGAACTTATGACCTTCCTTCTGCAATTGTTCCTTGAGTTCAAGATAATTTTCGATAATTCCGTTGTGGACAACGACGATTTGGCCGGTGCAGTCGCGATGCGGATGAGCGTTTTCTTCCGTTGGCCGGCCATGGGTGGCCCACCGCGTATGGCCGATGCCGTAAGTGCCATCGAGAGGAGACTTGGCGATGACCTCTTCCAAGTTGCGAAGTTTTCCGGGTGCGCGGCGGATTTCCAATTTGCCGCTCTGATCCACGACCGCGATGCCCGCGGAATCGTAGCCGCGGTATTCGAGCTTGCGCAGTCCTTCGATGATGACGGGCACAACTTTTTTTGGCCCGATATAGCCGACAATTCCGCACATTTGCGGCGTCTCCTGTGGCAGTTTCCAGCAGCGTAACACAGCGAGCGAAATAGATTACCGCTGCTGAGCCGGACTTACTGCGGAGTGAGCTCGTACGATTTCAGTTTGTCCTCGGCATCAAATTGAAAAGTTACACGCGCCGTCACCGGTTTCAACGTTTCCGTATCGACGCGGTGAATCGTGGCGGCGACGACGTGCGGATCATTCATGCTTTCCACCGGGAAGCCCTGCGAGCTCAGGTAAAACAAAACACGCGATTTCGGCGTACCCGCGGGCAGCTGGGCATCCAGCATTTCATCGACCTGCTGCAGGCGCGGGTCGGATGTATGCGAGCTTTTCTTGCATCCGGCAGGGACCAGCGTGACGAAAACGCCGAGAAGGAAAAAGCTGGCGAAGAGCATGATTGAGTTTCCGGCAAGTTTGCGCATATTAGTCATCGGGAAGTCTGTTCAGTCGACGATCTCGAAGCGGTATTCTTCGATGACCGGATTCGTAAGCACATCTTTCGAGATGCGCTCGAGTTGTTTCTGCGCTTCATCGCGACTCCATCCATCCAGATTCAAAACAAAGAATTTTCCTTGCCGGACATCCTTCACGGCCGCGAAGCCGAGCCCGGCGAGGGCGTGATGAATCGTTTGTCCTTGGGGATCAAGTACTGTGCGCTTGGGCATGACCCAGACGTGTGCTTTCATGAACTCAGTATATCATTCCCTCGAATCGGTTCGCGCGGGATGCCGGCCGCGATTGGGCTGAACGAGTGATTAAATCCCATTTCCACGATGCGCATCAACTCGTCTTCCCGCAACCCCATTCGCGCGCCGTTGGCATATTCGCCGAGCAATGTCGTCTGGAACATGGCCGGGTCGTCGGTGGAGAGCACGACCGGTATTCCGTGGCGCAGGAGAACCGGCAGGGGATGTTCCTCGATTTCTGCCTGTGTTTGCCGAAGATGACGGGCAAGCGCACCGGTTCTCATATTGCTACCCGGGCAAACCTCCAACGGAATCTTTCTCTCCACGAGAAGGTCCATCAGCGAGGGATCCTGGGCGGCGGCGATCCCGTGTCCAATCCGCTCCGCACCTAGCAAGTCGATCGCCTCTCGAATCTTCTCAGGCCCGCCGACCTCGCCCGCATGAACCAACCGATGTAAGCCGATCGCCGCTGCTTTTTCATAAACGGCACGAAACTCGGCCGTCGGAACGCTGAGTTCATCGCCGCCGAGGCCGAAAGCGACGATCGCCGGCGATGCGCATTGCCTGGCGGAGTAGAGGACTTCCATGGCGGCTTCCGCGCCAAATTGCCGAACGGCGTCGAACACCCAATTGAAACGCAGCCCGCGGCTTTCGAAAGGCTCGGTTGCGCGAAGCAATGCTTCGAAATTTGCTTCGGCGCTCTGTTTTCTGAGAAGCATAACGCCGACGGAGAGCGTCACTTCGGCATACACGACGGATTGAGTCAGCAAATGTCCGGCAAGATCGCGGGAAATAAGTGCGTAGTCCCGAGGCTCGCGCAAAAAAGAAGTTACCCACTTGAACGCTTCGATGAATTCCAGAAAATCGCGGTAAGCGTAGCGCCGGCGTACTTCCTCCTCGGTCACAATGACGCCGTGGTGGGCCGCCAACTCGCACACTGTAGCAGGCTGGATGGAACCTTCCAGATGAAGGTGCAGCTCAGCTTTTGGAATGGAAACAATCCGTTGAGAGAGCAAGGGCGGCGTCATCCGCGAACAATCAGTGCGGCAATGGCGGGCTGCCGGCGTTTCTCCAAGCCGTGAGCCAGAATGAGCCAACGTCGGTGGCCGCATCGGAAAGCTGCCGGATCAGAATGGCCGCAGCCTGATTGTAGAAGCGGTCGTAATATTCGTCGGTGAACGAACTCTCACCGTGCAGGGCGTTTCGATCAGCTAGCAGAATCGTCTCCAGCCAGCTATGCGAGCTCAGGCAAGCTTCGAAAGCGTGGTCCGTCGGGTCGCTGATCAAAACGGCGTCATTTGGCCGCATGGGGAAAAACGACGAGTAGCGGTCGATCAGCGTGGTCCCGAAGCGTTCGTTGACTCCGGGTTGGCCGCTGAGGTGGCCATCGGAGTTATCGGTCGTGTTAAAGGGATCGTGAGCCTCTGCAACGTAGTTGGCGAGAATGGCGGCATCCAATCTGGCTTCGTCCCACCTCCCGGCCTTGAAGGCTTCCGTCAATTTCGCACTGTAGACGCCGATCTGCCAGGGAAGGAGACCGTTGGCCTCCAATTTGGTCTTGCCATATTTGGTGACTGCAGCCTTGTAATCACGCGGCAGCGCTTCGAACGGGAAGCGTCCGTACTTGTCCAGGAGAATGTAGTGATTGTGCCGCTCGGCGGGAGTCTTCGCGATGGCATCAAGGGGGTCGGTGACGTGTTGCGAGAGCAGCCCGAGGTTGGTCTCGAAAAACGGCCGGATGTCCTGCGGCAGCGTGTCGATAGCTTTGTTCACGACCAGCCGGTGGCCGTTTTTCCCCCACGCTCTCGCGCTCTGTGGAAAGGAAAAGAAGAGCATCAGGAAAGTAAACGCGACTCCCGCTCGTCCGCACCATTGGTGAAAAGACGACCCTTGCATTCTGCGATTCCTCTTATGCGCGATTCGCTGCCCTTAGCGTGCTGTGCTTCCGGCCGTAAGAATAGTAGAGCACCAGCCCAATGATCATCCACACAAAGAAACGGATCCAATTCATGATCGGGAGACCCGCCATCAGCAGGACACACGTGATAATTGTAAGGGCCGGCGCCAGTGGACCACCCGGTGCGCGGAACGCGCGCGGGCGATCCGGTTCGCGATAGCGGAGGATAAGCACTCCTCCCGCCACCAGAGCGAACGCGAAGAGTGTGCCGATATTCGATAGATCAGCCAGTGTTCCTATGTCCAGCAGGCCGGCGGGAATGCCGACCACGAATCCCGCCATCCAGGTGGAAAAATCCGGCGTTTGAAAACGCGGGTGTACTCGGCTAAAGATTTTGGGAAACAAGCCGTCCCGCGACATCGCAAACCACACTCGCGCTTGGCCCAGCTGAAAGACCAGCAGCGAAGAAATCATTCCCATCAGCGCGCCGATCAGCACGACCAGGCGGACTCCCGTGAAATGGAGTTTCTTCAGCGTGTTGACGACTGGGGCAGCATCGTCCAAGAGCGTGTCCCATCGCACCAGGCCTGTAAGCACTACGACCACGGCAATGTAGAGCAGCGTGCAGATGACCAGTGTCGCTATGATTCCTATGGGCAGGTCACGTTGCGGATTTTTACATTCTTCGGCAGCAGTCGAGACGGAATCGAATCCAATGTACGTAAAAAAAACGATCGATCCGCCCGTCAGAATGCCGGGCCACCCGTTTGGCGCAAAGGGATGATAGTTTGCAGGATGAATAAGCTTTGCCGCAAACGTCACAAAGACCATGATGGCGACAATTTTCAGAAAGACCATGATGTTGTTGGTGCGCGCCGACTCTTTGATGCCGCGCACCAGAATCACCGTAAGCAACATCACAATGACGAAGGCCGGCCAGTTAAAGCCGAAATGCCATCCCGGACCATAGAGCATGTTCCCTTGCAGGTCGGACAATCCGCTCGGAAGATACGCTGGAGAAATCCACCGGGGATTTGGGTTCACGCCAAACCAGTCCAGCAAGTTGACCATGTGTTGTGAGAAACCGACGCTGACGGCCATGTTGCTTACGGCGTACTCCAGTATCAAGTCCCACCCGATAATCCAGGCGATGAGTTCTCCCATCGTGGCGTAGGTGTACGTGTACGCGCTGCCCGCAATCGGAATCATGGCGGCGAGCTCGGCGTAGCACACGGATGCGAATCCGCAGGCGATTGCCACCAGGATAAACGAGAGCGCAATCGCTGGCCCCGCGCCTGGGCGTCCAAACGAGGCAGAATGATGGATCAGGTATTCAAGAAGTGGGGCGTTCAGAATCGACGAGGCTTGAAATTTTTGCCCGGCAATCGCTGTGCCGACAATGGTGAAGATTCCCGAACCAATGACGGCGCCAATTCCCAGCGAGGTCAGGCTCAGCCATCCGAGGGACTTTTTTAATCGGACCTCCGCATTTTCCGAATCCGATATGAGTTGGTCGATACCCTTGCAGCGGAAGAGTTCTGATCCCACCCATGCTCTCCGATCGCATCCGGGCAAACGGGAAGCCCGAGATTACCCAGTACGGTTTGAGGAATGAACGCGCCTCAATGTACCCCGAGACGCCCCGTCACGCAACCTGCCAGCGCACCCCTTAGGCCTGCTCAAGCTGCGCGTACCGCTCGATAAATTTTTTCGTGCCGCGGCCTGGAAAACTTACGGAAACGCGCCGGTCTTCATCGTCGCCTTCGACACCCACGATTGTTCCCACGCCGAAGCTGGGGTGCCGCACCTTTCGCCCAAGCATAGGATTCGCATCGCCGCCGCGCTTTATGGCAGGCCGGCCGAACGAACTCGGGGCGGAGCGAGGGCGCGGAGCGGTGGCCGCCGGTTTTTGTGTGCCCCGTACACGGCGGAGAAATTCCTCCGGTGAATAGGAATACTCCGCGTCGGGTTCGTAGCGGCGTGTTTCCCCGATCTCCGCCATTGAGCCGCGAACCGTGTCCACTAGCTCACTGGGGATCTCCGTGAGAAAACGTGAAGGCAGGGAAGCGCGCAGTTGTTGTTCGTTGCCGAAAATGCGCCGGTATACCGCGCGCGTCAACGTAAGCGACTGGCGTGCGCGCGTCATGCCGACGTAAACGAGTCGCCGCTCCTCTTCGATGCCCTTTTCTTCGGCAATGGACCGGCTGTGCGGGCAGATGCCTTCTTCCATCCCGGTCAGGAAAACGTGATCGAACTCGAGTCCTTTTGTGCTGTGTAGCGTGATCAAAGTCACGCCGGGCTTACCTTCGTATTGATCCGCATCGCTTACCAGGGCGGCAGCATCGAGGAAGTCCGTGAACGTCTCACCGGCTTCCATGCTTTCGGCCACCGCGCGCGTGAGTTCCTCGAGATTTTCTAGCCGCGCGACATCTTCCGGAGTATTGCGGTCCTTGAGCATGTCCATGTAGCTGGATTCCTCAAGAACCGTGTGCAAGAACTCCGCAGGTTCCTTAGTCGAGAGCGCTTCCTGCAATTTGCGAACAATTTCCTGAAATGTACGCAACGGCGTGACGGCCCGGCCTGCCGACGCGCCGGAAACAAACTTTTCAATGGCGTTCCACAACGGCGTCTCGTCAGCGCGCGCCGCCTCTCGGAGTGCATCGACCGTTGTTTTGCCGATGCCGCGCGGAGGAACGTTTAATACTCGCAGCAGGGAAATGTCATCTTCCGGATGCATGGCCAGACGCACATAAGCCAGCGCATCCTTCACTTCGGCGCGGTTATAAAAGCTGAATCCGCCAACAAGCTTGTAGCGCAGGCCGCGGCGGCGAAAAACTTCCTCGAAAGCTCGCGACTGGGAATTGGTGCGGTATTCGACCGCGCAGGTCTGGTCCGAATCATCGTTGAGTATTCGATCCAACTCGCCCGCAATATATTCCGCTTCCGCTTGGGCATCCCGTGCTTCGAAATACTTTAGATTGATTCCGCCACCTTTCTCCGCGCTCAGGGACTTGCCTAGTCGCTCCGGATTATTTGCCACCACCGCGCCAGCGGCATCCAGAATCTTCTGCGTGGAGCGGTAATTGCGCTCCAGCTTGACGATTCGCGCCGCAGGAAAATCGCGGGAAAAACTCAAGAGAATCGAAACATCCGCCCCACGCCAGCGGTAAATCGACTGGTCCTCGTCGCCGACGACGCAAACGTTTTGTTTCGGCCCGGTGAGTAGCCGCATCAATTCATACTGGACACGGTTCGTGTCCTGATATTCATCCACGTGAATGTATTGGAAGCGCGCCTGCCATTTTTCGCGCGTCCCCGCAGACTCCCGCAACAAACGCGCTGAACGCAAAAGGAGGTCGTCGAAATCCAGTGCCTTGCTGGCTTCCAGCAGTTTCTCGTACCCCGTGAAAATATCCGCCGTCCGCCGCCCATTTTGATCAAAGGCTTCCGCGCGAACCTGCTCCGGAGTCTGACCATGATTCTTCGCGTAACTGATCCGGCTCAGGACGTTTCGGGGAGTCAAGCTGTCGTCTTCAATCTGCAGCTTGGCCATCGCCAGTTTCACCGCTGTGATTTGATCGTCGTCATCGTAGATGGCGAAATCCCGCGGCAGACCGGCCGCAGCCGCTTCGCGCCGCAGCAGCCGCGCGCACAGCGAATGAAACGTAGACAGCCAGGGCTGCGCCGGCGGGACTCCCGCGCGCAACAAAAGATCGGACACGCGATTGCGCATCTCTTCCGCGGCTTTGTTGGTAAAGGTCACCGCGAGAATCGCTTCAGCCGGTATCCCGTTCGCGATCAGATTTGCCATGCGGAAGGTGATTGCGCGTGTCTTGCCCGTTCCGGCGCCTGCCAGGATGAGCACCGGGCCTTCGATCGTTTCAACCGCGAGCCGTTGCTGCGGGTTCAGTTCGTCGAGGAGAGTCAGCATTTGTCCGCGGTGTTGGGAAAAAGTGTGCACACGTCATGGTAGCCGACCGTGGCGATGCGCGCAAACTTGCCCGATTTGCCTTCTTGTGAGTGACGCGAATGCCATTCTCGAACTGATGTGATGGGAAGGATTCAGCGGTCTCCACTTCGGCCAAGATCAATCTCGAAATACAGCAGGCCGCGGTTCTTTTCAATGGCAATTACTTCGGGTACGTACAAATGGGCGTTGCTCAAGAGCTCGAACTGGCTTCGCAGGTCGAAATAAACCAGGCCTTGCGCGGTGGTATGGGGTGCGATGACACTAGCCTGCACTCCGGCATTTCGAATTTCCTGCTCCACTTCCATCCATTTCTTGTCCCGCCCGATTTTGGGCCCGCCGAGGGGAATGGGGAGCTTCCTGGTGGTGACATTCTTGGCTCCGGGATGAGTGATGACATCGGCCGCTTGTTCCGATGACAGCGGCTCCAGCGCCTGCTTCTCTTCCTCTGAGATGGCGATGTTCAATCGGATTCGCTCCAGGGTGATCTTCATGCTATCGTCCGAGTCGTTTCGAAAGGCCACTTGTAGCGCGACAATACCTGCATCAAAGGGGGATTTCTTATGAAACTTCTCCTTGTACAACGCCGGATCGGTCCACGGTCGCGCCGTGATGGTCAGGCCCTCGTGCGATTCCAGCGAAGCGGTCTTCAGTGAAGACGGCTGTGGTGAGGGTCCCTGCTGTGCCGCGAGCAGGGCAGAAGCAAGCAAGGGAAGCACGAGTGTTAGTTTCCGCACCGGGTTATAATAGACTTTTCTCATCTTGACGCCTTCGATTCCTGGGGGATACGCAGGGTTGCCCTGCACCGTGCACTGGTTGTCACGAACGGGGCGCGGACAGACCGGAGCCACGCTTAGTGTATTTCATTTATAGCTTTCTCATGGGCCTGGCGGCCCTTTTGCTTGTACCTTACTGGCTCGTGCAGGGCCTGCGGCACGGGAAATACCTGTCAAATCTCTGGCAGCGCCTTGGATTTGCATTTCCTTCGCTTGCTGCCTTGCCGACCGATCGCCCCGGCGCAATTTGGATTCACGCGGTAAGCGTCGGCGAAGTGCTCTCCGGTATTACTCTCGCCCGGCGTTTGAAGCAGACCTATCCGAATCGACCTCTTATCATCTCCACCACCACCATCACGGGTCAGGCGCTGGCTCGTGAACGCATGGATTTCACCGACGCAGTTATCTATTTTCCGCTGGACTGGAACTTCTGTGTCCAGCGCGCGCTGCAAGCGGTTCGCCCTTCTCTCGTTCTTGTGCTTGAGACCGAAATCTGGCCGAATTTTCTTCGCGTGGCCGGACTTCGCAAGATTCCGGTCGTGTTTGTCAGCGGGCGCATCTCGGACCGCTCGTTTGCCCGCTACCAAAGCTATCTCGGAGTCTTTGGCTTTTTTCTGCGTCCTTTTCTGAAGGATGCGCTTTCTAATGCCAGCGCTTTCCTCATGCAGAACGACAAGGACGCCGAGCGGATTCGGGCTATGGGTGCACCGGCGGTCCGTGTCCACGTCAGCGGGAATTTGAAATATGACCTCGATCTTCCCGGGCCCACGCCGCTGTCAACATGGCTGGAAGCGGAAGTCAATCGCAGCGGCCGCACGCCGATTATCGTCGCCGGAAGCGTGGTTGCAACGGAAGAGCCGCACGCCCTCATTGCCTTTGGCACATTGCAAGGCGAGTATCCGAAAGCGCTCCTCGTTCTAGCACCTCGCAAGCCGGAGTGTTTCGACGAGGCCGCGGAGTTCATCGACGAATCGCACCGCAAGTTCATCCGGCGGTCGCAATTGCCGATACCTGGGCCGGCACAATCGTCAACCAACCCGCCAGCAGCCAACTCCACGATACCTGACAATGTCACCGTCCTCCTGCTGGACAGCATCGGCGAGCTCGCTTCGATTTATCGTTTGGCCGACGGCGCTTTCGTCGGAGGCTCGCTCGTTCCATCCGGCGGCCACAATATTCTGGAGCCTGCGGCCTTCGGAAAAATCCCCGTGTTTGGGCCGTCGATGGAGAACTTTGCGGAGATTGCCTCACGCTTTGTTTCTGCGGGAGCCGCCCTACAAGTGGAGAGCCCTGAAGATGTTGGCGTAGCCTGGATCGAATTGTTGCGCGATCCTGACCGGATGAAGAGGATGGGCGAAACGGCGCGGCGATTGATCGAGGACTCGCGCGGCGCGACCGATCGAGCAATGGCGGAAATCGCCGCGCGCCTGGATGGTTCCGCACGATGAAGGTTCCGCCGCTCTTACGGATTCTGCTGTGGCCGCTATCGGTCCTTTACGGAGCCTTTGTTCGCCTTCGAGCTTGGCTGTACACGAGCGGCTGGCTGAAGCAGAAGCGGCTGAAAGGAGCAGTGATCAGCGTTGGCAATCTCACCGTCGGTGGCACCGGCAAGACGCCTATGGTGATTTGGCTCGCCGAAAAATTCCTGGCGGACGGGAAGCGCGTCGCCATTTTGAGCCGCGGCTATCGCGGCACAAACGACACCAGCGACGAAATCGAAGTGATGAAATTCCGACTGCAGGGCCGCATTTCCTTTGGCGTCGGAAAGAATCGTTTCGTGGAAGGCCAGCGCCTCGAATCACGCGAGCCTGTAGATGTTTTTCTTCTCGACGACGGCTTCCAGCACCTCAAGCTCGCACGAGACCTCGACATCCTCTTGATGGATGCGTCGCGCTCGCTGCACGGCGAGTCCTTGCTTCCCGCCGGACCTCTTCGAGAACCCGTTTCCGCCATGAGCCGGGCGAACGTCGTCGTCTTCACCCGGACTGAGACCATGCCTGGAATGAATGAAGCTGTTGGCAAGCTCACCCAGTTGCCCGTTTTTGCCGCAGCCACAAGACTTCTCGGATTCCGGCGTCTCGGTGGTGAAATCCATCTGCAACAGGCCGCGGAAATAGGCAGCGGCCCCTTTTTTGCCTTTTGTGGTCTTGGCAATCCCAACGCCTTTCTGCGCGATCTTCAAACTTGGGGCTTGGCGCTTTGCGGGCACGCGGTCTATTCCGATCACCACCGGTATACTGCGCGAGATATCTCAGAGATCATGCAGGTAGCCAAGCAGGCCGGCGCAAATGCCTTGGTCACCACCGAAAAAGACGCGCAGAATCTCCATGGCCTGCAGTTCGAGGAGACTCCTGTCTATGTTTCTGTGATCGACTTTGTCGTGAGCCCGCAGGCCGACTTTGGAAACATTCTCGATCAAGCGTGCGCTGCCAAGGCGGGGGCCGCCGCATGAAAATCCTGATTCGCGCAACCAACTGGGTGGGCGACGCCATCATGGCGCTTCCCGCGCTCCGGATTGTGCGCAGACGTTTCCCGGAAGCGGATATCTCCATCGTCGCACGGCCGTACGTCGCGGATATTTACCGGGACCAGCAGATTTGTGATCGGCTGATTCCTTACGATCCGCAAGGGAGTCACGCGGGCCTTTTGGGCCGCGAGAGGCTTGCAGGAGAATTGCGCGCCCTGAAACTCGATGTTGCTTTGCTGTTGCAGAATGCCTTTGACGCCGCATGGCTAGCGTGGCGCGCAAACATTCCGGAGCGCCTCGGTTACGCCCGCGATGGTCGCAGCCTCCTGCTCACGAAAGCCGTGCCGGTTCCCATGCCCGGAGAAATCCCCGCGCATGAAAAGTTTTACTACCTGGAACTTCTTCGCCGCGCCGGTTGGTCGGATTCCATTTCGGACGAGGGATCCATTGATTTGATCATTCCCGAAGGGAAGCGCGCGAGCGCCGCAGAATTTCTCTTCAGGTCGGGCTCGCGCTCAGGCGTGGTGCGCATCGCGATCGGTGCCGGCGCTTCCTACGGGGCCGCAAGGTGTTGGCCCCCTTCACGGTTTGCTGAACTGGCGAACCGGCTGCAGTCCCATATGGATGCCGACGTAATCCTCTTTGGAACCGCTGCCGAGTCTGCCGTTTCGAATGCCATCTCCGCCGAGATGCACCGTCCGCCGATCGATCTCACTGGTAAGACGGCCATCGCAGATTTGCCCGCGCTTCTCTCCCACTGTCATCTTTTCGTTGGCAATGATTCTGGCGCAATGCACGTTGCCGCGGCAGTTGGCCTCCCCATCGTCGCTGTGTTTGGTCCGACGGAACCTAATGGAACGGCTCCCGTCACGCCCCGCTGCACCATCGTTCAGCAAAAACCGTACTGTAGCCCCTGTTTTCTTCGTCGCTGCCCCACTGATCACCGCTGCATGAAAGAAGTCACGGCGGAAATGGTGGAAACCGCGGCAAAATCCTGGCTCCCCACAATCGAGGTGCGGCGTGCCTGAGCAAGCGGCAATGCGCCCTGCAGTATTCCTCGACCGCGATGGCACTATTGCCGAGGAAGTCGGCTACCTGAACCACGCCAGCCGCTTCCGTATGTTTCCCTTTGTGGCGGGCGCCATTCGCCTGCTCAACAAAGCGGGTCTTCCTGTCGTCGTAGTGACTAACCAATCCGGTGTCAGCCGCGGGTATTTTCCCGAATCACTCGTGGCGACCGTCAATCAGCTCATGACGCAGCAACTTGCCGAAGCGGGCGCGAGAATCGATGCGGTGTATTACTGTCTGCACACTTCCGCGGAACACTGTGACTGTCGCAAGCCAAAAATCGGCATGTTGGAGCGCGCGGCTCTTGAGCATGCTCTCGATTTGAAGCATTCTTTCGTGGTGGGAGACCGTTACGGCGACATTGAACTCGCGCGAAATGCCCAGGCACGTGCCATCCTCGTCCGCACTGGCTACGGTGAAGGCGAGCTCGCTTGGCATGCGGCGAAGTGGCCTCTGCAGCCCGATTTTGTCGCGGAGGACCTTTCCCACGCCGCGGATTGGATCCTGAGGCAACCAAGATGAAGCCTTCGTCCTCGAAGAAATCAGCGTCGACGGCTGTCGACCTGATGGCGCTTGCCGAATGTGTTGAAAAATTTTCGACAAAAACTGTCGTTATGCTTGGTGACTTCGTCGCTGATGAATTTCAATTTGGCGAGATCTCCCGCGTCTCGCGCGAAGCACCGGTCCTGATTCTCAAGCATCGAGAGACAAAGCTTGTTCCCGGCGGCGGCGCAAACGCTGCGAACAACCTTGCCGAACTCGGAGCGCGTGTTTTGCCGGTCAGCGCCGTGGGCGACGACCCTGCCGGAGTTGCGCTGACAGCGCATTTTCGTCAAAAGCAGGTCGATGTCAGCGGTATTTTTTCCATAAGAGGCTGGACCACCCCAACGAAAACGCGCTTTCTCGCCGGCTGGGCCCACACTGTCGGACAACAGGTCTTGCGCGTCGACTACGAACCGAAATCGCCGTTGCCCGATGCTGCCCGGAAAAGGCTTCATCAACGGCTTCTCGCGAATCTGCGTCGTGCCGATGCTCTCGCTGTTTCTGATTACGGCTTCGGAGTGACCACTCCGGAAATGGTCCGGGAAGCGATCGGGAAGCGAAGCAGCGCCATGCCAGTCACTCTCGACGCGCGCTATGGCCTCCATAGATACGCAAAGGCGGGCATCACTTCCGCCACGCCAAACGAGGCCGAACTTGAGACGCAGCATCGCACGTCCATTGGTCAGAATCTCGAAGAACTTGCATCGGCAGGTCGCGCAACTCTTTCCGCAATGAAGCTACAAGCCCTCTTGGTCACCCGCGGACGGCACGGCGCGACACTTTTCGAACAGGGGAACCATCTCACTCACATCCCAGTTTATGGCAGCGATCAAGCCGTCGATGTCACCGGTGCGGGAGACACCGTTCTTGCCGCATACACCCTTGCGCTTGCCTGCGGCGCTTCTCCCCTCGAAGCCGCCCACATTGCCAACATGGCGGGCGGCCTCGTGGTCATGAAGCGCGGCACCGCCACCGTCTCACGAGAAGAATTGCTCGAAGCCATTCGTTGCGAAGCCTCCGGAGCCACTTCGTGAGTTATGCGTGAGGCCGCTTCCAAAATCATTGCACGCAATGCGCTCCGCCAAGAGCTCGCGCAAGACAAACTCCGCGGGCAGCGCGTGGTCTTGGCGAACGGGTGCTTTGACACGCTCCATGTAGGCCATATTCGTTATCTCGAGGGCGCCCGGCAAGAAGGCGACGTTCTCGTCGTTGGCGTCAACGCGGATTCCAGCGTCTGTAGTCTGAAAGGCCCCGGTCGCCCCATACTTGATGAGCAGGCGCGGGCACTGCTCGTCGCCTCGCTGCGCTGCGTTGATTACGTCGTGCTCTTTGCCGAACCCACCGTGGAAGCGCTCCTGGAAGAGTTGCGGCCCGATGTCCACGCCAAGGGCACGGACTACACTGCCGATACAGTTCCCGAGCGTGCGGTTGCCGCGCGGCTCGGTATTCGCGTGGCCATTGTTGGAGATCCCAAGGATCATTCGACGCGCCAACTCCTGGACTCAGTCCGCAAGGCCCCGCATGTCTGAACCCCGCTTTCTGGTCGTGCGTCTTGGCTCTCTCGGAGACATTGTCCATACCTTCCCCGCTGTTGCTGCCCTGAGAGAAACGTTTTCATCCGCTCAGATTGTCTGGCTTACGCATCCCCGTTGGAGTGCGCTGATTGAGAGCAGTGGACTGGCCGCCGAAATCTGGGAGACGGAGACTCGGTCTTACAACTCTATTCGCGAAGTGATAGGCAAGATCAAGAAGGCGCGTTTTACAACGGCAATTGATTACCAAGGTCTGTGGAAATCGGCGGCGCTGCCGTTTCTCGCGCGTGTGCCACGGAGGATTGGATTCTCATCGCAAACGATCCGGGAATTTGGTGTGCCGATTCTCTATACGGAGCGGGTGGCATCAACGGCCGCCCATATCGCCGGTCAAAACGGAGAACTTTCGCGGCACGCCGGTGCGCGAAATGGCGTCGGTCCTTTTGCGCTGGCGGTTTCTTCGATTCAAGAAGCTTTTGTTCTGCAGCTCTTGCGAGGTCATTCGGTTAGCCGGTATGTCGTATTGAGCCCCGCCGGCGGCTGGCGTTCCAAATGCTGGCCTCCCGAACGCTATGGTGCCCTTTGCCAGAAAATCCTTGGCGACCTCGGGATGCGTTGTGTTCTGAATTATGGTCCGGGCGAAGAGGAATGTGCCGCTGTCGTCAAAGCCGCGAGTGGCGATGCCAAGCCAATCGCTTACAATGGGTCGCTCGGTCAACTCATGCCTCTCCTGCGCCACGCGGTCTGCATCGTTGGCGGTGACACCGGGCCTCTGCACCTCGCCGTTGCTCTCGGTACTCCCGTCGTCGCATTGTTTGGCCCCACCGACCCTGCGCGCAACGGCCCCTATCGGACAGCTGCCACTCCAGGAAACGACCTTGTGCTGCGTAGCCCAAATGCCATAACCACCTACAAGCGCGGTGACCGTCCCGATCCTTCCATGCTGGACATCGAAGTCGAAACAGTTTTTGATGCCGTCCGCCGCCAGGTTGAGGCTCGACCATGAGCGCTCCCGGCAGTTTTTTCGTGCGCTGGCGCGTCCGGGTGGGTTACCCGCTGGCCCTCGCTGTTCTCTGGTTTGCAAGGCCGACGGTTCGCAGCATCTTGCTTGGCGCACTTGTGGGTGCAATTGGCCTCGGTCTTCGCGCTTACGCCGCTGGGTATCTCCACAAGCAGGAAGTCCTTACCGTCACTGGCCCTTACGCTTATACGCGCAACCCGCTTTACCTTGGCAGCGCCATCATGGCTCTCGGCGCCGGAATTGCCGCGCGCTCCTGGGTCTCGATATCCATCCTCATTCTTTACTTCGCAATTTTTTATTCCATGGTGATGCGCCGCGAAGAACGGGAGCTACACTCGCGCCACGGCGCTTCTTTCGAAGAGTACGCCCGCGCAGTGCCGCTCTTTGTTCCGCGTCTGACAGCAGCGAATTTGTCAGGGAATTCGGCGGGTTCGTTCTCACTTGCACAGTACAAGAAAAATCATGAATGGCAGGCGGCGGTCGGCTTCCTACTGCTTCTCACCGTGCTGTATTTGCTTTCGCGATTCCCCTTGCCTTGAAGCCGCCACCCTCCCTGTTTCCGGGCAAGGTATAAAGCAGGAAATCTCCATCTGCGTGCCATCCGTTAGCATCTGCACCGCTCCGTCGCGATCGGTTCTCAAAATGCGCACGCCCGCTTTGGTCAATCGTTCCAGGAGTTCCGGGCTGGGATGCCCGTAGAGATTGCCTTCCCCAGCTGAAATAATCCCGACCCGCGGCTGTACAGCCCCGAGCAATTCGGGCGTCGTGGAGTTCTTACTCCCGTGATGTCCGACCTTCAGCACATCGGAGCGCATTACATCCGCGCTATTTTCCGCAAGGATCGCGCGTTCAGATTCCTTCTCCGCATCTCCGGGCAAGAGCAGGGCTCGATTCCCATAATGCAAGCTCAGCACCAGCGAGTCATCGTTTTTTGCCGGAGTCGCCATTTCTCTCGCGCCAATGTCTGGCCACAAAAACTCACCCTCCACATCATCCCAGCGGAAAGACTTTCCATTAAGCTCGTGTTCGATCGGTATTTTTCGTCCGCGCGCCAGTTCTTCCAGCCGGGCAAGCGCAGGTGAAGATACTTCCCGCCCAATCCAGAGTTTGCCGATTCGGAAGTTCTCCAGGATCGCCGTCAAACCGCCGATATGATCTTGATGCGCATGCGTCAATGCCACAACGTCCAGCTTCTTAAAACCGCGCGACCACAGATACGGTGACACCGCCTCCTCGCCCGGATCGACTCCGTAAATTAACTCTCGTCCCGGAAATCCGCTGAACGCACCTCCGCCATCGATCAGCAGCGTCCGGCCGCCGGGGAACACAACAAAGAGCGAATCGCCCTGGCCCACGTCCAATACCGTCACTTCCAGTTTCCCCTTGGTCCATCTCTCCCCAAACGGAAAGGTCACAATGACCAGCGCGCTGATGATCCACGTAGAACACAATCCACAAACCAGCTTTCTCTGCGATAAATATTTCACTTGGAACCCTGCTGCGAGCAAAAAGCCAGTAACGAAAAAAAACAGGACCAACCAGGACGGAGGTCCCGGGATCCGGTAACTCCAACGCGGAAAATGTGCAAACCATTGGACCACGTGAACCAGCAGGCCGGTAAGCCATCCAAGTGGAGCCGCAAGCAGCTTACCCAGTGGTCGAAGAATCAGCCCGCATGCCAAGGTCAGAAAGCCGAGTGGAACGACGATGCCGGTCAGGGGAACGGCGGCAAGATTTACGAAAGGCGCCGATAATGCGATGCGATGAAAATCCTGCGCCATCAACGGCAGCATTCCGAGCTGGAGCGCCACCGTTATGACGAGCAACTCCCAAGCACGAAATGTAAGCGACAGCCCTCCGATCAGGCAGTTTTCCGTTGTATTGCCGATACGCTGCGGGAGCTTTGCGGAGAGCCAGTGCGCAAGCGAACGCAGATCGATTCGAAACTGTGCCGCCCTTGGCTCTTGAGCGGCGTCCCTCGTGACGTCCCTCCAGCCCCGCAGAGCATGTACATATGGCTGTACCGTTTTCTCCAGCCACGGCGCGGCCAGCCCCGCAATGCACCCCATCGCGACGAATGTGAGTTGAAAACTCGAGTCACGTAAGGCGAGTGGTTTTGCCGCCAGCAGGATCAACGCGGCCAGTGCAGCGGAATTCAGCAACTCCAACCGGCGAAAGAAAAAACCGCTCACGATAACCAACGCCGCCATCAACGCCGCACGCAGCACGGGAGGACGTTCGTCCACCACCGCCACGTAAGCAAGAAGGAGCGCCAGCGTTAGCGACATCGTCCATAACGGGGACAGCCGCAATTTTCGTCCCAGCCAGTAAAGCACAAAGGCGATTGCTCCCACATGCAAACCTGCCACAACAAGCACGTGAAATACGCCCGTCTTCTGAAAATCCGCGGCTTCCGCCTGGTCGACAAAACTTCGGTCACCAAGCAGCATCGCCCGGAGAACTCCCGCGTTTTGCGGAGTTCCTGCAAACAACTCGTCAATTTCATCGCGCAATCGCCGCCTTACGCGTGCCAATCGTGTTCCAACGGTTGGAGATGTGGAGCCCAGCCGCTCGATCAACTCCGGTGCGCGCAGCGTGCCGACGAGATCGATGTTTTGCTGAGCAAGATACGCGCGCCGGTCAAACGCGCCTTCATCCCTGAATAACTGCGGACGGTGGGCTTCTGCAAGAACGGCTACCTCGTCCCCTGCATGAAGCTCAGGCATCAGTTTTTCGTACGGCTGCGGAGCGAGGCTCAAACGTAGCCCACCTTGAACCGAAAGCAATGCGCTTTCAAACTCCACACCAGAAAGCTCGATCTCGTATCCGCAGCCCCAAGGCAATCGCGCCGGCTCATCCCGAACATGTCCGTACCATCGCAAAGGTGTCTTCAGATCGAGCCGGCCCGCCTCCAGAAGCGAGACCACGTGTTCGGCGGACCTGGGTTGCTCCGCAACGCAAGCTCCCAGAAACCCAATTAGAATCCAGCTGATCACAGAAATGGCGGCAGCGGGGAAGAGGCGTTTGAGTTTTAGAAAAACTAGTCCAATTGAGACTAGTAAAGTTGCGGTGGAAAAGGCGGAGAGTAAGAGAGTCTGCGAAGGAGCAAATTGGACGATCGAAGGCTGCAGGCCGAGGACAATACCGCAAGCAAATGCCGCGGCGATGGCTACGGCCGGCAGCCTCATAAGACTCTTCGCAACCTCACCAGGGTCTCGATATGAAAGGTCTGTGGAAACAAATCGAACAGATGCATTTCCACGATTTCGTAACGCACGCTCGGCCCCGTGATCTCTTTCGGCTTGCGCGGCGAATCTGTCAGTACCGCCAGATCTCGCGCCAGCGTCGAAGGGTCACACGACAAGTACACAATTTCTCTGGCGCCAAGCTCCGCAAGTGTCTTTGCCGCTTGCGCTCCTAAGCCCGCGCGAGGCGGATCTAGGACCACAAATTCCGGTTTTTCTCCTGTCTTTTTCAGAAACTCTTCCGCATGTTCATTGTGCGACGTAATCGTCACGTCCGCGAGTTCCGCATTCGCGTAAAGATCCCGCGTTGCCGCAAGATTTGCATCCACGCAAACAACCTTCTGAAACGTTTTCGCGAGGGGCAGCGTGAAGAATCCGACTCCGGAATATAGATCCAGAGCCAGCGCGCCTTTCGCATTGGCAGTCACGGTCTTCAGCAAGTCCTCGATCAGAAAGCGGTTCACCTGAAAAAAGGAAAGGTGGCTGACCTTGTACTTGTATCCCGCTACTTCGTGAAGCAGATATCCCGGGCCGGTCAATTCGAACCGGTTCTTCTTCTGGTCCAGCAGCAGCAAACTCTCGATTTCCGGAACCGCGCTTCTGAAAGTGGCCGCTAGCTCTTCGGCGGACTTCGGAAAGTTTTCGAAAGCCACGTTCAGGGCAATCTTTTCATCCGTCGAATCCGCAAAGGCTTCGATCTCCTGGATGCCTTCTGGGAGCGTGCCGGAGCGGGCCATGTCCTGAAGCCTTCCGAACGTCTGAGCAAGGCGCGGCGAAAGCACCGGGCACTCATCGATCGGCACAATCACAGAGCTTTCTGGTAAAAAATATCCCAGCGCGCGCGGCATTCCGCTGCGCACCGCCCATTGCGCGCGATTCCGGTAGCCATACGGCTCCGCAGAATGCTCCGTAATCTCTCCCGCCCACGACACGCCACCGAGCCGCGACAACGTCTCGCGCAGAATTTCTTTCTTGAGGCGCATCTGTTCCGTTGCTGAGATATGCTGGTAATGGCAGCCGCCACATTTCTGAAAGTGCGCGCACCGGGCTTTCCCGCGCTCCTTCGCCGCCGACGTCACCTCCAGCAGTTCGGCCCAGACCAATTTCTTTTTCTTCGATTTTGTCGCCGCCCGCACTTCCTCACCCGGCAGCACAAACGGCACAAAGACGGTGTTCCCATCGGCGTGTGCCAACCCGTCGCCGCCATAGACCAGCTTCTCAATCGAAAGTATTAACTCTTCAGCCATTTTATCTCCGCCTCATTCTGCGACCTTTTCCATGGAAAAGAAAGCTTTTCGCGAGAAGAAACCGCTGTGCTGGCAAACTGCGCGTGGCCGCAAGCCAGAACCAGCAGTCTCGCTGTAACTTGTTCAAGAAAAATAATAAAGACTCAGTCGGGGTAACCCGTATTCTTCCAGCAATCGTTTCTGAACATATTGTTTTTCAACCATCGCCAATTGTTCCGCTTTCATTTTCCGCCTGTACAGCGCCAGTTGCCCATCCACTTCGCGCCGGATTTTCAACAGCAACTCTTCCGGTGCCCCGCTCGTCAATAAGGCATGCACCTTGTCATCGAGAATCGTCAACCTCCGCTCCAGATCTTCGAGGTCGAGCGTTCCTGGCGAATCCAGCAGCGTTGCACTCGTCTCCAGCGCCGATGCGATTTCCCCCAGGCGCGCTGCCAAGGCAGGTTGCAGTGCAAGTTTGTTTGCGGCTGCCTCTTTTAGCCGAGCGATGTTTCTGGCGAAATACTTCCTCAATTCGTCGCGTGAGAACGGTTCGCCGGCCGTCGCTCCCGCATTTTTCGGAGCCCTGCCAGTGGCCGCATCTTGTTGCTCTTCAGCGGCTTGCAGGACGGCATCGGTGCAGTACGCCAGGCTTTTCAGCGGCTTGTTCGCCCCACGTTTCGATCTCTGGTAGCTTTCGAACGCACTGTCAATACCCTTCAGGGCCGCTTCCAGTGGCACGCCCGCTTTCTGCCACGCTTCCACGATCGCCCAATCGAGCGGCGACACCAGCAGGTGTGCCCCGCGTTTTTTCCAAAAATATTCCTCGATTTCCGTGAAGTAGTTGAAGTAGTTCCAGCCGTCCATTTCTGTGGTTAGCCCGCCGCAGACTCTTTTTTGTCAGTGCTCAGTGCGTTGCTGGAAAGGCGCAAGCTACTTCTGCGCTTTCTTTGCGGGTCCCGCCGCGCGCGCGTCCTGACCTTGCGCTGCGGCGCTCTTGCCATGCTCTGCCGGCTGATTTTTCTCCCAGATCAATCGGAGCCCGGACAGCGTCAGGAAAGCATCCGTGTGCTGGATGTGCTTGGAGCCTTTGGCAACCAGCTTCGCCTGTCCTCCGGTCGCAACCACCGTCACATTTTCGCCAAGCTCTTTTTTCATGCGCGCGAGCATCCCGTCCACCATGTCCACAGCCCCGTAGTACAAACCCGCCTGCATGTGCGTGATGGTACTCGTCCCGATCACTTTTCCCGGGTCTTTGATTTCCACTCGTGGCAGCCGCGCCGCTCGCGCAAACAAAGCTTCGGATGCTATCCCCAGCCCCGGCGCGATGACGCCGCCCAAATACTCTCCCTTGGCGGAGATGGCGTCAAACGTAATCGCCGTCCCGAAATCCACCACGATGCACGGCCCTCCATACTGATGAAAGGCCGCCACACCGTTCACAATCCGGTCCGCGCCCACCTCGGAAGGGTTGTCCACCAGGACCGCCATTCCGGTTTTCACTCCAAGTTCCACGAACAGCGCCCTCTGCCCAAAATAAACGCGCGACATTTCCGCCAGCGTCCAATTCACAGGAGGCACCACCGAACTGATGATCACGCCGGTGATGGCGTCACGGTCCAGCCCCGCCAATGTGAACAGATTCCGCGTCAGCACGCCATACTCGTCAACCGTTTGCTCGCGCGCCGTTGTCAAGCGCCAGTTGGCAATCAGTTCTTCGCCGCGGAAAACGCCCAGCACTGTGTTGGTGTTCCCTACGTCAATGGTCAGCAGCATCTATCGCGCCTCCGCCACGTCGCCTGCAATCACCGTTTTCACGTGTCCGTCGTCGCGTTCCACCTGCAGCAAACCCTCCGGTCCCAGTCCCACCGTCGTTCCCACGTAGCTCTCCGTGCCGTTGGTTACCCGCACGCGCTTGCCTCTCGCGTAACTCGAGACGCCTTCAAATTGTTCAATCACTCTGGAAGAACCCTCGCGCAGAAATCGATTGTAGTCGCTCTCGAATTCCCGCAGCAACCGGACCAGCAATTCCATGCGCGATTGCGGCTTGCCGGTTTCCATGCGCAGGGAAGTGGCGGTGCTTGCGAGCTCTCCGGGAAATTTTTCCTGATTTACATTCAGCCCGATCCCTATAATAACGAACCGCACCTGGCTCGGTTCCGCGTGCATCTCCGTCAGGATGCCCCCGGCTTTTTTTCCGCGGATAAACAGATCATTGGGCCATTTCAAGTCGACCTTCAAGCCTGTCACAGCCTGCACCGCGGAGTGTGCGGAAAGCCCCGCCATCATGGTCAGCAGAGGCGCCTGCACCGGCGCCAGTTTGGGCCGCAGCAGCAGTGTCACGTAGATGCCGGTGCCGCGGTCGGAATGCCACGCGCGTCCCGCACGACCGCGTCCTGCAGTCTGCTCTTCTGCCAGCACCACGGCGCCTTCTGGCTCGCCGGCATGCCCCAGTTCCAGCGCCACGCGGTTCGTCGAGTCCGTTTTGAAAAAATGAAAGATGCGCTTGCCAAAAAGGCTGCCCTTCATCCGTTGCTTCAGCATATCGGGAGTCAGGATGTCGGGCACCTGTTCCAGAAAATATCCCGAAGCGGTCTGGCCTTTCACTTTAACGCCCAATCCGCGCAGCCGCTCCACCCACCGCCACACCGTCGATCGCGACACACCAATTTCTTTCGCGATTCGCGCCCCGCTGATCACAATGGTGGCGTTTTCCGCCAACAGTGTAAGCAGCCCCGCGAGCCGCCGGTCGGTAGTTCCTGGCAGGGTTTCTTGAGTCATCGGGATGAGGCCGTGCCTTTTCACGCCGCCTAAGCTTACGTTTCCTCGATGCTGTCCACAAGGAGACTGAGGTTCGCGGCCGGCGCCGAATGCGTCAGCATCCCGGAAGAAAGAAAATCGGCACCGGCTTCCGCGTAAGCGCGCGCATTCTCGAGGTTGATCCCGCCGGAAATCTCGATCACGCAGTCCCCGCGCAGCCCGCGCGCAATCTTCACGCATTCGGCGGCGCGTTCCGGTGACATATTGTCCAGCAGCACGGCCTCTGCTCCCGCGCCGATGGCCTCAATCAATTCGCGCACGTCGCGCACCTCGATTTGCACCGGCAAAGGTCCCGGGCCGACGACCTCGGGGTCCAGCCCGGCCGCATCATAGGCGCTGGCCGTCCGCGGAGGTGGTGCCTTCGGTGCCGTATAAGTGTGCGCCTTGTCGAGAGCCGCCTTAATTCCACCAGCCAGCGCAATATGATTTTCCTTCAAAAGAATCGCGTCATACAGCCCGAAGCGGTGATTGGCGCCGCCGCCCGTTTTCACCGCATATTTTTCGAGTGCCCGCAAACCAGGTGTCGTCTTCCGTGTGTCCCGAATGCGGGTTTTCGTGGCCGCCAGTTGCTCGACGAATCGCCGCGTCAGCGTCGCGATTCCGCAAAGATGCGCAAGAAAATTCAGCGCCGTGCGCTCGCCCGTCAGAATTGCCCGGGCATTACCTCGGATCTGTACAATCTCCACGCCAGGCTCCACGAAGGACCCGTCGTTGTGCGGCCACGTGACATGGATTTCCGGGTCCAGCGCACGGAAGACCTTTTCGGCAATCGGCAACCCCGCGCAAACCAGCGTCTGCCGCGTGAGGATGTGGGCCCGTGCCTCGGCCTGCGCCGGAACCGTCGCCGCAGTCGTCGCGTCGCCGGACTCGACGTCTTCCGCCAGTGCCCGCCGCACGAGGTCAACGATGTATTCTGAATTCCAATCCATAAGTACCCGTAGAACTACGAATCTCTTTCGAGCTGCGACAGGCGATCTTGCAGTTTCCGAAGTTCGATGCGCTGCTCCGCGAGCGTCGCTTCCAGTCCTTTGATAATATTCTCCGGTGCGCGGCTGCGAAACGTTTCGTTCCCCAGTTGCTTTTCCTTGGATTCAATCGCTTTCTGCAATCCTTCGCGGTCTTTCTTCAGCCGGATCTTTTCCGCCGTTGCATCCACGGCTTCGGAGTATGCAATCCGCACGTCGTATAGCGCCGTCGAGCGTTGTGCTTCGGTTCCTGCCTCAAACGTCTGCCGCGGAGCAATTCGCAGTTCCGATAGCGCGCCAAACCTTGCAATCACGCCAAGATTTGCCTCGATTAAATTACTCGTGGCAACATCGCCCGTCGAGAAATCCGCCAGTACTCTCTTTTTCGGATCGAGTTTCAACTCCGCCCGAATGGTACGAAGCGTGGTTACAACTTCCTGAATCAAGGCTACTTTTCTTAGCGCCTCCGCATTTTTCCAATAAGAGCGAGCTTCAGGAAATTGATCCAGCGCGATTGATTTTGCGCCCGCCTTTTGTGGCATCTGGTGCCACAGTTCCTCTGTCAGGAAGGGCATAAACGGATGGAGCAGCCGTAACGCGGCATCGAACGCCGCAAAGAGGTTCTTCCACGCCACGGTTGCACGCTCGCGGTCCGTGCTCTGCAGTTCCGGCTTCACCCACTCGATGTACCAGTCGCAGAAGTCTCCCCAGAAAAATTGGTACACGCTCTGCGCCGCCTCGTGGAACCGGTAATTCTTCAGCGCATTGTTGACCGTCTCAATCGTCGCCGCAAGACGCGCAAACAACCAGGCATCTACCAACGGGACAGTTACGCTTGCCGCGTGTGATCCTTTCCAGCGAACCGCATTCCAAATCTTGAGGGCAAAATTCCTTATGGCTGCCGCCAAGCGCGCAAACAGCCAAGCACCGACTGGCGTTCTGTTTCCATTTAGTCCATACGGTGCTTTTGCGCGCACGTCCGGAGCTGCCAATTCTTCGAGTTTCGCCCCACTCTCTTCAAACTTGTCCAAGTTCACGAACAAAAACCGTGCGGCATTCCAGATTTTGTTGGCGAAATTTCGCGCGCTGCTCAATTTGTCTTCGGACAGAATAATGTCCGTCCCCGGAGCCGCCATGGACGCCAGGCAAAACCTCATCGCATCCGTTCCGTACTGCTCGTTCAGCGCCACGGGATCGAGTCCCGTTCCTTTGGACTTGGACATCTTCTCGCCGCTCCCAGTCCTCACCAGCGAATGGAGGTACACGGCGCGAAAGGGAACTTGGCCCGTAAAGTGAATGCCCAGCATGATCATCCGCGCCACCCAAAAGAACAGGATGTCGTATCCGGTAATCATCAGGCTCGTCGGGTAGTATTTTGCGAAATCCGCCGTCTTCTCCGGCCAGCCCAGCGTCGAAAACGGCCACAGCCCGGAGCTGAACCAGGTGTCCAAAACGTCGGGATCCTGCTCCAGCTTCGTCGAGCCGCACGCCGCGCATTTTGCCGGGGTCTCGCGCGCCACCGTGATGTGATTGTTCTCCTTGCAATACCACGCGGGAATCCGGTGCCCCCACCAGAGCTGCCGCGAAATCGTCCAGTCGCGGATGTTTCTCATCCAGTTGAAATATTCCTCGCGCCGGTTATCCGGCACGATCAGGATCTCACCGCGTTCCACTGCCGCAATCGCCGGTTCCGCCAGCGGCTTCATTTTGCAGAACCATTGCGTGGAGATGCGCGGTTCAACGATAGTCTTGCTGCGCTCGCAAATCCCGATCGCGTGAGTATGCTCCGTCACTTTTTCGAGAAGCCCTTGGGCCTTCAAATCCTCAACCACTTTCTTCCGCGCCGCGAACCGCTCCAGTCCCGCGTAAGGGCCTGCGTTCGCGCTCATGTGCCCGTCATCGGTCATCACGTCGATTTCAGCCAGTTCGTGCCGCCGTCCCAGATCAAAGTCGTTGGGATCATGCGCGGGCGTTATCTTCACTGCGCCTGTTCCAAACTCCCGGTCCACCATTTCGTCCGCCACGATGGGAATTTCCCTGTTCATCAGCGGCAGCAACACTTTCTTCCCAACCAGGTGCGTGTACCGCTCGTCTTGCGGATTCACTGCAACCGCGGTATCGCCAAGCATGGTCTCCGGCCGCGTCGTTGCGACCACCACGAACTCCTTAGTCCCCACCACCGGATACTTGATGTGCCAAAGATGTCCCTGCCGCTCCTCGTGCACCACTTCCAGGTCGCTCAGCACCGTCAGGCATACCGGACACCAATTCACCAGGCGAGTCTCCCGGTAGATGAACCTTTCCTCGTAAAGCCGCACGAAAACTTCGCGCACCACGCGCGACATTTCCGGCGAAAGGGTAAACTTCTCCCTCGACCAGTCGCAGCTCTCCCCAATGCTCCTCATCTGCTGCGTGATCTGGCCGCCTGCTTCTGCTTTCCACTTCCAAACCTGTTTTTCAAACTCCTCCCGTCCGAGCTTCTGGTAGTCAATGCCTTGGTCTTTCAGGTGTTTCACCACAACGCGTTGCGTGGAAATGCCTGCGTGGTCCGTCCCCGGCAGAAACAGGGTGTTGTATCCCCGCATCCGGTGCCAGCGCGTCATTATGTCGATCTCTGTGTGCTCCAGCATGTGCCCGATGTGCAGCGACCCCGTCACGTTGGGCGGTGGAATGACGATCGAAAACACCGGCCCCGGCGCATTCACGTCCGCCCTGAACAGTGCTTCCTTAACCCAGAAGTCTGCCCACCGCGGCTCGATCTTCAGCGGTTCGTATGCCTTTGCTATCTCGCGAGCCATCCGGTGCAATTCTCCTGTTTAGGGGTAGGCCTTGGCCTGCCCGTTCTTTTCTTGCTTGTAGGGGCGGGCCCTGGCCCGCACTCTTTCAGCCCAGATTATTTCGGTCAGAGTAATCTTCGACTATACGAGGGGAAAAGCTCTAACGTCAATTCAATGCGCAAAATGAGCAAGAGTCGCGGCCTAATCGCATGAATGGAAATTGAGGACTTGACGAAACGGCGGGGAAGGGAACTGCTACTTCTTCGAATTCATCTCTTCCTTAACCATCGCTTCCACGACCGGCTTCAGGATCTCTCGCGTAACCGCTTGCAGAACTTCAGGACTCATCCTCGCGAGCACTCTGGCCACCAGCTCATCCATGCTCGGCGAGGCCGCGGGCGTAGCCGCCGGCGGTTCTACAAGTGTCTCCGGCGCGTAATAACTTGTTCCGTCGGCGTTGAATTGCTCCGTGCCATGCGTCACATCTTCAGCAACATGAGCGGCTTCCTCGCGGATAGCTTCTACGGCGGCCGCAGGCAATGCTGCCTCCTCGATCACCTTCTGAGTTTCCTCGCTGGCGGCTTCAGCAGCTTTTTCCGTCCCGTTGCTCGACGCCGGAGCAGCGGGAGCATCCCACGCGGACGCCAGTCGGTTGGCCTTTTCAATCTCCGCGTCCCACGGGTTGGCCGGAACAGAAAACCAGGAGTCCTTGCCTTCTTTCTTTTCCGGCTTGGTCTCCACAATTTCAGGCGTGCTCGCCACCGCAGTTTCTGCAGGAGCTTGCACTTGACTCGGCGTGTGCGCCACTTCTTCCACAGCTGTCACTGTCTCCGCCGAACTCTTTTCCTGCGAAGCTGAAGCTGTTGAAACAGGCAGCGCCCAAGAGTCGGCCGCAAACGGAGTAGCCGGCACCTGCGTCACGGCTTCTGGAACGATTACTGGAGCGCTTGCTGGTGCTTCCGGCAAACTGTTGCTTGCCGCAGGCGCGTTCTCCACGAGTTCTGGTTTTTCCTCTTCCGGCTCCCACCCGCGCGCTTTCCCGCTCGCAATCTGCTCGAATCCGCCTGCGCGCCAGTCCTTCGCTCCGCGCCCAGATTCCGCCTCAGCATAACTTTCGGCGTCTTCTCGCCGCCAGGGCGCTGCTGGTTTTTCTTCTTCCTCTTCTTCGTCTGATTCCTCGACGTCCGGATCGCGCCAATCGCGCTCGGGCGCCAATTCTGGATGCACTGGCGGCAGGAAGCTGATGTCTTCTTCTGTTGGTTCGCCAGAAGTCTCCAGCAAGCTGCCAAATGCCACCGGCTGAGTTCCGGAATCAATCCGAACAGGTTCGAGGCGCGCTGGTGCTTCATCTACAAAACGTTCGTCGCCGGTAACCGCAAAGGGCTCGTCATGCGAAACGCTCGGGACCGGGACGGCGCTCATTGTCGGCACCGACGCCGAACTTGGCGTTAGAAGATCCGCCGCTCGCAGGGGCTCTGGCTCCGGAGTTTTGGCGGCAGGAACATTTCCGTGCGCCACTCCTGCGCGTTGCAGCGCGGACTTCACCATGGAAATCAATGGGTCTGGCGGAACAAACGGCTTTTTCAGCACGCCGTCCGCCCCCACTCGCTGCGCTTCTTGTTCATCAAGCGGGTCAAACGCCCCCACCAGCAGGATCACCGGGATATGCGCCAACGAGGGATCCGTTTTTACAAACTGGCAGACTTCATAACCATTCCGCACCGGCATAAACACATCGGCGAGTACCAGGTCGGGGCGCACGTCGGCGATTTTGCGCACGGCGGCCTCGCCATTGCCTACGGCAACGACATCAATGCCCTGATCTTTCAAGGCCAGTATCACCATCTTCTGGATGTTACTGTTGTCGTCCGCAACCAGAATCTTTGCCACCAAACGTCCTCCGACGATACCTCACCCTCGCATGCCACACCCATCACGGGATGGCCCTACTGGATGCCTACTCCAATGATTGGAGCATCCGACGGGGCAGGCGTCAATCTTCTCGGGATGGGTGTGTGTCGGAAATGAATACTAGGGTTTCCAGGGTCTGGCACCCTTTGGCGGGCGCAAAAAAGCGCAAGGGGTGCGGCCTTTAATCGCCGCACCCCTTGGCCTTTCCTGAGGTCTACCCCTGCTCTGAACTTACCAGGGGATGATTTTCCGCAAACCCTTCTTCTTCTTACTGGTGGACTCTTTGCTCTTGTCAGCCGCAGTTCCGCTCTGATTTGCGTCCTGCGCCGGGGCAGCGTCTGTCTTTGCCGCATCCGTGCCGGCCGCCGCGGCTGCATCTGGCTTCGCAGCAGCATCGCCAGTCCCCGCCGCCGCTGCATCCGTCTTTGGAGCAGTCTCGGCAGTTCCTGCTGCCGCGGAGTTATTCTCAGGAGCGCTGCCTGCCGCTGGTGCGCTCGAGTCCGGTTGCGTTCCCGCCTTTGGCTCGGTACCTTCCGCCGCTGGAGTCACACTCTCCGCCCCTTCGGCCGCACCCCCCGTGCCTCCCGGCGTCACAGTTGCGACAATCCCCGTTCCCGGGCCGCCAATCCTTGATTGATTACCGCCCCTCAGAATATCCGTCCCTGCTTCATTCTCCGATGCCGGAGCCATATTCGGCTTGCCCGAAGTCGCAGCCGCGACCAATTCCTTCTTCGGTCCATTAGTCACAATGCTCAACGGCTTCTTAATCAGCATTTCATGTGGCCGTGGCGCGTTCTGTTCTGCCTGCATCCACTTAACCGCATTCGGGTCCGGTTGCGGCACGGGCGCCTTCAATGCTTTCAGATGATCCTTGGCCGCCGGCGCCAGCGGCGATAGCGGATAATCCCTTACGATTTTCGCGTAGTACGGCACCGCCATTTCCTTCTTTTCCGTGCCCTCCCAGATCTCTCCCAGCATCCACAGCGCTTGGTCTGCCTTGCTGTACAGCGGATAGCGGTTCACCACGGATATTAGTCTCGAAGCGGCTGCTCTCTTGTCGCCCTTCCCGTAGTAATAAAAATATCCGATCCGGTAGTCTCCCTCCGCAAGCACTTCCTGGACTTCGCGCAGGTGCTGCTCCGCCTTCGGAGCCAGTGGATCGTTCGGATACTTCGTCAAGAACGTCTGGAACTCATCCTCGGCGTCGCGCGCCTGCGAACGATCGCGATCCGGCTTCTCCATCTGCCGGAAGTGCGCCATCGCCACTTGCAGTTGCGCGTAGGACGCCTGCTTCATCATTGGGAAAAAAACCCCGAAGTCCTTGTACGCTTGGATGGCCTGCGTGGTGTTCGCCGTTCCGCCCTCTTTGTAATACGAATCGGCGATGGCCAGCTTGGCATCCGCGAGAAATTCGCTGTCCGGATAGGTGTTGATCAGCGTCTGCAGGTTCAGCCGGCCCACCTCATGACGGCCATGCTTGATGTCCTCCATGGCCTTGTCATAGAGAATCTTGTCCGGCTCCGCGTTGTTTTCCGCGCTGGTCGACTTATTGACCTTTTTCTTTTTATGGAAGATTTGTGCATCGCACTGCGTGGCGCTCAACAGCAACATCCCTGCGATCATTGCCCCGGCAAGCCATTTTGACCCTGCTGTTGCTCGCCACTCGCCACTCGTCACTCGCCACTTCTTCTGATGGCGCAAACTTCACCTCTCTCATGAATCTGGGGTTCCGTGCTGCGGTTGGCCCCCGCCTCGATAGCTCCCCGTCGGACCCGCGCCCGGAACACCCAAGTATACCCTGAACGAATGGCCAGGCCGAACAACAACTTTGCCCCTCCGGCCAGGGGGTCCCCGTATGCGCTTCCCCCTCACTGTGATGCCGCCTCACGCCCTAAAGGGTTGCCTCGCCCATCCATCGATCCCGACGTTTCTAATTCTCTAGACGGTTCGGGTGGCCTTCGATAAGAGAGAAGGCGTTGTCAAGCAACACTTCGCCGTGGCGGCGCTGTGAGGCACCGCGTGACTGCCAGAGTGGTTGAGGACCG
>Ga0210410_10000357_pt1 | contig 54797 bp, 43 predicted proteins | sample IncBWC4MmetaG_FD_161058 | JGI IMG/M metagenome (GOLD analysis project Ga0210410, IMG submission 161058) | Forest soil microbial communities from Barre Woods Harvard Forest LTER site, Petersham, Massachusetts, United States - Inc-BW-C-4-M | ecosystem: Environmental > Terrestrial > Soil >...
AGGCGGGCGGTTTCAATGGGTCGACGCAACACTAGCTCGAAGTCTTCTTTTAGGAGTCCACGAAGCAGATTTCGTTCGCGAGTGTTGATTCAAAAAGAACAGTGCCCTGCTTAGGTTCTGATTGAGTCTCGCCGCATAGAACGATTCTCTTGGGGAAGTATTGTCGGATCAACTGGTTAGATGGTGTTGCATCGACCGTCTGAACTGGCACGACTTATCGGGAGTTAGCCTACCAATGACGTACAAGATGATCGCCGAACTGGGATTCGTTAGCGGCGGTTAACCTGTTTGCATGGGAACTGCGCAAGCATGAGTCCAATCATCCGGATGAATACGTGGGCTTGCAGGGAATGGGGCAAGGGGCGTATGCTCTGCGGCACATTCAATCGCAGCTTCCGATTCGATACACGAGAGAGCAAGACAAGTGATCCGTTTTCTGACTTCGCGGAGGGCCGCCCCCTCGATGGGAGAAACATGCCATGGGACTGATGCCTGACGGTGGAAACCCATTTACCAAATTGGACAAACAGACTGTCATTGGGACGTTAAAGGCTACGGGGTCGCGCGATGCGGACATTCTTCATGCCCAAAAGGAAAAATTGCTCGCTCCTGCCAAAAACCTGAAAATACTGGCGATCATCTTGATGGTCGGCGGTGGTCTGCTTGCAATCACCGTCATTCTTGCTATCGCTGGTATACCCTTGGCGTTGTTTGGAGTGTGGCTCTGGCGATTCAGTTCCAAGAATATTGCGGCTGTAGAGGCTGGCTACACCGAATACCTCGCATCTAGTCAAGCTTGAATCCAACGGCTTCCTGTGTCGCTAATCGGACAAGTGCCGATCATCGATTCCACTTGTCCGGTGGTTCAATTCGACGAATCTAAACGTCGAACGCTAAGTGCAAAGGCGTTAGACGAGATAGTGCCTGATTAACGCGGTCACCAGACAAGTGGAATTTGCCATCGGCAGCTCTCGGGCAGATGTCCGGTCTGCGCTTATGACGTTCGTTTATTGTGGTGATTCCACCGCTTGGCCGCTTTCCGTTGCGCTTTTTGTTGGGCCTTGTTGTATTTCTTGATTGCTTTCTGCTGCTTCCTGCCCGCCTTCCGATCCATCTTTTGCTGCTTCTCGGCCGTTTTCCGTGACAGTCGTGCGCTTTCAGCCATATTGAGGCGTTGAGCTTTAGCCGGTATCGACCATCCAGCACTCAACACGACCAGAAGTGTCAAGCAGCGATTCGTTTCATCCAGGATTCCATTTTGGTTCTAAGAACGGCACAAGTCTATACCCATCTCGCCCGTTCGTGACATCGTGAAACGGTATATGCATATACTACGCCATTCGCGCCACACGACTTGGCCAGAACCGAAACCCAGCGAGTATGGAAAAACTCTCATTCGAGGAAACTCTTATTGATGTCTGGCGGCAAGCCCTTCTGGAAAACGCCAAGACGGTCAAAGTAGGTGGAGAAAGTTACCCCGTTCATCGGACTCCCAAGCGCGGTTTGCGACAGGTGGATTTCACGTTCGACAGGACAGAGATTCGTGGACTAGAGCAGAATCCCGAAACGAAATCACGATGGGCGCAGTTGGCACGATCCGGCAAGAAGGTCATGCAGTTTCTCAGTGAAGGCCGCTACGTTGCGAACGTGGTCGATGGGAAGGTGACGCTCTATGGTGGGCAAGCGGCGCGGTGAACGGACACATTCGGCACCGAGTGTGCAACTACGACTCCAATGGTATTCATTTATGCAGGTGAGGAGGTTTCGAAATTCACTGATTTCCACATACTTTGACCTTTAGCCAATCGCTGTACCTTGCTCCCGACCCGCGTTGAGGATGGTACTCGTTCAATGTTAGCCGACCGTAAAAAATCCCGTTCTGATCGACGATCACCGGTGGGTCCGATGCGTAAGGTTTACACGCACTATAGCTGGAGTAAGGCGAACCGTACTCGCTGTAGTGACTCCAAATGCTCTGTGTCGAAAAAGGACTTCCGCTGTTCCCATACGAATTATAAACGGAATCAGATGCATACTCGTTGCAGCTTAAGCAGCCAAGGTACGTCTTGTGATCCTGTCCCCCAAAAATCATCACCTTAGAAAACGATTGCGGGGCGGAGGCTTCAGCGGCACCTGTCGCAGCTCCACTAATGGCCGCACCAGTACGCTGTCGAGCAGCAGGACTACACGCGCCTATGTTGATGACTAGGACCCCCGAGAATGGAAAACGTTGCAAAATGTTTGTAGGACATTTGTATCCTTTTCGTGCAGCGAGTTGTTGGGTCACTCAAACCCACAAGCGGAGTTATCTGCTCGATTCAACCGCGATCTGATTCGGATTATCCGCGACAACCTCCGGCGGTCCCGCATAGGCCGTAATTTTGCCGCTAACGCAATTTGCTTTCCTTTGTAATCGTCTTCAGGCGTTCCAAACGTACTCCGAATGTTCCCCCGATTATGAGGGTGAAAACCTACTTCTGAAATACACGAAGTTCGGCCGCTCGAATAATCATAACAGTGTCCAAATTGCACCTAAGGAATCCGTATTTTAGGCAGCTCCAATCGCATCCTGCTCGGGTCTGGCTAGGATTGCTGCGACAAGTCCGCACCCAGCGGCTAAAGATAGCCACAACCCTGGAACGGCACGGTTCCCGGTGAGATGAATCAAGTAGGTGCTAATCGCCGGTGTAAAGCCGCCAAAGATGGCGGTGGCCAGGCTATAGGCGAGCGAGAAAGCTGAGGTACGTACCTCGATTGGCATAATCTCCGTCAAGAAAACGACCATCGCACCGTTGTAACTGCCATAGATAAACGAAAGCCAGAGTTCGACGGTCAGTAGGCGCGTGAACGAGGGCTCGCGCACCAGCCACAGCATCGCTGGATAAGCTGTGACCAGCATCAATACTGTGAAAACGAGAAGTAAAGGCCGCCGACCGATCCTATCGGAGAGCGCTCCCATGATTGGTAGCCAGAAGAGATTCGATGCGCCGACGCATAAAGTCACAACCAAACTGTCGATGTTCGCCAAATGTAGCACGGAGTTACCGAACGTGGGGGTATAGGCGGTGATCATATAGAAAGAAACCGTCGTCATCGTCACCATCATGGTTCCGATCAACACCTTGCCCCAGTTGGTCGTGAGCGAACGAAGAATCTCTGAGGTTGTTGGCCGGTGCTTGCGCGCGACGAACTCATCCGTTTCCTGCAAGGAGCGCCTGAGTCGAAATAAAAAAGGAATAATTCCGCAGCCGAGGAGAAGCGGGACGCGCCATCCCCAGGCCGTCATTTTCTCGGGCGGAAGGATGGAACTGAGCACAACTCCCACGAGAGCAGCGAACATCACCGCTACCTGCTGGCTGCCCGATTGCCAGCTTACGTAGAAGCCTTTGTGTCCCGGCGTGGCAATTTCGGATAAATAGACGGAGACGCCGCCCAGTTCCATTCCCGCTGAAAATCCCTGCAGGAGCCGGCCGACTAAAACAAGCAGCGGAGCCAGCAATCCAATCGTTGAGTATGCCGGAGTGCAGGCAATCGAAAAAATGCCCACGGACATGAGAGTCAGGGTCAGAATGAGGCCCGCGCGGCGGCCATGGTGATCGGTGTACGCGCCAAGCACGACAGCGCCAAGCGGGCGCATCAGAAATCCCGCCCCAAATGTCATCAGCGACAACATGAGTGATAGGAAAGGATTGCCGCTGGGAAAGAAGGCGTTGCCGATGGCTGTGGCGTAGTAGCCAAAGACCATAAAGTCGTACATCTCCAGAAAGTTTCCGCTGGAGACGCGAATCACGGACCAAATTTTTGCATTTCGATCTGAGGGGGCGATCATAGGATTATACTATTCGGAAGACTCACCCTAATGCCGTTTGAGTGAAAGCCCGAAAACGAACTGGAGTGAGCACGAATACACCATGTACTTCCGTTCAAGGGATGCTGGGTATACGAGCTAGTTCTCTCTGCTCACTCGTGAAGCGATTGCCGCCCCCAACTCCTCGGTTGTTGCATGGCCCCCGATATCGGGCGTACGGACTTTCGCGTGAGCCAGAACCTGCTCGATGGCGTTCTCGACGGCGTCCGCGGATTCTGAAGCGCCAAGATGCCGCAGCATCATTGCGCCAGACCAGATTTGCCCGATGGGGTTGGCGATGCCCTGGCCCGCGATATCAGGCGCCGAGCCGTGGACAGGCTCAAACATGGATGGAAATTCCCTTTCTGGATTGAGATTTGCAGAGGGGGCAATGCCGATCGATCCGACAACGGCGGGACCCAAGTCGGAGAGAATATCACCGAATAGATTGGAGGCCACGACCACATCAAACCAATCCGGATGACGCACAAAATGAGCAGTCAAGATATCGATATGATATTGGTCCGTGCGGATATCGGGATACTCGGCGGTGATGGCATGAAAACATTCATCCCAGAACGGCATCGTGTGAATTATGCCGTTTGACTTTGTCGCCGAGGTGAGATGTTTGCTCCTCTTGCGCGCAAGTTCGAGCGCAAAGCGCATCACGCGGTTCACTCCGCGGCGCGTGAAGACGGTTTGTTGGACGGCCATCTCTTCGTCAGTACCTTCATAAAGACGTCCGCCGATATTTGAATACTCCCCCTCGTTGTTTTCTCGAACGATACAGAAATCAATTTGACCGGGCTTCCAGTTTTTCAGCGGCGTCTCAATGCCCTCAAAAAGACGCACGGGCCGCAGATTCACGCATTGCCGGAAGGTGCGCCGGATGGGGATCAGCAAACCCCAAAGCGAGACGTGATCCGCCACGCTAGGGTGTCCCACAGCTCCAAGAAAAATCGCATCGAACGGCCGCAACTGCTGAAGGCCGTCGACGGGCATCATCTTTCCTGTTTTCACGTACGTTTCGCAACTCCAATCGAATTTATGCCAGTTGAATTGGAATCCAAAACGCTTTCCCGCCGCTTCGAGCACGCGGATGCCTTCCGGAACGACCTCTTTCCCGATACCATCTCCAGCGATGACGGCAATGTTGAACGTTTTCATTTACGTTGGACTATATCTCTTCTCAGCCGAAAGAAGCGGCAAAATGGCGCTGACATCGCGTGCCGAATCCAGCGCCTTTACGTAAGTGATGATTTTCCCGGTCTTGTCCCCAGGCCACTCTGCATATTGCGCACATCCTCTGACCTTGGCCGCTGTCTCGTCAAAGCTCATGGGGTTCGATGGGCTGCCTTTGGCAAATTCCGCGCGGCCGCTGATGGTCCGCCCGTCCTTTAGGTAAATTTTCAAGAGCGATGTCATCTTGTCATAGCCAGCGCTCTCCGCTTCCGGATCCACATAGAAGTTGACGCGGCCAATCATCTCTTGCACGTCCGCTCTTTGTACAACTTGATCCGAGAATTCTCCCAATCCTGCTTTGCCGCGCAAAAGAAGAATCGCCATACAGAATTCCATACTGAACTTGGCTTCCAAACCGTTCTTTGGTCGATGGTGAAGAAGAGTTGTCGTCATTTGATGGTTGGCGCCGACGTCGAGCTTTTCCACCTGAGCCGCCTGCACTTTGTTGACATCGATCAGGCGCGCCAACTCGGTCATTGCGGGATGAGCGAGGGAGCCGGAAGGGTACGGCTTCAGAGATATTCCGGGTGAGGTAAATGTCCATGGTTTTCCCAGGCGATCCACAATTGCACCTGAATCGAACGATCCGCCGAACGCATGGAAAAATCCGCGCTCCGCTTCCAGTATTTGCTCCGCTGCAGTCCATCCCAAGGCAACAAGTTCCGCTGACGCCAGACCGCTCTCGGCAGCATGACCGGCCTGAAAAGGCTTGGTCATCGTGCCGAAATTTTCTCGCAGCCCACCAGACTGACTCGCCACCAGGCCAAACGTATTCAGTATTTTCGGAAGATCAAATCGAAGTAATTTCGCGCAGGCCGCCGCTGAACCGAATGGGCCGCAGGTCCCCGTGGAATGAAATCCATCCTGGTAATGGCGAGGGGAGATGGCCTCCGCGATCTTGCATTCCACCTCAACACCCAAATGATAGGCGAGCATGAAGTCCTTGCCGGAAATCGCCTTGCCTTCAGCCAGCGCCAGCAGCGCGGGCAGCACCGGCACGGTAGGGTGCACCAAGAGCCCATACACGCGGTCTTTAGCGGCGGAAAGTTGCGTATCGTCGAAATCATCCGCATGAATGGATACGCCGTTTACGAAAGCGGCGAAGCGAGGAGAAGTTTTTTTCGAAGATCCGATGATGCTGGCTTTTCCGTCGCAGATCCCAAGATGCTCGACATATTCCCGGCAAATCGCTCCCGTTTGGGCGCGAGACCCGGCTAGCGCCAGTCCCAATCCATCGAGGATGGATTTCTTGCCCAGTTCGATGACGTCTTGTGGAATATCCTCGTACTTTGTTGACGCAATAAATTTCCCGACATATTCGGTCAGGCCGGGAGCCTTTGCGAAATCGCCGACGGGAATCTCGGCGCCCTCTGCCGATCGGAGAAAGGCGGCCGAAGCAATCGCGCCCAAAGAAGACTTTCCAAAATCACGCCTTCGCATAGGTCACCTGAAACTTCACGCTTCATTTTTGGCCGCATCCCTTTTCGCCGGGAGAGTTCAAGTCATTGCGCACGACCTGGCCTCCCTTCATGACGAACTTCACCCGCTCGAGTTCCGTAATATCGGCCAGTGGGTCGCCGCAGACGGCCACGATATCAGCGAATTTTCCGCGCTCGAGGGAGCCGATATTGGCCTCCCAGCCCATCATTTGGGCGTCGACGATCGTCGCGGCGCGGATGACTTGCGCAGGAGTCATGCCAAATTTGACCATATAACCAAACTCTTTTGTCTGCGTGCCGTGTGGAAAAGGCCCGACGCCCGTCCCGAAACCAATTTTCACACCGGCAGCCACGGCGCGCCGGAAGTTGGGCTCCGATACTTCGGCGACGGTATGGCCGCCGTATTTCTTCGCGTCGTGTTCCCTGTCGAGCTGGTAATGATACAGCGTCGGAATGAGGTAAATGCCCTTGGTCTTGAACTGCTGGATGTCGTCATCGGAGAGTTCCACGCCGTGCTCGATCGTGTCCACCCCGGCAGCGAGGCAGTTGCGCAGGCCCTTTCCTCCGAACGCGTGGCAGGAAACCTTATGCCCCTTATCATGCGCTTCTTCAACGAATGCCTGGACTTCCTCGAGGGTGAAGGTGGGCGGAACCATCATTTTACCGTCGGGTGCAAACGTGAATTCATACGCGGCATATAATTTGATCCAGTCGGCTCCATTTGTGAGATGCTCGCGTACAGCCTTGCGTGCTTCCCAAGGTGAATCGACGGTTTCCAGCATCGATGGCAAAGGAATATCGCGTGAGTAGCCCTTGGGACGAAACCCACCAGTCGTCTGGAAGCCTCGGCCGGAGACTTGCATGCGCGGGCCCTGCACCAGCCCGTTGTTGATGGCATTGCGCAAATCCACATCACCAAACATCCCACCAAGCGTCTTCAGATCGCGCAGCGTGGTGAATCCCACGTAGAGGTCGCGTTGCGCATTGACTAACGCTTCCAAAGTCCGGTATTGCAGCGGCTCCTTCATCATCTGTTCGTCAAGGTCAGGTCCGCTGGTGAAAACATGCGTGTGCCCGTCAATCAGCCCCGGCAAAACCGTCGCGTTGCTCAGGTCGAGGACATCGTAACCCGGCGGAACTTGCACCTCATTCGCTGGCCCCACCTGTACGATGCGTGCTCCCTCGATGAGAATGACCTGTTGTTTCTTCAGCACGTCCGATTTCGAGTCAAAGAGCCGCCCCGCTCGTATGGCCACTCTCTCTTTCATTCTGGCGCGCGGCGGCGGAAGCGGTGGGGGCGGTGGAGTCGCGGGCTCTTGGGCGAAACCCGTAGCCGGAAACAAGCAAAGCGCAAGAAACATCGCGACCCCAAGAATCGAAACTCCCACGCGAAGCTGCTTAGCTTGAACTCTCATCTCCCCTCCCCAATTTGCGCCGCAGGAGCAACTGGCGCAGTCTTCAAAAACATCGCCAACCCCGCAGCCACCACGGTAATCAATCCGAGATAGGTGAATCCCGATAGAAAATTGCCGGTTTTCTTGTTGAGAAGGCCGACGATAAGCGGCGCAAAGTAAGCGCCCAGATTGCCAATGGCGTTCGCAAAACCCATCACCGAGCCAACAATCTTCGCGGGCAGTGTTTCGGTGGGGATGGCCCAAAACGCTCCCATGGGGCCGTATGCACCGATGCCGCTTAGCGCGATGAATGCAAATGCAATCGGCAGCGAATAAGGAATGGTTGCCACAGCCAACAGGATGCAACATCCCCCGATGAACATCGCGCCCGCTGCGTGCCTCCGGCGCTCGTGCATCTTGTCGGAATGGCGGGAGACGATCAATAGAGAAGTAGCTCCCATAATGAATGGAAGCGTGTACAGCAACCCGGTGTGGAGACCGCTCAATTTTTTGAACTTTTCCATGGCGCTGGGCAGCCAAAACAGCAATCCCATTTGCCCGCTGACAAAACAGAAATAAACGGCGGCCAGAAGAAATACCTGGGGGCGCAGGAGCGCCTGCAAATAGGGAATGTTCTGCGTTCCTTCCAGGTCGAGGGACTCTCGGCGCAAAGTTGCCACCAAAGTATTGCGCTCTCGCTCCGGTAACCAGGCCGCTTCCTCCGGATGGTCTTGAATGAACAAGAGCCATATGCCAAGCCACAGGAACGGCAGCGATCCCTCGGCGACCAGCATCACGCGCCAGTTCCAATGGTCGAGCATCCATCCCGAAAAGGGCGATGCCACGATGACCGCTCCCGGCAGACAGAGCAGCCAGAAAGCGTTGGCGCGGGCGCGCTCGGCACGCGAGAACCAATGTGACAATAGAATCAGAGTCGCCGGAAAGACCCCACTCTCGGCCACTCCCAGCAGCAGCCGAAGGGTGAGCAACTGGTGATACGTGCGGACGAGTCCGCAGCATACTGCAAACGTCGCCCATGCCACCAGCAGCACGCTGATAAATTTCTTTGGGCTCCAATATTTTGCCAAATGGCCGCCAGGGATTTGCAAAGCAAGGTATCCCCAGAAAAAGATGCCGGCAACCGTTCCCGCTTGTTGCGGATCCAGATGAAGGTCGCGGCTAATCCGCGGCAGAGCCAGGGAGATGTTGGTGCGATCGATAAACGCAATCGTGTACATCACCAGCGCGACGGGAATAATTCGAATCCAACGCGGCGACGCGCCAAGCAAACTCATTTCCTGCCGCGCGTCGGGGTCCCGCGCTTGCTCTTGGATGTGAGAAGAAGTTTCCATCGGCGAATGTACTTCACTTCAAGCTGCCAGCCACGCCTTCCTTAGGGCTGCACCTCGTACACCCGCACTTCGGCGTCCTTTTTTTCGTGATGGGGGACGGCCAGATAATAGCGATTGAACTCCGGAACCAGGACGGCGGTTTTGGCGCGGAAGCCGCCCGGAATTTTAGTCAGCAAAGCGTAACGGTCGGCGTCCTTCTGCTCAAAGACATCCACAAACTGATCTCCCGCCAGGTACAAGCGCTTGTTTTTTGCATCGTAACTCATGTCGTCGACAAAGCCCACGGCGGGCAAATCGGCGATCACTTTTCCATCATCGGAATTGAGGACCACTAACTTCCCCGGCTTACGAGTTACAACAAACAGCCGGTGATTCGCTTCGTCGAGGGCCATCGCCACGTTCTGCGTATCGCCAGCCGGAAGAGGCCAAGTGGCCTGCAACGAAGATTTGTCGCGATCCATCACCCCGATGGCATTCAGCCCAGTGATGTTACAAAACAGGCGCGGCCCGGATTTTTCCAGCACGATGGCTTCGACGTGATTGGAATTGATTTTGATATCGCGCAGCTTTTTCATGCTGGTCGTATCCACCACGCTGATCAGTGAATACGGCGTGTGCGCTTCGCGGCCGCCATTGACGACATACAAATAATGCGTTGTTTCATCGTAGGCAATCGAATCCGCGTCGATGGAAACTTTAATTTCCCCGGCCGGTTTGTAGTTGTCGCTATCGTAGACTCGCACTGCGGAAGCGTCACCTTCCACGATGAAAAGCTTTTTCAAATCGGGGCGGTACAGGATGGCATGCGGCGCTTTGATGTCTTCCATGGTGTGAATCACGGTGTTCGCATTGGTGTCTAAGACCACCACTTTTTCATTTTCCTCGCCGGTGAGAAACAAACGGTGCCCGGCGATATCAGGTGCAAAGTGGTCAAAATCGCCATCATGCAGCCCCGGCAATGGGATAGTGGCCACCAATTTCAAGGGGGCGTGATCCTGAGCCCTCGAGCTCGATGCCAGCGCGGCGACCAGTGCAAACATGAAAAAAAGTGCTCTCTTCATTTTCTCTCCCTCAGAAGTTGAAGCAGGAATTCCACGCCTCTTTTTGAAACAAAATGTTTCTGACCCGCCGGATGCTACCCTTCCTGACGAAATGAGTCAACGACACCTCTAGGGAGGGCACGGCTACTTCAAGAACTCGTTGGACAAACGGCCTGTCTTGATTCCTTCCGCTCCATCAGGTTCATGCATTCGTTACGGATACTTCGCCTACGCAGAAATTGGTCTTGAGTTAAGGCATCCCCTGGGTGTATGTCCTAATCTGCGCTCGATCTCTGGAGGTGAGTCCTTGTCCTCTGAAAGAATTCGGGAATTCGATTCGTCTGCACGAGTCATCATCATCTTTTTGATTTTTGTGACTTTATTTTCAATTCCCAGTGGCGCGCAGGTAGCTGGGGGAACGCTCTCCGGTACGATAACTGACCCATCCGAAAAGCTTGTGCCGCAAGCCCAGGTTTCGATTACCAACGTCGCGACGGGGATTACCACCACGGTTACCACAAACTCCGACGGCTTCTACATCGCCCCCAACCTGCTCCCCGGAGAATACCAAGTCACGGTCTCCGCAAAGGGCTTCAGCACGGAGACCAGAAAAGGGATCTCGCTCACCGTCGGTTCGCAGCAAGTCTTTAATCTCACGTTGCAAGTTGGCTCTGCTGCGAAGATAGTGGTCGAGGTTACTACCGAAGCCCCGGCGGTCCAACTCACTAGCTCTGATATCAGCGCGGTAGTGAACGCCACCACGGTTCGCGAACTTCCCCTGAACGGCCGCAGTTGGACGGATCTGGCTGCCCTCCAGCCTGGTGTGGACACCATCCATGCGCAGCCGGACTTTTCAAGCGGTCCGGACCGCGGTAACCGCGGATTTGGTCAACAGTTGACGATTTCCGGCGCGCGTCCGCAACAAAATAACTACCGCTTGGACGGCGTCAGCCTCAACGATTACGCCAACGGCGCGCCTGGCAGCGTCTTGGGAGGAAACCTGGGGGTAGACGCAATTCAGGAGTTTTCGGTTCTTACCAGCAACTACTCCGCGGAATACGGCAAGACTTCAGGCGGGGTCATCAACGCCGTTACGCGCACCGGCACCAATGGATTTCATGGCAGCGTGTACGAGTTTCTGCGCAACAGCGCGCTCGATGCAAAGAATTTCTTCGAGCAGGACCCCACACTTCCAAAGGCTTCCTTTAGAAGAAACCAATTTGGCGGGGCTATCGGAGGCCCCATCGTCAAGAAACGCACTTTCTTCTTCGCGGACTATGAAGGCATTCGCCAAGCAAAAGGCATTCCCAATGTGCTTACCGTGCCGTCTCCGGAACTCCAAAATGGCACTGATCCAACTCCAGTCGATCCCGCCATTAAGAAATTATTTGCGCTATATCCCATACCGAAGAGTTGTGGCAATCAAAGATGCCCCTTCCTCTTTATCGCCAACCAAGTAATCAGGGAAGACTTCCTTACCAGCCGCGTCGACCATAAGTTTTCCGAGAAAGACAGCGTATTCGGTACCTATCTCTACGACAGGACTCCCTACCACTCCCCGGATCCGTTCGGAAACGTTGGGCTCTTTTCGCTAACCTCCAGGCAGATCCTGGCGGTCGAGGAGACGCACAGTTTCACGCCCACCTTCGTCAATGCCGCGCGATTCGGCTTCAACCACCAAAATACCAACAACAATCAGAGCGTGGCGGACCTCTCGCCAGGAAAGATTGCGTCAGACACGACTCTAGGCGCCTTTCAGGCCAGTCAGGGGTTTCAGGATAGGGCCGCGCCTTCGTTGATCGGCACGGGTTTGACTCCCTTCTCGGGAGGTTTCGGGGGAAGTCCCACCTATTTTTATGGTTGGAATTCGTTTCAGGGTTATGACGACGCCTTTCTCGTGCGTGGCACGCATTCCATAAAGTTCGGGGCCGCCGTCGAACGAATGCAGATGGAAGCAGACGCGCTTACCGACGTCAATGGCATCTGGATCTTTGGAGGTTTTGACTCCTTTCTCGCAAACAAGCCTACTCATTTTAACGGTGGTGTCGCGAGTACTCTCAAGCCGCGCAACTTCCGCCAGACGATTTTCGGGGCCTACGTGCAGGACGACTGGCGGTGGAAGCCGAATTTGACTCTAAACCTTGGCTTGCGCTATGAGATGGCCACAGTAATGACGGAAACCAATGGCCGCCTCGTTAACTTGCAAGATCTCAGACAGGCGCCACTGATTTGCGGTACAGCCGATCCGAAATGCGCGAGTGTTGGCCCGTTGTTCGCGAATCCAACTCTGGGCAATGTCGAGCCGCGAATTGGTTTTTCGTGGGACCCTCTTAAGACCGGACGAATGGCTGTCCGCGGCGGAGCGGGATTGTTTGATGTTCTTCCCCTGCCGTACCAGTTCATTCTCCTCGAGACTCAGTCGGTCCCATTTTTCGATTATTTGTCTCTGAGCGCCAATACTGACGGAAGTGCTCTGAAAGTGGGCGCACTGCCGCAGATGGACGCCGGCGGTACAAGATTGCGCACCACTTTTATCGATTCGCATCCAAAGAGAAACTACGTAATGCAATGGAATTTAAATCTGCAGTACAGCCTGACTCCTAATCTAGCCGCCATGGTGGCTTATGTGGGCTCGCGCGGCGTTCACCAACCCTTCAGGGTGGACGAAGCCAATCTGACGATACCGGTGATGACTTCGGCGGGATACCTTTGGCCGCAAGTCGATGTCAACGGTAATTTAACGTCCGGCCCCAATGCGGGCCTGCCTCCGACCCCTCTTAACACCAACTACAGCTCCATTCGCGGTATGTTCTACAAGGGACGCTCCTATTACAACGCCCTCGAAACGCAGCTAGCCAAGCGCATGAGTCACGGTTTTCAGGCGCAGGGCACGTTCACGTGGGCCAAAAGCATTGACACCAGTTCGGCCACCCTCGCCGGCGACGCGTTTGGCAATTCCATCTCCAGCTTGCACTATTTCGATATGCGGTTGACTCGAGCACTATCTGATTTCAACGTAGGACGCACCTTGGTCCTCAACGCCAATTGGGAAGTGCCCGGCGCGAAATCCTGGAGCGGGCCGGCGAAATGGATGACCGATGGCTGGGAACTCGGGATGATTTTCACGGCGAGTGACGGTATTCCGTTCACTCCTACTTGGGGAACGGGTTCCGATCCGGCCAACACGCTTAGCCAGGACGATTTTGCCTTTCCCAATGTCGTCCCCGGGGCACCGGGATGCAACAATCGTCTTACGAATCCCGGCAATCCCAGCAATTACATCAACACCAACTGCTTCGCCATTCCCACCGCGCCAGCGTCAGATCCGACTTTTTGGGGTAAGAACTGCAACCAGTTTCCGGCAAGCGTCCAGCAGCCTAACCAGCCGCCGATCGCTGTTGCACCCCCGCTATGTTTCAACCTTCGCGGAAATGCCGGGCGCAATATCTTGATTGGCCCCGGTGTCACCAGTTTGGATTTCTCGGTTTTCAAGAACAATCGCATCAAGAGAATCTCCGAGAATTTCAATGTCCAGTTCCGAGCCGAGATCTTTAATATCCTTAACCATCCGAATTTTGGGGTTCCGTCCACGACCGGAGATGCCAATACGGACATCTTCGACGGAACTGGGGCGCTACAATCTCCGGCCAACGGGGGAATAGCGGGCGTACTAGTCCGCACAACTGTTTCGGAGCGCCAAATACAATTTGCCCTTAAGTTCATCTTCTAATTTGGGACCTCCGGTTCGCTGACAACGAACAAGCTCGGATGAAGCCATTTGAAGTTTTCGGATTTTCAGTCCGAGGAGAAGGCCTGCGCTGCGGCCACTCTTGATTTTCTCCGCAGTTATATCCGCGATCCCTGAAAATACGCGAGCGCTCGCATGCAGAAGACTCTCACGGTAGATGCTCATTCCCATCATAACCCTTCCCGTCTCCTGCTAGTTCTTTTCGCCCTCTGGGTGCTCTCCCCTTCATAGCCCTCGTTTTGGCCAACATGGTTTCGAAGCGTTGGTCGGTTCTTACCCGAGCGACGCTCTATACCGTCTGCGGTCGCTTGATAGCCTGGTGATCGCCTCGGACATGCCTCCCTCCCGCGCGCGAGAAAATTATCACATTTCGCTTGACTCTTGATAACCTAAACGTTTAGGATACTATAATGGCCAAAAAACAACTCAGCGAGGCAGCAAGCCTGCTCGGAAGACGCAGCTACCAATCCCGTTTGCAGAGGCTGGGGATCGAAAGGCTTCGGGCAATTGCACGCGAGAACGGAAAGTTAGGCGGACGCCCGTCAAAGCGGAAGGATGGTGCGCAGTGATCTACAAGCGCGGCGAAGTCTACTGGTATAAGTTCGCGTGGCAAGGGAAGCTCATCCGCGAGTCCACCAAACAAGGCAACGGTAAGGTTGCGCGACAGATGGAAGCAGCTCATCGCACGTCGCTCGCAAAAGGTGAAGTAGGGATTCGCGAGAGGAAGGCTGTGCCCACGCTGAAGGAATTTCTGAAGCACGAGTTCCTTCCGTATGCCGAGACGCGGCATGCGGGGAAACAAAACACTCTGCGGTATTACGCCGACGGCAGCGCGATGCTGACAAGATCAGCACTGGCAGGACTTCGACTGGACGAATTGACTGACCAGCACGCACAGCAGTTCGCTAGGCAACACTCAAGTCTTTCGCCTTCCGGCATCAATCGAGGTTTGCGGACACTGCGCCGTGCATTGAATCTTGCGTTCCAGTGGAAGAGCCTGGACAGGCCAGTAAAAGTTACACTTGCGACAGGTGAACGCCAGCGCGACCGCGTGCTGAACGAGAACGACGTTAAGAAGTACCTAAATGCCTGTCCGCAGCCTTGGAAGGACTGCGCCACAATCATCTTGGACGAAGGCTTCCGGCCTAGTGAAGTGTTCGCTTTGCGATGGTCACACGTCTTCTTTAACGAGGACGGCACGGGGTTAATTCAGGTCATGGAAGGAAAGTCGAAAGCGGCTCAACGAATGCTTCCGATGACCTTCAGAGTCTATGAATTGCTGCGGGGTCTTCACGAGGCAAACGGTCTCAGGAGCGAGGGGTGGATTTTCCCGAGCACCAGCGAATGCGGACATTTCACAGGTGACGCGGCGAAAGATCAGCATAAGAAAGCCCTAACCGATTCTGGCGTGAAAGCTTTCGTGCCGTACACGTTGCGACATACGGCGCTGACCAATCTTGGGGAAAAAGCAGGTGGTGATGTGTTCGTGCTTGCGCGAATCGCCGGGCACAGTTCGATAACGGTCACCCAACGCTACATCCATCCGCAGGCAGACGCTATCAATCGCGTATTCGCTGCATCGCAATTGCGGGTAGGCACAAAATTGGGCACACCGAGAGAAACGCCGAAACTTGAGCGGAGCAAAGACTTCAGCGTGATACTGCGTAAACGCTTGAACACAAAGAAGAAAATGGTGCCCGGGGTGGGAGTCGAACCCACATGAGGAAAAATCCCCGGAGGATTTTAAGTCCTCAGCGTCTGCCATTCCGCCACCCGGGCGACTGGCAGTACAAAGTTAGCGAATTCAGGTATTTCCTGCAACATCGCCACTGGACGGACTTACGTTGCTGCCATTGAACTACTGGGGTTTGTAGTTCGGAGACAATTGTGCACCGTAGTGCCCCGCAACCAACGCCGCGATGCGGGCGATTGCATCATGCAGCGTTTCCGTTTCGCCGCGATGATGCCCCGTGAAAACGACCAGCACAACCGACTGATCCTTAAGGAACAGGATGCCAGCGTCATTGGCGATGAAAGGCTGACCATCCCCGGTTTTGTGCGCTACAAGAACGCCGCGGAGGTATTTGGGGAAGCGATTGTTGACTTGTTGCTTCTCCAAGGTCGCAAGCATGAATTCGCTGGAGGATTTCGATACGAGCTTGTTTTGTTGAATCATTTCAAGCAAGCGACCGATTTCCCGCGCGGTGCTGTGGCCAAAGTAGATTCCTGCATCGTAGATGGTTTGGCCAAACGCGGACTGGATTTGCTCTTCAGAATACTTGCCAAACGGAAATTGGATGGTTTTGTCCCCGGCCGCATTCTTGTAACTCGGATCGAGTGTTCCCAGCCAAATGCGGTCCCAATCCAAGTCTGAGAACTTGATCGATGTGTCTTTCAAGCCGAGTTCGTGCATATAGCCAGTTATGTTGGTGCGCCCGACTTTGTCGGCGAGCAGATCCGTGGCGACATTGTCGCTGATAATGATCATCAGCGTGATCAGATCCCGGATCGTCGGGTTCAGGCCTGGCTGCAGGGTGTAAAGCAAACCAGATGGAAGGCGTTCATCCGCCGCCTTCAAAGTAATACGATCGTCAAGAGAGAGCTTTCCTTCTTCAGCCTGACGCAGGACTGTCGCCATAATGGGAATTTTGATGACACTGAAAGTCTCGTAAATCGAATCTGCATCGATGGCAATCTCTTCCCCGGTTTTCAAATTTTTCATATATACAGCCATGTCCCCGGGAAACGCCTGGCGGATGTTCTGAATTTGCGATTTCAGTTTTTCTAATTCGACATTCGGGTCAGGCTTGGACTGAGCATGTGCGGAGGAACACAGCAGAACAAGCGATAGCCCAGCGGTGACTGCGTGTGAAACAACTCTCATACGGTTCTCACCTCAATTTCAAGGAACAATGCGTTCTGTTAGAAGAGTCCGGCCCTTCGAGTCAGGTCACTCATTATAGTTGGCAGGAATCTTTCAAATTATCCGTGTCTCTGCTAGCCTCACGTGAGCAAGGCGTTTCATTTTAGCGTAAAATCCCTTCACCCGATCGGTAGCACGGTGCATCTAAAATCTGTTCGGCGTCAGCGGGAGCCCTCCTACCCGCCACAGGAGCGAATGTGAGCCAGCCGCAAACTCAACTGGACCTCGATCAACTGAGCATCAATACGATTCGAACGCTGGCGATCGACGCCGTGCAGCAGGCGAATTCCGGGCATCCGGGCGCGCCGATGGGGCTGGCGCCGGTGGTTTACGCGCTGTGGCAGCGCTATTTGCGTTACGACCCGGCGGATCCGACTTGGCCGAACCGCGACCGCTTTGTGCTTTCCGCGGGGCATGCGTCGATGCTGCTGTACGCGACGCTACACTTGACGGGTGTGCGCGCTGTTGATTCGAACGGCAAAGTTACAAGCGATGCGGCCGTGTCGATGGATGAGATCAAGCGCTTCCGGCAGATCGGGAGCAAGACGCCGGGGCATCCGGAGTCGCACATCACCTCGGGAGTGGAAACAACGACTGGACCGCTGGGGCAAGGTGCGGGAAACAGCGTGGGGATGGCGATCGCCGGCAAGTGGCTGGGAGAGAATTTCAACCGGCCCGGTTTCGACATTTTCAATTTTAATGTTTACACGGTTTGCGGGGACGGCGACTTGATGGAAGGCGTGGCGTCGGAAGCCGCTTCGCTGGCGGGCCACTTGAAGCTTTCGAACCTTTGCTGGATTTACGACAACAACCGGGTGACGCTGGACGGCCCGGCGGAGTGGTCGTTCAGCGAAGATGTGATGACGCGGTTCGTGGGCTACGGTTGGAACGTGACGCGCGTGGCAGACGCGAACGACTTGAGAACGCTGGGACATGGGTATGAAACTTTTTTGAAGACGAAGGACCGTCCGACGCTGATTGTGGTGGATAGCCACATTGGTTACGGCTCGCCGCACAAGCAGGACTCCTATGAGGCGCACGGTGAACCGCTAGGTGAAGCGGAAATCAAGCTGGTGAAACAGAACTATGGCTGGCCGGAAGATGCGAAGTTTCTGGTGCCCGATGGCGTTTACGATCAATTCAAAAATGGCATCGGCAAGCGCGGGGCGGAAGCGCACGCGGCGTGGAATGCGAAATTCGAGGAGTACAAAAAGCAGTTCGCGCAACAGGCGGATCAATTGAACCGGATGCAAACGGGACGTTTGCCAGACGGATGGGACAAGGATTTGCCGAATTTCCCAGCCGATGCGAAAGGCATGGCGACGCGCGAATCTTCTGGAAAAACGCTCAACGCACTGGCAAAGAATATTCCATGGCTGATTGGCGGTTCGGCGGACCTGGCCAAGTCCAACAAGACGAACTTGACGTTTGAAGGCGCAGGCGAGTTTTATCCGGAACAGTATCGCGGACGCAACATTCACTTTGGCGTTCGAGAGCATGCCATGGGCGCGATCGTGAACGGGATGACGCTGTCCAAGCTGCGGGCATTCAGCGCGACATTTTTCAACTTCAGCGATTACATGCGGCCGAGCATGCGGCTGGGCGCGTTGATGGAAATCCCGGCGATGTACATTTTCACGCACGACTCGATTGGCGTGGGAGAAGACGGGCCGACGCATCAGCCGATCGAGCAGGTGGCGTCTTTGCGGGCGATGCCGAACATGCTGGTACTGCGGCCGGGCGATGCGAATGAAGTGGTGGAAGCGTACAAGATCATGCTGCAGCAGACGCATGGGCCGTCGACGCTGGTGCTGACCCGGCAGGCGATGCCGACTTTTGATAGGACAAAATATGGGGCGGCGTCGGGCGTCGCGAAGGGCGCCTACGTTTTGGCGGAGGCTCCGGGTGGAAAACCGGATGTGATTCTGATGGGCAGCGGGAGCGAAGTATCACTGTGCATGGAAGCGGGCGAAAAGCTGAACGCGGCAGGGATCAAGGCGCGGGTCGTAAGCATGCCTTCCTGGGAACTTTTCGAACGGCAGGATGCGGCGTATAAGGAGAGCGTGTTTCCGGCCAATGTGGCCGCACGGGTTTCTGTGGAGATGGCGTCGACGTTTGGATGGGAGCGGTACGTTGGGAGCAGAGGCAAGATCATTGGCATGCACAGCTTCGGCGCATCGGCGCCGTTGAAAGACCTGGTGAAAAAATTTGGGTTTGAGGTGGACAAGGTCGTGGCAGCGGCGAAGGAAGTCCTCGGAAAGTGAGCCGGCAATGAAGATTGTAATTGGCTCGGACCACGCCGGATTTCAATTGAAAGTGTCGATGGGGGATTTGTTGCGCGCACTCGGACATGACGTATTGGATGTCGGCGCGTTCAATGAAAACCCTTCGGACTATCCGGATTTTGCCGAAGCGGTGGGGCGAGCGGTGCTGGACGGCAAAGCCGAGCGTGGCGTGTTGATCTGCGGCAGTGGGGTGGGCGCGAGCGTGGCGGCAAACAAGCTGCCGGGGATTCGGGCGGGGATGTGCCATGACACGTATTCGGCACATCAAGGCGTCGAGCACGACGACATTAATGTGCTGGTGCTGGGTTCGCGAGTGATTGGCGTGAAGCTAGCGGAAGAGCTTGTTAAGGCTTTTCTTGGGGCAAAGTTTACCAACGAAGAGAGGCATGTGCGGCGGCTGGGAAAAGTGAAGGCGTTGGAAGCAAAGTTCGCGGCGAGCTTCAAACATTAAAAGAATTTAATACGGCGTGTGGCACGAGCACTGCACGCATTCCCAGGCGTACAATGGGATTTCGAGGGTTTTTCAGTGTGAAGGAGAACCAGGATGACAACGACAACAACGATTCCAAACATATCGACGGGCGGGGCAACGAACCCCTTGAAGGGACTACTGGCGTACGGGCAATCGCCTTGGATGGACTACATCCGCAGAGATTTGCTTACCAGCGGCCAGTTGAAAAAATATATTGATAATGATGGCCTTCGCGGGATGACCTCCAATCCCGCTATTTTCGAAAAAGCCATAACCAGCAGCAACCTGTACGACGACATCCTGACTGCGCCTGACGCGAAGAAACTCGACGCCAACGGTCTTTTCGAAAAAATCGCTTTTCGCGACGTTCAGGATGCGTGCGATATTTTCAAACCGGTCTACACGGAATCAAAGCGGCGCGACGGTTACGTCAGCATCGAAGTTTCGCCGTTTCTTGGGTTTGACACGAAAGCCTCGCTGGAAGAAGCTCGCCGCTTGTGGAAGGCTGTGAATCGCCCGAATGTCATGGTCAAGATTCCCGGCACGCCTGAAGGGGTCCCGGCGATACGCCAGGCTCTCGAAGAAGGCATCAACATCAATATCACCCTGCTCTTCGCACAGTCTGCGTATGAGCAAGTGGCCGAAGCGTTCCTCTCCGCTCTGGAAGCGCGCGTCGCCAAAGGCCAGGACATCAGCCAAATCGCCAGCGTTGCAAGCTTTTTCGTCAGCCGCATCGATACCCTGATTGATGGCAAGATCGACGAAAAGCTGAAGACCGCTTCGGACGCCGGGCAAAAGGCGCTGCTCGAAAGTCTGCACGGCAAGGTGGCCATCGCAAACGCCAGACTTACCTACAAGAAATATCAAGAACTCTTCGGCGGAACGCGCTGGAAGGCACTGGCGGCCAAGGGCGCTCAGACGCAACGGCTACTCTGGGCCAGCACCAGCACCAAAAATCCCAAGTATCGCGACGTTGTATATGTTGAAGAACTGATCGGTGCGGACACCGTAGACACCATTCCTCCGGCAACCATCGATGCCTTCCGCGATCATGGAAAGCTGCGTCCGAGCCTGACCGAGAACGTCGAAGGGGCGGCAAAGACGATGGCGGATCTTGCAAAGGCCGGCGTTTCCATGAAGGAAGTGACGGAGAAGCTGATGGTGGATGGCGTCAAGCTCTTCTCTGACGCTTTCAAAACTCTATTGGATGCCGTTGGTAAGACCGCCGGAGTCAAGGTGTGAGCGTCAACAAACAAACCTACAAATTGCCGAGCTCGCTGCAAGGCGCATTTGCCGCATCCCTTGACGATTGGAAGAAGAACAACAAGGTCGCGCGGCTATGGCAGAAAGATGCTTCGCTGTGGAGCGGCACGGATGAAAGCAATTGGCTTGGCTGGCTGAGCATCACGGAAGAACAGATCGCGCACATTGACGCACTCAAAGCGATCGCCGCGGATGTGAAGAAGGCGCGATTCAAGCATGCGCTCTTGCTGGGCATGGGCGGCTCCAGCCTTTGCCCGGAAGTTCTGCGCATGACGTTTGGCAAGGTCAAAGGTCATCCGGAACTTCATGTTCTGGATTCTACGGATCCCGCGCAAATTAAGGCCATCGAAGCGAAGGTGGACCTCAAGAGCACGATCTGCATCGTGTCGAGCAAATCGGGAAGCACGCTGGAACCCAACATCTATAAACAGTACTTTTTCGAGCGCGTGAAGGCCAAGGTAGGTGAGAAGGAGGTTGGCAATCGCTTTATCGCTATTACCGATCCCGGCTCGAAGATGCAACAAGTGGCTGAAGCGGACAAGTTTCGAAAGATTTTCTTCGGAGTGCCGAGCATTGGCGGCCGGTATTCGGCGATTTCCAACTTCGGGATGGTTCCCGGGGCTGTGATGGGCCTGGACGTTGCAAAATTTCTGAAGAATGCGGAAGAGATGGTGAACGCTTGCGGCGCTTCCGTGGCCGCCGATTCGAATCCCGGCGTTATTCTTGGCAATATCCTGGGCGTGGCTGCAAATCACGGACGGGACAAGGTCACCATCATCGCCTCTCCCGGAATCTCCGACCTTGGTGCGTGGCTTGAACAATTGATCGCCGAATCCACGGGAAAAATCGGCAAGGGCATCATTCCTGTAGATCGCGAACGACCTGCCAAGCCGGCGGTTTATGGGAACGATCGGGTGTTCGCCTACTTGCGGCTGGCATCGAAGCCGAACAAGGCGCAGGATGCAGCGGTTGCGGCGTTGGAAAAAGCCGGGCATCCGGTGGTACGCATCACGCTGCCGAATATTTACAACCTAGGCCAGGAGTTTTTCCGCTGGGAAATTGCGACGGCGGTGGCCGGCTCGATTATCGGCATCAATGCGTTTAACCAGCCGGACGTCGAGGCGAGCAAAATCGAAACCAAGAAACTGACGAGTCAATACGAAGCAACGGGAAGCCTTCCGCCTGAGCCGCCCTTCTTTGAAGACCAGGGCATCAAGCTTTTTGCTGATGAAAAGAACACCGCAGCATTGAAGGGCGGCGCGAAGCTTGTCGACGTTCTGAGAGCACATCTTGCGCGCGCGGGGGCGGGGGATTATTTCGCGGTCCTCGGGTACATCACGATGAATGCCGCGCATGAAAAAGCCTTGCAGGGCATCCGGCATGCCGTGCGCGACAAGAAAAAAGTGGCCACCGTCCTCGGATTCGGCCCGCGATTCCTGCATTCCACGGGACAAGCCTACAAGGGCGGCCCGAACAGCGGCGTCTTTCTGCAGATTACCTGCGATGATGCCAAGGACTTGCCGGTCCCAGGTCAGAAGTACACATTTGGAATTGTGAAGGCCGCGCAGGCGCGTGGTGATTTTGCCGTTCTCGCCGAACGCGGACGGCGCGCTTTGCGGGTCCATCTCGGGAAGAATGTGAAGGCGGGACTCGCGACGCTCGCAAAAGCGGTACAAAAAGCGGTTGCTTAGGATTGCGTGGGCTTGATTTTTCTTACCCACGACGCACAGGAGCGGACAAGATGCAGCTTGGGATGATCGGACTAGGCAGAATGGGCGCCAACATGGTGCGGCGCCTGCAAAAAAATGGGCACAAATGCGTCGTGTATGACCGCAGCGCAGAATCAGTAAAACAATTGGAGGGCGAGGGCGCGACAGGGTCGACTTCACTGGATGATTTCGTCAAGAAGCTGCAAAAGCCGCGGGCGATCTGGCTGATGGTGCCGGCGGCGGTGGTGGACTCCACGTTGCACGATCTGGTCGGCCAGCTGGAGAGGAACGACATTGTTATCGATGGTGGAAATTCTTATTACATCGATGACATCAGACGTGCGAAGGAGCTTTCCGCCAAGGGCATTCACTATTGCGACGTCGGTACAAGCGGTGGCGTTTGGGGCCTGGAACGCGGCTACTGCCAGATGATCGGCGGAGAGACTGGCATCGTGACGCACCTTGATCCTATTTTCAAGACGCTCGCGCCCGGGCGAGGCAACGTGGACCGCACGCCGGGCCGCGACAAGGTTGCCGACACCGCCGAAGAAGGCTACCTGCATTGCGGCCCCTCTGGCGCGGGGCACTTCGTCAAGATGGTGCACAACGGTATTGAATACGGCTTGATGGCCGCGTACGCCGAGGGATTGAACATCCTAAAGCACGCTAACGCCGGCAAGTCGCATCGCGAAGCCGATGCGGAAACTACGCCGCTGCGGAACCCAGAACACTACCAATACGATTTCAACCTGGCGGACATCACGGAAGTGTGGCGCCGCGGAAGCGTGGTGGCTTCGTGGCTGCTGGATCTGACGGCCATTTCCCTGCTGGATCAGCCCACACTCGAGCGTTTTTCCGGGCGCGTTTCGGACTCCGGCGAGGGGCGCTGGACGATTCTTGCGGCGATCGAATCGACAGCCCCCGCGCCGGTCTTGACTGCATCTCTATTCCAGCGGTTCACCTCGCGCGGTGAAGACGACTTCGCAGCGAAAGTGCTGTCCGCGATGCGTTTCCAGTTTGGCGGACACATCGAAAAGAAGTCCGGGCACTAGAGGTCAAGCAAGCTCTTCAAGGCTCGAAGACAGGAAGTTTCAGCGATGATTCCAAACCATCCAGATTCGAATCCCACTGCCGCGCCCTGCGTGATGGTTATTTTTGGCGCGAGCGGCGACCTGACGAAACGCAAGCTGATTCCTGCGCTGTGCAATCTTGCCGCGGACAATCTGCTGCCGAAACAGTTCGCCATAGTCGGCTTTGCCACCAACGACTTCACCACGGAGAGTTTCCGCAAGATGCTGGGCGAGGAGATTCCCAAATACTCTCCCGCACCGGTTGATCTCAAGTGCTGGGACTGGATGGCGGAGCGAATCTATTACGTCCGCGGCGATTTTCAGGACGGGGAGGCCTACAAGCGCCTGAAGGAGCAGATTGATCAAGCGGACAAAACTCATGCCACGCTGGGAAACAAGTTTTTTTACTTGGCGGTTGCCCCGCGATTCTTCTCTCCGATCGTCAGCAAACTGGGCGAATGCGACCTGACGAAAGAAGAGAACGGCCGATGGGCGCGTGTGATCGTTGAGAAGCCCTTTGGTCATGACGTCGAATCGGCGAAACAGCTGAACCAGGACTTGCAGAAGGTTTTGACGGAAAACCAGATCTACCGCATCGATCACTATCTCGGCAAAGAGACCGTGCAGAACGTGATGGTTTTCCGTTTCTCGAACAACATCATCGAGCCGTTGTGGAACCGCAATTACGTGGACCATGTACAGATCACGGCCGCGGAAACTGTCGGCGTGGAGCATCGCGGCGGTTTCTATGAGACCGCGGGCGCCCTGCGCGACATGGTACCGAATCATTTGTTCCAATTGCTGACCATGACCGCCATGGAGCCGCCGATTTCGTTCGATGCCGATCAAGTGCGCAATAAACAAGCGGAAGTGCTACACGCCATCCAACCTCTGAATCCAGAGGACGTGTTGAAGAACATGGTGCGCGGACAGTATGGCGGGGGCACCGCAGACGGTCAGCGCGTCGCGGGCTACCGCAGCGAACCGGATGTCGCGCCGGATTCGAACACAGAAACGTTTGTCGCCCTGAAACTGCAGATCGACAACTGGCGCTGGGCAGGTGTCCCGTTTTATCTGCGCACGGGAAAACGGCTGGCGCAGCGCACGACGGAGATCGTGATTCAGTTTCGCCGCACACCTTTCGTCTTATTCCGCAACACTACCGTGAAAAATCTAGAAACCAACCGGCTGGTCATCCACATTCAGCCGGAAGAAGGCATTTCGCTGAGCTTCGGCGCAAAGGTTCCCGGATCAATCATGAAGCTCGGCTTGGTGAACATGGATTTTGATTACAGCACCTATTTTGGGTTGGAGCACAGCACGGGCTACGAGCGGCTGCTGCGCGATTGCATGGCGGGCGATCCCACGCTCTTCCAGCGGTCGGACATGGTCGAAGCCGGGTGGAATGTGATTCAGCCCATCCTGGACGTGTGGCGCGCTTTGCCGGCACGTGGTTTTCCGAACTACGTGGCAGGCTCGTGGGGGCCCATCGAGGCGGACGACTTGCTGGAGCGCGACGGGCGCTCGTGGCGGCGCATCGGGGAAGAGGAAATCGACAAGCGCGGCAGGATTGCCGTTCCCGACCGAGCCGGAATCATCACCTGAGAGGGCCAAGCGTGGAACGTGAGATTCGAATCCTGCCAGACGGAGCGGCCATTGCGAGGCGCGCGGCGCAGGAATTTGTTCGAGCAGCGGCAGAGGCCGTCGGGCAGAGGGGTGTCTTTAACGTAGCCTTGGCTGGCGGCTCGACGCCCAAAGCGCTCTATGGCCTGCTGGCGACCGATGCGGCTCTGCGCGGGCATGTGCCCTGGGATAAAATGCATTTGTTCTTCGGCGACGAGCGTCACGTGGGGCCGGACCAGCCGGACAGCAACTTCCGCATGGTCACGGAAGCGCTGCTTTCGAAAGCGCCTCTGCAAGCGGCTCAGGTTTCGCGGATCAAAGGAGAATATTCGGACGCGGAACAGGCTGCGCTGGAATATGAAAAGGTTCTGCGCGAATACTTCAAGTTGAAGGATGGAGAGTATCCGAAGTTTGATCTTGTCCTGGTCGGAATGGGAAACGAGGGGCACACTCTTTCGCTCTTTCCCGGAACGAAAGCTCTGCATGCCGATGGGCGCGTTGTTGTGCGAAACTGGGTAGGTAAACTGTACACGGAGCGCATCACGCTCACCGCACCGGCGGCCAACAATGCCGCGCGTATCCTTTTTATGGTGGCGGGTGCGGACAAGAGCATGGCATTGAAGGCGGTGCTCGAAGGGCCTTACGAGCCGGAACAATTGCCGGCACAATTGCTTCAGCCAAAGAATGGAAAGCTGTTGTGGCTGGTGGACACCGCCGCGGGCAGCATGCTTACGACGGGAATTCGAGAATAGCCGGCTGGCCGCTCAGAGGCCGGAGATGAATCGAGGAGAAAGAGATGGCAACTACCGCAGGTCTGGGAAAAATTGAAACTTATCTTGGCGCAAAGGCCGAATCCCTGCTGGGATTCAACTCGCCGAAGATCGCGAAGGAGCGGTTGCATCTTCCCGGGCCGGATTTCGTCGACCGCGTTTATGCCGCGACGGATCGCAATGTGCGCGTGCTCACAAATCTGCAGCGCCTATTCGGCCACGGACGGTTGAGCGGCACGGGTTATCTTTCGATTCTGCCGGTGGACCAGGGCATCGAGCACTCCGGCGGCGCGAGCTTTGCGAAGAATCCTGATTATTTCGATGGCGGAAACATCGTTAAATTGGCCATCGAAGGCGGCTGCAATGCGGTGGCTTCGACCTACGGCGTGCTGGGCTCCGTCGCGCGCAAGTACGCCCACAAAATTCCGTTCATCGTGAAGATGAATCACAACGAGCTTCTGACCTTCCCGAACAAGGCGGACCAGATTCTCTTCGGTACCGTGCAGCAAGCCTACGACATGGGCGCGACAGCCGTCGGCGCTACGATTTATTTTGGTTCCGAGCAAAGCGGCCGCCAGATCGTGGAAATCAGCCAAGCCTTTGCACACGCCCACGAACTCGGCATGGCCACCGTCCTGTGGTGCTATCTGCGCAACAATGCGTTCAAGAAGGACAAGGACTATCATCTCTCCGCCGACCTTACCGGCCAGGCGAATCATCTCGGTGTGACCATCCAAGCCGATATCATTAAGCAGAAGCTCCCGGAAAATAACGGCGGTTACCAGGCCCTCAATATGGGTGATTCCAGCTACGGAAAATTCGACAAGCGTATCTACACGGAGCTGAGCAGCGATCATCCCATCGACTTGACGCGCTACCAGGTGGCCAATTGCTACATGGGCCGCGCAGGTTTGATCAACAGCGGCGGCGCGTCCGGCGCGAACGACTTCGAAGAAGCGGTGGCCACAGCAGTGATCAACAAGCGCGCTGGCGGCACTGGTCTTATCTCCGGCCGCAAAGCGTTCCAGCGCCCCATGAAGGAAGGCGTGCAACTTCTCAATGCCATTCAGGATGTCTATCTGAGCTCCGAAGTCACTGTCGCCTAGGAGCGGCGGCCAAAACCACTTATGTGCAGTCTTGTGGGCACGATCCGTCGTGCCCCACCGCGCTTCTGTGACAGCAACGAACCATAACTCTATTTGCGCCCGCTTCTCTTCTTCGCGTGAATCAAATACGATAAGGCCCGCTCGAAAGGATGGCTCTATGAAGGCGTTTGCTCGTTACTTGCTTGTCGTTATTTTTCTGCTGGCCAGCTCCAGCATGGGCTTCGCTCAAGACCCCATTGCCCCGCCGAGATTTCAGATTTCCCCGGAAAAACTGGCTGCCTTCGTTGGGCAGTATCAATACGACGATGACCCCGATCTTATTCGCTCCATTACCGTCGACGGCTCACGTCTGTTTTCCGAATCGCTGCGCACCGCGCGGTACGAACTCGTGCCGCAAACCGAAGACACTTTCTCGCCCCTCAATGTACCCGTTACTTTCAAGTTCCTGCGCTCCACGGAAGGAACGGTCGTTGGATTCAACCGCATCGCTGCGGACGGAACTACTCACGCACGCAAGGTCAGCGGACAGCCGCTGCATTTCATCAAACCGGTGTACACCCGCCAGGACGTCATGATCCCCGTGCGTGATGGAGTCAAACTCCACGCCATCATCTTGCGTCCTAAGGATTACACGTCGCCGCTTCCGTTCCTAATGGAACGCACACCCTACGGTGTCGATGGAAATACTCCGGAGTCGATCAACTCGGACGTCCCCGAACTGGCTTCCAGCCAGTACATTTTTGTGTTTGAGGATATTCGCGGCCGTTACAAATCCGAAGGCACGTTCGTTATGAGCCGCCCGATGGCCGATCATCGCGATTCAAAACTTGTCGATGAAAGCACGGACACTTACGACACCGTTGCCTGGCTTCTCAAAAATATTCCTGGCAACAATGGCCGCGTGGGCGTCCACGGCATCTCTTATCCCGGCTTTCTCGCCATGGCTGCCGGAATCGATCCACATCCGGCCGTAAAAGCCATCTCGCCCCAGGCCCCCATGATTGACGTATGGATGGGAGATGATTTCTTCCACAACGGCGCGTTCCGCGAGACCTACGGCTACGACTATGCGCTGGGTATGGAAAGCTCCAAGGAGAATGCCTTCTCCAAGCTCGATGAGGATGCATACGATTTTTTCCTGCACTCCGGTTCGTTCGAGACTGCCGCCAAACATGACGGAGTGGACAAACTCCCCACCGGAGCAGCTTTTCTGCAACATCCCGCTTATGACGAGTTCTGGCGTGCCCGTGGGGTCGAGTGGCATCTTAGCCAGGTCACCGTTCCCACTCTTTTCGTCGGCGGCTTCTGGGATCAGGAGGACATGTTCGGGCCCCAAGAGGCATACGCCAAGCTTGAGCCGCACGATGCCCGCCGTGAAAACTTCCTGGTCATCGGCCCCTGGAACCACGGGCAATGGGGCGGAACCACGCGTCATCTTGGCGCCATCCAATTTGGCGAACCCACGACCGACGAGTTTCGCAAGAACTACGAAGCGCCGTTCTTTGCTCACTACCTGAAGGATGAAAATGGGTTCAGCCTGAAGGATACCGCTGCTTTTGAAACAGGCAGCAATCGCTGGCGAGAATACACGCACTGGCCACCGCAGGAGAGCAAGCCACAGAATCTTTATCTGTCCGCGGATGGTTCGCTCGTACTTGCTCCAACGGAACCGAAGAAATCTTCACAGCAAAAAACGAGCGGCGCGAACTATAGAGAATATGTCTCCGATCCTGCAAATCCCGTGCCCTACCGCCATCGCCCGATCCAGGCCACCTATTCGCAGGGCTCCCAGTGGTACACCTGGATAGTCGAAGACCAGCGTTTCGTTTCGGACCGGCCTGACGTCGCTACTTGGACCACTCCGCCGCTCGATCACGATGTCACGGTGACGGGGGATGTGATCGCGGATCTATTCGCTTCTACGACTGGCACGGACACTGACTGGGTTGTGAAGTTAATCGACGAATACCCGGATGCCGCTGCTTCAACTGCGCCTGCCGCCTCGTCCGCTTCTCAGCCTGATATGTCCGGCTATCAGCTCATCATCACCGCAGAGATCTTCCGCGGCCGTTACCGCAAGAGTTTCGAGCGTCCCGAGGCCATTCCCGCTGGTGAAATGCTCGAATACCGCTTCAGCCTCCACGCCGCCGATCATACGTTTCTCAAGGGTCACCACATCAAAGTCCAAGTTCAAAGCACGTGGTTCCCGTTGTACGACCGCAATCCACAAAAATTTCTGCCTAACATCATGACCGCTTCGCCCGCCGATTTTTCCAAAGCTATCCAGCGCGTCTATCCTTCTTCTCACCTCATTCTTCCGCTCGCACCATGACGGCTTTGCTTGCTAACTATGTGCCCTCTTCTCACGCTTTCTGAGGAGAAGAAAAACAACAACCGCCATCACGGCAGCGATCAGCGTGATAAACACAATGATGACGGGATGTCCATGTTGCGAAAGGACCGTGAGCACTTTTCGTCCGTAACGGGCGGCCAGAAACGCCAGGAGCGAATATCGGACAATGCGGCCGAGCGTGATCGCCACCAGAAATTTCTTCACGGAATATTGCATTGCACCAGCGGCAAAGAGAAACAAAACCATCGGCGCGGGCGGTGGCAGCACAGCCACGACAGCGATGGCTCCAAAGCCCCACCGCGCGAAGATGTCATAGACTTTTTTGAGCGACTTGGCCGAAAACTTGCGTTCCAGGGTTTCCTTTCCGCCCTTGCGAGCAAGCCGGTAGGTGAGGAACGCTCCGATCACCGAACCAAGCGTGGCCATCACGGCGTAATAAAACCAGAGCTCTTGCTTGCGCGCCGATAAGACGATAATCAGGACATCCATGCTCCCGGGGATCGGAATGACTGAGCTGTCGAGCAATCCCAGCGGAATGAAGCCTAAACCACCGAGGTGGAAGATCCATCGCCGCAGGCTTCGGGCAAACGTTGGTGTGGCGAGTGCGATGATTTGCTGCGTGAGAATTTTCATTCGAGGGCGGCATCCATTCTCTCATGCGGAATGCGCCTGCTCCTAAGAGCGGATTTGAATCCCGGCGGCAGGAGCATTGCGGCCTGACAAGTTCTCCCGGACATTGCCAGCCAATAGTTCCTGAAAGACGTACATACGACGTTTTTCGTGGTTGGTAGACTTACCTGGAATTATCAGGAGCAGTAAAGCAGGAGAAACAGAGCTCGCTCTCAGGTGTGGGTGAGTGTCGCGGAGCGGGCAGCTTCCAAAAGTCTTTTCGCGTTTTCGCGAATATCGCCCTTGCCGAAGACAGCGTTGCCGGCAACAAGAACCTCCGCGCCGGCACGAACGATTTCGCACACGGTGTCGAGCGCAACTCCTCCGTCGATTTCGATGCGGAAGGCCAGGCCGAGCGACTCGCGCACTTCGACAAGAGTCTTTATTTTGGAAAGCGCGCCCGGAATAAATTTCTGTCCGCCGAAGCCCGGATTCACGGACATCACCAGGACGTGGTGAACCATATCCAGAACTTCGTCCAGAGTGTGTACCGGTGTCGCGGGATTCAAAACGACACCGGGCTTGCATCCGTGGGATTCAATCAGCTGCAGCGTGCGATGAAGATGGACACAAGCTTCCTGATGAACGGAGATCCAGCTCGCGCCCGCTTCCGCGAACGCGGTGACGTAATCATCGGGATTTTCGATCATCAAGTGGCAGTCGAGGATCGCCTTTGGAAAAGCTTTCCGAAGGGACGCCACCACGAGCGGACCAATCGTGATGTTCGGCACGAAATGTCCATCCATCACATCGACATGGAGAAGCGCGCCGCCGCCGTCGAGTGCGGCTTTTGCCTCGTCGCCAAGACGCGCGAAATTTGCGGACAGAATCGATGGTGCCAGTTCAATCGCCATGGGCGCCGGGCGCTCCTTCCCTTGCTTGAAGAAGGAGATTATACGCGCAAGTGCTTCGTCGCTTCCTGAAAAGTGCAGTTCGAGCGAAATGCCATGAATCACCAGGGAATCGTGCAGCGCTTCTCACTGCTCTCGCGCGCGAGCTCCAGTAGCCGCATAACCTTCAAGGCCCACTCCGTGGTGACGGCAATCGTGGCTTTTCCCAGCAGGGCGTCGCGGACGTTGGCGTAGTAGTCCCGGTAATCGCAATTCGCAGAAGGAATGCGCCGCTGTTCGAACGAATCTCCTGAGGGAAAGGTCAAGACACCCCAATTTTCTTCTGGTTCCCATCCCAACGGCGTGTTCACCGGAATTTCTCCATGCCGGAGATTGTTTTCTTGCGGATCGAAGGATTGTTTGACGAAGCTGCCTTTCGTGCCGAATAGAACAAAACGCGGCCGCAGCGCTGCGGCGAGAATACTGGACCGAAGAACCGCGCGCATGCTGCCCGGGTAGTGCAGCGTGATATCGAACGCATCGTCAGCCAACGCATTTTCACGCTCGATTCGAACGTCTGCGGTGACAGCTTCAGGCAGACCAAACAGCACCAAAGCGTGATCAATCAGATGCGGGGCAATATCAAATAGGATCCCGCTGCCGGGACGCCGCGTTTCCCGCCAGGCTCCGGGTTTTAGTTGCGGGCGGTAGCGATCATAGGTCGTTTCGAAGCGGACGATTCGTCCCAGGGCGCCCGCCGCGACAAGTTGGCGAATCGCTTGAAAATCTCCGTCGTAGCGGCGGTTTTGATAGACGGTGAGAAGGCGTCCCGAAGTCTTCGCGAGCCGCACGAGCGAGCTGGCTTCCTCCAATGTCGTAGCAAAGGGCTTATCCACAATCACGTCGCGGCCGGCCGCGAGGCACTGACGCGCAATCGGATAGTGCGTGTCGTTTGGCGTAGCAATGACCATGAGTTGAATTTCCTTGACAGCCAGCAGTTCGTCCAGACTACGCACGATTTGAACATCCGGGTACTTCTCTGCCGCTTCGTTGCCGCTGCGCTGCAAAATCGCCGCGAGACGCAGGCCCGGCGCAGCCCGAATCACCGGTGCATGAAACGCCCTGCCCGCGAGGCCAAATCCAATGAGACCAACCTCAATCATGTGGCGTTGCTTCCAGTTCGTTACACAGCCAAAGGTGTCATTGCACGAAAGGTGTGGCTCCGGCAAAATGCCATGATGGCCTCGAAAACGCAAATTCCGGAAAAAGCATCGCCCTCCTCGCAAAGCATGATTTTTTACCTGCTCTGCGCGGGCTTCGTCGTCAACGGGATTGTGATCTCCTTCATTGGGCCCATTCTCCCCGTTTTCATGGCCAGGTGGGGATTGGACGATAGCCGCGCCGGGCTTTTCTCGCTGGTGCAATTCTCGGCATCGCTCACGGGCGTGCTGATTTCGAGTGCGTTGATCTCGGCGAAGGGTTTCAAACCTGCAATCACTCTGGGCCTCGTGATGCTGGGACTGGGCTTCGCTTTGCTCAATGCGAGGACGTTTGCGCTTGCCCTCGCTGCAAGTGGTATCTACGGACTTGGTTACGGATTCAACACGCCGGGCACGAATCTATGGGTCGGTGAAACTTATGGCGATCGCCGCGCCTCCGCCTTGAACATCATGAACCTAGCTTGGGGCGCCGGCGCAATTTCATCCTCGCCGCTCGCCATGCTGACGGTGCGTAACTCGCAAGTGACGCCGCTCCTCTACATTGTCGGAGCAATTTGTGCGGCGTTAGCCCTTCTCCTCCTGCGGATGCCGTTTGGCAAGCCGCCACATAAGGAAGATTCCACACCTGTAGCATCACAAGGCAAAACCGCAGGCACCGGCGTCGCCGCTTTGCTCGGGATTTTATTTTTTGTCTACGTGGGAACTGAAGTCGGTACTTCGTATTGGGCTCCGGCACACGCCCAGCGGGCGACAACGTGGAGCGGCGATGCCTGGACACTGGCCCCGATGTTTTTCTTTGCCGGACTTCTCGGTGGACGCGGAGCCGCCGCTGCAATCCTTCTTCGACTGAAAGAAACAACAGTGGCCGTGTCGGGAATCCTGCTGGCGGCAGCTGGTGAATTGATTTTCCTGTCTGCTCACTCCCGAGTTGCGTTATTTGGTGGAGCGTTCCTGGCAGGCCTCGGCCTGGCCAGTCTCTTTCCCATCTTCATCGCGTGGCTTTCCAAATGGTTTGGCGCGCGGGCGCGAAAAGTAGGCGGCGTGCTGTTTGCAATGGCGGCGGCGGGTAGCGCGCTGATGCCTCCCCTTGTGGGTATCGTTTCGCGATACGCGGGAAGCCTGCGCATCGGGCTCTTGGTGCCGGTCGCTGGCTGTGCCGTGATGTTAGCGGTAATCGGATTACTTCGCCCAGGCACTCGTGGCTGATTAGTCTCGGACGGCTCCTGCGGCGGCAAACCGCAGCGTGAGGTATTCTTAGTCCGTGCAGAATGGCGCTTCCTCGCAACGCTCGCCGACCACCGGACTCCTGCTGGGGCTGGTCATCACGCTCGCAGCGGTGCTGGCCTACGCGTTCTACATCACCGTGCAGCTTTCCGGCTTGCGAAAACTTCAAAGCGAAATGGTGGACCGGAATCGCAGGGATTCCCTGCAGCTTCTGCGCATCCAGAACGATTTGAACTCCATAGCGCTGGCGATGCGCGACATGCTGGACACCACGGAGCCCTATCCGCTGACGGCCTGGACCGACCAGTTCGAACGCATTCACCAGGATCTCGACACTGGCCTGAAGCTTGAGGAAAACCTCGCGGCAGCAAACCGAACTCCGGAACAGCGGCGGTATCTGACTCAATCGGCGGCGCAGTTCTGGGATGCGGTTAGTAGAATGTTTGCCCTGGCGCAGAGCGGCAAAGAAGCAGAAGCGCGGGAGCAGATTCGTTTGTCCCTCCAGGCTCGGCAGGAAGCGCTCAGCACCGCGGTTTCGCGGCTCCTGGTCGAGAATAACGAGGGTGAAGAGCAAGCCGCAACGCGGATCGCGCAGATCTACCAGGGCGTGCAGCGCCAGCTATACCTCTTTCTTGCGGCGACACTCATCGCGATTGTTTTGACGAGCCTCTACCTGATTCGCAGTAACCGGCAGATTTTTGCGCGGCTCGCGGAACTCTCGGAACAGCGCAGCGAACTTGCACAAAAGTTGATTTCCACGCAGGAGTCCACACTCCGCCATATCTCGCGCGAGCTTCACGACGAGTTTGGGCAAGTTTTGACGGCCATCGGATCGATGCTCCGCCGCGCAGGCAATCACACGCCGGAAAATTCCCCTCTCCGCAAGGACTTGCAGGAAGTACAGGAAATCGCACAAACAACCTTGAACAACATTCGCACCCTTTCCCAGGCCCTGCATCCCGTGCTGCTTGAAGAGGCCGGCCTCGAGAGCACTTTGGACTGGTATATTCCCACAGTGGAGCGGCAAGCGGGACTCGCGCTGCACTATGACAAGAGCGGCCCGCCCTTCCCGGTGGAAACAGCAGCTGGAGTGCATATCTATCGTGTCTTGCAGGAAGCACTGAACAATGTGAGCCGGCATTCCGGCGCGCGCGAGGCGTGGATACGGCTGAAGTTTTCTTCTGATTCGCTGGAGCTGGAGGTGGAAGATCACGGCACGGGCTTTGTGGCGGACAAAATGCAGCGAGGGATCGGACTGGTGGCTATGCGCGAACGCGCAGAATTGATTGGTGGCGCTCTCGTGATTTCGCCTCGCGCGCAAGGCGGGACGGTTGTTCGCCTTCACGTCCCCAGAGAGAAGGCGGAACTCCATGCCGCATAAGATCACGGTTCTCCTCGTCGACGATCACGCCCTGGTACGGCGCGGATTCCGCCGCATGCTCGAAGACGATCCGGAAATCTCTGTCGTGGGAGAAGCTAGCACCGGCAACGAAGCCGTGCGTCTAGCTTGCGAACTACGGCCCAAGGTGATTGTGATGGATTGCGCGATGCCGGAACTGAGTGGTATCGAAGCAACGCGCAAAATTCTCGATAAATTTCCTGAAGCGGAAATCCTCATGCTCAGCATGCATTCTGAGGAGACCCTGGTCGGACAGGCGCTTGATGCGGGCGCGCGCGGTTACGTATTGAAGAACGCCATTGATCTCGACCTTGTGAGCGCGGTCAAAAGCGTGGCCGCCGGCATGACCGTGCTCGACCCGCAAATCTCCCGTCCCGACTCGCTGCGCGGCGAACGCGGTGGCGGTTTGACGCCCCGCGAACTGGAAATTCTGCAGCACATCGTGGGGGGCAAGTCCAACAAGGAGATTGCTGCGGACTTGAACCTCAGTGTGAACACCGTTGCGGTTCACCGCGCCAACATCATGGACACGCTGGGAATTCACAAGACCGCGGAGTTGGTCGTCTACGCGATTCGAAACGGCTTGGTCAATCTTCCATGATCCGACGGAATTTCCTGTTGGGTGGGTGTGCCGCTGGCTTCTCAGCAGCTCTTCCCTCAGTAATCTTGCAAAAAGAATCGAGCGCAGGGCTCTCCTTTCGTTTATCGGATGTGACGGCGGCCGCAGGCATCCAGTTCCGCCACAATACCGGCGGCTATGGCGGCAAGCTCCTTCCAGAAACATTAGGATCAGGTTGCGCTTTCCTCGACTACGATAGCGACGGCTGGCAGGACATTTTGCTTGTAAACGGGATGGACTGGGCCGGGCATAAGCGCCAGCGGTCCACGCTGCATCTCTACAGAAACAATCGCAACGGAACTTTTACGGATGTCACCAAGAGCGCCGGACTCGACGTCGAGATGTACGGCATGGGCGTGGCTGTGGGCGACTACAATAATGATGGCTTTCCGGACATCTTCATCACCTGCGTTGGCCAAAGCCGACTTTTTCGAAACACCGGCAAAGGAACCTTCGTCGACGCCACGCGTTCAAGCGGGCTCCTCGGGCATCAAGGCTTCAGCACTTCCTCGCTGTGGTTTGACTACGACCGTGACGGCTTGCTCGATCTTTTTGTCTGCAACTACGTGCGCTGGTCCCCCGAGCATGATGTCTTCTGCAGCCTGGATGGCACGCACAAGTCCTATTGCACGCCCGAGGCGTATCGCGCTGACACCTGCTGGCTCTTTCACAATCGTGGCGACGGAACTTTTGCAGACGTAACTCCCGCGAGCGGCATCTTCGACACCAGTTCAAAATCCCTTGGCGTTGCGATGTTCGACTACGACCAGGACGGCTGGCCCGATCTGCTGGTGGCCAACGACACGCAGCCAAACAAGCTGTATCGCAATCTGCGGAACGGCAAGTTCAAGGACGTGGCGGTCGAAGCCGGACTGGCGTTCAGCACGGAAGGGAAAGCGCGCGCGGGAATGGGCGTGGACATAGCTGATTTTGACAACTCCGGCAAACCCGGCGTGGCCATCACAAACTTCGACAACGAAATGATGGGGTTGTATCGCACCAGCGCGCCGGGAGTTTTCGACGACGTGTCGATGCTCTCCGGCATTGGAGCCGCATCAAAAAACTCGCTGGGGTTCGGCTGCATGTTTCTCGACGTGGACCTCGACGGTTTTCTGGATCTGGCCGTCGCCAACGGACACATTGACGAAACAGTTCGAAACATCCGCGGCAACACCGGATATGCGCAACCGCCGCAACTCTTCCTGAATCGAGGCGAAGGAAAATTTCGAGACGTAGCCGAAGGGGCCGGCGGTGGATTTGAAACGCCGAAAGTGGGACGAGGACTTGCTTATGGAGACTTCGACCGCGACGGCGATGTGGATATTCTGATAACGACCAATAATGGGCCAGCCTATTTGTACCGGAACGATCAGTTGGCGCAGCATCGGAGCATTCGATTTCATTTGCAGGGGATGAAGTCCAATCGCGACGCCATCGGCGCTTCCGTCCGCATTTTCTACGAGGGGCAAATGCAATCGAGAATAGTGCGCGGCGGCTCCAGCTATCTTTCGCAATCGGAATTGCCGCTGACCTTTGGCTTAGGTTCCCGCGAAAAAATCGATCGATTGGTGATTGACTGGCCCAGCGGGCGCACCGAAGAGTATAAGGACTTGCACGCAGGGAAGTCCTATAAGTGCCTGGAAACAAAAGGATTAGAGGCGCAGACAGGTTTCTAGTGTTTTTGCATTATTGCCAGCCTGCTCCCGCCTGCTTATAAATGACGCAAAGAATCACCGCCTCCTGATAAGCCTTTCCGGCTTGCTCTGAGGCACCCCAAACTGAATCGCGGCCGGATGTTACTCAGACATCCGGCCGCTGTCGTAATATGTGGTAACCGCGCGCGCAAGCGGAAATGATGGCGATGGAATCTCAAAAGCGTTGGTTATCCCGAAGCCTGATCGCCCTGGTCGCCAGCGCATTGTATTTGTACAGCTATCCCGCAGCGACGATTTTCTTCGGCATTGTGGTTTTGTTTCATGTTGCGGCTGGAATCGTTTTCACCGTCCTGCTGACTTTCACTCTCTTTCGTTTCCTACGCTCTGAACCTCTGCTCGCGCGCTTTGGCTGGTTCTTGCTGGCCGGCGGAGCGATTCTCGGCATAGTACTGATCAAGATTGGCACTCCCATCCACTTAAGATCCTGGCTGTACGCGCACATCACGATGTGCCTTTTCGGCGCACTGTTTTTGTTCGCGTCCTGGCTGGCATCGCGCGGCTGGATGGGCCATGGTTTTGCGCAACGCGGATTGGGATTTGTTGCGCTACTGCTTCTGACCGCGGGAATTTCCGCTGGCGCGTGGTGGACCCGGGAAATCACCTGGAAGAATGCGAACCACATTTCCAACCCGCACATGCCGCCGGAAACCATGGACAGCGAAGGTGATGGCCCGCAAGGGAAATTTTTTCCCAGTTCCGCGCAAACCAAACATGGCGGCAACATTCCTTCGCAGTACTTCATGAAATCCGAAGCTTGCCAGCGCTGCCACGCCGACATCTACAAACAGTGGAACAGCTCAATGCACCATTTCTCATCCTTCAACAATCAGTGGTACCGCAAGAGCATCGAGTACATGCAGGACGTCGCGGGAGTAAAGCCCTCGAAGTGGTGCGCCGGTTGCCATGACCCTGCGTTGCTGTACAGCGGATTGTTCGATACCCCCATCAAGCAGATCGTGGACCGCCCCGAAGCCCGCGCCGGCCTCGGCTGCCTGATGTGCCACAGCATCGTGCAGGTCAAAAGTACAATGGGCCAGGGCGACTTCTTCCTGGAATACCCCAAGCTGCACGAATTGGCCGCCAGCGACAACCCGGTTGTGCGCTCGTTGCACGACTTCCTGGTTCGCCTGAACCCAGAGCCGCATCGCCGCACCTTCCTTAAACCGTTCATGCGTACGGACACGGCGGAGTTCTGCTCTTCCTGTCACAAAGTGCATTTGGATGTTCCCGTGAATCACTATCGCTGGATTCGTGGCTTCAATGAATACGACAACTGGCAGGCCAGCGGCGTTTCCGGACAGGGTGCGCGCGCGTTCTACTATCCAAAAGCTCCCATGAACTGCGCGGATTGCCACATGCCGCAAGTCCCTTCGAACGACGACGGCAATAGCAACGGGCTTGTCCATTCGCATCGCTTCCCTGGCGCCAACACCGCAGTGCCCACAGCGAACCAGGACCAGGCTCAATTCGAGTTTGCGAAGAAATTTCTCCAGGACAAACAACTAAGCGTCGATATTTTTGCCATTTCTCCTGCAGGGAATGAATCGAACTCGTCTGCAGGGAGCGAGTTGGGGAAGCCGGAACTCTCGACGACCTTTGCTATTGGCGAAGAATCAGACACTGCCCTTCCGAAAGGCCCGGCTGGCGAACTCCGCCCGATTACCGCTCCCATCGATCGCACCGATGCGGCAGTGCGCCGTGGCGATGATGCTCGCGTCGACGTTGTTGTGCGTACACGCAAGGTCGGCCACTTTTTTCCCGGTGGCACAGTCGACGCTTTCGACGTGTGGCTTGAACTGCAAGCCGCTGATGAAAAAGGCCAGACAATTTTTTGGAGCGGCAAGGTCGAGGATGACGGCAAAGGCCCCGTCGAACCGGGAGCGCACTTCTATCGCTCGCTGCAAATTGATGGGCACGGAAATCCAGTCAACAAGCGAAATGCCTGGGCGACCCGCTCGGTGGTTTATGTCCATCTTATCCCTCCGGGCGCCGCAGACACCGCGCATTACCGGCTGCACTTTCCGGACAATGCAGGAGACAAGATCACGCTGCATGCCAAACTGAACTACCGGAAGTTCAGCTGGTTTAATACGCATTTTTCTTTTGCGGGAATCGAAGACCAATCGCAGCCGCGCGGCACGACGACTCCCAACTACGACGATCGCAATTGGGCGTTCACCGGTGACACATCGAACGTGTCCGGCAACCTCAAAGCCATCCCCGATCTTCCCGTCATCATCATTGCCGAAGACACCAAGACACTGCGAGTCCTTGCGAGGAATGCCGCTGCGCCCCAACCAAAGACCATCAGCACGAAAGAAGAGTGGACGCGATGGAATGACTATGGAATCGGCCTCTTCTTGCAAGGCGATCTTAAAGCTGCGGCCGCGGCGTTCGAGAAAATTACGGACGCCGATCCGCGGAATCCCGATGGCTGGACCAATATCGGCCGTGTCCTGGTACAAGAGGGCGATACCGCTGGGGCAAGAAGAGTGCTGGAGAAATCGCTGACGATCGATCCGAAGCTTGCGCGCACGAATTTCTTTTATGCACGCGCGCTGAAGGAAGACGGCGATTACGACGGCGCTATCACTCACTTGCAGACCGTACTCGAGCAGTTTCCCAGAGACCGGGTTGTACGCAACGAACTAGGGCGCGTCCTTTTTCTTCAAAAACGTTATGCGGACGCGGTGAAAGAGTTTGAACAAACCCTCTCCATCGATCCCGAGGATCTGCAAGCGCATTACAACCTGATGCTCTGCTACAGCGGCCTCGGCGACGACGCCAAGGCCAACGTGCATAAGACACGCTATCTGCGCTTCAAGGCGGACGAATCGGCTCAAGCCATCACCGGGCCGTACCGGCAAACACACGCGGAGGACAACAACGAGCGCCAACCCATTCACGAGCACGTGAGCGTGGCGCTTGTGCACGTACCGCAGAAGAAGGCAGCAACCGGAAAAGTCGCCACAAAGACAGCCACGCAAGAAACCGTGAAACCGGGCGGAGGCCGATAGCCGGCAGTAAGACAAATTTCATTTCACAACGAGGCGAGATGACCTGGATCAAAACGATTCGAATGGACGAAGACGAGCGCGTGAAGAAGGCGGTCGAGGATGAGCGCAAGCTCTATCCCGTGGAGTACCGCACGCCGGCCCCTGCGGTCGACCGCGGCGAAGCGGAAAGCATTACCGCCTCGCACTCGTTGATTCCCGATGCTCTGTTTCATTCGTTTTCGGCATTCGGCGCCATGCTGTCGCCCGAGCTTCCGCTGAAGCGCCACCAGCATGAAATGATCGCCACCGTCGTTTCCGTGACGAACCGGTGCCACTATTGAATCGAATCTCACGCAGAGTTTCTGCGTAGGGTCACGCTGGATGAAAAGATGGTGAACGCGCTCCGCCAGGATTATCGGACCGCGCCAATCAGCGAGCAGGACCGCGTGATGCTGGATTATGTCGTGAAGCTGACGAAGGACGCGACACTGTGCCGCCCGGAAGACCATCTGAGGCTTCGTTCGGTCGGCTTCGATGACAGGGGCATTTTGCAGATTACGCTGATCGCTGCGTGGTTCAACTACATCAACAAAGTTGCCGACGCGCTCGGCGTGGGCCGCGACTGAACTCTGGGGGAATGGTGAAACGTCCGCTTGCATCCATTTTTGTTTTTGGCTTAGCAGCTCTCCTGATTGAACAATCACGAACTAACGCTACACCAGAGACTTCGTTCATCCAGTTCCGCAACGTCACGCAGCAAGCCGGCATTCATTTCACCCACAACAACGGCGCGTTTGGCAAAAAATTCTTGCCGGAGACCATGGGCCCCGGCGTCGCTTTTATCGACTACGATAACGATGGCTGGCCGGACATATTCCTCGTGAACGGCATGGATTGGCCAGGCCACGTTCAAAAGCATTCCACGCCAAGGCTCTACCACAACAATCATGACGGCACTTTCACCGACGTCACGCGCAAAGCCGGCCTGGACGTCGAAATGTTTGGATTGGGCGTAGCCGTCGGCGACTACGACAACGATGGTTACGACGATCTCTTCGTCACCGCCTACGGCCAAAGCCATCTCTTCCACAACAACGGCAACGGAACTTTCACGGATGTCACCCAAAAGTCCGGCCTCCTCGGACCAAAAGAATTCAGCACCAGTGCCGCCTGGGTCGACTACGACAAAGACGGCCATCTCGATCTCGTCGTCGGGAATTATGTGCAGTGGACTCCGGAGACAGATCTCTACTGCACGCTCGATGGCAAGAGCAAATCGTATTGCACGCCGGAATCCTACAAAGGCACCGCGCTGCGCCTCTGGCACAACCGCGGCGACGGAACGTTTGAAGGCGTTACGCAAAAAGCCGGCCTCGGCGAGCCCACGTCAAAAACGCTCGGCGTGGCCATTCTCGATTACGACAACGATGGCTGGCCAGATCTGCTCTTTTCGAATGACACCCAGCCGAACAAGCTATATCACAACAACGGCAACGGCACTTTCACGGAGAAGGCCGTCGTCGCCGGCGTGGCCTTCAGCGAAGACGGCGTCGCCCGTGCCGGCATGGGCGTGGATGCCTCCGACTATGACCACTCCGGTTCCCCAAGCCTGTTGATCACGAACTTTTCAAACCAGATGATCTCGCTTTATCACAACGAGGGAAAGGGGCTGTTTGTGGATGAGGCCCCAAGATCGGACATCGGCCGCGCCTCGCTTCTTACTCTCGGATTCGGCTGTTTTTTCTTCGACTATGATCTCGACGGCTGGCCCGACGTGCTGGTCGCCAACGGCCATATCGACGCGGACATTCAGCGCGTGCAAGCCAACGTGAAATACGCCATGCCGCCGCACCTCTTCCGCAACACCGGCAAAGGGAAATTCGAAGAAGTCACAAAATCCCTCGGGCCAGCTTTCGCTTCTCCACGCGTGGGACGCGGCGCTGCCTACGCGGACATCAATAACGACGGCCGCCTGGACCTGCTACTTTCCACCAACGGCGGCCCGGTCTATCTATTCCGGAATGAAGCGCAGGCCGCCGCTGCCGCCAATCACAGCCTGCGCATCAAGCTGATCGGCACGAAATCCAACCGCGACGGCATCGGCACGACGGTAAAGTTCACTTCCGGAGGAGAAACGCAAACGCAGATGTTGCGCAGCGGCTCCAGCTATCTTTCCGCAAGCGAACTCGTCCTGACCTTTGGTCTCGCGCAGCGCGAAAAAGCCGACTCCATTGAAATACGCTGGCCCGGCGGCCAAGTGGACCGCCTCTCCAACGTTCCCGCCGGTCAAACCATCATCGTGACCGAGGGAAAAGGAATTACTAACTCTCGGGTCTATGAGAAGAAGAAGTGAGCTGCACTTCATCGGTGACTCTCCGTGGTCGGCAGTCGCCATCCACAGTCTGCGGCGAAGATTCTTGCTGAAAATAAAACGCCCCCGATTTGATCGGGGGCGTTTCCATTGCCTCAGCGCAATCGTTCTAGAATTGGTTCCAGAGGAACTGGTTGTACACCTCGTGATGAAATTGCACTTCTTGGGCTTTGACGATGGTGCCGAGGGAGCGCGGGCAGCGGTCAGCAGCAGCGCGTTTGAGCTCCGCATAGCGCTCTTTGACGTCGGCCCCGAAGAGCTTGGTGGTCCACTCGGCTTTCTCGAAGTTTTCAATAGCCGTGTAGATGTTGTCCGGCAGAAAGCGCTTCGCCGAGCGCAAATCCTTGATTTTCGCGGTTTCGCCATCGAGCCCGGTCTTGAAGACGGAGTACATCACCATGTACGGGTTGGAGTCGGGAGCTACTGCGCGGACTTCCGTGCGCATGCTCTTCTCGTTGCCGATGGGGATGCGCACCATGGCGCCGCGGTTGGTGGGCGAAGCGTTGAGTTGGTTCGGCGCTTCGAAGTGTGGGTCGAGGCGGCGATAAGCGTTCACGCTGGAATTGATCAGCAGGCAGATGTCGTTGCCGTGCGTAAGAATGCGATCGACAAATTCCCAGCCGAACTTGCTGAGCTTTTCCTCACCCTTGGGGTCCCAAAATATATTTTTGCTGTCTTTGCTGACGGAAACGTTGGTGTGCATGCCGCTGCCATTGACGCCCACCACAGGCTTGGGCAGGAAGCTGGCCGTGAAACCCATGTTGGTGGCCACCTGCCGGCAAATCAGTTTGTAAAGCTGGATCTGGTCGGCCGCGGAGACCACTTCGCCATAACCATAGTTGATTTCGAATTGCGAGGGCGCAACCTCCGGGTGATCCTTTTCGTTCTGGAAGCCCATGGAACGCTGCACTTCCGCAGTCGTATCAATGAAAGTGCGCAGCGGATCACCCGGGAGCGAATGGTAATAGCCGCCGGTGTTGACGTATTCGAACTTGCCGGTTTCGTGGTAGCAGCGCTCGGCGTTGGTGCCCGCGAAAAGAAAGCCCTCAATTTCATTGGCGGCATTGAGCGTGTAGCCTTTTTTGTCGTATAGGCCGTCGGCATAACCCTTCAGGACCCCGCGAATGTCGGCCGAGTACGGCGAACCGTCCTTGTCAATCACGTGGCCAAAAACGAGAACCTTTCCGGAGCCGAAGACGTCCGCAGGCGCCCAGTAAAACGCGCCCCAATCCATCGCCAGCCGCAAGTCGCTCTCGCGTTGCGCCGTGAAACCTCGAATCGAAGAACCATCAAACGTCAAGTTGTCCCAGCTCTTGATAAGAAACTTTTTGTCGTAGTCGAGCATGTGAAGGCGGCCTTCGAGGTCGCTGAACAGCACCGTCACGGCCTTGATGCGCTTTTCGTCCGTCAAATACTTGATGCGTTCTTCCTGGATCTTGTGCGCGGCAACGCGCTTCTGGCGCTGCTCCTTGGCCTTCAAATTCAACTGCTCCAGCTCATCGTAGGAAAGGGCTAGAAAATTACGCAGTTCGTTCGACATGAATCTCCTCAAGTTGGAATAAGACGCAGACTCCGGGGCGAGTTTTCTGGTGGCTCGGGACACGCCAACCCGGCATTAGGGTATCGCGCAGCTCTCCAGCCCGTCAATCCAAAGACCTGATGCGATGGATTCAAGAAATTGCAGCAATCGCAATCCAAATTGGCATTGCGACTCGAATTCAGGAGATAAAAATTGGTAGCGATACCGGGATTCGAACCCGGATTTTAGCCTTGAGAGGGCTACGTCCTAACCCTTAGACGATATCGCCGGAGCCTTGCTGCTGCGGGGTGCCTCGAACTTCCGGCACGTTCACTTATTTTCGCATGGACAATCGGCACTATCAAGCAACACGAATTTCTTACTCCCAGCAAGTCCCCTGCGACTCCTCCCAATCCCCCCGAGCGTCCTGCCAGCGCTGATAACATCGCCAAACCCGTTCCGCCGGCCTGCCCATCCGGCGGCATCAGTTGGGCCGTCGCCTCATACCGCGCGGGAATGAGCAGCACCATCCCGGCACTAATTAGTGCTCCGGCAACCACCGCGCGCAAAAACAGTCTCCGGCTCTCCCACAGCAGCCGCAGCGTCGCAATCGTCTGCGCGCGCGCGGCTTCCACTTCCGGCAAAGTCTTGAGCTCCGTGGGTGCTGCGCTCACGTCAGCTGCGCTCCTCTCCCTCTGACCTCGCGGCGCAATAGCTGTTTCCTGCCGCTCTGGTAATTTTTTTCATGGAATCGCCACCGCTGCCGCTAAGGCCGCTGCTTGCACAATCTGCGCAATCGCCACCACGTTTTTCCAGGTGTTGCTGCCGAACGCGGCCTTTTCCGGAACCACGATCGTGTCCCCCGGTCCAATCGAGGAACTTAGAACGCCACCGGAGACCAGCCCGCTCCCGCCGCTGATCACCGAACCGTTCGAACGAATGATGAAAATGGCTTTCTTGTTGGCGAGCCCGGTGGCTCCGCCGGCGTGCGACAGATACCAGCCCGCATTTTTTCCCGGTGCATACGTGATAGCATTCGCGTTGTACACCTGCCCGACGATCACCACGAATCCCGGTTGCTTGGGAATTTCCAGGGTGTCTCCGGCGCGCAGTTCGATATCATCCGGGGAACCAGGAAAACCTTTTTGCCCTTCACGGATGTGCACCACCAGCCGCCCGGAAACCGGCGCACGTCTCAGCGCCTCAATCATCCTCTGCCGCTGCTGCATGGCTGCCTGCTGCAGCGCGGCTTCTTCCGTTCCCGAAGCCGTTACAGCGGACTTCACCACCACCGTTTCCTGTTCCATCCGCTGGATCAAATCTTGCCGGCTCTTCTGCTGCATTTCGCGCACATCGATGCGCTCGAATACTGCCGCTGGCGCATAGCTTGTCGGCAGCAATCCGCCTGCGCGGCGCAGCAGCGAACTCAGCCGTTCGCCAGGCTGGATGCCGTACACTCCGGGTTTGCCGACCTCTCCGCGCAGCGTTACGGAAGCGCCGATGTTTTTCCATCCGGTCTGTTGCGGCACCGTTAGTACATCGCCGTCGCGTAAAGAAAAATCCTCCACTTCTTGCCCGCCGAGTGCTGCTGCCAGATTCACCGGTTGTGATTCGATGGATTCTCGCGGCGCCGTTGTTCCGCTCGTGGCGGCGTAATGCGTCAAGTCGGCGCTCGTCGGATTGGCGCTGCGCAACAATCCTCCTGCGGAACGCACCAGGTCGGAGACGCGCATATTGGCGGCCAGCGGATAGCGTCCCGGCCGCGCCACGTCCCCGCGCACATACACGCTCCGCGGACTTACTTTCTCCGGCTGGCGATGCACCAGAATCCTGTCCCGCGGCGCAATGCGAATGTTGTTCAGTGGATCGCCAGCCATAGCGTCGTGCAGTGAAATGCTGAAGACTCTTGTGCTGCTGTCCGGCATAGTGCGAAAAAGTTGCGCAGTCTCTTCCCAGGCTTCACTCGTCGCCCCACCAGCCTGGTAAATCGCGTCGCGCAGATGCGCTTGCCCGGAACTGCGATACCTGCCCGGGTTACGCACTTCGCCGAGCACGATAAACTCCGGCGAGGCTTCGAAATCGTACCGGCCAAAAATGCGCACGGTATCCAGCGCCTGCAACTTCGGCGCGCTTTCCGGATGCTCCATCGCCCCCGCAAGATTGAAACTCTCGATTATCGGCTGGCTCTCCGGCCCGGCGATGCGGATAATCTCCGCGTAGCGTTCCGCGGGTTCCGGCAAAAGCTCTTTGTAGGAACCGACCAGGTCGGTCAGCTTCATCCCGTCGCGGTACGAGTAGCGTCCAGGGCGCAGTACATGTCCTTCGAGGTACACCGCGCTCGTGTTGTACGGCGCAATCGGGAAAATATGAATTTCGTCGCCATCCTGCACGTGGAATCTTTCGAATTGAGCTCGAAGCGCCTCTTTGTCGCTCTCTTCTCCGATTTCCAGACTCAGCATCGTCCGCTTGTCATGCGCATCCAGCCGCTGCACTTCGATGTGCCGCAGCGCCGCCGCAGGAAGAATTCCTCCCGCCAAATCTAAAACCTCGCCGAGGTTTTTCTCCGTGCGCAACTCATACTGTCCCGGGCGCCGTACCATTCCTTCCACTGTCACTGAACTTCCCAGCGGTGGAACGCGCAACGAATCGCCGTTCTCCAACCGTTTCACCTCTCCGCGAATTCCATGCAGCAGCAGATCGTAAGCGTCCACTTCCTCCACCAGCTGCTTCCCGCGGTAATGCTCCAGCCTCCGCAGCGATCCCCGCCCCGTGATTCCCCCGGCTGCGAACAGCGCGTTGAGCGGCGTCGATAGCGAACTGATGTCGTACGCCCCCGGCGTGTTCACTTCTCCGACCACATAGACTCGCACGGTGCGCAGCTTCAGCAGCGATACGTCCGCCGAAACGTCCCGGAACTGGGTCCGCAGCACCCGCTGCACCGCCTCCTGTACTTCACCTAGCGACTTCCCCGCCACCAAAAGCGGTCCCGCCTCGGGCAGAACCAGCCTCCCTTCGCGATCCACCATGCGAAACAGCCGCTGCGACACCCCGCCCCACAAATCAATCGATAAGCTGTCTCCGGGTCCCAGCACGTACTCCGGCCCCACCGGCAGGTCCATTGGCAGTACATCCGCATTCACCGCGCCGTGGCGGAATACCTCCACTCCAAATCGTGCTGAGCTCTCCTTCGGCCAGCTGGCCTGCACATATAGGTCGTACAATGACGGCGCATCCGCATAGGGATTGGGACGATGCACCATACGCACCGATTCGAACTCCGCCGCAGCTTTGTCCCCCGCTCCCCGCCCCCCGAACGCCGTTCGAACTCATTCGCACCAGATCTCCCTCCGCCGGCATTTACAGCGCGCTCCTCCGCTGCGTTCCCATTCCGCAAGAATTCATTCCCGGAAAGCCCTTGTTGCGAGAGCCCTTCGCCACCAATTCCTCCGACGCTGCGCCCTGGGGCAGAAACATTTCCCACGGAGTTGTTGGTACGTGGGGAAGAAGAAGCCGAGATCGATTCTGTCGCACCGGGTTCTGCGAACTCGGTGCGCAGCACTTGCGGCGAGTTCCAACCGTCCGGCCTCGCTGGCTGCGAGGGATACCCCTCGCGCCCGGGAATCTGGTCGGCAGGCAATCCCTCCCTGCCTCGCGGTTCGGAGAGTGTCCGTGCTCTCCGCTGCGAACTATCCTGCGAGTCACAATCCGTTTGCTGCTGTGAATCGCAAGCCGCTGTCAATTCATCGGGCGCTGGCGAACGCCCCGCGTCGTTTCTTTCTCTTGTGCGCGCCAACTGCTGCGCGCGCTCCTGCAAGAAAAGTTTTTGTTCTTGCGCTAGATCCGAATCTGGATTTACTTTGGGGACCAGGTATCCGTAGCGCTGCAGCAGCCGTGTCGCCAGCACCCGCGTCCGCAAATCTTCCCGCAGCCGCTCGGCCACCGCGCTGTCCGTCAGATCGCTCTCTTCCAGCAGCTGCCCGCTCGCGCTCGCGTACTGCGCGAGCATACGTTGGAACTCCACCATCAGTCCCGCATCTCGCTCCAGAATTCCTAGTATTTGTTCCGCGGTCGCCGCCACGCGGTCCAGGTTGTCCGCCGTCAAGTCTCCCGCCTCTCGCGCCGGGCGAGTTTCTTCTCTCTGCGTTGAAAGCCGGCCCTGGGCCTGCGGCTCCCGGCCGCTATCTTTTTCCTGCCCTTGCTGCTGCGCGCGCGCTTCGAATGCACTCAATACCATCGCTGCGCAAAGAAAAATCATCCTGCTTCTCACGCCGCTCCTCCTCTCGCTGGCATCGTGTTTCTCCGCATCACCGCAAGCAAAGCCTCTTCGCTCGCCTCCATCGTTTTCGAATGAATTTCGAATGTGGACCAATAACAAATTCCAACATTTATGTTTGGCGCCACCGCGATAATTCGCAGCCCTGGAAATTCCTGCAGCAGCAGATCGCACAATGGCGGCCGCCTCAGCGGCTCATCCAGCCCAATCAACAGAAAATCCGGCCGCGTCTTTTCCACCAGCGATCGCACGTCCTGTTCGTTTTCCGTTTCCCCTACCACGCAGATTCCCGCTTGTCCGGAGAGTGTCGAAAGCACCAGCTCGCGCATGAGCCGCGGACGGTTGGCCACCACCACGCGGATGCTTGCTTCCATGTATCCCTCCGGGGGAACGACACTAGAGGGAAATCGGCGAGGGCGACAGGCTGGAAATGGTACGGGGTTTGTAGTCCTGAAAACTTGGTTTAGTACCTAAGAATCTGAAGACTTGGCTGGTACGGAGTTGGTGTCAGGGCTTACTTCGCGGCCGTTGCTTCTGCTCTTCGTTCTTCTCTCATCAGCGGTCTCACGGAAAAAAACTTGTGCCGGCACGGCTCGCACCGTAACGCCGGTACCCTCAGCAGCCGCCAAACCAGCGAACTCATCCCCGGAACGTGTTCTGCCGAGATGCGTTGCAATTCCAAATTGCCGCAGATCCCACAATGCGCGTACAAACGATCGCGCACCGGCACTGCCCGCGCATAAAATCGCGCTGCACACTCTCCGCAGCGCCACGGCAGCACTCCTCCGTAGCTGAATAGGTAGTCCAGCACCGTCCGGCGCCGCGAGCGTCGGCTATTCGCACTATTACAATTCGGGCAGATTAGCTGGGCGCTGCTGATGGGAATTCTCCTGGGCAAAGATACGCGAAAAATACAACCCACCGCAAGAGGCAGTCTCCTACTCGACACGCTACAATAGTAATGTCAAGGAGCGCACATGCCCGACTACACCGCAGAGCACGCCCGCGCCGGCATCAACACCAAATTGCCCGCGCTCGAGACCTGGCCCAACCAGTTCCCCGGCTACGTCATCACCACGCGCTTTCCCGAGTATTCCTCAGTCTGCCCCAAGACCGGCCTCCCCGACTTCGGCACTATCACTATCCAATACATGCCTAGAAAATCCTGCATCGAGCTCAAGTCCCTGAAAATGTATCTCCTCGCCTATCGTGATCTCGGCATCTTCTACGAAAACGCCGTCAACAAAATCCTCCGCGACCTCGTCGCCGCTATGCGCCCCGAATGGTGCCTCGTCCGAGGTGAATTCACCCCCCGCGGCGGCCTCTCCACGTCCATCTTCGCCCGCTGGCCCTCCGTCCAACCTCGCGGTAAACGCAAGAAATAAGGGGAGCGAGCAGAGTTGGACGCGCCGCCCGGACCGATATGTTTTGACTTTGTCTAGATGAGAATCGTCGAGAGAATCGTCATTGCGACATATCACTCGACTGTATAGAGAAGCGGAGGGTGCCCCAGGCTCGGGTTCAGAGCCTGGGGCTTGGGTTGGCTGACAGATATTCCTCGACTCGACTATCTTACTCTGAGGCTAAGAAGCCGCCTGCGCACGCGCCAGCTCAGGCGTTCCAACAAGCTCATCAAACAGCGTCCGGTAATGAATCATCGCCTGTCGCAATTCTTCCGTGCTGGCCTTCCCGTTTGTTTGACGTACCGCAATTTCGTGCGCTGACCGGTAATTTTCCAGGACCAGAGGATAGCCTACGGAAATATCCGCCGCGCGCTGTTCGAAGTCACTCATAGGATAGCCGCGCGTCGCCATGACATCACCCAGCAGCTGATCGGCCTCCGTCACTGCTCCACCAGGGCTGTCAACGAACCGCGCTTGCACCTTGCTCCACGACTCGATGTAGCGAGCACGATCGTTCGGGCCGAGCGCCCGGATGTGCAGACTTTCCACACGATCTGTGCGCTTGTCGAGCCCCGCTTCGGCCTTTCTCCGGCTGTCACCCGCTTCCACGGCGCGGTTATATTCCGTATTGCCAAACCGCGTGCGTAGATTCGCGCTGCGCCGTTTTCGTCCAAAGCTCATTGCCGCCATGGCCACGATTGCAACCACAATCACGCTGCAAATAATGATTATTGCCGTTGTATTCATTCGAATTACCCCAGCTTTCTTGCCAAATCCATCGTCCGTTTTTGGAATCCTGCAATTCCACGAAATCAGTCAGACACATATTCCATCATCGAGATGCTGCTGTCTGTGCCGTTACGGACATTCCGCTCACTTCCTGTGCGCCAAAACGGAAAGGAGTGAATCCCCGTATAGATGCGGCGCTCAAGGCCACGAACTTGCTGTTCGCGATCGGGCGCACAAGGCTTTTCAATCGTTTGTATACACGACCCTGCCAATTTCATCTTTTCGCTGGTAGACCACAGCCGGCGGGATTGCCAGCAGCGCGCAAACGCTGGCTGCCGGCATCGAGGCCCCAACACGGCACCGGTTCAGCCGGGTATCTTTAGCCTCCCCGCCACCCGGCGAATGGAAAAACCGTCTCGCTTCTTTCACCGCAGCCTTGCCATTCAAATACTCCGCAATGTTATTTTCCATCTCCGCCGGAAAGATCGGCACGGGCCCAACCAGCTTCGCTTGATAAATCTTCAACATCACTTCTCGGAATACCGGAAGTGCGGCTCTCCCGCCGGTTTCCATTCCGCCCAGCGAACGGTTGTCGTCGAAGCCGATGCGCACCCCCACGGTAATCCCCTCGGGGCCGTAAGTTGACCCGACAAAGAGCGCGTCCCGGTAACTGTTCGTCGTGCCCGTCTTCCCCATCACGGGAATGGGAAAGCTGCTCGCGTCGAGTGCGTGTGCTGTCCCTGACGGAATGCGCACCACGCCCCGCAGTCCTTCCTGAATCATCGTTAGCCCCGGATCATTCTCTTTGCTTTTACAGCACGGCTCGGGGTGGCTGTAAATAATCTCTCCCCTGCCATGCACGATCTTTGCAATCACATAAGGCTCCGCCTGCACACCGCTAGCCATCATTCGATAAGCGTTTGCAAGCTCGAGCAGCGTGACTTCCGATGCGCCCAGTGCCGTTGTCTCATAGCGATGCAATGAAGATTCGATGCCCACGTCTCGCGCCGTCCTCAGCACAGGATCGATTCCAATCTGTTGCACAATCCAGATGGCCACTGCGTTTCTAGACTCCGCCAGCGCCTGCCGCGCTGGGATGATCCCTTTGAACTCGCCATCGAAATTGGAGATCCACTTGAGCGGCTGCGCTCCCGATGTCGCCACGGAGATGGGTTCGTCCGGCACAGGAGTATCCAGGTCCAGCGCCCCTTCGCGAAATGCCGCCAGATAAACAACCGGCTTCATCGCTGAGCCTGGCTGCCGCAACGACTGTGTCACCCGGTTGTAGTCGCTGTAAGTCGTGTTGTGATCCTTATATCGGCGCCGCCCGCCCGCTTCCGCCAGGATCGCGGAATCGCGGTTCCGCAGCACAACTACCGATCCTTGTATCAGTCCGGAGCTCTTCGGATGACGCTTCTCATATACGTTCAATCCATTCTCCAGCGCCACATTCGCCAATCGCTGAATCCGCTCGTCAATCGTGGAATGAACCTGTATGCGCCCCTCCATCAGTTCATTTACACCGACACCTGGGGCCACCGCGCCGTCAATTCCCTTCAGCTCTTCCAAAACATTTCCCACGGCCGCGGGCGCTTCGTTCGGACCATTGACGCGGGCAGCCAGAACGATGGGAGCCTGTTGGCAGCGCCCAGCCGTTTGTTCTGAAATAAAATGGTTCTTAACCATCAGCGCCAGGATCTGATTTCGCCTCCGCAGCGGTTTTTGATTGTCCGCCGCACTGGGAGCATACTCGCCCGGCGATTTGGTAATTCCTGCCAGGAGCGCCGCTTTGTCGGCGTTCTCCGCGGTAAGCGCTGCTAATGGCATGCCAAAATAATATTGTGACGCTGCTGCAAAACCGTACCGTCCATTTCCCAGGTAGATGAAGCTCGCATAGCGCGCGAGCAGTTCTTCCTTGGCTCTGCGTTTGGACCCGTACCGTTTCCGCATCTCCTCTTCAATCCACAAGGAAAGCCGCATCTCCTCTACTTTCAGCAGGATTTTGTTCGCGCTTCGCACGCCGATCACCAAGGCGAGCGAGTTTGAGAAAAGGCCCTCATGTTGCAGCGTGCTGCCATTTTTTGTGCTGATGAGTTGTTGCAGGAAGTAACCGCGTACCAACTGTTGCGTAATCGTCGACCCGCCTTGCGGAAACACCGCCGTGCGCTCTCCGGCATTCTCGCCGCCCGAACCCCCGAAGCGCGGCATCAACGCGCGAACATTGATTTTTCCCAGCAATCGCGGGAACACCGAATAATCCACTCCCGTGTGCGAAAAAAAGTTTTCATCCTCCGCCGAAAGGATCGCCTCCCGCAGCACGTCAGGAATATCCTTATATTGGATGATCTCCCGCCGTTCCCTTCCCAGTTCCATGAGCACGTGGCCATTCGCATCATAGATGTGCCCGATCGTAGGTGGCTCAAACCGGAGAAACGCCTCCAAGTCCGGCAGATTCTTCCGGTTGTAGGTGATGTAGATCAGCGCAAACAGCACTGCCGCGATCGGCACCGCCGCTGCTACCGAGGCCACGCGAACCCACCGTCTCGTCTTGTATACCCTCCGTATGCCGGAAAATATTCGCGGAAACGTCCAGGGGAACCGCAGGAAACTGAACTGATTTTTGAGCATGTGAACTGCGGACAGCCGGAGCGCGCCGTATGCTGATTCTCGATCCCGTACTTCGCGCCTTTCCGCCACCTTCTTGTTTGAAGCCTCAAGCCTCGCACATCCCAACTCTGGATACTGTGCGATTCGAGTCACATCCAGATCTAACGCGCTATCCGCGGCCAGCGGTAGCCACTGCCGTCGACGGCTATTTTCCGCAGAGCTTCACCGCGTCATGGAAGGAAAAGAACCAGCGTATAAATCCCCAGCGTGGTCCCAAACGGAACTTCGGACACCGACAAAAACCCTGCAATGAGCGCGAGCGTGCGGGCCGCCCGTTGATTTGCCAAGAGCGCGACACCCGCCAAAATTCCGAAAATCCCGCAGACCACCGACAAGACCACCAAGCCGCCATAAATAATGTGGAAATCACTCATCAACGCAAACGGATTGGCGACTCGACTCAGCAGCGCCCCAAACATGACCGTAGCCGTCCCACTGAAAAGAACCAGCCAAATCCCCACGCCGACCCGCAACACTCCGTAAACCACCCAGCAGACACCCAGGACTCCCCGATGATCACCCAGATTGCCCGCCCTCACTTCATCCAATGGCATCCCGTCTCCCGCTGGTCCGCTCCACTCTCTTGCCCCGCCGTCGGATTAATAGCCTATGCCTTGCCCACAGTCTGTCCACTATGGAACATCTGCGGCTGTCAGGTGGCCCAGACCCAAGAGCCCACCCTCGCAAACCGAGCATGGGGCACCCTCCGCGTCTCTACTCTCTCTGAAAGTGCGACAGTGGTATCCTCTCATCGAGCGTTGCCAGCTTGAAGGAGTACCCAATGTCCGGGCCACCCGTCCCTCCGGCCCCACCCCCAAAAACTGATCCATAGCAATCAATCGTGAATGACAAATACGTAAGGTTTGGTAACGAAGGGGTACATGATGATGAAACTGATTGCTTCGATTTGTTTGCTTGCTCTTGTCGTTGGTCTATCCAGCGACAGATTCCGGAAATATCACGCTATCGAAGCGTATGAGATTGGGCCGGGGGTTATGCTCACTCCCACCTACGCAGCAAGCCATGACCTCTGCGAGATCGGCATCGAGAAGCGGCGTTATTCCGGTAACGGTGTCGATATGGATGCCGCAATAACGAAAGAGCAGATTCTGTCACTGTTCGATGAACTCATTCCAAAGGAAGAGAGAGGCGGGCCACCACGGGGACTTCCAGCGGATACAGAAATTTCTGAGGTTGACTTGGGAATGGTCTCAACACGCGTTCCGTATGAGAACGTGACCCTGACTATGTACGGGAAGAAGGACAGACCAGATCGACAGAAATACATCGCCGCAACAATTTCCTGGAACAAGCCGTCATGCAATGCGGGTGGGCGGGTGGCGCATCCTTAAAGTAGTGAGACGATTGGGTGGCCTACCCTTTCGGGTTTGGTTCATGAAAGGGTGGGCTCTTCTTCCTATCTTCGTTCTCGGACGGGGTTTCCCCCTATCCCCTTTCCCTTCAATCCCTTAATAATTTTCCTTGACGAGTACGGTACTCATCCAGTAACATGAGTCGTGATCGCCA